>JAEEGL011834751.1_pt1 | contig 26224 bp, 15 predicted proteins | sample 9134231 | NCBI WGS metagenome assembly JAEEGL01 (sample SAMN16246548, study PRJNA631951) | gut metagenome | biome: gut microbiome; feature: rumen; material: fiber-attached | host: Bos | place: Iran: Karaj | collected 2018-10
GGCCAGCCCTGCCTCGCGACGGACGAAGTCCGCGCGAAGCGCACGGCCGGCCTCTACACCGACGACGAGAAGTGCACGCTCCGCATGTCGCACCTGAACCCCGAGGTCACGGCCCTCTACAAGGACTACCTCGACGGCAAGACCGGCGCGCAGGGCGGCGAGAAGGCTCACCACCTCCTCCACACCGGCTACAAGAAGATCGACGTCTACAAGTTCTCGTAAAAGATGCGCGGCTTCAAGCTGCCGTTGATAGCCAAGATCCTGCTTGGATTCGGCCTGGGCACGGCGGGGGGGCTCGTCCTCTCCGCCTTCGCCCAGCCGGAGACTGCGGCAAAGGTTCTTGGCTATGTCTCTCCTTTCGGCGACGTCCTCGTTGCGATGCTGAAGATGATCGTGTACCCGATCATCCTCTTCTCCCTCACGTACGGCGCGGCGTCGATGCCGCTTGGCTCGTCAGGGAGGGTGGGGCTCATGGTGATTGCGTGGTACACGGCGACTTCGCTCTTTGCCACCGTCTTCGGCGTCGCGATGGCGTTTCTCATGAACCCCTCGATGGCGAGCGCCGGCGCGGAGAAGGCGGCTTCCGCCGGGATGGCGAGCGTGCAGACGATGGTCACGTCGGGCGGCAGTAGGTCGCTTGCGGACTTCCTCCTCAGCCTCTTCGAGAACCCGTTCGCCGCGCTTGCCGACGGCAGGTTCCTGCCGATTATAGTATTTGCGATATTCTTCGGCCTCTGCGCCCGCTACCTCCTCGACAGCAAGAAGACGAGCGACGAGGTGAAGGAGAATGTCATGCTCGCGATAAGGTTCTGCGACGGCGCACAGCAGGTGTCGTTCAAGATAATCGACTGCATCGTCGCGTACTTCCCCTACGGCATATTCGCGCTTTCGTTCACGAACTTCGGCCGCAGCGGAGTCCTCCTCTTCGGGCCGTATGCGAAGATATCGCTTTGCGTGATAGTATGCGTCGTCCTCATGATCGTCGCCGTCTATCCGCTTGCCGTCGCGGTGTTCTGCCGCGAAAACCCGTACAAGGTGCTCGCGAAGTTCCGCCAGCCGATGCTCACGGCCTTCGTGACGCGCTCGTCCGCCGCGACGCTCCCGATGTCGTTCATGGCCTGCGACAATGCCGGCATCGACCGCAAGCTTTCGTCGTTCTCGCTCCCGATGGGCGCGACGGTCAACATGGACGGCGTGTGCGTCCATCTGCCCGTCTTTGTCATCCTCGCGGCGAACATGTTCGGCCACCACCTCACGCTTTTCCAGATCGGCACGCTCTGCATTTCCATAATGTTCGCCTCGATTGGCGCGGGCGGCATTCCCGGCGGCTCCGTCTTTCTCCTTTTCATGGTTCTCGAGGCGATGGGCCTCCCGGCCGACCAGGTGACTTTCATCGTCGCCCTCGCGCTCGGCATAAACCCGATACTCGACATGTTCGAGACTGCCTGCAACGTGACGGGCAGCAACATCTGCACCTACATCGTCTCGCGCCTTTCGGAGAGCGGCAATGGCAAAACAGGGCGTCTCTAGCTTCTGGGCCGGCGTCATCGTCGGCGTGCTCGTCTCGTGCGTCGCCGGCGCGCTTGTGATCCGCCCGGGCAAGGCCGGAGGCACGGCCTCCGGCAAGGGGCAGGTCGTCCTGAAGCTCGCGCATGGCCTCGACGAGCAGCACCCCGTCCACCAGGCAATGCTCTTCATGAAGAAGCGGCTGGAGGAGCTGACCAATGGCCGCGCTTCGCTCGACGTCTATTCAGGCGGGGTGCTGGGAAACGAGGTTGAGTGCCTTGAACAGGTGCAGAAGGGCGAACTCGGGATGACGAAGGTCTCGACGGCGGCCCTTGAGGCGTTTCTGCCGGAGATGAAGGTCTTTTCCATCCCGTTCGTCTTCCGCAACCACGACCATTTCTGGAAGGTGCTCCACGGCCCGCTCGGGAAAGAACTGCTCGTTGCGGGGCGGAAGGCGAATTTCCAGGGGCTTTGCTACTACGATTCAGGCCAGCGCGATTTCTACAGCACGCAAAAGCCGATACGTTCCGTCGCGGACGTGAGGGGGCTTAAGGTGCGCGTGATGAACAGCCGCACGGCGATGGACATGGTGCGGGCGATGGGCGGGAGCCCCTGCCCGACGAGCTGGGGCGAACTCTACACAGCCCTGCAGCAGGGTATGGTCGATGCCGCCGAGAACAACTGGCCGTCGTTCATCACGAGCCGCCACTATGAAGTGTGCAAGTACTTCTCCTGCTCCGGCCACCAGAGCATTCCCGACATGGTGATCATTTCGTGGAAGATACTCAAGGGCCTGCCGGAGGACGTCCAGAAGGCGCTGCAGCAGGCCGCGGACGAGTCGGAGGAGTTCCAGCGCAAGCTCTGGAAGGAGAAGACGGAGGAGTGCATCCGCGTAGCGAAGGAAAAGAAGATAGAGATCATCTCCCCCGACATCGAGAGCTTCCGCAAGGCCTGCGAACCGATTCTCCGGCAAGAGGACTATGCGATAGTACGCGATCTCTACCGGCAGATACAGGAGACGAAGGAATGATTGCCGCCGGACGCGTTCGGAACGGCCTCGTGAAACTCCTGCAGTGGATGGTGATCGCGATGGTCGCCATGCTTGTGCTCGACGTCGTGTGGGGCGTTTTTACGCGATTTGTCATGGGCAGCCAGCTTGCGCACTGCCTTCTGCAGGGGAAGGTTCCCGACGGCTGGCTCGGGCAGGCGCCGTACACCGACGAGCTCGCCTGCGTGCTCCTGGTCTGGATTTCGATGATCGGCGGGGCGCTGGCGTTTGGCGAGAAGATGCATCTTGGAGTGGATTTCTTCGTGGGGCTGATGCACCCTGCCTCCCGGAGGACGCTTGCGATGGTCGTGCAGGTCGTCACTATCGCGCTCGCGGTCGTGGTATTCGTTGCAGGCGGCTGGAACCTCGCGATGTCGCAGATGACCCAGGAGCTGCCGACTATGCGCTGGCTGAGCCGCGGACAGGTGTATCTCGTACTGCCAATCGCCGGGGTGTTCATCGTCATGTTTGCGGTGGAGGCCCTGGTTGAAATCTGGCGCAAGCCGCCGGAAGAAATCGGCAGCCGGCAGGAAGGCGGTGAGTAGCCATGTCGGGCATCATCCTCTTGCTCGTCGTCTCCTTTTTCGTCCTCTTGGCGATGAACGCGCCGGTGGCGGTCGCGATTGCCGGCTCCTCGCTGCTCGCGATCTGCGCGCACGGCGGCGACGCGGGCTTTACCGTCGCGCAGCGCATGGCGAACGGCGTGAACAGCTTCCCGCTGCTTGCGATACCGTTCTTCATCCTTTCCGGCTATCTGATGGGAAGGGGAGGGCTGGCGCGCCGCCTGATTGACTTTGCGGCCCTGTTCGTCGGCAAGCTGCCTGGCGGCCTTAGCTACGTCAACGTCTTCACCTGCATGCTCTTCGGCTCGATTTCCGGATCGGCCGCCGCCGCCGTCTCGTCCATTGGCGGGTTCATGATCCCCGAGATGAACAAGGAGGGGTATGGCCGCGACTTCAACGTGGCCGTGACGGCGACTGCCGCGACGACGGGGCTTCTGATCCCCCCTTCGAACTGCATGATCGTCTATTCGGTGGCGGCTGGATCAGTTTCCATTGCCGCCATGTTCATGGCCGGCATCCTGCCCGGAATCCTCGTGGGGCTTTGCATTATCGTCGCCTCGGCGATCCTCTGCCTGAGGCACGGATACGGGAAGAGGCGCGCGTCCGACAGGCAGTCTGAAGCGGCGCGGCCGCAGTACACTGGCTGGCAGATCTGCTGGCGCGCGATCCCCAGTCTCCTGCTCGTCATCGTGATCATCGGCGGGATTCTCGCCGGCATCTTCAGCGCGACGGAGGCGGCCGCCATAGCGGTGCTGTATGCGTTCCTCCTCTCGTGCGTCTTCTATCGCGAGATTCCATTTCGCGACCTGCCTGGAATCTGCCTGCAGACGGGGCTCACGACGGCCGTGGTGATGCTTCTTATCGGGGCGTCCAGCGCAATGTCGTGGATCATGACCGTCGCGAACATCCCGCAGTCGGTTTCGCAGGGGCTCCTGGGGCTCTCGGACAACCCGATCGTCATACTTCTTACGATCAACATGCTTCTCCTCGCCGTTGGCACGTTCATGGACATGACGCCTGCGATCCTCATCTTCACGCCGATTCTCCTCCCGGTCGTCAGGCAGCTCGGCATGAGCGACATACAGTTCGGCATCGTCCTCATAGCCAACCTCTGCATTGGTCTTTGCACGCCGCCTGTCGGGACCTGCCTTTTCATCGGGTGCGGAGTGGGGAAGACGACCATTGCGCAAGTGACCGTCAAGGCGCTGCCTTTCTTCCTGGCGATGGTAATCGCGCTGATGCTTATCACGTTCATTCCGTGGCTGTCGCTCGCCATCCCCCAGCTCTGCGGGCTATTGGGGAGTTGATCGAAACTTCTGCACGGTTAAGATTTCTAGCCGTGGAGAGGGGGAGATTAGTTCGAGTTGGAGTTCGAGTTCGAGAGTGGAATTGTAAAATTCCATTTTCGCCAGACACCAAGCACTAACGACTAGCGACTAACGACTAACAACAACTAACCCAACTAAAATTAGACATATGGTGCTGGATATGGTATAATATCCGCAAACAATAGGAAAGGGTTTGACATGAGTGGATACATTCGCCTGAAACATCTTGCATTTTTGATTGCAATCGCCTTTGCTTTGCCTCTATTCTCCGCCGACAAGTACTGGACAGGTGCGTCTGGTTCGAACGCATCTACGGCGGGCAGCTGGTGTGATGACGCGGAATTGACTATTGTCTCTACTGCCGCGCCGACAACAGGCGACGACATCCATCTTACCTCGGGCGCGGTAGCGATGACGTGGGACCGCAACATCTCCGTCGGCTCGTGGGAGCAGGACGGCTACACAGGCACCGTGACGTTCAAAACGGGCAAGCAAAACGGCGTTGCCACGAAGACGGCCACTATCAACGGCTATACTGAGGACAACGGCGAGACGCGAATTCTCAAGGTGACGGGCGACATAGTTTTCAATACCGGAACGTGGACTACGACTGGCCAGCCAAGTCTGACAAACACCACCACGGCCTGGAAGAACGGATTGGGCGTATACAGGCTCCTTGTTGACGCTGGCGGCGACGTCACCATTGGCTCAGACGCCAGTATCACCGTGAAGGGGAAGGGCTATGCGGCCACGCAAGGCCCTGGCAAGGCGTCGTCTGGCGACAGCGGCGCCCATGGCGGATGCGGCAGTTGCTTCGAAACCTGGAACAATGCGACAAACTGCTATGGCGTCATTTCAAGCCCGATTACCATCGGTTCGGGCGGCAGATCGACGGCAGGCGGCGGCGCCGTCAAGATCGTCGCGATGGGCGACATGGTGATAGATGGAACGATAGATGCTAGCGGCGCGAACAACACGAGCTGCCACAACGGCGCGGGCGGCAGCATTTTCCTGACAGCGAGCACGCTTGCCGGCGCAGGAACGCTTAATGCTAACGGCGGCACTGGCACGGGGAACACGTATGACTGCGGCGGCGGCGGCGGGCGCATCGCCGTGAAGCTTACGGGCGCAGGGGCTGACTTTACCTCGTTTACCGGCACGATCAAGGCGAAGCTTGGCCGCAAGACGTACGCAAGCGCCAAGAGCGATGGTTCTGGAGGAACGATCTACCTTGAAGAGACAGCGGACGGCGCGGGCTGCGGAACGCTCATAATAGACGGCTGCGAAGGGGGCTTTGCAAGCGACAGGTGCAACTACGCGGCAAACACGAAGCTTACGAGGTCGATATTCGACATCACTCCGAAGAAGATCGTGTTCAGGCCCGAGGCGAAGGCGATGCTCGACATAGGCGGAACGTATGACCTGCCGGTCATGGTGCAGGAGACGAATTCCTCCTTGACGGTTCCGGGCGGGCTTGAAATCGGCCCGTCGACGACGGTAAGGCTCGTTCACGGGATGCCCGACGTTCCGCTCATGTACCGCTCAAACGGGGCGGTTATATCCGTTGGCGCGAACGGCAACGACACTCTTGTGATTGGCTCCGGGCAGAAGCTCTACGTCGATGCGACGGTGCAGATCAATGGATCCGTGAGGATATTGTCCGGGGGAACACTGACGCACATTCCGGCGTATCAGGTCAAGGACACGCCAAAGAAGATGAACATCAGCATCGCGGGCGACCTTACCGTCGAGTCAGGCGGCAAGATCACGGCGGACAAGTGCGGAAACGCCACTACCGGCGGCGCGAGCAACTGGGGCGGCGCGTACGGCGGCAGGGCGAGAAGCGGAAACGCCTGCTGCTACGGGTCGATCAGGCGGCCGACAGCCTACGGCACGATGGGCCAGGGAACGGGCAACAGCTATGCAGGCGGCGCGATACGGATTACGGCCACGGGCGCCATGACGATAAACGGAACGATAGCGGCAAATGGCGGTGACGCCAACTACAGGATAGGTTCCGGCGGCAGCATCTGGCTTACGGGGGCTTCCATAACGGGGTCGGGCACGATTTCGGCAAATAGCGGCAACCAGCTGAAGGACACATGGTATCCCGGCGGCGGCGGACGAATCGCCGTGTGGCTCACCGGGAGCGGGCAGGACTTTAGCGGATTCAACATCAACAACATCACCGCCTACGGTGGTAAACTGCCCAACGGAAATTGCGAAGGCGGCGCGGGAACTATCTATCTGAAGACAGGAGACCAGGCTGACAACGGCGGAACGCTTATAATCAAGAACCTGCGAGCCGCGGCAAACTACACCGACATCATGACTGGCGGCAGCAAGCAAGTCTCACCGGTAACGGACTACGACGTCGGCGACGTCATCATCCAGAACGCGAAGGTGAACCTTTCCGGCGCAATCATGACGCTCAAGCGCGGATGGAAGAAGGACAGCGCATCGACATTTACCTGCGCCGCAACGGGCGGGGTGACGCTTGAAGGTTCCGAAAGCGCGTACTTCTACGGCGTCAACACGTTCGCCTCGTTTGTCTGCGAAGAGCCGGGGAAGACGCTTTACTTTGGAACCGGGTCTACTAACTCCCTTACGATTGCGAGCGGCGGCACCTTGACCCTGACGGGCGACGACACGACGAAGCTCAACCTGCGCCCTGCGGTAGCGGGCGAGGAGTGGAAGCTTGCCGTTCCTGTATCCGAGCTTTCCTCGTTCAGCGTAAGGTATGTCGCGGCGGAATACTCGAACGCCACGGGCGAGGAGATAGTTGCCACCGACTCGACCGAAAGCTCCGAGGGGACATGCACGAACTGGAGGTTCCTCCAGACCGAGGTAGGCCAGGAGAACACGTGGCTCGGCGCGACAAGCTCAAGCTGGCAGGAGTCGTCGAACTGGAGCCTCGAGCGCGCGCCGCTCTCGACGGACAACGTGATAGTGCCGGTGACGGAGAACGACCCCGAGCTTGCCTCGGCGACGGAGCTTGCCGGGCTTAGCGTGGCGTCGGGTGCGAAGATAAGGCTTGCCGGGAACGACCTTACAGTAAACTGCTCCCTGGAAGTCCTTGGGCAGATGGTCGCGAGCGGCTCGGAGAGCATCGACGTCCCGGCCACGAACGTGGTGATGGCGGCGGGGTCGCTCGTCCCCGTGAGAAGCACGTTCGCCCTTACCGGCGATGCCAACCAGACCGTATCCCTGAACGCCGACTTCTGGAAGCTCTCGGCGGAGAAGGGCGGCGGCGCAATTTCGTGGAGCGGGTCCTGCACGGCCGGCAGAATCCTTTCGCTCAGGGCCACGGCGGCCTCAAGCGTGCAGTTCGCCTCCGGTGCGTCTCTTTCCGTCGAGGAATTCACCGCGAACGGCGACGTGGGCGGCGTCGCCTCGCTCACGATCACGGGCGGCGCGATTTCCGCCGCGAAGTACGCCCGCGCGAAGGGCGTTTCCGTGACTGGCAACAACGCCACGGGCGGTGTCGCGGTGTACGTCGACTCGCCCTATACGAACGGCGACAACAACCCCAACTGGCTCTTCGGCACTGGCCGCTTCGTCTGGACTGGCGAGGGCAATGATTCCGTCTTCACGAACGGCTTGAACTGGGCTGGCGGCGTCGCGCCAGGCGAGAACGACGTCGCGGAGATCTCCGCCGCCGCGACGATAACGATTACCTCGCCTGTTGCGGTCGGCGGGCTCATCCTCGGCGGAGATGCGGACTCCGTCACGTTCACGGCGCGCGCCGCGCTTCAGGTGAACGGCGAGCTCTACGTTGGCACGAACGCCGTTCTGTCGCTAGACGTTCCTTCCGCAGTGACTGGCAGCGTGCTCGTCGACGACGGCGGCAAGATCACGCACACGCGCGGCGGCACGGCGGAGACGTACAAGCTTGACCTCACGGTCGGCGGCGACATGATGGTCTCGGAGAGCGCGAGCGTGGACGCGAACGGAAAGGGATTCTCGTCTGGATACGGCCCTGGAAAGGGCTCCCTGGGAGCCACCGGCGCATCCTATGGCGGGCGCGGAACGAACATCAACAGCAACCCGATACCAGACTGCTACGGCTTCTACCTCACCCCTGTCAACTATGGCTCGGGCGGCCAGTCCTCGACATACGGCGGCGGCGCGGTTAAGCTCAATGTCGCGGGCGTCCTCCTGGTCGACGGCATTGTGACGGCGGACGGCGACGGCTCCAAGACGATCTACAATGCGAGCGGCGGCAGCGTGTACATAAAGTGCCGCGACTTCTACGGGCGCGGCACAGTCTCCGCCTGCGGCCAGCTGGGGTACTACTACGCCGGAGACTACGGCTACATGGCAGGCGGCGGGCGCATAGCGATAGAGAAGACGACTGCCGGCGGCTTCGCCAACTGGGCGGGCAGGGCCATCGCCTACGGAAGCTTGAACGACATGGGGACGAACTCGACCGGCAATCCGCAGGGCAGCGCGGGGACGGTCGCGTGGATAGTGCCTGGCTCGCGCCCGCGCATAGTCATAGACAACCGCACGAACAACGCGAGGGGCGGCGGCTCCGACCTGCCCGCGTCGAACGGCGAGTCGCTCAGGACCATCAAGAACTTCGACATCGTCCTAAGGAACTCCGGAAAGCTCTACCTCAAGTCCGATGTCACAATCTGGGACATCTCCCTTGAGTCGACGAGCACGAAGATATCCCTGAACGGCTACACGCTCTACATCCGCTCGAAGGCGCACAGGAACAGGGCTGGCTGGAAGGGTTCCGTGGATACCGGCACGGGCGGCCAGATCATCTGGAAGCCTACGGGCTTTACGGTGAACGTGCACTGAGACGTCTTGGCGGCTGTCGCCACTATCGACAAATGGGGAAGATGAAACGGACGTTGTTTGCGCTCGCGGCGCTGCTAATGAGGTGTCTGCCCGCGGCAGTCGACGCAAACGCGCAGCTTGCGACGGCGTACCGCTCCGACATTGTCGGCCCCGAGGTGTGGACTTCCACGGCACGCTCGATTTCCTGCGAGGGCACGAGGGAGTCGTACACCAGGGGGCAGGTTCCGTATTTCCTCAACGCCGTTCCAAAGCCGGGTCTTTCCGGCGTTCTCCATGTCGTGCACGAGACGCCTGTCGTGGACGCGCTTTCGCTTCGCATACTTGAAGAGGGCGAGAACGGCGTGAAGGAACTTGAATGGGTTCCTATCCGCAACAGGTGGACGCCCGCCCTCTGCACGACCTACTACCGCAACATCCCAGCGAGGGCTTCCTCGACGGAATGCGACTGGGTTGGCGACAGCGTCCTTAAGGAGCGAAAGTGCATTGACTTTGGGAACGTCTTCATCGCCGAGGCGACGCTCAAGAACACCGGGCGCGTGCCGCGCACGTACGAGGTGAAGGTAGTGCCGGCGAGGCTCCTGTATCCAGCGGGGGCGACGGGAGACGCCTCTGGCTACACTTGGAGCTTCAAGACTACTTCGATGGGCAAGGTGCGCGCCCGCAAGTGCTCCGTTTCGATAGGCACGTCGTTCGGCTCTCTTTCCACAAGGGTGAAGGTCGAGCCGCACGGCGAATTCACGTTCAGGTACGCCGTGGCGTTCGGCTCCGGGTCGCCCGATGAGGTGAAGTCGACCCTTGGCGCCAGGCTTTCCGCAAAGGACCCCTTTGCCGCAAACGTGGAGGACTTCAACGGCTGGTTCCGTCGCGAGGTTCCGCTTTTTTCCACGGATGACGCCGACATCGCGAAGATGTACATCTACAGGTGGTTCGTCGTAAAGCGCAACACGCACGAGGCGAGGCGCGTCATTGCAGACCACGAATACCCGCGCGCCGCCGTGTACGAGAGCCCTGCGGGCGGCTGGTACAACTGCGTCATACCGCTTAGCGTGCCGCTGCAGCTGAACGAGCTTTCGTGGATGCGCAATCCCGCCGTCGCGCGCGCGCACCTCCTCAACTGGTGCGACAAGGTGCGCGGCTACACGAAGCTCTACATACAGTCAACCGCGATGTCGGCGTGGCACCTTCTCCAGAACCATCCCGACAAGGATCTTGCCGCGAAGGTTGCGCCCGCCCTCGTTGCCGACGCGATGCGGCGTTCTGGCGGCAGCGAGAAGCTCCCTGTCATCGCGGGCAGCTGGCCGACGGGCGCGGAATACCAGCCGAACTTCTACCGCTTCACCGACCCGCCGTGGGACTACCGCAACGACGAGCAGTTCGTCTCCAAGGGGTTCAAGCGCGCCCAGCTTGTGCGGCTTGACGGCGCGATGTGCTCGATTGGGTCCCTGGAGGGGGCTTCGCGCGTGGCGCGGATGGCGGGCGACGTGAAGGCCGCTGACGACTGCCATGCCCTTGCCATGGCGCAGCTTGGCACCCTTTGCAAGGGACACTGGAGCGAGCGAGACGGCCTTTTCCTCGCGGCAGACCCGGAGACCGGTAACCTCGCCGAAGATGCCGCCTGCTTCGACAGCTTTGCCCCGTATATGTGGGGGCTTCTGGACGATGCCCGCTACGACGTGGCGTTTGACAAGCTTGTGGACCGCAGCTGGTTCTGGGACGACTTCCCCGTGACGACGGTGCAGAAGTCGTGCCCGATGTATTTCGGGCAGAACGGAATCGTCGTTGGCCCCGTCGCATCGCCCACGAACACGCTTAGGTACGGCTGCTGTTGGAACGGGCCTACGTGGCACTACTCCGATTCGATGGTGGCCGAGGCGTTCGGGCGCGTCGCCATGCGCGCGCCGCAGCGCAGGGCGAAGTGGCTTGAGTTCTTCGACGGGTGGACGAAGTCGCATTTCCTCTATGGCGACCCGACGCTTCCGCGCGCGGCGGAGCATCTGCGCCCGGAGGACGGCGCACACTGCGGCGACGCATGGGACTACATGCACAGCGCGTGGATAGACCCGTTCATCCGCTACTGGTGCGGGGTGTCGGTGTCGGAGGACCTTAAGACCATTTGCTTCGACCCGTTTGCGGAGGTTCCGTTTTCGCTTGAGAACGTCCCGTTGGCGGGCGGCGTCTATTCGTTCTTGCAGCGGCGAGACGAGTCCGGCGGGCTTCACCGCTCTATCTTGCGCGGCGAAACCGTTCTTGCGGAAGGCGACGGTGCGCTTTCGGTAGCCGTTGACTTTTAGGTCTAGGTTGAGAATTCTAGCCGTGGAGAGGGGGAGAAAGTTCCTTTCTCGAACTCGAACTCTTGTCTCGAACTCATTCCCCCCCACTCCTCACTCATTACTCATTACTCATTACCACATCTCTCCGACTATTGACAACTCATCACTCCCTGACAAAACATTGGACATAGCAAGTTGGATTTGATATAATATCTTGAAACAATAGGGAAGGAAATATCGTAATGAGACTTTCGTTCAATTGCGTGAAGGGTCAGATTGCCTGTCTTGCCGTGCTTGTTGCGGCCCTTACAGCGCCTGTCGCCGCGTTGGCTGCGGTTGAGCCGCCTTCGGTTACGAGCAGCGCCATCTTCTGGCTTGACGCCTCGGCCATGAGCACCATCACCACGAACGCCTCGGGGCAGGTGACGAAGTGGGCGTCTCGCGTCGGCTCCAACTACGCGAAGGCGCCTGCAAGCGGCTTGACGTACCCCACGTTCGACGACACGACATACGGCATCAAGACCGTCGACTTCGGCGCGCTTGGCAGCAACAAGGATCTTCTTATCAATACGAGGATAACTACGATCCGCACGGTCTTCTTCGTCGTGAAGATCGTGGCGGACGGCGGCGCCTTCTGGCTTGGCGACAACAACAACCTGTACGACTTTCACCGTGGCCCAAGCGGCGCGTATGCAAACGCGACATACGGCAAAAAGTTCGACAAGGTCTGGAACGGGCATGCCCAAGTGGCGAACATCAATACCGACATACCCGACCCGAACGCGTTCAACGTCGTGACTCTGCAGATGAACGCGAACACCGTCGCAGGCTCGCTTACGAGGGACCGCACGCAGGCCGGGCGAAACGGCGGCAGGCAGCTCTCGGAGCTTATCTGCTTCAACAAGACCCTGACCGACGCGGAGCGAGAGGCTGTGATCCGCTACCTTGAGATGAAGTGGGGGACTTTCAAGGGAATTGGCGTGACGGCAGAGCCGGAAGAGTTCCAGGTCAACTCCCTCCCGTCGTACAACGTCTTCCCGATGCAGGATGGGGCCACCGGCACCTTTACCGCGCCTTCCGGCACGGCGTTCCTCAACGCCGGCGAAACGACGCGTGGCTACGTGCGCGGATACCGCATCGACACTTTCGATGCCGCGACGGGAAAGTGGGTTCCCGGAACGGAGGTAGCCTCGCTTTCCTACGCGCACACGCAGAGCGCGGGCGAATGCAAGCGCCTCGTCTGGCTCTGGAATGCGGAGAACAAGATTTCCGTCGTTTCGCAGAGCGCGACGGAGCGCGTCTCCACGGACGGAGTCAGCTGGGCGCAGTCGCTGGAGGCGTGGTACCCGTATGAAAGCACGGCTACGATACATGCGGGCACGACATACGGCAGGCACTACCTCTGGAGCGGGCAGCCTTCCGGGACGGTCTATGGCGCGCGCAGCGCGACAGTCACCGTTCCGATGAACGCCCCGCGCAGCTTAACGCTTCTCGACTCCGGCTTTACCGTGACGCACATCTGGGCGGGTCCCGTCGCAGGCTTCTCCAATGCGAGCGCCTGGCGTACGCCGTCAGGCGAGGTGAGCGAAACGGCCCCCGGCCCTGAGAGCGTCGTGTACATTCCGCCGGGCTCGACCTGCAACGTCTCGAACGCGTTTTCCATCGCGGGGATGTACGTCGGCGACGTGCTTAACACCGGCTCGTCCAAAACTGTCACCATGGAGTTCTCGTCCGGCGTTGCCACGAATGTGGTTTCAGGCGAGGTCATCGTCGGCAAGGGCGCGACGCTTACGCACCGGCTGAACAACAACGGGGCCAACCAGTACAAGCTCTGCCTAAAGTGCGACTCGATGACAATCGCCTCCGGCGCCACCGTCCACGGCGACCTGAAGGGGCCGTATTACGGAGCTGCGTTTAGTTCTTGGTCTGGCAAGCTTGTCGCCCATCCTGCCTACGGCGGCGTAGGAGGGCATAGCAACAGCTATAGCAGCAGGCACTGCTGGGGCTCCATCCGCGAGCCGATGGACTTGGGCGGCGCGGGAGACAAGGGCGACAATGCTTCCTACAAGGCAGGCGGAGCCATATATCTCGAAGTCGCCGGTGAGCTGGTCGTAAACGGAACGATCTCCGTGCTCAGCAAGTCAGGCAACAACTACTACAACGGGACTGGCGGGAGCATATACTTGAAAGTCGGCTCCATCTCGGGCAAGGGAACGATAGACGCTTCGGCAGGGAAGGTCACCAGCACCGCCGGCGCAGGCGGCGGGCGCGTCTCGATACGCCAGTCGACGGCCAATTCGTTCAGCGCGTTTAAGGGCTCCATAAAGGCATACGGCGACAGCACGTCGAAAGCCGGCTGCGGAACCATCTATCTCGAGCATGCGGGCGACGTGTCTGGAGAGGGGACGCTCCTAATAGACAGCGGCCCAACCGGCCCGGCAAACTTCTACTGCGCCGCATTTATGGACACGTATGTCCTTGACCGCAACCTTCCGTTCGGAACTGTAATCGTCACCAACGGCGCATACCTCCGCCTTCCGAGCGGGGCTAACCTCAGGATAACGAAGCGCCTCTGCACGCTGAAGGGCAATCTCCGCTGCGAGGCTGGCTCGACCGTCACCTTCGAGGGCAGCGAGGACGCGGTAATTGAGGGCACGAACTACATCCACTCCCTCTCCTGCACCACTCCGGGCAAGACCATTCGATTTGGTGCGGGGGCTTCGAACAGGACGTACATCCTTCCGAACGGCAGTCTCACGCTCGCGGGCGAGCAGGGGAACCTCGTGAACCTGCGCTCCAAGGCGGACAACACGCAGTGGCAGCTTTCCATCGGCGCGAACGCGAACGTCTCGATCTCCTACTGCGACGTCAAGGACTCGAACGCCACGTTCGGAATGATGCCGCTCGACGAGAACGGCAATGACTCCGGCAACAACGACGGCTGGTCTATCATGGCCGGTGCGCAGCCAGGCGACCTTATAGTGTGGACAGGCAACGCAAGCACGTCCTGGACCGACGCCAGCAACTGGGACCCGATGATGCTCCCGAACGAGGAGAACCGCATCTTGATACCCGCCGGGCGCGAGCGCTATCCACTGATAGCGGCCGACACGTTCGTAAACTCGCTTACGAACGAACTTGGCGCAACGCTTACCTTGTCGGGCGCGAACCTCACCGTCACCAACGCCTTCTCGTCCCTTGGCACAATGAAGTTTGGAACATACGACGAGCTCAAGTTCGTGGGCGACGGCGACCAGAAGGTGGAGCTGGGGAACCTCTCCTACTCGCGGATAACCGCCGACAAGTCGGGCGGCTCCATCGAGTTCCTGAGCGGCTTCAAGGCGCAGCACTTCCTCGCGCGGGAGAGGACGCCCGTGTCGTTCACGTTCGCCGCGGGCGAGACGGTCGAGGTGTATCACCTTACGCTCTTCGGGCTCGTAGGAGAGAGCGGCGCGTATGACCATGTGCTTACAGTCGGTTCGTCTGGAACGTGGTACCTGAAGGTGACTGGCCCCCAGCATGTGCGGGGCGTGGTCCTTTCGAACTGCGACTCGTCCCTGGGCGCGGACATCAAGCTCGGTGCGCTTTCCACGGACGGCCACGGCAACAGCCAGGGCTGCGACTTCTCGCCGACTGCCGCGGCGGAATGGATCGGTGGCGGAACGGCCTTCGCGACGGCTTCGTGCTGGGCGGACGGAATAGTCCCGCAGGCCGAAACGCACGTCTGCATCTGCCCGACGCAGGGAACATACACCGTCAGCACGGCTGCCGCGACGGCGACGGGCCAGCTTGTCATAGGCGGCGACGGCGGCACTGTAAGCTTTACGTCGAACTACAAGCACGACGTCGCGGGCGGGCTATACATGCTCTCCGGCGCGACCTGCAACTTCGGCTACTGGTCGAACCCGAACGAAATCGCGGGGGACTTCCTGCTCGGAAGGGGCGCAACCCTGACGCATGACGCGACTTCGTCCGGATCAAGGGAACTCTACAAGCTCAACTTCGAGGTCGAGGGTGACGCGACTCTTGAGGCGGGTTCCACCGTGAACATCCAGAAGAAGGGCTTTGGAGGTTCTGTTGCCGGCCCTGGAAGAACTGCAGGCGGCACGGGCGGCTCGGCGTTTGCAGGCGTGGGTTCCCAGGACGGGAACAGGCCGTATGGCTCAATACTGCATCCGTTTTCCCTTGGGTCGGCTGGCTATGCGGCGTCGACAGGCGCGTATGGCGGCGGAGCGTTCAGGCTGATTGCCGGGGGAGACGTCGTACTTGACGGTTCGATCATTGCAAGCTCGATTGTAGGCAACTATGCTCCCGGCACCGGCGGAAGCGTGTGGATTTCCGGCGCGAGCGTGAAGGGCAAGGGGTCGATTTCCGTCAGGGCGCAGGCCAATGACAGCTGGGGACTGTCGTCCTCCGCAGGCAGGATCGCGATCTACCAGACCGAGCGCGTCGGCTGGAGCGACTACACGGTGTCGATTGACACGGCGGGATATTCGGCGGGTACGTACTACCGCGAAGACGGGTCGGGCGCCGGCGAGCTCTTGATCGAGCAGGCGAACAACGCCACGGCGCAGACATACATTCCTATGGGCGACGACGCGCTCGCAGACTACAAGAAGGTGGCGCTTGTCGTCTCGGGCGGCAATTCGATCGCTGTCACGAACCGCACCTGGCGGGCGGGTTCCACGCTCGTGCTGAGGGACATGGACCTGAAGGCGTCGAACGCGAGAGTGTACTTGAAGTCGAGCAGGGTGAAGATTCTCTCGCGCGATCACAAGGACGGCAAGGGCTGGACGGGCGGCGACTATGCCTCGCGCACGAACGCCGCGACGATCTCGCTGCGCGATGCCGCGGCCAACGCGCCCGGCGCAATCGTCTGGTCGGCTGGCTTTAGCGTCAGCGTGCGGTAGTTAGGTGGTTAGGTGGTTAGGTAGTTGGGTAGTTAGGTAGTTAGGCAGTGAAGAGCATAGAAGAGGCAAGGGAGTACTTCTCGCGCGACAGGTTCGCGACGGAGAACGGAATGACACTCGACGAGCTTGACGAAAGCCACGCCGTCACGAGCATGGTCCTGGGCGACCGCCACAAGAACGCGTATGGCGGCGTCATGGGAGGCGCGATATTCACGCTCGCCGACTATGCGTTCGCCGCGCTCACGAACGACGCGGGGAACGTGACCGTGGCACAGCAGGTGAGCATAAACTACCTCTCCGCCCCGAAGGGCGCAAGGCTTTTCGCCCGTGCCGCGTACAGGAAGGACGGGCGTAGCTCCTGTGTCGTCAACGTGGACGTATCGGACGACACCGGGCGGGACGTTGCGCAGTTCGTCGGCGTAGGCTTCAAACTCAAGGCCCCTGCCGCCATTTGAGTTTGCGGCGGATATTTGATATAATACGCAAATATTTCTCAAGAACAAGAGGTGTCTAAAATGGCGAAAGACTCAGTTGTCCGGAACAACATCTGGAAGTGGCTCGTGCTCGCTCTCATAGCGGCAATATCGTTCTATGTCTGCAATCCGCCGAAGGAGAAGCTTCGCTTCGGCCTTGACCTGCAGGGCGGAACGTCGTTCATCCTTGGTGTCGACACCGAGCGGCTTGCGGAGTCCATCATCGCCGAGAACCCGTCGATTACCAACGTCCCCGGCGGCGTCGAGAAAAAGATAGAGGAGACTCTCAAGGGCTGCGACGAGCGGATAATCCAGGTCATCCGCCGCCGTGTCGACACCATGGGCACGAACGAGCCCGTCATACAGGGAATGAAGGACCACCGCCTCCTCGTGCAGCTGCCGGGCGTTGACGAGGAAGTCCGCAAGGCGGCGAAGGCCAACCTCCAGAGCGCGGCGTTCCTCGAATTCCGCCTCACGCACCCGAAGAACTCGCAGCTCGTCGGCAAGCTCCTTTCTAAGGATGTCGCCCCAGAGGGGTACGTCCGTTCCGGCAACGGCTACGCCCGCGCCGCCAATTGGACGGAGGTGACCCGCCAGCCTGGCTACGCCGCGCGCCTCGCCGCGTGGGAGGTTCCCGACGCCCGCTACGTCTTCATGCTCGAGGACAACGGCGACGGCACGTATTCGCCCAACTTCATCGCCCGCACGACCGAGCCGCGAGTCACCGGCGAGCACCTAGTCTCGGCGGCGGTCGAGCGCGACCCGACTTCCGGCTCGTTCGCGATCGGGTTCAGGCTCAACGCGGAAGGCGCGCAGAAGTTCGCCACCCTGACGCGCAACTTCAAGGCCAACGGCGTCAAGAACCCGTACCCGAACGGGCGCCAGCTCGCGATCATCCTCGACAACCAGCTCATCTCCGCGCCTGAGATAAGGAGCGAGATCAGCTCGAACGGGCAGATAACGGGCCGCTTCGACGGCGCCTCCGCCCAGAAGCTCGCGAACGAATTGAACGCCGGCGCGCTCCCCGCGCCGATGAAGATACTTTCCGAGACGACGGTAGCGCCAACGGTCGGGAAGGAGGCCGTGAAGGCGGGCCTTGTCGCGGCAAGCATGGGCTTTGTGCTCGTTGCGATCTTCATGTTCATCTACTACTGGTTCTCGGGGCTTGTCGCGGACATTGCGCTCTTCCTCGACATCGCGCTCCTGCCGACGGCGCTCGTCATCTGCGCGAACATCCTCGGCGTCTTCGCCCACGACCCCTCGATGGGCGGCGGAGGGTCGATGCAGCTCCCCGTCCTTACGATGCCGGGCATCGCGGGCCTCGTCCTCTCCCTCGGCATGGCGGTTGACGCAAACGTCCTCATCTTCGAGCGCATCCGCGAGGAATTCCTCGCCGGGAAGGGCGTCGGCGACGCGATAAAGAACGGCTACGGCCGCGCCTTCACCGCGATCTTCGACTCGAACCTGACGACGATAATAACTGGCGTAATCCTCTTTGTCGTGGGCACCGGCCCCGTGAGGGGCTTTGCGATCACGCTGACAGCGGGCGTCGTAATCTCGATGTTCACGGCGGTCGTCGTCACGCGCCTCATACTTGACCATGCGGTTGACCATTCGCGCACGAAGCCGTTCAAGATGCTCCAGTTCTTCAAGAACCCGAACTACGACTTCCTAAAGGTGACGAAGTTCACCGTCGGCGCGTCGTTCGCGATAATCGCGATCTCCATCGCGGTGTTCGCGGTGAAGTTCGCGACCAACAGGGCCTCGGTGCTTTCGGTCGACCTTACGGGCGGCACGTCGATAGTGTACAGCTTCGACCAGTCGGCGCAGCCCGGGGAGAGCGAGATCCGCAAGGCGATCGATTCCTTTGACAACGCGGCTGTCATCCAGTTCCAGCATGGCGTCGGCGACACCACGCTCCTCGTGAAGACCGGCGAGACCTCCGAGACGGTGAAGGGCGCGGCGCTCGAGGGCAAGGATGTCGGCGCGTACATCACGAAGGTGCTGAACGAGGCGTTCCCGCAGGCGAAGTTCAAGGCTGCGTCGGTCGACGAGGTCGGCTCCATCATCGGCGCGGACCTCAAGAAGAGCGGCAGCTACGCCGTGCTCTTCTCGCTCGTCGCGATCCTCATCTACGTCGGCTTCCGCTTCCAGTTCGGCTTCGGCCTCGGCGCGATCGTCGCGCTCGCGCACGACGCGCTCATATCGATCGGGCTCTTTTCCCTCATGGGCAGGCAGGTCTCGCTTATTGTGGTCATGGCGGTACTCACCATCATCGGCTACTCGGTGAACGACACGGTCGTCGTCTTCGATCGCATCCGCGAGGCGCTGCGCTACGACAGGCGCCTGTCGTTCAAGGACCTCTGCAACAAGGCGGTGAATGCGTGCCTCGGGCGCACGGTCATTACCTCGCTCACCACGTTCTTCGCGGTGGCGGCGCTCTTCGCGTTCGGCGACGGAGCGATTTCCGACTTCGCGCTCGTGATGCTCATCGGCGTCGCGGCGGGCACGTACTCCTCGGTGTTCATCGCAACTCCCGTCATGTACTGGTGGTACAAGGGCAACCGGCCTGAGTTCGAGGCGGAGAAGAAGGCCGAGTAATTTCCTGGCGGAGGCAAGATGGGCGGTTTTTGCGCAGTGGCGGCGAAGGGGGATTGCGTAAGCGACCTCTTCTTCGCCACAGACTACCATTCGCACCTCGGCACCCATCGCGGCGGCATGGCCGTGGTGCGCGGTGGGGTTTTCCAGCGGTCGATCCACAACATCCAGAACGCGCCGTTCAGGTCGAAGTTCGAGCATGACGTGGCACGCTTCTCGGGGCCTTCCGGCATCGGCGTCATCTCCGACACCGACCCGCAGCCGCTCGTGATGTCGTCCCACCTCGGCACGTTTGCGATCGCGACGGTGGGGCTAATCTCCAACATCGAGGAGCTCAAGAACGAGCTTTACAACGGCAACAACGCCCAGCTGCAGTATTCGACGACGAGCGGCATGGTGGGACCGACGGAGGTCGTCTCCGCGCTCATCGCGACGCAGAAGTCGATTGTCGAGGGCGTAAAGTACGTGCAGGGCAGGATACAGGGCTCGTGCTCGATTCTCATAATGACGCAGAACGGCGGCGTGTTTGCCGCGCGCGACAGGTTCGGGCGCACTCCCATCGTGCTCGGGCGGCGCGACGGCGCGACAATCGCGACGATGGAAAGCTGCGCCCTGCCGAACCTCGGCTACGAATACGTGCGCGACCTGGGGCCCGGCGAGATGGTCGAGCTCACGCCCGAGGGCGCGACGACGGTGATCGAGCCCGGGAAGAAGAACGCGATCTGCGCCTTCTTCTGGGTCTACTACGGTTTCCCCGCCTCCACCTACGAGGGGCGCAACGTCGAGATGGCGCGGTACCGCTGCGGCGGCGCGCTCGCGAAGCGCTATCCCGTCGAGGCCGATTCCGCCTGCGGCATTCCGGAAAGCGGCATCTCGCATGCATTGGGCTACGCGCACGAGGCTGGCATCAAGTACGCAAGGCCATTCGTCAAGTACACGCCGACGTGGGCGAGGTCATTCATGCCTGGCGAGCAGAGCCAGAGGGAGAAGGTGGCCTCGATGAAGCTCATCCCGATACCCGGCCTAATTCGCGGTAAGCGCATCGTCTTCTGCGACGACTCCGTCGTGCGCGGCACGCAGCTCGGCAAGCAGGCAGACCGCCTCTACGCGGAAGGGTGCCGCGAGGTGCACGTGCGCATCGCCTGCCCGCCGCTCCTCTTTCCGTGCAGGTTCATCAACTTCTCGCGCTCCAAGAGCGAGTACGACCTCATCACGCGGCGCTTCATCCGCAGCAAGGAGGGCGAAGGCGGCAACGTGGGGAAGTACGTAGACCCGGACGGCGCTCCGTACAGGGAGATGGTAGAGTACATCCGCTCGAAGCTGAACCTCACGTCGCTCGAGTACCAGCGGCTCGACGACCTCGTGGACGCGATAGGGCTGCCTGCGGAATCGCTTTGCACATACTGCTTCAACGGCCGGGACGTATCGCTTGAAGGCGGCTGCGCCGGCTGTCCGCACGGCTGTCCGCACATTGCGGGCGCGGCAAACAAGGGCTGAGAAAAAGATGAGTGGAAAGAACGACGAATTCATGGTGTTCTCCGGGACGGCGAACCTGCCGCTTGCGGAGAAGGTGGCCGAGTACCTCGGGCAGGGACTGAACAAGATCGACATCCGCCACTTCCCGGACGGCGAGACCTTCTGCCAGGTCATAGAGGGCGTGCGCGGGAAGGACGTATTCGTCATCCAGTCGTGCAGCCCGGAGCCTAACGAGGCGTACATGGAGCTTTTCATAATCATGGACGCCCTGAAGCGCGGCAGTGCGCGGCGCATCACCGCCGTTCTCCCGTACTACGGCTACGCGAGGCAGGACCGCAAGGACCAGCCGCGCGTCCCGATCACGGCGAGGCTCATAGCGAACCTCCTCGAGACCGCGGGGGCGGACCGGATCCTCGCGATGGACCTCCACGCGAACCAGATACAGGGCTTCTTCGACATTCCGCTCGACCACCTGAAGGCCGAGCCCATAATACTCGACTACATCCGCGAGCAGCACTGGGCGAAGCCCGTCGTCGTCTCGCCCGACACGGGCGGCGCAAAGACGGCCTACGGCTACAGCCGCAAGCTCAAGTGCGGCCTTGCCATCGTCGCGAAGCAGCGCACTGGCGACTCCACGGTCGACGCGTTCTCCGTGGTGGGCGACGTCAGGGACTGCGACGTCATAATGATAGACGACATGACGGCGACGGGCGGTACGCTTTCCGCCGCGGCGAAGATGTGCCGCGAAAACGGCGCGAAGACTGTCCACGCGTTCGTCTCGCACTTCCCGCTTACCGAGAAGGGCATGGACCGCCTCATGCACGAGACGCAGCTCGACGAGCTCGTCGTCACGGATACGATCCCCTTAAGAAGCGACCTCGACGTCTCGAAGCTCCCCTTCAAGCTAACGCGCCTTTCCGTGGCGCCGCTCATCGGCGAGGCCATCAGGCGCACGCACAACGACGAGTCGATCAACGACCTTTTCAACCACGAGTGATTGGTGCTTTCGCGCCTGCGGCGCTGGTGCAAGGTGTGTCGACATGAAGGTTATAGTCGGACTTGGAAACCCCGGGGCGCAGTATGCGAATACTCCCCACTCCGTGGGTTTCGAGACGGTTGACGCGATCGCCGCGGCAGGCGGCGCTACGTGGGAGGAGAAGCGCGCCTTCAAGTGCCTGTGGTGCGAAGTGCGCGTCGGTGCGGAGAGGGTTGTCCTCGTCAAGCCACAGACGTTCATGAACCTTTCGGGCGAGAGCGTCGCGCCTCTTCTCAGGTACTCCAACTGCACCGTCTCGGACCTCGTAGTCGTCCACGACGACATAGACCTCCCGCTCGGGCGGCTGCGCGTGCGGCTCGGCGGCAGCTGCGGCGGGCACAACGGAGTGAGGAACATAATCGAGCGTGTCGGCTCCGAAGCCTTCGTGCGCGTCAAGATCGGGGTTGGCAAGGACGCCTCGAACGTCATCGGCCACGTGCTCGGCAAGTTCTCCCTGGAGGCGCGGAAGGTGGCCGATCTTGCAGTTGAAGCGGCGGCAAAGGCGGTCTTGAAGGTCATTTCCGACGGTCCCTCCGCCGCAATGAACGAGTTCAACGCCGTCAACTGCGGTTAGCATTTTTGACACCCATTACTCCCCCGTGTCCGCTCATTTCCATCTCCATGCGAATTATGATATAATACACGGCAAAACACGGCCGGGTTGGCACAGCGGCGACTGCACCTCTTTTGTAAAGAGGCATTACCAGGGGTTCGAGTCCCTTACCCGGCTCCAGATTTCGTCAAGGAATAGGAAATGTCAGAGACAAGAGTTCGTTTTGCCCCGTCGCCCACGGGCAAGGTGCACATCGGCAACATACGCGCCGCCATCTACAACTGGCTCTTTGCGCGGCACACGGGCGGCAAGTTCCTGCTGCGCGTGGAGGACACCGACCTCGAGCGCTCGACCCCGGAGGCGATTGCCGTCCTCATCGAATGCATGAAGTGGCTTGGGCTCGACTGGGACGAAGAGGTGTTCTACCAGACGAAGAACGTGAAGCGCCACATGGAGTGCGTCGAGCAGCTGCTCGCATCGGGGCGCGCATACAAGATGGAGAAGACGTCCCGCGACGGGAAGACGGGCGTCGTAACGATGTTCAGGATGCCGAAGGAAGGCGTAATCGAGTTCGACGACATCGTCAAGGGCCACATGGCGAAGAAGGCCGAGGACATCCAGGACTTCGCCATCGTCCGCTCCGACGGCTCGCCCATCTTCCACATCGCCAACGTCGTGGACGACATCGACCAGCGCGTCACCCACATCATCCGCGGCGACGACCACGTTGAGAACACGTTCAAGCACATCGAGATCTTCAGGGCGCTTGGCGCGCCGGTGCCCCGCTACGCACACCTCTCGATGATCGTGAACCAGCAGGGCAAGCCCTACTCGAAGCGCGACGGCGCGGCGTTCGTGGGCGAGTTCCGCGAGGAGGGGTATCTCCCCGAGGCGCTCTTCAACTACCTCCTTCTCCTCGGGTGGAACCCCGGCGACGAGCGGGAGGTGCTGGCGCGTGACGAGATGGTCGGCCTCTTCGAGCTTTCGAAGGTGCACGTGACCGCCGCGAAGTTCGACTTGAAGAAGCTCCAGTGGATGAACGGCGAGTACATAAAGAAGATACCCGCGGCGGAGTTCGTCTCCGAAGTGAAGGCCTGCGCCGCAGGCATCGCGTCTCCCGTTCCAGGCCACGACGACGCCTGGTGGTCGTATCTTGCCTCGCAGCTGCAGCCGCGCACGAAGTTCATGAAGGACATCCCCCAGATGGTGCGGTGCTTTGTGGCCGACGACTACCCGTTTGACGAGAAGGCAGTCGAGAAGAGGCTCGGGAAGCCCGGGGTGAAGGAGCTTCTTCTCGACATCGCCGAGCGCTTCTCGAAGGCAGCGGAATGGAAGGCGCCCGCTCTCGAGGCGGTCGTCAAGGAGCTTTCGCAGGGCAACGGCATGGGGCCGTGGGTGCACCCGATCCGCGTGGCCGTATCGGGGCGTGGCGAGGGGATTGGGCTGTTCGAGATGCTCGAGCTCCTTGGCCGCGAGACTACCCTTTCCCGCATCCGCCGCGCAGCGGAGACCATGTGCCAGTAGCGGAGTGAAGTGCGGCGAGACGCCCAATTTACCGCAGGCAGGGAACGCTTAAAGACAAACTGGGAGAGTACATGAAATTAGAGACAGCATCCGTTCTTGCCGCCGCGCTCTGCGCCGCGGCATTCGCAGACCCGTATGGCGCGCCTCCAGACGCAATGCACGCATGGGCGGTGCATGACGACTTTAGACCCCTTCCGAAGAAGGTTGCCGTGGGGGAGAACGGCATCCCCTCCGACGCGAAGCTCCTCTTTGACGGCTCTCGGGAATCCGTTGAGGCGAACTGGTGCGACTCGAAGGGAAACCCAACGAAATGGAGGGTCGACCCCGACGGGACGTTCGTCTCCGTCGCCGGCGCAGGGTACGTCTTCACGAAAGACGCCTTCGCCGATTGCCAGCTCCATGTCGAGTGGGCTTCGCCCGTCAATGTGGACCCCAAGCTCAAGGGACAGGCCCGCGGCAATTCCGGCGTCTTCCTGATGGGGAATTTCGAAGTGCAGGTGCTTGATTCCTACGAGACGGACCCTGACGCGCCGGGCGGGAACAAAAACCCGAACTATGCCGACGGACAGGCCGGGGCGGTCTACGGCCAGAACCCGCCTGCCGTGAATCCCTGCCGTGCGCCTGGCGAGTTCAACACCTACGACATCGTGTTCCACCCGCCTGTTTTCGACGCGGCGGGCGCGCTTGCCGAGCCGGCGCAGATAACGGTTTTCTTCAACGGCGTCCTCGTGCAGGACGGCTGGAAGTTCGACGGCCCGACGGGCTTCCGCAAGCGCGCCGAATACGCGAGGTGGCGCTCCGACACGGGGCTTAAGCGCGCCGACAGGATGCCCATCGCCTTTCAGGACCACGGCAATCCCGTCCGCTACCGCAACGTGTGGGTGCGCGAGATACCTCGCCCCTCGGCCAACACAGTGCATGGCGCGTATTACGCGAAGCCAGGCGACGCGGCGGACTTGCGCCGCAAGACGGCGGCAGAGCTCGACGCGAAGTGGAACGAGCTCTGGGCGCACATCCCCGTCGGCCGCAGGCTTGCCGCCGCGTGGCGCATCGCCGTCTATTCCCCGACGCCCGCGAGGATGGGCAGGGTCGACGCGATAGAGAAGGAGTTCCTAGAGGCAGTCAAGGGCGCCGCATCCGCAGGCGAAGTCCTGAAGCTGACCGGCATAGGGCATGCCGACCTGCGCGACTACCTCAAGAGGGTCAAGGACGCGGGCTTCTTCGACGAAGACCCGGTTCTCACGCGGCTTCTAGAGCTGAAGTGACCGACGCGCATGTGCATGTCTCCTGCGGCGACCCGTCAACAAGGGAGTTTCTCGTCGGCAGGGAATTCATCGGCACTCATCCCTGGGATGCGGCTGAATACGACGAAGGCGCCCTTGTCGCGGCGCTTGAAGCCAATCCCGCCGCCGGGGTGGGCGAGATAGGGCTCGACCGGCTGCGCAAGCGGACGATCGACTTGAGGGAGCGCGAGGTCTTCGAGGCGCAGCTTCGCGTAGCAGCGAGGTTGCTCCGCCCCGTTGCGCTTCACGGGGCGAAGTGCTGGGGCGAGGTTGTCTCGACGATACATTCCGTCTTCCCGCATGGAGCACAGATGCCGCCTGCGTTTCTCTTCCACGGCTTTTCGCGTTCGGGCGGCCTTGTCGGCGAGATTGCGAAGCTAAACGGCTTTGTCTCGATAGGCCCTTCGATCTTGAACGACCATGCGGTGAACTACAGGCGCCTTGCCGCGGAAATCCCCGAGGGGATGCTGCTTGTCGAGACCGACAGGACGAAGGATGGCGAAGGTCCGACGGTTCGCGAGGTGCTTGCGGAGCTTGCGCGGATTCGCGGCGCCGACATTGCCGCGCTTGAGGCCCTGACCGACGAAAACGCAAAATCCCTCTTCGCCAACAGATGATTTTATGATATAATTCCCCGCATGAGCACTCCATGTTCCACTAACGTCAAAAGGGCGGCCTTCGCCGCGCTTCTGCTTCTGTCGTCCGCCACACAGGCGGTCGACGACGCCCATCTTGACTGGTGGCGCGAGTCGAGGTTCGGGCTCTTCGTCCATTTCGGCCTCTATGCGCTCCCCGCCCGCCATGAATGGGTGAAGTCGAAAGAGAGGATCGACGACGCTGCCTACGA
>JAEEGL013063952.1_pt1 | contig 26221 bp, 10 predicted proteins | sample 9134231 | NCBI WGS metagenome assembly JAEEGL01 (sample SAMN16246548, study PRJNA631951) | gut metagenome | biome: gut microbiome; feature: rumen; material: fiber-attached | host: Bos | place: Iran: Karaj | collected 2018-10
ATTATATATCGAAACTTAAATATATAATATATATATTTAAAATAAATTCTTAAATGTTATAATATTCTTAAAATTATTTCATTTAATTAAATAATATCCAAAAAAAAGAATTGTTGAATAAAATAAAAATTATCTTTAAGTTTATTTTCCAATTTATCATAGTTTTAATATGAATATTTAATTATTATATTGTATTTATAAAAAAGGTAATTAAAAGAAATAAAAATTGATTTTTTTGATGAATAAAATAATTTCATAACGAACATTTTTGACAAAAAATACCGTTGCAATTCATACATTTATAATAATTTTTGTAACTTTGATATTCTCCACATTTAAAACAATTAAATGTATCAGTGTCGGTACCAGAAGCTTTAAAATTATTTCCAACTGATTCAAAGCATAAAGGACATTTAGCAAAATATGAACAAACAGATTGCGGACATTTTTGACAAAAAATACCGTTGCATGTCCTACATTTATAATAATTTGTGTAATTTTGATATTGTCCACATATAAAACAATTAAATGTTTCAGTGTCGGTACCAGAAGCTTTAAAATTATATCCAGCTGATTCACCACATAAAGGACATTTGACAGAAATTCCATTGTGTTTTGGACAATTTTGACAAAAAATACCGTTGCATATCATACATTTGTAATAAATTCGATTATTTTGATATTGTCCACAATTAAAACATTTAAATGTTTCAGTGTCTGTACCAGAAGCTTTAAAATTATTTCCAGCTGATTGACCACATAAAGGACATCTATTCAAAAATGTATTATTGTATTGTGGACAATTTTGACAAAAAATACCGTTGCATATCCTACATTTATAATAATTTTTATCATTTTTATATTGTCCACATTCAAAACAATTAAATGTTTTAGTGTAGGTACCAGAAGATTCAAAATTGTTCCCCAAAGGATGACCACATGAAGGACAATAGATAAAATTTTGAAATATTTTATTTTCATTAACTTGATTATAATTATTGGGAAGTGGGGCATTAACTTGATTATAATTATTGGGAAGAGGGGCATTAACTTGATTATAATTATTGGGAAGAGGGGCATTAACTTGATTATAATTATTGGGTAGAGGGGCATTAACTTGATTATAATTATTGGGTAGAGGGGCATTAACTTGATTATAATTATTGGGAAGAGGGGCATATTTATTTATATTATTATTTCTATTTGCTAACATGTAATTATTATTTGGAGTAAAATACATTCTATTTTCATATTTCTCATTTGTTTTACCACAACCCATTTATAATTTATAAAATAAATTAATTATTTGATTTTATAAATGGAATAAATGTGATATATTAAATTGGGAATTCTGGATTTAACCAATCCCCAATTATAAATTTCATTTATATATTTAAAATTTTTTAACAAGATATATTAAATATATTTAAATTTGAATTTTTTTATATTTTATTACTCAGCATTGGCCTCCTATCTCAAAGGAAAAAATTATTAAATTAAAAGTAAATGAATTATTTTTGCACAACTTAGTTTTTTATTTTTATCAAAAAAAACTTTTATTAAAAATATTTCCAAAATATGAAATATGAAATTATTCGTTGTTAATGTTTTATGAATACATATAATAATAAATTAGTTATACAGAAAAATAATTAATTTATTGAATAATATTAAATATATTTTTATAAATAATTTGGAAAAAAATGAAATATTTTTATTAAGAAATCTAATTTTAAATTAAATTGTCATTTTATTTAAATTCAAATAGTAATTAATCCAGATTATATATTTCCATTTTTTTAATTTATACTAATCATTATTATATTTAATAATTCTATTTTTTCCTTCTTCCATTTTAACTTTTTTTATTATTTAAAACAAATTTAAATTCAATATTATTTTCCTTGAAAATTATATACTTTTGTATTTCTTAATAAACTTATTGGAATTTTATATAAGTCTGTGGAGTTATTTATTATTACTTTTTCTTCTTTTTTTCTTTTGATGTCATATAAATTTAAAAAAATAGAGAATTTTAATTTTTTAAATTATTGTTATTTAGAAAAACAGAGTAAAAATATTTATAATAAAAAATTAAATCAAAAATAAAATTTTAAAAGGTGAATGAATTTATTTTTTTAGTGAAAGTATGATAATAAGTTAATATCTTAATTTTCAAAAAAAATTCTATATATTGAATAATATTAAATTAATATAGAATTTTATTTGAAAATTTAAATATATAGTAAACCTTATATAACAAGTATAAGGTACTAATTTAAATTATTTTTTATATAAAAAGAATAACAAATAAATTATTATTCTTTTTGTTTTTTATTATTTATTATTATATCAATAATTTTTTTTTAATTAAAATTTTTTTATTCCTTAAAATCTAAAAGAAGAGAATATCATTTTATTTTTAAAATATAAATATTTTATTTTTTTTTAAATTTTTCTTATTTAATTTAATCTCAAATTTGTGTAATAATAACAAATTTAATTTATTTCTTTTAAAAATTAAGCAAATTAAATTTAAAATTAAATATGGAAAAACAGAACACTTTAAGAAAAAAAGAAACAATTTTAAAAAGTATAATTTTAAATAAAATTTATAGTTAAAGACATTAATATTATTCTAGAAGAAAGAAATTTAAGTTTACGAAAAAAGACTATTTCAAATTATATAAATATAAAAAGAGGAATAATAGATAAAGAAAAAGAAAATAATAATAATAATAATTTAACGGATTATTTTTTTGAATCTTCACAAAAATTAAAAGACAAAAATACTATAGACGAAAATTTATTGAAAGAAATAACTGAAAAATTATCTTTATTAAAAAATGACATTTCAAAACAAGATTTAAATCATTGGAAAATAATAGATTCTATATGTTATTACATAAATGATAATATTGACAATGAAAATAAAATATTAATTTTGATAAATTTTTTAAATAAATTATCTTGTGCTACTGAAAATGATGGAAAAAGTTTATTCTTTAAAAATGAATATATTTCACTTTATATAAAATTAATTGAAAAATATAAAAATAATTATGAATTAATTTCTAATATTGTTGATTATATTACTCAAATTATAATTAATTCTATTATAAATCAAAATAATATTATTAATAATGATAAATATTGGAATTTATTTAAAGAAATATATAATAATGATAAAATATGTAATTCAAATTCATATTTTAAATTCCTTTCTTCTTTTAATAAAATTCTATATTCAGAAGAAACGAAATTATTCCAAAAATTACTTTTCCAAAAAGTAAAAGAAGAATTAGTTAAAATTTATTATAATAAAGAGAAAGAAGATTTAGATAAAAATATAATTTTAAATATATATATAATATATCGTAGATTAGCAATGTCATCATCTAATGAAATTATAGAACTTTTTTTTGATAAAGATGATGAAAATATATATATTTTAGATTTATTAATTAAATTTTCTAATTTTTTTGATGAATTAATAAATCAAACTCTATATATTATAGGTGATATTGCTTCAAGTGAAGATGATATAATAAATTTAAAACTTTTAGAAACAAATTGTTTTAATTTTTTAAAAGAAACTATTCTTAATAAGAAAACTTCAAATTTAAATAAAAAATATATTCTTTTTGCTTTATCAAATTTATGCAATGAAAAGCTTTTTCATGAAGAACTAAATTCTAAAAATTTATTTGAAGATATTATTTCAATTATTGAAAATGTATATTCTATTGATGTTGTAAAAGAAGGGTTATTTTGTTTAGGAAATGCAATTTATATTGGTAATGAAATATTAAATATTAAATTAATTGAATGTGGATTATTTGAATGTATATTTAAAATAATGGATGAATACAATGATAAAAATGTTTTAAAAAGTTGTTTTGATTTAATTTTAATTATAATAGAAAAAGGAAATTATTATTTGTATAAAGATGATAATGAAGATGATAATAATTTATTTTTAGAAAAATTTAATAAATTAGGAGGAGAAGAAAAAGTTCAAAAATTATATACAAAAGCTAAAACTAAAGATTTAATTCAAGCAATTGATAAATTTTTTAAAAAATATTATTGTAAAAAATAAATGATATAAATGTTTTTAAATTAAATATTTAAATTTAAAAAAAAAATATTTATATAAATATATTATTATGTCTGAACTAAAAACAGAGTTTGAAACAGCATTAACAAATAAATTATGTTTAAAATCAACTGATTCAATTCCTGAAGAAGAAATATTATTAAATTCATTTAAATTATTTGATATAAATAACAAAAATACATGTAATCAAGATGAGTTTATTCAAACAATGAAATATTTAGGAATTTCAGGTTTTAAAGAAACTGATTTAATAAACATATTTAAAATATATAATACTGAAAATAATGGTGAATTAAATTATATAGAATTAATAAATAATTTATATGCTCCATTTGAACCTGAACAAACTTTTAATCCAAAAAAAAATATCACTAATAATAATATAAATAATAATATAATTAATATGAATAATAATGATAATTCAATAAGAGAAAGTTTAAATAAAAAAATAAGCCAACAAGAAATTCAAGGTAACTTAACAAAAAAAGAATATTTATCAGAAAACTCAGTGAAAGAAATTATAGAGAAAATAAGAAATAAATTATTACCAAAAGGAATAAAAGGTATATCACAAATAATAGAAAATTTTAGGAAAATTGATATAGATAATTCTCAAGGAATAGATTATGAAGAATTTAAAAAAGCTTCAAATATTTTTCAATTTAATTTAAATGAAAATGAACTTGAAAAAGCTTTTATTGCTTTTGATAGAAATAATAATGGAATTATAGAATATGATGAATTTCTAAGAACAATAAGAGGAGAAATGAATGATTATAGAAAAAAAATCGTTTTTAATGCTTTTAAATTAATAGATATTAATAAAAATGGAGCAGTTAATATTAATTATATTAAAAATAAATACAATGCTAAAAATCATCCCGACGTAAAAAGCGGAAAAAAAAATGAAAATGAAGTTTATAATGATTTTATTTATTATTTTGATATTGCTTATAATTATTTAAATGGAAGTCAAGGTGATGGTTATGTTATATTTGATGATTTTTTAGAATATTATCAAAATATTTCTATGTTTATAGAAAATGATGATTATTTTGAATTATTAGTTAATAGTGAATGGAATATAAATAATAATAAAAGTAATTATTATTCTTATAATAATAATAATAATAATAATTATATATATAAAGAAAATATATTAGAAAATAAATATAATCAAAATTCAATAGAGCAAACTCCATTAAAAAATCGAATTAACAATAACAATAATTATAATGACTTATATAACACTTATTCAAACAATAATCAAAATAAAACAAATTACCAATATAATTTTAAACCTCAAAATCCAAATTTCAATCAAAATATAAATTATCATTTAAACAATCAAAAAAAAAATTCAAATAATCCTTTTAAAAAATTTAGGGATATAATAGCATCAAGAGGACCAAGAGGAATAATGTCATTAAGAAGATCATTTATGTTATCTGATGAAGAAAATTCAAAATTAATAGATTTTGATGATTTTATAAAATATTGTTTTGAATATAAAATTCCATTAACAGTGGAAGAACAAATATCAATATTTAGTCAATTTGATAATAATAATGAAGGACAAATAAATTATATAGAATTCCTAAATACATTAATAGGAAAAATGAATGCGTTTAGATTTCAAATTATAAATCAAGTTTTTAATTATTTAGATGTAAATAATAATGGATATATTTATTTAAATGATATGAGAAATTTATATAATGTTAAAAATCATCCTGATGTCATTAATGGGAGAAGAAGTGCTCCTGAAGTCGAAGCGGAATTTTTAGATAATATAGATTATCATTTTCAATTATTGAGAACTGATAAATTGAGAAATGGGAAAATTAGTTTTCAAGAATTTAATGAATATTATGATATTATTTCTATGAGTATTCATAGTGATTTTTTATTTCAAAATATTTTATTTAGTGTTTGGGGTTTAAATGGAGATTATTTTGAAAATGGAAATCAAAGAAATTATGAGGATAATTATTAAATTATATTAATTACTATTTTATATGTTTTTTTTCTTTTATTGTTTTTTTTTAAAGGAAAATAAATATATTTCTTTTTTTTGGTTTTCATTCTTCTCTTTTTTCTATTTTTTTATTCATCTTTTTAAAAAGTTTAATAGTATTTAGAATAATTCTTTATAGTATATTTAAATTATTTTTCATTCCTCTTAAATAAACTAAAAAATATTTTAAACATTTATAAAAAATTATTTATTTCTAAATAATTGTTTTTTCATGGAGAATCAAAATGAAACTGAATTTACAGAAGAAAAAATAAATAATATAAAAAAAGCAAAAGAATATTTAAAAAATATTTTTAAAGAAAAAGAAGATTTAATAGACCTAAAATATTATAATAAAATTTATAATACATCAATAAATATATGTAAAGAAGAAGAAGAAGCAGATTTATTTATAACAGGAATTTCATCATTATTATTTGATATTGATAATACAGAAATATTTCCAAATAATTTAGATAATGAGAATTTACAAAAATTTTTAGAAGAATGTGAATTAGATGAAGATACTGCTGAATATATAATAATAGTTGTTAAAGAAATAATAGAATTTAAAAAATCAAATTTTTCAAATAAACCAAATTCATTAGAAGGAAAAATTATAGAAGATGCAATTAGATTAAATCAATTAAGTGCAATTGAAATTGGGAAAATATTTAGAGATAATACTGATAAAATTTATTATAAAAATAATGAAAATGAAAATAAAGAAAATAAGAGTTGCATTGATAAATTAAATCAAATTGTTTTTAGTATAAAGGATGAACTTAATACTAAAAAAGGAAAAGAAATTGGTTTTAATAAAATAGATTTTTTATTAATTTTTTTAAAGCAGTTTTATAAAGATATTGATGAAGAAGATAAAGTTAAAAATATTGATGAAATAAAAGAGGAAATTATTAAAAATAAAGTTAAAATTTATAGTAAAAATGTAAAAAAAGAATTATTTAAAATGATTGAAACTGAAAGAGAAAATGAAGAAAAAAGAGAAAACTTTAAAAATCAAATTTTAAATCCATTTGAAAGAGAAAATATAGAAAAAAGTTTTAGAAAAGAAAGAGGTTTAGTTGAAAAAAAACTTTTAGCAAAAAAAAAGGAAATTGAAAATAAAATTAATGAATATGAAGAGAAATTAAGAATTAAAGAAGAATTAAATAATAATGAGGAATTATAAAAAAATTCCAAAACACTTAACAATTTATTTAATTTAATAAATAATATATTGTTTTTATGAATTAATTAAATAATATAAAAAACCATAAAAAAGATATTTCAAATATTCAATTTTCTAATCAAGTAAATAATAATGATTATAAAACTTTTATACTTTTAATAAATAATAATACCCAATTTATTAATAAAAATATAACAAACATTTAATTCTAACATTGAAAAACTATATTCTATATAAAAGATTTAATATAATTTAAATATAATTACAATAAATCTTGTGTCGTTGAATATGATAATATTGGAATCTTCATAAATATTTATAGATTAATAATTTTTTACTGATATAATTTTGAATTAATGATTTTTTTCTTTTTGTTCAATAACTGTTATTTTTTTATTATATATTTGATTCTCTTTATTTATATTAATTGATTCGTTTTCTAAATAATTATTAATATCATAATTAATTTCTTCTTTTCTTTTATTTTCACTTATTTTATTATTATCAATTGGGAAATATTTATTTTTAATTTCTTGTATTTTTTTCTCTCTAATAATATCATTTAAATTTTCTTTGTTAATTTTTTTAATTTTTGATATATTATTAAATAATTTAATTTTTTTAGTAATTTGATGAGGAATATTAGTAGGTATATAATTTTTTTTTTCTTTCTTTTCTAAAGTATAATTGAGATTTAATTTAAATTTTTGATTTTCATCATCTTTTAAATCTCTTAATATATTTTCATTATTATAATATAAATCACTTATTTTTTTATTATTTAATATCATAACTTTAGATTCATTGTTTTTAATTTCTTTTTTTATTTCATTTTGATGAAAAGATAATAGAAGTAAATTTTCTAAATTAATAATTTCATTACTTAATAACTCATTCTTTTGATTTAAATAATTTAATCTAGTAATATTATCATTAATATTTCTAGTTATTTTATTTAATTTTTCAGAAGAATTTTTTGAATTTTCTCTAATTTTACTTTCTATTCTTGAATTCATATCTACAAATTGTTCTTTTTTATCTAATAATTCTTTATAATCATCATCACTTGTGGCAAAATAATCATCTGAAAATTCCTTTAATATATCTTGAAAAATATCTTTTTTTAAATTTACTATATTTTTTAATACAATTCTTGATTTTTTATTATTAACCTTTAAATTACTATTATTAATGCTGCTATCATTATAATCTTTTAATAAAGAATATTTATTAAAAATACCTTGATAAGGTTTTTTTTGACTTGAAAAATTTGCACTTTTATTTACATTAAGGTCATTTGTTTTATTTCTTGATTCTTTTACATGATATGAACTATCTGTTAATATGGGTAATTGTAATATATTGCTTTTTAATTTTAATTTAATTTTTCTTCTTTTATCAATCTCATTAACAACTTTTGATTTATTATTGTCTATTTTTTCTAAAATCTCATCTTCAGTTCCTTCTAAATCTTGGTTAATTAATTTTAACCAAAAATTTAAATAAGAAACGATATTATTATCACTATCTTCTTTTATAATAGAATTATATAATTTATTTAATACATTCTTTTCTTTGATTAAATTGTCTAAACTTCTTTTATTCATATTTAATTTTGTATAATAATAATGTTTCTCATTTGAGAAGCTTTGAACATCTTGAATATAATTATTTATTTTTGAAGGAAATTTTTTATCATCATTACAAATTTTTAATTCAATAGAATTAATTAAATTTTTAGAATTTAATTCTTGAATTTGTTGATTAATTGAATTATTGTCATTTTTAATAATATCAATTTCCTTTGCAAATGTATGAATTTTTTCAGGAGATAATATACTATCTAATTTTTTTAAATTAATGAAAAATTGAGATTTTAATGTTTGTTTTAATTGATTTGAATTTTTTAATTCTTTTTTCCTTTGTTCATATAATTCTTTTAATTCAATTAAAGTATATTTTTCTTTATTTTGAATATTTTTTATACTTAATTCATATAAATCATTTAAATTCTTAAGAATATTATTTAATTGTTCTTTTGATTTTTTCTTTTCATCATATAATTGAAGAATTTTTTTATTTCTTATTCCTAATATTTCTTTTATTTGATTAATAGATAAATGTTCATATTTATTCTTTTTTTTAACATTTTCGCCTTCATAATTATTATTATTAATATTTTTTATTTTTATTTCTTCTTTTTCATTTTCTTCTTCATTATTTAAATTATTTATTTCTTCGTTTATAGATAATTTTTCTTCTGAAGAAATTCTTTCTTCATTGTCTTCATCTTTTAATTTTTCTTGATTAATTAAATTCTTTTTTAAATTTTTTATTTCATTTTCACTTAAATGATTTTCAGTATTTTCATTATTATTAAGATTATTTAAATCATTATCATTAGAATTAGTTTCCATTAATAATTATTTTTATTATTTAAGTTATATTTATATTTGTTTATAAAAAAATATTATATTAAATTTTCATAATAATTTAAATTAACTATTGATTTTGAATTATTTGAAGAACAATTTGTAGTAGGTCTTTCTTTTTCTTCAATTTTATTTCCATTTGAAAAATATTTATATCCTAAATTATTTTCATTGAAATTTCTTTTCTTTCTCTCATTTATTTCAAATTCAATATTATTACTTAATTTATTTTCATCATCGCATGATTGAATGATTTTTTTTTGATTAACTTTTTGTTTAGATTCACTTTTACCTTTTTGCTTTTCAGACAACAAATTAATTTTTCTAATTGATTCACTATAATCTTTACTTTCATGAATAATTGTATCAAAATTTTCTTGAAAATAAGGATGTTCCTTAATGTATCTTATATTTTTTTTCCTATTTTCAAGTATATTATAAGTATTTTTAGAAATTTTAGGTTTAAAAGGATAAAATTTTTCATTTTTTTCTCTTATATAATCTAAATTCTTTTTATAAAACTTTTGATAATTATATAATCTATTTCCAACATTTGAATTAAATTGAATTAAGGAACTTTCATAATTTATTTTTGGAGAAAATGTACATTCATTATCTTCATAAACATTATTTAATTTTATTTCTCTTGATTTTTGAAAAGCTTCATTTCTTTGATAAAAAGTATTTGTGATATATGCATTAACATTTTCATTTAATTTAGGTTTAAATGTAATTCCACTTTCATGTAATAATTCTTCTCTTAATCTTTCTATTTTTTGATTTTTAAAATCTATAAATTTTTGAGAATTATAAGGTAATTGAAAATCTTTAGAATTCATTTTAATATTTTTTGGATGAGGTATTATTTCATAAACATCATTTTTAATTTTTTCTAAATTTTCTTTTTTCTTTCTATTATACATATCTAGTCTATTATAAAAATTATTATTCTGATAATAATAATTTAAATTATCATTATTGGTAACATTATTTATATTAAGTCTACTATAAGATTTAATTAATTTTCTATTATATCTTTCGTTGAATTTATTCGGGATTTGAATTGGACAAAAAGTATATATTGAATTTAATTGGTTTTCTCTTTCTTTACTTAAATTTCTTAATTTTTCTTTTCTAACTATACTATCATTATATAAAGCATTAAAAACTAAGTCTTGTTCCTTTTGAGAAATTTTAGGTTGAATAAATGTTGAATTATCATAATATAATTTGTTCTTTGAAGAATTAGTTGATGATTTTGGTCTTTTTATTTTGTTTTGATTTTTTAACAATATATTTCTTTTTTGATAATGAATAGATTTAGTACTTTTTATATTGTTTTTTGAATTTCTTTTTAAATTTGGGTTTTCAATGATTGAAAATGAAAATGTTTTAATCATTTGAGGATTTGTGCTTTTTCTTGAATTTAAATTTGAATTGTTTGATTTCATAAATTAAAGAGCTATTTAAATTTATTTTTTTAATTTAATAATTAGAAAATCATTTTAATATCTTTTTATTTTTTTAATAGTTATTATTTTCCTCTTTATGATGAAAAAATAACATTAATTCTAAATTTTAATATTATTAAAATTAAATAATAATATAATGGACGACGATAATTTCCAATTATTTAATGATAATGATGATAATAACGTCAATAATAATTATAACAATAACAATAATAATAATAATAATATTAATATTAACATAAATAGTTATGAAAATTATAATATTAATGATAATAATAATACTAATCAACAATTATTGGATGACAAACAATTATTGGAATTAAATAAAATCAAAGAATCAAATTATAGTAATTGCTATTCAGTAAATAATTATTGTGATATAAATATAAATGGAGAATGGAAAATAGGGAGAATTAAGGAAATTAATGAAGAAATTATTACAGTTTGGGATTGTGAAAGGAAAGAACATGAAATAAAAGCTTTTATATTTGATTCAGAAAAAATAAGTTATTTGAGAAAATATACAAAAATAAATACAAGCAGACTTCCAACTGAAAGATCTCATTTAAAAGAACTTCATACCATAAAATCTTTTATTGAAAATCTAATTAATTTCGATTTTGGTAATAATCAAATATTTGAAAAAAATTTTGGTCAAATTACTGCATATAGAATGTATCATAATTTAAGAGGAAAATTATTTTTATGGTTAGATAATGTTTTAAATATTAATAATAATAATGAAGGAATTGATCTTTGTATACAAATATTTCTTTTAATGTTAAAGTTAATAAAAAATTATTATGATTATCTTAAAAATAATAATGATATTGTAATTAAATATAAAGAAATAAAAGGAACTGAATTAGAAGATATTGTTTTAATTGATAGAAAATATGCAATTATTTCTTTTGAAGAAGATGCTCAAAATTTATTTAGTAAAATTAATGGTTTGTTTCCAAAATACAATGATTTTTATATTAAATATTCAAAAGAAATTCAACAAGTTATTTCTTCTTTATATAATAAGGATATAAAAAAAATTTGTAAGAATGATATTTATAAAGGTCAAATATCTTTTTTTAGAGTTAATGATGAACAAAAGATACCATTATTACCAATTACTTTTTTAATTGACTATTTTAATAGTTTAAATGGATATCAAGTTCTTTCTGATTATGTTGTTTGTAATTCTAATTTTACTATTGAATATATTTATGATTTTATTCTTTTATTCAAAAGAGTATATAATTTTTTAGAACAATCAAATGATGAATTTTTAAATAAATTCTCTCAGATTAAAGATTATTTAAAACAAAGAATAATGAATTTATCTGAAAATGAAATTAAAAAATTATCTACAAATGATTTCGTTACTGTTTTCCAAAGAGTTTCTTCTATTTCAACTTTTAATAATCAAATTCAACAAAATATATTTCAAGAATTATATTTAAATTATTGGTTTAGTTGTTTGAAAAGCAATAATTTAACAAAACAAATTCAATCAATAAATCTCTTTAATTCTATTATTGTTAATAATGATAATTCTTATCTAAAATTTATGGATAAAAATGTAACAGTTGAAAACGATAAAAAACTTGAAAATATAACTCCTAAAACTTTCAGTAATATATTAAATGATTTACAAATTTTAGATTTTATCTTAGAAAATAAAGTAAATGAAGAAATTTTGAAAAGATCATTTTTAATAATAATGTTCATGTATAAAAATAATTTTAATTTAAAAGATTTAGAAATAGAAACAATTTTAACAAAGAGAAAAAATATTATTGATTGTTTATTTCAAAAATTCGTTAATGCAGAAAAAAACAATGAAATTAATCTAATGAAAATTATTAAAAATTTAATTGCTCAATTAGCAAAATTTATTGTTGAAGATGATAGATTATATACATTTAAATTAATTAAAGAATTTGTAGGAAATAGAGAACTTACAAAAGATAATATAAATTTGATTAAAGAATTTACAATAAATTATTTATCTGAATTTGGAAATCAAATTAATTATAATCATGAAAATAATAATAACTCTGATTTTAAAGAAGAAAAATATTATGGAATTCCATTATTATGGAATTATATGTTAGATGATTATTATATAAAAAATCATTTAAATAATAAATTAAGGACCGTTGAAATTATTGAAACTTGTGTTAATTCACTTAAAGAAATTTTTTCTTTTAAAATTATAAATGAAAATTTAGGAAATTTAGTTTTAAATAAAATTATAGAAAATTTAAATTCTAATCATAGTGAAGTTCAAACTTTACTTTTATTAAATTATTTAATTTCAATTAATCCAAATTATATTATATTATTACAAAATATTAATAATAAAAAAAACACAATATCTGATTTGATTGTTGATAATTTAAATAATTATTATAATAAAGTATATTCTAATGATAAATATAAACAAAAAAAAGATGATGATATATCAAATATTATATTTCAAGGTTTTTATCCTCATTCAAGAAATACTGAAATTAGAATTGAATTAATTATTACTTTATTAAATAAAAATATAGATATTGAAATCAATTTTACAAATTTTACTAAATTATGGAATTCATTTGTTAAGGATAATATTTCAAAAGAATTTTTTATTAAAAATCTTCTAACTAATATTAATAATATTTCATATAATTTTAAATCAACATTATTTCAATTAATTTTTCTTAAAGATGATTTGTTTAAAATTGATAATTTAGAATCATTTAGATTATTCAAGGATTTAATGTTAGATATTAATTATTCAAATAATTCCCTTATACAAATTAATGAAACTAATTTTTTAGTTAAAAAAGCAGATCCTAATCAAATTATTGGATTTACAAAATTAATGGATGCATTAATACATACTCAAAACATAGAAACCCAAAAAGAAATTAGTTTACTTTTAACTAATATATGTTTAAATATTATAAATCCTAAATCAAAAGAAGCTGTAACGTTTTGGAGAAATTTTATAAATAAAATAAGTGAATATTTAATTAATAATGAAAATGGAATAAAAGGTTTAATTCTTTTAATAAATACAATAGATAAAAAAATTGGTTTACCAGGAGAAATAATAAATGATTTTTCTCAAACATTTTCAATAGAATTAAATATTCCAAAAGATGAAATTATGCAATATATATTTTCTTATAATCAAAACACTTATAAATTAAATATTTCTTTTAATGAACCATTTTATATGATAAGATATAAAATTTCAAATCATTTTCAAATTCCAGTAAATACGATTCAATTTCAACTTAATTTAGGAAAAAATTTAATATATTCATTTGATTTATGTGATGATTATCAATTATTTAATAGTTTAATTCTTAATTCAAATAAAAAAGTTGTACCAAAAAAAATCGTTAATATCACTGTTTTAACTATTCAAAATCCAATTATTAATTGTCCTAATAATCCTCAAGAATTATTAAAATCAAGTCAATTTCAACAAACTTTCCTTAAATTATTAAAACATAAAAATAAAAATTATTGTTTAGAAATTTGGCATATGTTAAAAAAAGATGTTGAAAAACATAATGATTTAAATATTAAAATAAAAAAATATATTACTGAAAAGAATGTTTCAAGTGAATTAAAAAAAGAAATTGATAATTTTTTTCAGTTCAATGATGTAAGTTTCTGTTATATTAATTATTTATTATTAAATATTCTAACTATTTTAAATCAAAATAAAGATAATAAAACTTTTATAGATTTATTAATAAAGAATGATATTTGGGTGAAAAAAGTTTTATTATTTATTAAAAATTATTCTGTTAAAATAAAGGATGTTGAAGAATATAAACAAAATAAAGAAAAACTTCAAATGCTAAGGACAATAAAATTTTTGTTTGAAATTTTTAAATTAATTAATTCTGATATTGATAATCTAATAATAGAAAAAAGTTTACAATTTATAAATGATATTTTTTATAATTCAACAGTATTTAAAAATGAAGGAAATATATATGAAAATCAATCTACAATAATTGATATTATCCTTAACTTTATTTCTGGAAATAAAAAAATTTTTATAAAACTTATTGAAAATATATTAAATGGAAATCAAAATAAACAATTTTTAAATATTTTAATTCCTGGAATTATTGAATCAAAAAATACTTTATTGAAAGACAATTATATAAAATTAATTAGAATTCTTTTTGATTATGATTTATTTGATTCAAAAAATCATGATTTAGAAGTTAAATTTATTAATTTTCTTATTCAATTCTTATTTTCAGATAAAGTTCTAAATCAATTAAATGATATTTCAGTTAAAAATGAGGATTTAACATTTGAACCTTTTTTTGACATATATGAAAAAATAATAAATAGAGCACATGAATTAAAAGTAAATTATGATTTCAAAGAATTTGGAAATAAAATTCTTCCTGAAATAGTATCAAACCAAGTAAGAGAAGGATTACTTTCAGGATATTTTTTAATATTATATTCAATAATAAAGAATTATTCAATTACTTTTGATAAAATAAGTGGACAAAAATTCGATTTTCCAAATTTTCTTTTTTATAAAATTTTATTTAGTAAATGTATTAAAAATCCATTAAATTCAAATTCAATAACTGTAAAAAATAAATCTACTTTTTTAATAGCATCTAATTTATTAACATTATTAATAATAAATAATGAAGTAAAAATAAAAGAAATATTAAGTCAATTATATAATTTTCATGAACTTCAATTTTGGAAAAGTTCTCGTCTTTTAGATTGGAAATTATCTTTTGATGAACGTAAAAATCAATTTGTAGGATTAAAAAATTTAGGTAATACATGTTATATGAATAGTTTATTTCAAGTATTATTTTCAAATATTAAATTTAGAGAATCTATTTTAAATACAGAATGTAAAATTGAAGAAAAAAATGTTTTATATCAATTAAAATATCTTTTTAATAGTTTAAAATTTATTAATTCTAAATATTTCATTCCAGTTGATTTTGCAAAAAATTTTGATAAGGAAGAATTAAATGTAAGAGAACAAATGGATGTTGAAGAATTCTTTAATTTATTTATTGATAAATTAGAAAATCATTTAAAAAATACAAATAATGCTAATTTAATTAAACATTTTTTCCAAGGAAAAAATTATGATAATTTAATTTTCCAAAAATGTAATCATAAAAGAAAAAATGAAGTATCATTTTATTCAATTCAATTACAAATAAAGAATAAAAAAAATTTATTTGAATCTTTAGATTCTTATATAGAAAGTGAATTAATGGAAAATGAAAATTCAATTATTTGTGAATCTTGTCATAAGAAAATTCCATCAAAAAAAAATCAAACTTTTAAAACTTTACCAAGAATATTACTTTTTGTTTTAAAAAGAATAGAATTTGATTATCAGACAATGACAAAAACAAAAATAAATGATTATTATGAATTTCCATTATCATTTGATATGACTAATTATACTGATGATTATTTAAATAATAAAAGAAATTTAAAAAAAGTTAATAATAATTATAAATTAAAAAGTATTGTTGTTCATTCTGGTGATAGTAATCAAGGACATTATTATTCTTTTATTTATGATAATAATTCTAATGAATGGTATGAATTTAATGATATTTCTGTTGAGAAATTTGATATTAATAATTTAAAAAAAGAAACTTTTGGTGGATTTGAATTTGTTTTTAATGAAAAAACTAAAAAAAAAGAAAAAGTTGAAATAAATAAAAATGCTTATTTACTTTTTTATGAAAAAGATGATGAAAGTAATTGTGAAAAATTTAATGATGTTCATATTTATAATGAAATTTCTAATAATATTAAAGAAGATTCTATTTGTAAAAAAATAAATGAAAATATTTTTCAATATAATATTCAAAAAATTATTTTTTCTACTGAATATCATAGATTTATACTACAATTTTTAGTCAATTTTTTAAGTTTATCTTTTAACAATAGAAATGAATTTATAATATCACTTCAAACTTTAACTAGAACAAAAGATGAAAAAATTGTATCTAAAGATCTTTTACGTTTAAGAAATACTCCAATTGGTTCTAATTTAAATAATTATATTGAAGGAGGAACTATTAAATTAATAATTAATGATAATTCAAATAAGAAACAACAAAATGATAATATTTCAATGATATTCCAATTTTTATTATTATATTTTTTTAATGTTTTTCTTAGAGCAAAAGAAAAAACTTATTTAGGAGGAAATGTTGATTTAATAAAATTTTTTTTAAATAAATATAATGAATGTTCTGAATTTTTAATAGAAGAGTTTTGTGATATTAAAACTTTAATGGAATATTTAGTTAATTGTCCTATTACAGAAATGAAAAAATTATTTGTAGGAATTATATATTGTGCTATGATTAAAATATATGAAACACATAATGAAAATCTTAACAACAATAAAAATGAGAATCAAAATAAAAAAAATAATGATTTAGCTTTTTATAATATTAATGCATTGGATAGTAATGATATTAGTAAAAGTGAAAGAAGTGGTGCTTCAATGACAGTTTTTTTCAGTAATTACAATGATAAAAAAAATAGTAATAGTAAAACAGTTATTTTAAAGAATAATAAAGATGATTCAAAAAGGAAAGGATCATTTGATTTAGAATTAAATAATCATCTTGAAGCAATACATATACCAAAAATTCTTATAAAATTCATAAATAATATAATATTTTTAATTCAAAAAATTTCAGATGATATTGATTGTATGTTTTTATATTATGTATTATATAGATTTGCACATATTGATCAATTTTGTAAAGCATATTTAGTTGTTAAAATCCCATTTTTAAAATATTTAATATATCATCTTCTTCCTAAAAATGCAGATAAATTAATTCCTTCAAATTATAGTTTAGATTTTGATTTAAAAGTAATGGATTGTGAACATAATATTTTAGCTCCAATGATTAATAATCAAGTTGGATATACAATTTCAAAAGATAAATCTGCTATGTATAGAAAAGAAAGTTATATTAATATGTTATTATTTGAATTATTATTTAGTGGATTTTCTTTATCGAAAATTGATAAAACATATCAATTTAATAAATTAGATTTTGTTTTAGATTTATTTTCAATAGTTAGAACTAAACAAGATGCTTTTTGTTTATCTAAATTAATTAATAAAATGTGTATGGATAATCAAGAAAATACAAAAAACTTTATAAATGCATTTATGACAATTATAGAAAATAAGGATAGTATTGAATTAGATAATTATATGATAATTTTTAAAAGATTTATTGTTAATATAAATGATAAAGATCAAGATAATAAAAATTTCAGAATAAAAAATACTTTAAATTCTTTCTTTAAATTAATTTTTAAATATGATAAAGTATATTCTCATTGTGATTATTGTATATTTTTTACAATAAACATATTTTTAAGTGACTCAAAAAAGATGTTTAGTTATGTTGATAATTTTAAAAATTTTTTTGAAAAAATGAAAGAATGGTATGATCATAATCCAATTCCTCCTTCAATGTATCCTATAGAAGGATTAAAAATGTATAAATTTCAACATAATAATAATCAACATGAAGAAATTAACATGGATATTAATTTATTTAAAGAAAAAAGTATAAGATATACAAAAAGAAATATTAATTTAATTGAATTTATTTTGAATAGTAAAATAATTATTTAACTTTTTTTAGAAACTTCAATTGAGATTGATCATCAATTTGAAAATTATATTGATTTAACTGATTTTAAATTTGTTTCTTGTGATAATGTTATATATAAGTATATTATATTTTTAACTTATTTTTTTATTTAGTGATAAATCCGCTTTAGTTGTTGAACAATTGGATGAATTAATAAATATCAGATTTGAAGAGAAAGATAATAAAGAAATGTGGATAGGAACAGATGATCCAAAATTAAAAATAAAAGAATTATATAATATAATATAATTAATTAAAGTAAGACAATAATAATATTTATTAAATACATAATTATTATTTAAAAAATCAATCAAGAAACAAAATAAATATAAAAAAATTTATATATAAAAAAAAATGTCAAATACTCCAAGAGCCCAGCATATATATAGTGTAATAAATGATATAGAAGATAAATTAAATCGCAGAGCCCGTGTAATAGAAGATCAAAATTATAATACATATCAACAATTAAAATTAAATAATTTAAGTAGCGATAGATATGAAATTATAAATTCAAATAATATTAATTCTCAAACTCAATTTGTTCAAATACCAGCAGACAGAATAATAGACGCTTCTCAAATAGCAAATTTCAAAAATCAAAACATTTATCTTTCACAAACAAAACCATATGTTTCTAATACTAATTCTTTTCCTCAAAACGATATTATGTCACCTACAAATGAATATTATATTAAAAAATTAATTAAAGATGAATTTTCAACATTAATTATTCCTTATCAGAAAGAAATGCAAAATAATTGTACTGTTTTAGAAAATAAAATTAATTCTAGTCAATATCCTGATTATAATAATATCCCTTTAGATTTATTAAAACCTAGTCCTAATAATATTGATGTTAACAAGTTTACTCCAAGAACTGAATATGAAGATAAAATTAGAGAATTAAATAATAAAATTAATAATTTAATTTCTTATTGTGATGAAATTAAAAATTCTTATGAAAAATTACAAAAAAATTCATTCAAAAATGATTCAGGTAGAAATTATAATAATTACATTGATAAAAATGAATTTTATAATACTATTAATGATTTAAATAATAAAATGAATAATATGGATTCTTCTTTAAATACATATAAAAATAAAGTAAAAATTCAAATTGATGATATGGAAAATTTTATGAAAAATAATCAAAATGATATGAAATATGATAATTTAACTAGTGAAAATAATAGAATTAAAAATGATATAACTAATTTACAAAATGATGTTTTGACTTTTAAAAATTATCAAAGAGATTTAGAAAGTCTTTCTAAAATTGATTTAAAACAATTAGGTAAATTAAATTTATATGATATTAATCGTTTTGATTTAAATACTCTAAATGAATTAAAAGATAAAACTGGTGAAATTGATGATTTAAAAAATAATTATAATGATATTTATAAAAAACAAAATGAAAATGATTTAAGATTATTAACAATAGAAAATAAAATATCTTCCGATAATAATAATAAATATGATGATTTAAAAAATGAAATTGATCAATTAAAAAATCAAATAAATGGTTTAAATGAAAGTAGTGGTTTTAATAATAATAATAATAATTTAATTGACAATCAAAAATTAAATAATCTTGAAAATAATCTTAAAAGTCATATTCAAAATGATTATAATCCTTTAAATAATAATTTTGAAAATCTTCAAAATGAAAATCAAGAATTAAAAAGAAAAATAGAAAATTTATCTCAATTAAATATAGATAAAATTAACAATCTTCCCTATAAAGAAATTAATAATATGAATTTCAAAGAAATAAAAGAAATTCCAAAATTAAAATTAGATATTGATAATTTAAAAAACACAATAAATAATTTAACAACAAAACAAGAAAGTGATAATTTAAAAAATTTAATTGATTCTTTAGAAAAAAAAAATGAAGAATTGAATAATAAACAAAATCAAATTGAATTAAGAATTGATAATATAAATAATACTTCTTTTAACTCTTCAATAAAACAACCTGATGATTTTAATTTATCATCAAATCAATTAAATAATATAAAAAAAAATGTTGAAGATTTAAAAGGAAAAATAAAAGAAATTGAAAATAATAATAATAATAATAATTTAATTTCATCTCAAAAATTAAGTCAATTAGAAAATACTGTTAAAACACATATTAATAATGATTATTCTAAATTAAATAATGATTTAAAAAATCTTCAAAATGAATTTTTAAAATATCAAAGATTAGATATTGATGAATTATCAAAATTAAATTTTGATAATTTAAAAAATTTAAATTATTATGAATTAAATAATTTAAAATTCCAAGAATTAAAAGAAATACCAAAATTAAAATCAGAAATAGATAATTTAAAAAAATCAAATGAAATAATAAATAATCAATTAACCTCAATCCAAAATCAATTAGCATTATTAGGAAATCAAAGAAATGATAATTTAGATTTAAATAATTTACTTTCTAGTAAAATAAATGTGCAACCTCAATTGGATGAAAGAACAATAGAAAATTTAAAAAAAATAGATTTAGAAAAATTATCAAAATTAAATTTAGATGCTTTATTATCATTAAATATAGAAAATTTAGCAAATATAGATTTAACAAAATTAGAAGAATTAATAAGGAAAGCAGAAAGAACACAAGATGAAAATCAAAAGTTATTTTCAATGTTTGGAAAATATAATAAAAAAATATCTTCTTTAGAAAAAGATTTAGAAGATAGAGAATCTAATATTATGGAAAGTTTAGGTGATAATGGAGTTGGAGCTTTAAGAAGTGAAGTTGAAAAATTAAAAAATCAATTTGAAGAAAGGAAAAACAATAAATTATCAAATGAAGATATTAATCAATTAAATAAGATGTATCCTACAATTAATGATTTTAATAATTTAAAAAAAGATGTTGAAGAATTAAAGGAAAAGAATGATGAATTAAATAATAATGTAAGAATAAGTAATGCACAGAATAATGAATTAAATAATAATGTAAGAATAAGTCAAGCACAGAATAATGAATTAAATAATAATGTAAGAATAAGTCAAGCTCAGAATAATTTAATAAATAATAATAATAATATACAAGAAAATAATTTAGAAGATTTATTAAGTGATGAAAGACCTCAAGATTTAAAAAAAAGTATGAAAAGTGAAAAAAGTAAAAATATTGGTGGAGATTTAATTGAAGAAGGATTTGAAAGAGAAAAAGTTAAATCTAATAGAAAAGATAATTTTGAAATTGGAAATAATCAAAATAATAAAAAAGATGATGATGATTTTGATGATTTTGATATTGAAGAAATAGAGCAAACCTAAAATTTTTATTTTTTATTATTGAATTTTGGTTTTTTTTAAAAACAATATTTAACATATTATTTTTACTTTTTTTAAATATTAATATAAGTGATTATTTTTTTTTAATATTATAAATATTAAAAATAACTTAAAATGTCATCATCAAAAATAAAAGTTATAATTCAATATTATAAAAAATCAATAACATTAGATTTACCTCCAAATAGAACCTTAAGTACATTAAGAGAAAAAGCAGTAAGTTACTTTTATCCAATAAATCATCCATTTATAATGTTTTATCAAAATCAAGATTTAACATATATAGAGAATAAAACAATAGGAGAAGTTTTTGGAGTGAAAAATATAGTAACTGTTAAATTAATTAGTTCAAATGATAAAGAAAATTTTCCAAAAGATATTTATTCAAATAAACCAAAAAAAACTTGTATTGAATGTGATGAAGAAAAATTTTTAAATTATTATTGTAGAGATTGTAATAAATTTATTTGTAAAGAATGTAGAATAAGTAAAGAATGTAAGCATTATATACATAGAATTATTCAATTATTTAAAGAAAATGAAATAACAAAAAATATTGAATTATATAGACAAGTATTACAAAATGATTTAAATAAATTAAAAAAGCAAGTTAAACAATTAGAAACTTTAGAAAATAATGAAGTTAATTCTGCTTTATGGAAAAAAACATTAAGTGAAAAATTGGATAAAATATGTGAATTAATTGAAAATAAAAAAGAAGGAATAATTAATTTGGAAAATCCTATTCAAGATTCTAAAGAAGTTAATGAAAAAATTAGAAATTTAAAAGAAAGTTTATTTAAAGAAAGAGAAGATGCTGCTATTAATGAAGAAGTAATTCATGATCCTCTTATTGAATTTTCTAGAATTAATGAATTTGATAATGATTTAAAGAATTATAAAAATATTGCTGATACTCAAATTAATAATGAAAAAATTAGAGAAGAAGTTGATGAAGTTTTTAATAGTATTACTACTGATTTTGAAAAATCTTGTAGTGAAAATATTGTGTAAAATATATTATAAATTAGTACAATTGGTTTTTTTTGAAAATTTTATAATTTAATTATTATAAGACTTTTTAAATTATTTATTCTATTTTTATTCATTTAATTTTTTTTTTTATCTTATAGATTTAATTTAAAGAAGAAAATAAATTTATAATTTAAACAAATAAATTTTTAATGAAAATAAAATAAAAAACTATTATTTAAAAATATATCAAAAAATTTGATATACCTTAATAATCCAAATATTTTATTCCAAATTAAATAAAATAAAAAAAATATACTAAAAATATTGAAAATAATACAAATCAAAATAATCTCAAAAATATTAATTAACCCTTAAAAAAAACACAAATAATTCAAAAAAAAAAAATGGAAAGTTCAAAAAAACCATGGCGTCCCTTATTAGAAGATGACAAAAATTTTGATCAAGCAGTACCTTACGACATAAAAAAAATAGAGGAAAAATTAACAATAGCATCTCAAGATTTAGAACATTTAGATCCATATTATACATTATCTCCAATATATGACTTTACAAAATTTTTTGATAAAATATCAAGCGCATTATCAATGGGATTTTCAGACATAACAAAAAAAGTAAATCAAATGAGAGGAAAATTTCGTTTATATAAAGATGCAGAAAATATACAACAATTATTAGGAAAAGAAATAGCATTAGATATTCATAGATTAAATGGTCAAGACAATGCTAAAATGGGACATAAAGATGATGAATATAAAAATTATCATTCTGCTTGTAGAATATTTTTAAGGTTATTATGGTTTATGGAGTATTTAATTACTGTTTTTAAAAAAATTTTAAATTCTAATGAAAATTCAGTTAAAAAAATTTTGGGAAGTTCATATGATGAAATTTTATCTCCTAGACATACTTGGCTTGTTAGAAAAGCTGTTGGGGCTGCTATGTTTTTCTCTGTTAGTGGAACTAAAGATGATATTGTTAAAATTTGTTTTAATGTTGATGCTAATAGTAAAGAAGGTAAAGATTATATTTTGAAAATCACTGGTTTATTGGAAAAAATTTGGAAAGCTGGAGTTGACTTTTATAAACAATGTAATATGCTTGATATTAAGTAAATTAAACCCTATCATTTTTATAAACGGTTTTTTTGAATTTGATTTTTTTTTAAATTAATTTTTTTTTTTTAAATTAAAAGATTAAAAAATCTCAATGAATAAAAATAATAATCCTTTTAATTTCAAATATAATGATTTATTATTTAAATGAATTTGTTTATTTTTTTAAATTTAAACAATTAATTTATGTGTAATTCAAATATATGGTCCAAGTTACAATTTAATTGGATATAAATACCATTTTTTAATTGTAAATCCAAAGGATCGAAGTTGATAAACTTGAAGTAAATTAAGATTAATAATTTTTGATAATTATTATAAAGGAGTGAAATAATGAAGCTAATTAAAATATATAAAATAAGTAGAAAAGTAATATTATAATTATTTGTCTAATGAAAATGATTACATTTACTTAAATTTTAATTTTTAAGATTTAATTCTTTTTTAACATTATATTTACTATTTCCTTATTATATCTTTACAATTTAAAAAAAATCTTAAAAAATACTGATATTGCCAAAATTAAATTAAAAATAAAATATTAAATATTTAAATTTTGTAACAACATTTCCTTACTTTCATCAATATTTTCATAAGCTTTATATTTATCTATTTCAGAAGTAGAACAAATTCTAACTAAAGTATCAAAAACTTGAATAGGAAACCAAGAAAAGAAAGCAATAATTAAAATATATTTAAAAGTAGCCCAATCAAAAATAGAATAAATATTAAGTAAATTTTTCAAACTAATTAAACTAAATAAATAAACAGCACAAGTTCCAATTAAACTTAAAACAATAATACAATTAAATTTCCTAATTTCTAAATAAACATTTAGAATTTCGGCAAAAATTAATTCAGTAAAAGTAAGAGTAACAATTTTTAAAAATATATTATCAGGAAATAAATAAATAGAACCAATCATAATAATAGAACTTTGAAAAATACTTTTCCAAGTCCAACCAAGAAAATTTTTGATAGATAATTCCCTTCCTTTTAATAATCCTCTATATAAAGAAGGAAATTTCATAACATTATCATAATCAATATCATAATCTAATAATAAACTCATAGCAGGAAATATAGTATAAACAGTAGAATAACCTAAAATTAAATAACCATTATATAAAGCAACAGCATTATAATAAAACATAATTGAAAAAATACATTGAATAAAAGAAATAATTAATCCTCTATGAATAATAAAGTTACTCATTTTTGCAGAATTTTTATATGTTAATCTCCCATACCAAAGTATTAAATTATTTAATATATCAAATTTTAAAATTGAAAAATCTGAAGATAAAGAAGCTTGTAAACCTTCTTTTCCTACTATTCCAATTCCAATATCTGCTTTTAATATCATTGGAACATCATTTCCTCCATCTCCAATTGCACAAGTTCTTTCGTTTTTATTAAGATATTTCTTTATTCTTCTTACTATTTCACTCTTTTGTGTTGGAGAACATCTACAACATATTACACTTTGTGATTTCATTGAAGTTAAAAAAAATATTTTTCTTATTTCTTTTTTCAAACAATATTCTATTATTTTACCTTCAATAAGTAATATAAATTCATTTGGTCTTTCTTTTATTTTTTGATTAAATATTTTTAATTTGTTTGTAATATCATTTATTATATTTTCATTCGATATGCCATTTTCATAATTATATAATATTGAAAATATATTTTGAAAATCTGATTTTAATCCAGTTGATATTGAAATACATTTTGCTGTTTCTGCTTTATCTCCTGTTAACATCCAAACTTTAATTCCTCCTTTTCTTAAATTTTCAATTGTTAATTTTACATTATCTTGTAATAAATCTTCGACTCCTGTAACACATAAAAAA
>JAEEGL015112675.1_pt1 | contig 26221 bp, 25 predicted proteins | sample 9134231 | NCBI WGS metagenome assembly JAEEGL01 (sample SAMN16246548, study PRJNA631951) | gut metagenome | biome: gut microbiome; feature: rumen; material: fiber-attached | host: Bos | place: Iran: Karaj | collected 2018-10
GAGAAATAAGAAAAACTGGAACATAAAAGGGAACTATATACCTGTTGACTCTAAATAATGTGGATTTGACTCTAAATTTTATTTTTGAATATTAATACGCACTTATTAATATTAATACATATTTATTAATATCAAATTCATTTTTGATATTTAACTCATAACGTCTATAATGAGCAATCACAATTATTACATATGTGGTTGCTCATTTTTTTTGCATGAAAATTAGCCATTGTTATTTCATTGCGATATTTATATAAAAAATACCATATAACAATGAGCAAAGAAATTAAAAGAACTAGAATGTATGAGCCTTGGGGGTATAGAGACCAAGACAATTATGCTTCAAGGCGTAGCGGTTCTATATCTCTAGGTAAGCCAATATACTATATCGAGTACAACTACAAAGACAATTTGCTCCATTTCTATGATAGTGTATATAAGGAACTAGATACACTCGATGTTTCTGAGTTTAAGACATCACCATCACCAATAGAAAGTACCGAATATAACCCTACAACAAAGGTATTGACTATTAAGTTTGAGAACGGAGAGACAGAAAGCATAGCTTTAGGCAAACTTGTTGAGTCTATAGAAAGGGATATTGAGAATGTCGTTGACCAAGAGAAGGAGCGTGCGATTGCTGTTGAGACTGTTCTTGCTGAAATGATTGAGGCTGCTGTAAGTGGGGCAACTAGTGCTGAAACAGCATTGCAAGAACAGATTGACACTATCAAAGAGAATACCTTCTACAAGGTTGAGTATGTCTTGGATAGTGAAACAAATAAAATGAACATCAACTTTATGAACGTAGATGACAACATTAAAGGTAGTGTGGAATTATTCGATACTGACGATGAAGGACGCATTCTGCTTGATGCTGGAACTTATGAAAACTAAGGAACAATAATAACATAAAAATAACAAATTACAATTATGGCAAAAACATTTAGATACCAACATCTTCATGGTACAACAACACCACAAGCTAGCGCACTTAAGGACTATGAGTTAGCTGTGAAAGCAACAAAGAGTGAAGAGAACATTTTCTTGAAGAACAGTGATGGTGAAGTAGTAAATTTCATCACTGAAGCACAAATTGATGCTAAGATTTCATCACAAGGTGGAAACATTGATGAAAAGATTCAAGCACTTTCTGGTGCTATTGACACCAACACATCAAACATTGAAACCGTCTCTGGAAACGTTACCACTGAGGAAACTCGTGCAAAGGGTGTTGAAAGTGGTCTTAGAACTGATGTAAACACTGTTAGCGGAAGCGTTGCTACTGAAGCTAGCACTAGAGCAGCAAAGGACAAGGCTATCATTGACAGCTTCGTTTATAACAGCACAGCAAAGACTATCACGCTTTCTGACGGTGTTAACACCAAGACAATCGATACTAGCGATTTCGTCAAGGATGGTATGATTGATAAGGTTGAGATTAAGAATGGCAAACTTGTAATCACTTGGAACACTGACGCTGGTAAGACAGCTACTGAGATTCCTCTTACAGACATTTTTGACCCATCAAACTATTATACAAAGACTGAGGTTGACACTGCATTAGCTGCAAAGGCTAACACAGCCACAACCTATACAAAGACTGAGGTTGACACTGCATTGAGTGGTAAGGTAGGTAATTCTACTTACACAGCTTATACAGCAGCTACAGACGCAGCAATTGCACTTAAGGCTAATGCAGCAGACGTTTATACAACTGGACAGACTTACACAAAGTCTGAAGTTAATGCTGCACTTTCTGGCAAAACTAATACAGCAACTACAACAGCTTTAAATAATATTGTAACTGCACATACTGCAAACACAAGTGTTCACGTAACAACTACTGACAAGACAACTTGGAATGGAAAGCAAGATGCATTGGTAAGTGGTACTAATATCAAGACTGTGGTTAATAAATCAGTTCTTGGAAGTGGAAACCTTGAGGTGGGAATTGCAGATATTACTACTAGTGGAGTTGCTGATTTCAACGTAAACGGTAGTGAGGTTATTCTTGAAGCTGGTACATACTAAACTTAATTAAACTTAGTTTAAATAAACAATAAATGGTGGTTGATACGTTGACCACCATTTATACTAATAAACGAATTATATAATTCACATAATAACATGGCAAAGAGATTTAGATATAAGCATATCACTAGTTCTGTAGAGAACAAGATACCAGATACCCTATATGGTGGTGAAATTGCTGTTAACCAATATAGTGGAAATGAGAAACTATACATTAAGAACAGTGGAATGGAAATTGTATCATTCATTCCAGAACACACTGTTAATAAGAAGATTACTGCTGAAGAAACACGTGCAAAAGCTGCTGAATCAGATAGGTACACAAAGTCTGAGACATATACTAAGGCTGAAGTAAATGGATTAGTAGATTCGCCACACCAAGAATATGTGACTGTAGCAACTTATGCTGAACTTCCAGCATCAGGTAGTACAGATACTATCTACCGTGTTTCCAATTATGATGGTTCAACAAGTCAAGTAGATGCAACAATGTATTCTGAGTATGCATGGAATGGTACTCAATACATTTTCCTTTGTGTAAAATCACAGATTGGTGAGGTATTTGATATTAGCGAGTATAACAATAATGAAACCTATGTTGACATTGCAGACGCACTTAGGAATGACGGTGATAAAGTACCAATTTCTGTTCGTAAGGGTGGAATGACGGTGAAATTTGTGCAGAGTCCTGGCAATAAGTATGTACAGTATAGACTGATGAGTACAACATTCTCTACTACTGTAGATGATTGGCAAGGCGTAGATGACGAACCTACCGCAAGTAGTGAGAATCTAGTAAAGAGTGGAGGTGTACATGATATGGTTTCAGAATTAGATATGAAAATAGAAGGAGGATATATTGACATACAGCCACTATATCCAAGTACTCCAACATATCCAAGAGCAATAGTAGATATTAAAGCTGGTACAAAGGTAGTATTAACCAAAGTCAAAGAAGGTGCATCTTATGTAACAATATGTGAAAGTGAAGACGGTGAAAATGTTACAGCAGAATTGAACAAAGACGTTGTAGTTCCATTTAATGCAACACTTATTAAAACTTCACCAAGTGCGCCTGCTGATATAGAGATTTTTGCTTATGGTGATTTTTATGATAATATTAAAGCTACTATAGATGAAACAAAAACCGAATTAGAGACAAAAATAGCATCAAACACAACGAAAATAAATGAAATAGATATGAGAATAGAAGGAGGATATATTGACATACAGCCACTATATCCAGGTACTCCAACATATCCAAGGGCAATAGTAGATATTAAAGCTGGTACAAAGGTAGTATTAACCAAAGTCAAAGAAGGTGCATCTTATGTAACAATATGTGAAAGTGAAGACGGTGAAAATGTTACAGCAGAATTGAACAAAGATGTTGTAGTTCCATTTAATGCAACACTTATTAAAACTTCACCAAGTGCGCCTGCTGATATAGAGATTTTTGCTTATGGTAAATTCTATGAAAATATTGAGGCTACTATAGATGAAACAAAAACCGAATTAGAGACAAAAATAGCATCAAACACAACGAAAATAAATGAAATAGATAGTGCCATTTCTTCGAAAGTACCATTCGAAGACCTTGTTGCTACAGAAACCATATCTTCAGTTATTATCAGAGCAAGCGATGGAAAGGTAGTTGATGTTGGTTTAGAGCAGTATATGGTACTAAAATATGATGTTAGTGAGTTTGTAGGAACTGAAGTACGTATTAATGCCAAAGCAAATTATGGGAATGCCTATTATGTAATTAAAGACATAAACGACTCTGTATTAGATATTATGGCATCTCCAGGTGGCTCAACATGGACAACACTTGACAATAAAGATGTTGTGTTGCCAGAAAATTCAAAATATATTTTTGTTGCCGATAGAAAATCAGATAGTATTGCAAGTGTATCACTTTTAAAGAAAGAATATGGAATTACAGCACAAATTTGGAAAGGACTCAAATGGGGGCTTGTTGGTGACAGTCTTACAGATGCTGTGAATCGTAGCAGAACGAGCAAATACTATTATGAATATATTTCAGAGAAAACAGGTATTGAATGTATAAATGTTGCAAAAAGTGGAAGTAGTTATGGCAAGCCTCAAGATACAGGAAATGCATTTTTCCAACAAGCAGCAAAACTTCCATCAGATGTAGATGTAGTTACAGTATTTGGTTCTTTTAACGGCTGGGGAGTTGATGTTACTGGTAACATTGATGATACAGAGCCTACAACAAGATATGGATGCATAAACAAGTGTATAAACACTATACATGAAATTAACCCCATTGCGCAAATAGGCATCGTCACACCAACACCTTGGTCAACCGATGGATACAATCCATTTGTTGATGATAATGGTAACAATTGGGGAGAAGCATACATTGAGCGTTTAAAGGAAGTGTGCAAAAAACGAGGATTAGCTTTTCTTGATTTATATCACGAAAGCGAATTAAGACCTTGGGATGCTTCTTACAGGTCAATTGTGTATTCTAAAGATTCAGCAGGACTTGATGGCAATCCAGCAGGAGTTCACCCAAATGAAATCGGTCACAAAATTATCGCCTCTCATTTTCAATCGTTATTAGAGAGATTATTATTGCACTAAATATTCAAGAGCAATCAGCAATGGTTGCTCTTTTCTTATGCGCTCTTATGATGCATATACCAATGGAAATATACATTATGAGCAAAGGTACGATACTCAGTATCCACCACTGAAGACAGTGCAAGCACGTCATTGTAATCAAAGTGCTTGCAAGCCTTTGAGAACATGTCATGGAATCTATATGATGCAGACTCCTCACGTGTATTCCAACGATACGTCTGCTCGTCAATATAACGAGATAAGTAATCCTTACTTACACAGTGGTAAGTAGAGAAGATAACACGCTTAAAATGAGCCCAGAATCCCTCAATACCATTGGTATGAATGTCATTACTACGTACATACTCAATATTTATACAAGGGAACTATTTAGAGTCAACAGGTATATAGTTCCCTTTTTTATTGTATATAATCATTCATCATGAAGAAATCATCAATCACCCCAAGTTTGAGTGCAGCCCTATATGCTGTTTGATTTCCCTTGAAGAATTCTGTCTTGGTATTGTACTTCAAAGCCTCTTCCTCAATGTGCTTGTAAGTCCAATATTTCTTCTTATGCTGTTTCTGTTTTACAAGCCAATCCATGTCATCTATATAGCCATATCGGTGAGCTGCCAAAAACGCACTTAAGTTGCCTTTTTGGAATTCTTCTTTGGTATGATATTTCTTGGCTTCAGTCATCATATTTTCCTTATTTTTCCAGTAATTTTTGGGGTGTTTTATTTTTTTTTCCATTTTTTGTCAGGTTTATATACATAAATACCGACATTTGTAAAACAAGTTAAAAACTTTTTATATTTATTAAAAAATAACATAATAAAATAATAATAAGTAGAATAATGGCAAACGGACTTTATTACTATAAACTAGTAAGCCCTTATCCAGAAGATGTTACAAAGAATTGCAAATTGACTATCAATGAGATAGATAGCAACTTCTTGACTCTTAAGGATAACGACATCAAGAAGGCTGAGTTTATCAGGGACGATAAGACTTTAGTTCTTACAAGAAACAATGGTGAGAAGCTCATCGTTAATCTTGATGATGTCACATACAACTTAGATGTTAACGCTGAGTGTGGTGAGAGTGGAACAACCTTGACTATTTCTTATGATGGCAAGGATGGTAAGAACACCGTTACAATCGCTAACATTCTAACTGCTGACAACCTTATGGACATCATTGGTAGTGACATTCTTACAAAGGTCATCACTGATGGTACTCTTAAGGGTAATGGAACTATGGATTCTCCACTTGGTATTGCAGGTGTTGAGAAGACTGGTATGTTGGCTCCAGCTCTTGAAGTATTCGACTTGACAAAGGGTGGAACACTTCCAGAGGTTGCTAAACTTGGTACTAGATATGTAACCAAGGAGTACGTTAATGACTACGGTTATCTTTATAACGGTGCTGGTGTTGCAAAAATTTCTCAACGTCTTAAGGATGATTACATTAGTAAGAATACCAAGGAAGACGCAAGATTTGCATGGAGAGTTCCTACAAAGGCAGATTGGGATGCATTACTTAACTCAATCGAGCCATGTGACTACAGAAATCATAATTCTGCAAAGTGTCACGTAGAGCTTGGTAAAGTTGCAGGTAAGTATCTTAAGTCAGAATGTGGATGGTTGATGCAACCAGATTGTGAGTGTACAATTACAAAGCCTAATACTGGATGTACCTTCGAAGACGAAGAATTCGTTGATGATAGCGTAATCGGAGAGAGCGATGTTCCAGTAATCAAGCCAGAATCACCAATTGGTGTTGACAAGTATGGTATGACAATTCTTCCAGCAGGTGTAGCTACACTTGATACTTATGGAAGACCACAAGCTGCTTCATTTAAGGAGCAAGGAATATTCTGGACAACTTCACATGTACATGGTGATGATGACCAAGACGTTTATGCAAAGATATTTGATTGGAACAAGGGTGGTGTATCTCAAGTTGCAGAATGCCCAGACCCATATTATTCAGTAAGATTGGTTAAGGACTACGATGGTTCTAACTATTACGACAGTGAATATATCGATGGTATCTTGTACAAGACAATCTTGTTCCCTGAGAGTGGACAAGTTTGGTTAGCTGCTAACTATGCCGATAAGAGTGGATTCGTTGAGTACGAACCAGGTGGTGCAACACCAGAGGTACTTGATGTAAACAACGGTGAGGTTCTTGAGAAGAGAGTTGAAATGTTCATCAACGAGTGGAATGGTCACTATTGGGAGAAGAAGATTATGCATGAGGGTGACACAATCGTTATTGAGAACCCATGCTTCGACCAAGGTACTGGTTCTACAACCAATGTATGTTGGACTGACAAGGAGAATCTTCCTCACTGCATCGAAGTTGAGATTCCAAAGGAAGCTCAGAGCAATATCGAGTATAGAGTATTTACTGAGGACGAGGGATGTAACAAGGTTCTTGTTAACACCGATGACCTTGTAGTAGAGAGAGTTGTACAGATTATCGTTCCAATGATTCAGCAAGAGCGTGAAGAGCGTATCATAGCTGATGAGATACTTAGCGGTGCAATTGAGACAGAGCGTGAAGATAGAATCAGTGGTGACACTGAGCTTTGGGAAGCACTTGCTCAAGAGGCTTCTGCAAGAACTGATGTTGACAACCAGTTGTGGGATGCTATCGCACAAGAGGCTTCTGCTAGAACAGACGTTGATAACCAACTTTGGAATGCCATCAACCAAGAGGCTGAAGCTAGAATGGATGTTGATAACCAGATTTGGACAGCACTTAACAATGAGATTCAAGGCAGACTTGATGTTGATGCTCAGATGTGGGCTGCAATCAACGCAGAGGCTGAAGCTAGAAAAACCACAGATGACTTGTTATGGCAAGCAATCGAGGATGAAACAAACAGAGCACAAGAGGTTGAGGCACAGCTTTGGGATGGTATCAACGGAGAGACAGCTAGAGCACAAGAGGTTGAGGCACAACTTTGGGAAGCACTTAACAATGAGATTGAGCGTGCAATCGCTAGAGAAAATGAGATTGATGGCCAGCTAATCGATGTAAGTAAGAATCCTTATGAGATTACTGCTGCTGTTGGTAAGGATGAATACAATCTTGTATTCGAGTCAAAGGATGGAAATCCAGACCACTTTATTAACGTTGACTTCAACGGTGATTTCGGAAAGATTTAATAACATAAAATAATATAAAGCAAAATGAAGAATAGACTACAATTTAGATACCACGACCAAGTATTTGATACAAGGGAGGCTGCTATTGAGTATGTTCAGAGTCAGATAAGATTTGCCGAGGAAGGGTTAGCAAAGGATGACCCTTCTTATGGCTACTCTTTGCTTGCAGAGCCAACAGTTCTTTTGTATAAGAATGTTACAGAGGAAGACCCAGAGGGCGAGAATAATCCTCATCTTATCTTTGTAATTGGTTCTAAGACAAATGAAGAGGGTGTCGAGACTGGTCATGGACAGTACAGCGATAACCGTTTCTGTATTATTGACATTGATAAGACAGAACAAGAGATTGCAGACCTTGCTGAAGAGCTTGAGAAAGCAATCAAGAGTCTTACTCTTATCGCTTTAAGCAGTGATACATTGAACTTCTATGCTGATAAGACTGAGGATGGTACTTACGTAAGTGGTGACGTTAAGGTTGCTGATTCTTATATCTACGAGGATGTAAGATATAATAACAACATGATGGTTACTCCAGACGGTTTGTTCATTTACGTAAATCTTGAGTATGACCCAGAAAATGAGAAATTCAAGTTTACTGTAAGCAATAATGACGGAACTTTCTCCGAGACTGTTGTTGACATTTATGACAACTTCCTTGTAAGCGGTTACTATGCTAAAGAAGATGAGAAGATTCACCTTCAGATGAAGAATGGTGACGAGGTTGTTGTTGACTGTGAAGACCTTATCGCTGAGTGGGGTGTTGAGGGTTCTAACTCAAGAACTCCAATCATGTTGTTCAAGGAAGAGGTTGATTACGACCACACCGATGAGCATCATCACGTAGAGCCTTGGCAAGATGTACTTCGTGCTGATATTAGAATCAAGGACGAGACTTACGACATCGATACCAAGAAATATAGCAAAGACCCTAGAAGCACAAATATCTTGGAGAGAACACAAGATGGTAGATACCTTTTCGTTGATGGTAAGGCTAGCAACATCATCTATTACATGGATGGTGAGAAGTCTAACGTTAAGGCAGCTCTTGATAAGCTTTCAAAGATTAAGATTTCTACTGACACAGCTAATATCATCCAAGATAGAGCTGATGGTTTCTTCGCTTCAACAACTCTTGAGTATGTTTCAAACGAGAACATGCTTGTCTTCAAGGCTTCTGGACAACCAACCAAGAACATTAAGCTTAATAGCGTAGAGTTCTTCAAGAACGTTTACTACGACCCTGTAAAGGAAGAGCTTGTTATCACCTATATCGATAGCGAGGGTAAGACCCAAATCGTTAGAATTCCAATCGGTGAAATGATTAAGGATTGGGAGTGGGAAGTTCAGAACGAAGGACATAACGTTAAGCTTGTTAAGACAAGAAACAAGAGTGGAAACGATAAGCTTTCTGCTGATGTTAAGTTGTTCGAGGGACACAATAACATTCTTGTTGACACCAACCACTCACTTTATGTACGTGGTGAGGCTGACAACATCAAGTATGGTGAGAACTCAAACGTTAAGAAGGAAATTGATAACCTTAAGGCTACTGATGCAGCTCTTGATAACAAGATTAACATCGAGATTGCAAGAGCAGAGGCAGCAGAGCAAGCACTTGATGAGAAGATTGACCAAGAAATTGCTGATAGAACTGCTGAAGTTGAGAGAATCGATACAACAATCGGTGACGGTTTCTCTACAGATGCTCACGAGACTGTAACTTATAAGTTCAACCAGTTGCAAGACCAAGTTAACTCAGAGGCTGAGAAGCTTCAGAATGAGATTGACCGTTCAACTGCAAAGGACGATGAACACGATGAGAGACTTGATGCTATCGATGCAGAGATTGGTGAAGGTTTCAATCCTAGAAATACCGTAAGGGATGAGATTGACAATTTGCAGTCAGAGATTGATGCAGTCAGTGCTGATACATCAATGAGATTGACTGACGTTATCAATGAGGATGAGTCAATTGACGTTGAAACTAGAAACGATGCTGCTGGTAAGCCAACCGTTAAGGTGGTAAAGGTTAACTTGAGCACTGAGGTTGAGGATGATAGAAAGAATATCATCAAGCTTAACAGCGATGGCTTATTCGCAAACGTTGACTTATCATATATTGAAGAGGCTAATAAGCTTATCTTCCACACATCAAATGGAGAACCAGATAAGGAAATTCAACTTGAGAGCATGTCTTCAATCATTGACATTAGATATGATGCAGCCAAGGAAGCTATCATCATTACTTATATGACCAATGGACATGAAATCAAGACTGTTGAAATTCCAGTTGGTGACTTGATTAATGAGTGGAGAGTTGAGGATGGACACCCACACGCAGTTCAGCTTGAAAAGATAAGAATTGCTAGCGGTACAACTGAGCAAGATGTACTTAAGGCATCTGTTATAATCTCAGATACACACGATGATAACATCCTTATCATGGATGACGGTGCTCTTTACGTTTCAGGACAAGGCATTACTGACAACAAGGCTGAAATTGATGCTTTGAAGGAAAGAATGACCACAGCAGAGGGCGATATTGACGCACTTGAGGACGGTCTTAGAGAAGAGACTAGCGCAAGAACACTTGCAGACGAGGCTCTTGATAGAAAGATTGACCAAGAGATTGCTGATAGAATCCAAGACGTAACCGATGAAGAGAATCGTGCAACCGCAAGAGAGGATGAAATCGCTGAGACCGCAAGAAGAATCGGTGAGAAGCTTAGTGCTGAAATTACTAGTGCTAGAACCGAAGAGGCTAGAATCGAGGCTAAACTTGATAACGAGATTACTCGTTCAACAACTAAAGACCAAGAGCTTACTGATGCATTAACTGCTGAAGCTACTCGTGCATTGAGCGCAGAGACAGCTCTTCAAACAGCTATCAATAACGAGGTTACTCGTGCAACCGATGAAGAGACTAGAATCGAGGCAAGACTTGATGATGAAATCAGAAATAGAATCCAAGATGTAGCTGATGAGGAAGCTCGTGCAATTAGTGTTGAGGACGTTCTTAGAACTGACCTTGCTAGGGAAATCGACAGAGCAATTGCAAAGGAAACTGAACTTAATACAGCTATTACAAATGAGGCATTGAGAGCACAAGCTGCTGACAATGAACTTTATCAAAAGATTGCTGACGTATCAGCATCAAGCATTGCTGCTGACGCACAGCTTGAAATCAAGATAAATGAAGAGTCAAGTGCTAGAACTTTGGCTGACAATGCTCTTGAAGATAAGATTGACGATGAAATCACTCGTTCAACTGCTGAAGATGAGAGACTTTCACTTGCATTGCAGCAAGAGATTGCCGACAGAGAGCAAGGTGATGCAGAGCTTGCAGAGCAAATCAGAGCTAACAAGCTTACCTTCGATGACACAGCATCAATCGACTTCAATAATCCTTATCTTGAGAATAACGTAGTAACAGCTAACGTTAAGCTCCAGGAAGGTGAGAATATCATCAAGTGCGGTAGTGGTCTTTATGCAACAGTTAACTTGTCATATGACCCAGCAAGAAATACCATTAAGCTTGTTACATCAAATGGTGAGCAAGAGGCTATACAGTTGAATACTGTTGGTAGTTTGATTGATGGTATCGAGTATGACCCAGTTAATAGAGCACTTGTTGTTAAGTACCATGATGCAGCTGGTAATCAGCATCAGACTTCATTCCCAGTTAACCAATTGTTCAACGATTGGATAGTTGAGAATCCAAGTGAGAAGAGTGCCATTGAAATGACAAAGACTTCTCCAGCTGAACCAGATGACCCAGATAAGCTTTCAGCACGTATCCTTATTACCGATGACCTTAATGGTGATGGAAAACCAGATGAGGGTAGCGATAACCTTGTTGAAATCAGAAACAACGGACTTTATGTTTGTGGTTCAGCAATGACCGAGGCACAAGACGTTGCAAAGTGTGTTAAGAATGAGGTTAAGGTATTCGAGAAGGTTGTTCTTGGTCACATGATTGGTGAGGAATGCGGTAGTGGTTACACATACGAACCAAACTTGCAAGCGGTTTACATCAATAGTGCTACATCATTCAACAACGCTGACTACATACTTGATTTGACTATCAATAAAGTAAGCGGTGACGTTGCAGATGCAAAGGAAGGTATTGAGTGTATTGATAGCAAGGCTGATAAGATGTACGAGTTGCTTTATGGCGAAGGAGAGACATTAGCAAATTGTGGTGAAGGTAAGGTATATATACCAGATACTACTTCTTGCGTAATCAGTGGTGCTACATCATTCATGGAAGCAGATAGAATGATGGCATATCAGATTTGCGAAATCCTTGAAATGTGGGTTAGTGGTGAGACATGTACAACTAAGTCTGATTGGGTAGATGATGGTGCTAACAAGAAGATGTTGGTTGATGTTAAGTTATCACGTGGTAATGATGGTACAATGACAGACGATGAGATTGTTATTGAAAATCTTAACGGTGATTACATTGACCCAACAAACAAAGAGTTCACTGATACAAATGCTCTTAGAATTGTTTGCTTAACTGATGGAGGAAGCGTTACTCCTGCTATTAACACGCCACAGAACGGTATTTACTTGAGTAACGTTTGGGATTGTGGATTGTATTATGGTCCAGCAGACAGCCAAGCTAAAGCAGCAGCAGCCGCAGCTGGTTATAAAACAGACTACGAAACCGATGAATCAGAAGGTGCAAGTGCTTACAACTACATGAATAATGTAAGAAGAGGTAGCGATACCTTATGCTAATATAATTAAAAAGAGGGCTAGAGCAAATCTAGCCTTCTTTTTTTATTGTTATGTGATATTTATATAGAAAATAAACGTTTATTATGAGTAAGGATAAAGACATTAAGAATATTGTAGAAGAGTTGAAAGCATTAAAAGCACAGCTCTCTGAAGACTATCTATTTAACGGTGATGATGGAGTTATGGAAGACCCTCAAGGTATGGGTGAGCAAATGCCACCTCAAGACCCTTCAATGATGCAGCAGCAGCCACAGCAGATGATGGGTAACGGTGACTCTGAGGAAGAGATTGCAATGCATGCTCAAGAGGTTATCCAACATGAGCCAATCATCGGTAAGATTAGAGAAACAGCTATTGAGGGTTTGAAGAAGTATGCAGACCACCCAACTAGTTCATTATATGAGTTCTTCAAGAAGGTATTCTTGGAGAGTGATAAGGTATTGACAGATACTGGAAATAAGAAATAATAGTTATGGCAGTTTATACAAAATTAATACCAATTGTCCTTAAGTGGGAAGGTGGATATGCAGGAAATATCGATGGCATGACTTGTACCATGAAGGGTGTTACATTGGCTACCTATAGAAAATACTTTGGTAAAAACAAGAACTGTAAGGATTTGAAAGCAATTACAAATGCTGAGTGGGACTTGATTTTCAAAGAAGGATTTTGGGATAGATGGAAAGCCGATGACATTGAAAGTCAAGCAATTGCAAATTTGCTTGTAGATTGGTGCTGGGCTAGTGGTGTCTATGGTATTAAGCTACCACAAAGGGTACTTGGAGTTAAGGACGATGGAATTGTTGGGAAGAAGACCATCGCAGCAATAAATGATTATCCAGACAAGAAAGAGCTTTTCCAAAAGCTTTGGAATAGAAGGAAGAAGCATTTCCAAGACATTGCCAAGAATGGTAAGGAGAAGTTTTTGAAAGGATGGCTGAATAGACTAAATGATTTTAAATACTTTGAATAATATGGGTAAGTATAGTGAAGTGGATGTAACATGGTCATCTATCGAGAAAGATTATGAGTATGAAAAGGTTACTTGGAATACACTTAGTAATGGCATACCTACATACTCGCTTTTCGATGCTGATGGAAATAAGATTAAAATTGAAATCTAAATCTTAATAATAGTTAATAATTGGGGTGATATTTTGTCATCCCAATTTTTTTTCGTATCTTTACAACAAATAATAAAAGATATGAGCAAAATAACATTTAGCAAGCCGTTTGGAGTAGTGTTTGAGGGTGTTCTCGCCAATCGCACTGTCTTAGTCTCTGAGATTCGTGTTCTCAGAAGTGGCAAACCTTCTGCTGTATATAACAAGGAAGGTGAGAGATTCAATTTCGAGTTCCTCGATTTTGAGTCAAAGGAGAGAGTTGAGAAAATAGTAGAAAGAAATAAGAAGTATCTATGATTTACGATGATTTTGTTAAATGGCTAGATGGTTTGGACTTAGCAACCGTTGATGCAAACCCAATTACCTTCAATCTAACAGACTTTGAGAGTGATATGGACTTTGCCAAGTCAATGGTGTTAGCTGGAAGACATTTAGTTGATGAGGAAGATATTGTTGTACGTTATTCAAAGCCTTATACTGAGGATAAGAGCGACATTATCGTGCGCTTTCAGATTCTTAGAAGCAAAGCTAAGATGTTCTTCAACTACCTCAAGGGCAACGATACCAAGATTTGTTGCGTCCTCTGCTCAAACAAGGAGATTAAGGAGGCAATCAAGTTCTTTAACTCCCTTGGTGTCAAGGGTGAGGACATGGTAAGCCTTTCATCAAAGGAAATGGACTATACCGCAATGCTTAAGGAGGCTCTTGATGACTATAACAAGGATAAGGGAGAGGATAGCGCATGTTCACTTATCGTTTCAATCTCGATTGAGCATGACGATAACACTGAGAATGATTACCCAATGCTGTCTTATGATTTCATTGAGGGTAATGACTTCAGCAACTTTGATGTCACAAAGGCATGGGTTAAGAGTGAAATCTTAAAAATTAAGGAATAAATCATTGAAGATAAACCTCATCAATTTGCTGGGCATTCGCAAGATGCCTAGCAATTTCTTTATATCCACCCTTCTCATACAATGATGATGGGTCTTCATCCCCCTCAACTGGTATATACCTCACTTTGCCGTAAAGGTTTCCATGATTCAAGAACTTGTATACTTCCTTTACGGTACTAAATGCATCAGCATCAAGAAATATGTTTACATTGGCATTTGCCTTTGTAATTAATTCCCAATACAGCTTGTATTCTTTATTGAGTGCCTTACCCAATAATGGAATGGAATTTGGTACTACTATATGGTCAAATGGACCTTCTACGAGAGTAATGTCTGCATCCCATTGTACCTTATTTTCGTTAAATATGATTTCCTTTTTCTTTGCATCTGGATTATCATACTTAACCCTTGTAAATCCCTCTTTCTTAGGTAGATAGTCTCTACCAACCCAATAATTGAGTTCATCGTATTCGTTATACGATGGTATGATTATTCTGTATGAAGATTTCTTCCATTTCTTATCTTCTTCCTTTTCTGTGAATCCGATATTATAACGATTGATGATGTCCCAGCCAATACCTCTTTCGTTAAGGTATCTCATTGCACCCTTGTTATAGTACTTACCTTCCTTGAATGGTCTGAAACTAGGTGGAAACTTAAGGTCTTCCTTCTCAATGATTGATGTGTCGATATTGAAGTCATTCGAGCTGAAGTTAAGCTTGTATAGCTCACTGTCTCGAATGGTACGAATGATGTCCTTATACTCTTGTAGGAGCTTTTCATTTCCGTACATTCTGATAAGCTTTACAATAGTACCACTCATGTGTTCATCAACTGAATCACATTTCCAACATCTGAATAACTGCTTCTGTAGGTTTACCTCCAAGTTGAATTTCCTAGCTTCCATCCATCCGTCACGCTCAACGCACTTAGGACATGGGAACTGATATTGGAATGCATTCTCATCAAAACCATTCTTTGCTTCACCAAGGAATACTGCTAGAATGTTGTATAATTTCTCAAGTTCTTGTTTCATAATTGCAAAGATATGTTAAAATATTGAGAAAAACAAATTTTGGAAGATATTTATAAGAAATAAATTTTAGGAAATATGGCAAAGAAAATCAAGGATAGTGACATTTTAAAGGCTATGGCGATGCATCTTGACGAGGATTCAGTTGTATTCGGAGCAAATGGTCATTATGCTGTTGGAGCATATTATGACATCACCAAAGTAAGTAGCGTATTTGGTGATAAGGACTATAATAGCCAAGACGCAATAGATGCTGCTGATTCAACTGAGGCAGCAGAGAAATATCGTACAGACGATGATAAAATGATTGAAAGCTTCCAGAAAGCTGAATGGCTAAAGAATTATTAATACTATGAGAAGAGTTGCATCATCAAGTGAATTTTTTGATATATTGGATAAGATTGGTAATGGAAAGTTCGTTACCATCGGTTATGTGACTGGAGCAAACTTAGATGTTCCAACTATTAGTAGGAGAAATCCAGCGACTAATAGAATGAAGAAGTATCCAGATTATACTGTATTTGGTGGCGAAGAAGAAATTGGAGCTTTAGTTAAGATTACTAGTTATAACATGAGGTATCTTAACAGAACTACCGTTGGACAAAAATATGGCAAATTCAAAGCCTCAGCTAATGACATCAGAACCAATTTTGGTATTGACCCAATAGCTGATAAAACTAGTTATAAACAAGGTACAAATTGGAGTCCAAATGGTCCAGAAATCTATAATGGTCAGAATGCAGATTTGCAATCTCACTCTTATAATCCACAAAACATATTTGGAGTTAAGCCAAAAGGTGTTGTTTATGCAATTAACAAGGAGGGTCATATTATTAAGGAGCTTTCTCCAGAGCAAGTTAGACCTTACCTTAAAGCAAAACGTGAAATTGATGGAGTTGCCGCATTGAGAAAAATGGGTGCAGAAGAGGAGAGAATACAAGACTATATTAACCAGATTAATAATTTGAAGTTTAAGTATATCAATTTTGAATCAAATTCAATTCTTTGGATTGCTGCAACAATTAATGGTGAAAAGATAGTTTATATTAACGATAATCTTTATAGAGCAGTTGATGGCATTGACATAAATCCACAAGATTTCAGAGCAATTGCAAGAGAAAGATACCAGATAGATTTGAATAATTTACAAGAAATGACTAAGAAAACTATGGGTAAAAACATATTAAGACTAACTGAGACTGATTTGCATAGAATGGTTATAGAGTCAGCAAAAAGAGTACTAAAAGAAATGGGTAGATATGATTCTGACCTTGATGCTGATGAAATCTATGGTGATAGGGCTGATAGAGAATATAGACAATCTATGGCAGACAAACTACATCAAGAAGAATGGGAAATGAGAAATCTCAGACTAAGGCAGAAATATCCTGGGAAGTCCCCTGAATGGTATGAGGCAATGATTGACACATTTTATGAGAACAAGAAGTCTAAGAAAACCATCAAGGAAGAAACATTCCAAAATAACCAAGGATATTCTCATTTTGCTGTAAACAAGGCAACAAACAAGATAGTTAACGGTTGGGACTATTCAGAATATGACCCAAGCGAACTAAGACAGTTTAAGAAGGATTATTTTGATGCTGACATGGTTGATTATGGCTTCAATCCAAAGGATTATAAGATTGTTACAGGTAAATTCCTTCTCCGTCAAGGAATCGACCCTAATGATAATAACAATTGGGCAAACAGTTAAATATGAACAAAAATATTGTTATAATACATTATAATACTCCTCTCCTTACTGAGTGTTTGGTGAGGAGTATTAATTTATTTGTCAAGGATGCAAAAATCTATATTTTTGATAACAGCGACAAATTACCGTTTACTGCATCATTTGATAATGTTACGGTGATGGATAACACAAAAGGCCAGATAATTAACTTTAATGAATGGTTGGAAAAATATCCAAAAAGGTTTAAATCAATTGAATCGACAAAGATGTTTGGAAGTGCCAAACACTGCTATAGTGTAGAAAAATGCATGCAAATTATCAATGATAACTTTATTTTATTAGATTCTGACGTATTATTAAAGAAAGACATATCTGAATTGTTTGATAATAATATCGTATATGCTGGAGAAGTAATCGTACAACCATCTAGCACTATAAAGAGGATTCTACCTTTTATCACATACATAAACACTAAGATGTGTCTTGAAAAGGGAATTCATTATTTTGATGATAATTACATGCATGGCTTGTGTAAGAGTGCAACTGCTGATAGATATGATACTGGAGCTGGTTTCTATATCAATGCTTCTAAATACCCACATAAATCTATAAGTTATGGGGAATATGTCGTACATTACGGTCATGGTTCATGGAATAAGAAAGGATGCAAACCAGCATGTAATCCACGTGAATGGTTAAATGTACATAAAAACTTATGGTCAACTGAGAAGAACAAGAGAGTCGTATATACATGCATAACTGGTGGATACGATAATCTTATAGACCCAAAAACCATTAGCGATGGTTTTGATTATGTTTGTTTTACTGACAACATGAAAATGGAAAGTAGTATTTGGGATATAAGACCATTGCCAAAAGAAACTGAAGGTTTATCCCAAGTTAAGAAACAGAGGTATGTTAAGATTAATGCGCATCTACTATTGAGCGAGTATGATATTTCTATATGGGTTGATGGAAACATAACAATCAAGAGTGATTTAAATGAATTTGTTAATAAGTTTATAAAAGATGAATACTCGATTTATGTACCAAAGCATCCACTTAGAGATTGTATATATGTTGAATCTAACATTGTAGTATCAATGAAAAAAGATAAAAAAGAAAATGTAACACCTCAGATTGAAAGGTATAAGAAAGAGGGTTTTCCAAAGAATTATGGTTTGTTACAAAGCAATATAATGCTCAGAAAGCACAATAATGAAGACTGCATAAGATTCATGGAACAATGGTTTGAGGAACTTAAGAATGGCTCTCATAGAGACCAGTTATCTTTCAATTATGTTGCATGGAAGAATGAGGATATTAAGATATTCTATCTAGATAAGTTGATATATAGGTCACAATGGTTCAATTGGGGTGCTGGACATAAAAAATCAAAGAGAACATATTCTTATTCAGACGGAATTTACCCACTCAAACGCAGTAAAAAGACTACTGCTCAGTTGAGAGAGGAATTTAAAGCATTGATGAATAATCGAAGGAGAATACCAACTTACAGAATTAATATTTACTAATGTTATGATTACAGTTAAGAATTTGATGTCAATAGAGAGGATTCTATTGGAGATTTATACAAAACACAAGTTTGAATTGCATTTTAATTCAGTTTATAAGCTTTATAACTATCTTAGGGTGATTGGAAGGATAACAAACTATTCATTCCAGATTCAAGATGAATACTGTCAAACAACCAAGGATGAAGAGAAGATGAAAGCCTTTCATGAGAAGGTTCTGAATGGAGAGGTTGACTATGACTGGAGCGATACAGCATTATTCATAGGCAAACTCATGGAGGAACTTAAGAATGAAGAGGTTAATGAAATGGTTAACAAACTGAAGTTTTGGTAAATAAAAGTTAAAATTGGATTGATTTCTTGGTCAGTCCAATTTTTTTTCGTACCTTTACAGCAAAATTTCAAAAGTTAATCAATATGAGTGCAACATTAATTACATTTATCATTATTGCATGCGTTATCGCAGTAGTGGTTATCAATCGTATCTTCATCAAGGAAGATGATTTGATTGTAAAGGCAGAGAAGAATTGGTTCTATCACACCTTGGCAAAGATGACTTGTCCCAAGTATGATGGCTATATCATTGGTGATGATGAGAAGAAAGCTATGGAAGAGTTTATCTCTAAGCCATCTGAGTATGATAGACATCCAGTAGGTAGTTACCTCAAGATGCGCAAGGAACTGAAAGGTATACTCGCCACTGCTGGAAACTTCCACAACTATAAGCTGAACTTCAACCTTGGCGAGATTGGAACTGGACTTGCTGTAATGGCTTTGTTTGGCATTGTCGTAACATTGGGAGTTATTTACGGATAAAATAAAAGCGAGATTCTTTCGAGTCTCGCTTTCTTTTTTAAACATTAATATAAGTTGTTCTTTTATCCTCTTTATCCCAATATCTGATAATGTAATTGATGATTTTTGTCGTATCATTTACGTTTTCTGCCTCAGATACAATCTCACTTGAGAATGATAGTTCACCAAATCGTTTCTTATTCATGAATCCCAAGACAGCAACGTAAGCATCACAAGCATCAAAGTTTTCCTTCTTAAGCTCTCCGTTCCTATTGTAAAGCCACTCAATATCAGGGAAAACATCAGCTACCTTGCCTTGGATAACAGTTTTCTTATCGATAGTCCAAGGATAACCACCAAACAATACTAGCTTGCAATCCTTAATCTCCTTATGAATCTTTGAATATTCGTATTGTTTTTCATCCTTACCATATTTTCTTATTGACATAAGTTCTGGGAATGAGTACTCTCTAGCATCGTATGATGATATGTAGTTTGGAACAATGCCTAGAATGTTATAAACGCAGTCTGAGACCATTCCATTGAAGCGTAGGAGGGTTGACACGGTGTTGACGTTATTTGACCTCAGAAGAGGCTCTTCTATCACCACGTGGTCAATTCCAAAGTCCTTATACTTGATAAGGAACTCTTCAAATATCTTCTTCTTCAAAAACAACTGCTCTATACCCTTAATCTTGCTTGATACCTTTGGGCTTATGTGAGTCAATTCAACGATTTTTCCATATTCAGAGCCATCATCAATGATGATGCTTATACCTATACATGCAGTACTTACGTCTAATCCTAGATATATTTCTTTTCCTTCTTTATTCATAATAAAATAATAAATAATATATTAAAATAATAATATAATATATTACATTATTAAACATTTTTTAATAAAAATTTGTTTTTTTAACTTTTTTTATATATCTTTGCATTAAATAATGATATAATGGCTAGATTATATATAAATCCAACGTTAGAAAGACAAATTCGTCAATATTGCCAGCTCAATGATATTGAGGATGTTAACGCTTTTGCTAACAGGTGTGCAAATCAAGGTTTCAACATTATCAAGTTTGGTACGTCACCAAAGGATAATTTTGAAAGGGAAACTAAAGGAATAAAAGACATCAAGAAAACAAATGGAAAAAAAGAAACTCACAATGAAACAGTGGAAAGACAACCCTCAGTTAAAAGAGAAGAGCCAGCCACAAGTGAAAAAGAAGAAAGCAAACCAACTGAAGAAAGAAAAGAAGGTGTAACTATCCGAAAGATTCAAATTATTAAAAAACAATAAACATGATAGATGTAAAGAGCAAGGGAAGAATTAATGTACACTGGAACGTTTCCCCTTATGACTATAATAAGGAAAAGGAGAAATCAATCATTGCAAAGTTCAGTAAGAAATACAATCTTCCAAAGGAGAAGATTAAGGTAATACCAGAGTTTTTAATGATTGATGACGAAGGTAAGGAGATTTCTCTCAATGCCGATGTGATACAGAATGTTCAAGACCCACAATTTCAAATTAAGCTATTCGAATCATATCTCAAGACAAAGAACATTGCTAACTATGATTTCGAGTTAATAAAGAAGATTGATGCTGAGATTAATGGAAAGATTGATTACAAGGTTTATGATAAGTATAGGAGATATTCTGTCAAGTGGATACGATGGGATAATTTTCTGTCATATGGAACCAGCAACTATTTTGATTTTACAAACATTCATGGTCTTACTTCATTAAGTGGTGAAAACCAGAGTGGTAAAACAACGCTATCAATTGACTTGATTCATTTCTTACTGTTTGGTAAGACTGAAAAGGTTGCAACTCAAGATAAGATATTTAACAAACACTTACCAAAGGAAACCAATGTTGTTGTAGAGGGCTGTATCAATATTGATGGTACTGATTATGTCATAAAGAGGACATTAACAAGACCAGCAATAGAGAGAAGAAGTGATAAGAGCAAGACAACACAGAGGGTTGAATACTATAAGATAGTAGGTGATTCCAAGGAAGAGCTTGAGGAATACGACATCGAGAACCAACAAGAGGAGAATGGAATCCAGACCAATAAGGCTATTAAGGATGCAATTGGTATCGAAAGTGACTTTGACTTGATTATGTCAGTCACAGAGTCCACTCTAGATGACCTTGTAAACAAGAAAGAAGCCGATAGGGGAAGACTTTTATCAAGATGGATAGGATTACTACCACTTGAGGAAAAAGACAAGCTAGCGAGGGAAAAATTCAACTCTGAGGTTAAGCCAATGTTATTATCAAACAGGTACAACGAGGAAACAATGCTCCAAGAGATTGAAGCCTTTGAGTTACAGAAGAAGACATTAACCGAGGAAATTAATAAGTTGGAAAAGGAGAACAAGGCTCTCGATAAGGAGATAGATACCTTAGAGAAGAGTAAGGAAACGTTGTTAGCTTCAAAGTCCGTAATCGACAACAATATTCTTAAGATTGATATTACTACATTAAATAAGAAGATAGAAGATAGTATATTCAATGGGAAGAAAAAGAAAGAAGAAATCGAAGATATTAGTAAGGAACTCAATAGAATTGGAGATATTGAATTCTCTGTTGAGGAATATGACGCTACTCAAGCAGAATTGACAAAACTTACTGGTGAAATAGCTGTTATGAGAGAGAGGTATAAGAATACCGAACACAACATACAGCACCTTAAATCAAGCGAGATTTGTCCTACATGCGGAAGGAAACTAGACAATGTGGACAATTCAGCCAAGATAAAGGAGTTTACCAAGGAACTTGAGAAGCTTGCTGTTGACGGAAAGAAGAAGAGTGAGTTAAAGACAAAGTTAACAGCCAAGATTGAACAACTTAAAGTAGATAGAGAAAAATACAACAAAAAATCGAATCTCACTATCAAGAAAGCAGCGTTGGAGGTTAATGTTGAAAAGCTACGTGCTGAGTATCAAGAATACAAGTCAACAAAGACTGAATATGATAAAAATAGTGATGCAATTGATAAAAATAACGCAATTGACATCCAGATTCGTAATAATGATGTATTTATACGAGATAAGCGAAATACTAGGGATACCAATGCAAACCTCATTGCAAGGCATGAGACAGAGATAAAGAATTACAATAGGCAAGTTGAGGACAGACGAGAGGTAATCAAGAAGTTACAAGAGGAAGAGAAGCTTGTTCGAAACTGGAAGATTTATCTCGAACTTGTTGGCAAGGATGGTATTTCAAAGATGGTTCTAAGAAAGACATTACCAATAATCAACGCAAAGTTATCTAAACTATTGAATGATGTATGTGACTTTGATGTTGAGGTAGCAATAAACCAGAAGAATGATGTGATGTTCTATCTAATAAAGGATGGCATCTATTCAGACTTGAGCAGTGGTAGTGGATTTGAGCTTACAGCTAGCGGTATTGCACTGAGGGCAGTTCTTTCAGAACTTTCAACAATACCACGCAGTTCAATTCTCACATATGATGAGATATGGGGACGTGTAGCGAAAGCAAATTATGAGAACATGAAGAACCTTATTGAGAAGGTTGCAAAACAATACGATGCAGTATTCTTAATAAGTCACTCTGACGAGGTACGTGATTGGTGTGATTGCCATGTATCTGTTATGAAGGAAAATAACATTTCAAAGGTGGTTTTGAAATGAGTGTTTAACCAATCAATATGAATCAATACGCAAATGACTTTACAAGCACAGTTAGAATCTATTACGATGACCTAAAAAAATACAAACCCTTAACAAAGGCAAAGGAAAAGAGATTACTTAAACTTTCAAGAAAGGGTAACTTAAAGGCTAAGAATGAGATATTGGAGGCGAACTTGAAGTTTGTCTTTGACATTGCAAAACATTATACTGGTCGTGGACTTTCAATTTCAGAACTCATTTCTGAGGGAAACATGGGGTTATTAAGAGCCATTGAGAAGTTCGATGAGGAAAAGGATATTAAATTCATTTCCTACGCTGTCTGGTGGATAAGACAAGGCATGTTGGAAGCCATCAAGAAAAAGAAATCATTAACAATGGTTGAGATTGACCCAACCCAATCCAATGACTCAATCTTTGAGCGTAGGGTTGCTGACGAGGAAGATGAGAGAGTAGGAGGGGTTAGTGATGTAGGTTTTTCGAATGAAGCCGAAGAATATAAGAAGGAGTTGGGAGCGAACCAGAGAGAGGTAATCGGAAAGCTATTAAACTCCCTTAATTCAAGGGAAAAGGAGATTATCGAACATTACTATGGTCTTAGTAATAAGAGAGAGCTAACCTTACATGAAATAGGTAAGAAGTATAAGTTGAGTAGTGAGAGAGTTAGACAAATTAAACTCAGTGCTATCAGGAAACTCCGTTCATCAATGATGATGTATGATGACATGGAAGAATTATTGAGTTAATAATATTTATATATAATAAAAGAGTTATGGCAAAAAAGGAAGCAAAGAAGACAACTAAAAAGTCAACGACTAAAAAGAGTGTTATAAAGGAAGTTGCAGAAAAGATAATCGAGTCACAAGAGAAAGTTGAGTTGGTTGAGCAAGACCCACCAATTGAACAAGAATATCTAGATGCAATTGCCGAGAACATAGCAGCAGAACCATTCATAGAGAATAAGGAACCTGAATATGAACCAACAGAAGAGCAAATTGAAAAGGCTATTGAGTTTATGAATGGAGACCCAAGCGTTATTATTCCATCAAACGACATTGAACTTAAGAAGGTTGATGAAATCGAGGAAGCTGCATTCAAGGAGACATTCAAGAGTGTTAAACTAGAAAATAAGAAACCAAAGAGGATAGACCATTTGTTTGGTTATTCTTGGAATGGTGTAGAAATAGACTATTAATCAAATGAACGAGAACAGTATGACAAGAAAGATGCTCGACACCTTAAGAAAGGGAAGAGTTGAGCAAGCTAGAAAGGCAGCAGAACAATTTGTAACCGAGGACAAGGAGAGAGATAATTTCTTGACACAAGCAAGGATTCTCATGCAAGAGGCGGTTGAAGATTCTAAAAAAAAAATCTTAACTGAGGAAGAAGAGGTTGATGATGACCACAAGGATTCTTTCGAGATTAATAAGGGAACTCCACAATTCGGTGATGTAAGGCTATCACAAGAGGAAGCAATCAGAAAGGCTATCAATAACAATGTACAATTCTCAGACGGTGCTTTGAAGTACTATCCAAAGGCTGATGATATGACATTGGATGGCAAGATACCTTCATTAAATCTCGATTTCCAGTTTAGATACAATGACCCATCTGGTGATGGCTGTTATGTATGGACTGAAGCAATGCAGCTTACAGATACCAATGCAAGAACATTGGGAAAGATTAGGGATGCATTCTCAAACTGGAAGGATTCAATCACACAAGACGGTGATTTGATGGAGAAACTAAAGAAAGCAGCAGAAAACAAGGATTAATGACAAAGAAGGAATTCCAAGCAGAGGCTAATGAATCTTCACAAACAGCTACCAATAGAGCAAATGAGTTTTTGACCCAATTAAATCTATCATTATCTATAGATTGGGAATATAATGATTGGGAATACAACAATTTGAATAACGCTATTGGTGTCTATGAAGCTGGAAGTGTCTTTGAAGGGGAAATCCATATAGGCTTCAACTTGAACAACTTGTATAAGGTTTGTTCAAGGGAGATAAAGAACCATCCTTGGTCAGACCCATATACAATAGTTGATGAGGCTATCCAGACGAATGTGTTTCATGAAATGGGACATGGAATTGTAGAAATGTTCAATGACTATCTACAAGAAACAGATGATTTGGATGAGCTATACGATAACAACAAGGAGTTGTTCGATTGGGTACTAGATAACGAGGAAGATGCTGTTGAGGAATTCGCTTGGTCATTTTATGATAACCAATTGAATAATAGTAGGTTATATAGAATAGTAGAACTTTACAATCAGAATTGGGTTGTCGAAAATATCACCAATAGAGTAGTGAATCTGTTGCGTGAACAAATAATCAAATTATGAAAGTAGAATTAAAGGAAATCGTGAACCAATTATCTGAAGCTTTGCGACTACATGATGGCAGAAAGGTGTCTGCCTTAATTGATGGTGATGCCATTGTAGGATGGACTATCGTTACTGTCTTCGATGACGGTACAATAGTACCAATAGATAAGAAGGTTTATAATAATTTAAAGGAATTGCTAGAAGATAAAATGCAATAAATGTTAAAAATTGGATTGATTTTTGGTCAGTCCAATTTTTTTTTGTATCTTTACACCACAAAAAATAAGTTATATGAGTATAGGTTTACACATAGAGGATTATTTCACAGCTAGGAGGGAAGACCTTTCTCTACCACCTTATAGAAAACATGATAATGTGTTTCGTAAGCAAGAGGTAGGCAAGCCATTCACTGTGTACGTAGTGTTCGAGGGTATCGGTGGTTTAATCCGAGACTATCATTGTGTCATAACACCACACAAGATTCTTGGAATAACCATTAAGGATGCCTTTAGAATCAAACTTTATCGTGGTGAGGATAATGGTGACTCTTATTATTTTGAGCTTTATAATAAGGTTCATTA
>JAEEGL015978956.1_pt1 | contig 26220 bp, 23 predicted proteins | sample 9134231 | NCBI WGS metagenome assembly JAEEGL01 (sample SAMN16246548, study PRJNA631951) | gut metagenome | biome: gut microbiome; feature: rumen; material: fiber-attached | host: Bos | place: Iran: Karaj | collected 2018-10
AGCGTGTTGTCGTAGTTGGGAACGAAGTCAACGGTGTCCTTGTCGATGTCTCCGAACAGCTCCGCGCATATCGGATCCAGCTTCGCTTCCGTGTATCGGGAGGCGGCGTAGGACATATCGCGGGAGTACGCCTTTCCGAAGTTTCCCTTGCTGTCGATGTATGGGTGCAGCAGCGCTCCGTTGCCCCGCGCAAGGCGCACCATTGTGGCGTAGATAGCCTGATCGCCGTGGGGGTTGAGCTTCATGGTCTGACCCACGATATTCGCGGATTTCGTTCTGCCCTCGCCTTCGCCGCCTTTCAGCAGTCCCATGGTGTACATGGTGTAAAGCAGCTTGCGGTGAGAGGGCTTGAAGCCGTCTATCTCGGGCAGCGCACGGGAGACTATGACGCTCATGGCGTAGGGCATATAGTTCTCTTCGAGGGTATCGACGATGTTTTTCTGTTCTATCTGTCCGGCGCCTTCGATATAGGCGTCGAATCTGGTTTTCTTTGTGGTTCCTTCTGCTCTCTTTTTCTTCATTTCAATTATCCGTTTCTTCTTTTTATACTGCAATTCCGCTCAGCTCAGGTCGAGGTCATCGAGGTACTTGCTGCCGAATTCGGCGATGTAGTCCTTTCTGCCCTGCAGATTGTCGCCCAGCAGCAGGTCGAACATATTCTGCGTTGCCTCAACGTCCGAGGGCAGCACCTTTATAAGCCTGCGGGTGTCGGGGTTCATGGTGGTCAGGGACATCATCTCCGGTTCGTTCTCGCCGAGACCTTTCGAGCGCTGGAGAGTGTATTTCTTATCGCCTATCTCCGCGATTATGCGGGTTTTTTCCGCCTCGGTATAGGCGAAGTATGTGCGCTGTTTCGTGTTTATCTCATAGAGCGGGGATTCCGCGATATACACATAGCCCTCGCGTATCAGCGTAGGCGTGAGGCGGTACAGCATCGTAAGCACAAGCGTGCGTATCTGGAAGCCGTCCACATCGGCATCGGTGCAGATGACAACCTTGTTCCAGCGCAGGTTGTCAAGGCTGAAGCTGGACAGGTCCTTGTTCGCCTTGGAAGTCACCTCGACTCCGCAGCCGAGGACGCGCAGCAGGTCGGTGATTATCTCCGACTTGAATATCTTGTCGTAGCCTGCTTTCAGGCAGTTCAGTATCTTTCCGCGTATCGGCATGACCGCCTGATACTCCGAGTCGCGCGCCAGCTTTACGGAACCCAGCGCCGAGTCGCCCTCCACGATGTATATCTCGCGCTTGCTCACGTCCTTGCTGCGGCAGTCCACGAACTTCTCAACGCGGTTCGACAGGTCGAGAGTGCCGGTGAGCTTCTTCTTCGTGCCTTCGCGTATCTTGGCGGCATTCTCGCGGGCGCGCTTGTTTATCATCACCTGCTCGCATATCTTCACCGCCTCGTCCGGGTTTTCGAGGAAGTAGACTTCCATGCAGTGCTTGAGCCAGTCGCGCATGGCTTCATAGATGAATTTGTTGGTTATGGCTTTCTTTGTCTGGTTCTCGTAGCTGGTCTGGGTAGAGAAGTTGGCGGAGATGAAAACGAGACATTCCTCGATATCGCTGAACTGTATCGGACTTTCGCCCTTGTTGTACTTGTTGTTGGATTTCAGCCAGCCGTCTATCTGCGACGTGAGAGCCTGACGCATGGCTTTTTCGGGGCTTCCGCCGTGCTCCAGCCACGAGGAGTTGTGGTAGTGCTCTATGAGCTTCACCTTGTTGGAGAACGCCAGCGCCGCATGGAGCTTCACCTTGTACTCGTCCTTGTCCTCACGGTCTCTGCCCTGCCGCTGGGCTGACCAGTCCTGCGGAGTGCCTATGGCGCTGTCGCCGACTATCTCTTTCAGATAGTCCGTGATGCCGTGCTCGTAGCAGTATTCCTTCTCATCAAAGGTACCGTCCTCATTCTCGGTGCGGCATACGAACACCAGACCGTCGTTTACTATGGACTGACGGCGGAGTATATCGTCTATATAATCGTCGCCTATTTCTATATCGGTGAATACGTCCAGGTCGGGCTTCCAGCGTATGACCGTTCCGCTCTGACCGGTGCTGCGGGTGCGTATGAAGCCCTTGCCTTCCTTGTCCGCCGTGACATTGAAGCCCTTTTCAAAGCGCAGGGAGTAATGCCACGTCCCGTTATCCGCCTCAACGTCCATATATTCGGCCGCGAACTGCGTTGCGCAGAGTCCAAGGCCGTTGAGACCCAGCGCGAAGGAATAAGTATCCCCGGAGTTGTTCTCGTACTTTCCGCCTGCATAGAGCGTACAGAACGCCAGCTCCCAGTTGTACTTCTCCTCGTTCTTGTTATAGTCTATCGGTATTCCGCGTCCCTGATCCGCCACTTCCAGCGACATATCGGCGTAGCGCGTTATGACTATCCGCTTTCCGAAGCCTTCACGGGCTTCGTCTATGGAGTTTGAGAGTATCTCGAATACCGAATGCCGGCAGCCTTCGATTCCGTCCGAGCCGAATATTACTGCCGGACGCAGACGTACCTGATCGGGGCCTTTCAGTGATTTCAGGCTGTTATCGTCGTAATTCTTCTTTGCCATTTTATCTCCCTGACCTTATTTGATTTACTTCACCGTTCCGGTGCCTTGAAATGCGGCTGTTCCGGTCTGTGAAAAGGAAAGAATGCCTCCGGGCATTTCCCTTTCCTGAAAACATACCCGAATATTATAGCACATTTTTTCAGAAATTACAAGTCCGAATCCGGGACAATTTAAAAAGCGGCAGAAATTCGTTTCCGTGCGTTGTTGTCGTTGTTGTTGTCTTTTGTTCCTGAAATGTCACGCACAAGAACAACTACAACAACAATTTCAGGAACAATATCATAATAATAACGACAACAATATCATTATCATTATCATTATCATTATCATTATCAGTATCATTATCATTATCAGTATCATTATCAGTATCATTATCAGTATCATTATCATTATCACCCTCATTTGCAAACAAATGCATACAAAAGCAGGCAATTGCATACAAATGCTGCCGATGAAACATCAAAATAAGGCTTTAAGTAGATTTTAACAAAAAAGTCTTGCATTTATTGGTAAAGTATGCTATAATATTATGGTATATACTTTCAAAAGGGCTGAAAAAGTCCCGGAAAGCGTGATATTATGCGGATAATCGGCATCGACCCGGGCTACGCTATCGTGGGGTTCGGAGTGCTGGACTACGACAGACCGAAGTTCGGTGTCGTAAGCTACGGCGCCATAACCACGGACGCGGATACCGAGTTCAATACCCGGCTCATGGAGATATACAACGACACCTGCCAGATATTCGATCAGTATAAGCCGGAGTTCATGGCGATAGAGAAGCTGTATTTCACCACGAACCAGAAAACGGCAATCGCAGTGGCGGAAGCCCGCGGCATCGTACTGCTGGCGGCAAGGCAGCGGAATATAGAGATCTTCGAGTACACGCCGCTTCAGGTCAAGAACTCGATAACAGGCTACGGAAAGGCCGTCAAGAAGCAGGTGCAGGAGCTTACGAAGAATATCCTGAAGCTCCCGGAGATACCAAAGCCCGACGATACCGCCGACGCGCTGGCTATCGCGGTGTGTCACGCCCACTCCTACAATTCGCAGCTTAATAAATACAGACAATGAACGGAAAAACCGGAACACAATAATGAAGAAACCAAAGAAACACCCGGAATTCATATATATGATCGTGTCGATCATCGCATTCGTGTTCACAGCGATCGCGATAATCGTGTTCAGCCACGTCAGCGGCATATACACGAGATTTTCCTTTGAGGTCACGGCGGTGCTGGTATTCCTCTGCATACTCGTGATACCCGCTGTCATTAAAGCCTACGCCTACAGCAATATGTTCAGGTTTGACAGGAAAGAGAACAATTTCAGCGCTTCCTTTGCTATCAACGAATACAAGCTGAACGGCTGGATGAAAGGCAAGTACATCTTCCTCGAAGCGGTGAGCGAGGCCTGCAACGGCAACTTCGAGCACGGGTTCGAGCTGTATGTGGAATGTCTCGGAACGGCAACGGACCTCAGACTGCGGCACGCCTGCTACCGCGATATGATAAAGAACCTGAAGCGTATGCAGAATCCGATACGCATAATCCCCTATATCAGAAAGGGCTTTGAGGAATTCCCGGACGATATGCAGATCTTTGAGCATATTGCGCAGTATTATATGTGGTACCCCTTCGCGGACGAGAACGAGGCTCTGGAATGGTTCACTCTTGCAGCCGCCGGAACCCGGGAGAGCAGGATACGCGCAAGAGCGGATTTCTATACCGGCTGCACGCTGATGTACAGAAAAGAATACGAAAACGCACTGGAGCACTTCATTCTCGCCAAATCGGCCATGTCTCCCGCGCCCTGCTACCTGCTGGTGGATATGGCCGTCTGCGCGGCCTGTCTCGGCAGATACGACGAAGCGCGGGGATACGCAGTACAGGCGGTCGTGGCTACGGACAGCAAGGACGATCTGGATTACATCGCGGAAAAGCTGGACTACCTGTTCAGGATAACGGACGGAACGGTAAACCCGCAGTCCGAAAAGCTCATCGACGAGCTGAAACGCCGCCGTGAAGCCGCTATGGAGGACTCGGTGCAGATATCGGATATCGAAAAATTCAATTCCGCTGTCGAAAAGGCAAAGGAACGCATACAATAAAGGAGACGCTATGATATACAGCTTACGCGGAAAACTTACACACAAGACCAACGACCTTGCGGTGGTGGAATGTTCGGGAGTGGGGTTCGCCTGCCGGACAACATCGTATACCCTCTCGCCGCTCAAAGTGGGAGAAGAGGTATTCCTGCTCACTTACATGAATGTCCGCGAGGACGCGATAGAACTGTTCGGATTCGGCGAGGCCGCGGAGCTGAACTGCTTCAGGCTGCTGCTCTCGGTGAACGGCGTGGGCCCCAAGGCCGCGCTGGCGATACTGTCCGTGCTTTCGCCGCAGGGATTCGCGCTCTGCGTGGCGCAGGGCGACAGCAAGCTGCTGACAAAAGCCCCCGGTGTGGGAAAGAAGATCGCCGACCGAATTATACTCGAACTGAAAGAGAAGATGACCGACCGCATCGGAGAGATATCCTCCGAAACCTACGCAGAGCTTTCCAAGCCCGCGGCTCCCGCAGGCGGCAACGCTGCCGAAGCCATGACGGCGCTGACGGCACTGGGATTCTCCGGGACACAGGCGCAGAAGGCGCTTTCCGGGCTGGACGGAAGCCTGAGCGTTTCGGAGCTTGTAAAGGAAGCACTGAAAAAGATCGGAAGCATAAAATAAAGGGGAACCATAAAAGTGATAGAGACCAACAACAATTCCGACGTATCGAAACAGCCCCGCGTAACCGAGCCGGAGTTCACGCCGGAGGATACGGACATCGAGTTCAGCCTGCGGCCGAAGCGCCTCAGCGAATACATCGGGCAGGATAAAGTCAAGGAGAATATGTCCGTGTTCATCGAGGCGGCAAAAGCACGCGGAGAAACTCTCGACCATGTGCTGCTGTACGGGCCTCCCGGACTGGGAAAGACAACGCTGGCGCGGATAATCGCGAATGAAATGGGCGTGGGGATAAGCATAACCTCGGGACCCGCTATCGAGAAGCCCGGAGACCTGGCTTCGATACTCACGAACCTGAAAGACGGCGACGTGCTTTTCATCGACGAGATACACCGTATGTCAAGGCAGGTGGAGGAAATACTCTACCCCGCCATGGAGGACAACGTGCTGGACATCATCATCGGCAAGGGGCCTGCCGCTCAGTCCATACGCATAGACCTGCCGAAGTTCACGCTTGTCGGGGCGACAACCCGCGCGGGACAGCTCACGGGGCCGCTGAGAGACCGATTCGGGGTGATACAGAGACTTGAACTCTACACCGAAGACCAGCTCTGCGACATTATAATGCGGTCGTCGGTGATACTCTCGATACCTGCCGACAAGGACGGCGCACGCGAGCTTGCAAGACGCTCCCGCGGGACTCCGCGTATCGCAAACAGGCTGCTGAAACGTGTGCGGGACTTCGCGGAAGTAATGGGCACCGGACGGATAACAAAGGATATGGCGGACATCGCCCTCGACAGGCTGGAGATCGACAAGCTGGGTCTCGACAGTCTCGACAGACGTATGCTTACCATGATAATAAAGGGCTACAACGGCGGCCCCGTGGGTCTGGAGACCCTCGCTTCGGCGCTGGGCGAGGAATCGGTCACGCTGGAAGATGTGTGCGAGCCGTTCCTCATGCAGCTGGGCTTCCTGGCGAGAACGCCCCGCGGACGCACGGCCACGGCGCTTGCATACAGACACCTCGGCATAGATATGAACGGCGGGAGCGCCCCGGGGTACGAACAGATGAAGTTAGGAGAAGAATGACATGGGCAGATTATTCGGTACTGACGGCGCAAGAGGCGTCGCGATAACGGAGCTCACCTGCGAGCTCGCAATGAACATCGGCAGAGCGGCGGCTATCGTGCTGACGAAGCACAAGCCTTCCGGTGAGAAAGCAAAGATAGTCATAGGCAAGGATACGCGCATTTCCTCGGATATACTTGAAGCCGCGCTGATATCGGGCATTATGTCCGTGGGCGCCGATGCCGTACAGCTCGGCATAGTGCCGACTCCGGCAGTCGCCTACCTTGTGAAGGAGCAGAACGCCGACGCGGGCGTGATGATATCCGCTTCCCACAACACCGTGGAGTACAACGGCATAAAGCTGTTCGCGGGGACGGGATTCAAGCTGCCCGATGATGTGGAGAACGAGATCGAAGCGCTCATACTCGACACTCCCGAGAAGATGATACAGAAGAGCGGCACCGAAGTCGGCAGACTCTCCGTGCTTACGGACGCCGCGAAGAGATACAGCGCTCACGTCGTGGACTGCGCGGATATCGGCACGGAACGGGACGAAACCCTGAAAGTTATCATAGACTGCGCGAACGGCAGCGCTTCAAAGACTGCCGCTTATCTGTTCGACAGGCTGTACTGCCTTAAATTCGTGGTGGTGAACGCCATGTACGACGGCACCAACATCAACGACAACTGCGGCTCCACTCACATCGACAAGCTGGCGGAACAGGTGGTGGCGGGCGGCTACGATCTGGGCATAGCCTTCGACGGCGACGCGGACAGGTGCCTTGCGGTGGACGAGAAGGGTCACATCGTGGACGGCGACAGGCTGATCGCGATAATCTCTGCGGGAATGAAAGAAGCCGGGACTCTGAAGAACGACACAGCGGTCGTTACGGTAATGAGCAACCTCGGGTTCCACACATATATGAAAGAGCACGGCATAAACACGGTCTGTACCGCGGTCGGTGACAGATATGTGCTTGAAGAGATGCTGAAAAGCGGCTACAACATAGGCGGCGAACAGTCCGGACATATCATATTCCTCGATCATGCCACCACCGGCGACGGACAGCTCACGGCGGTGAAGCTCATTTCCCTGCTCACACATTCAGAAAGGCCGCTGTCCTCCTACAACGAGGAATTCACCGACTACCCGCAGCTCCTCGTCAATGTGAAGATAAGCGCGGACAAGAAAGGGCTGTGGAACAAGAACGAAGCCATACTCGCTTCGATAAAGGAAGCGGAGGACGCTCTCGGCGAAAACGGCCGCGTGCTGGTGCGCGAGAGCGGCACCGAGCCCCTTGTGCGCGTGATGATAGAAGGCAGGGACGCGGAGCTGGTGGATAAATACACGAACAGGATAGCCGATACCGTAAAAAAGGAGTTTACCTGATGGCCAAGATACAGCAGGAGCTTTACGGAAATTTCGATATGATACTGAACGCGGTTACAAACGCCGTAATGGGCGGGAGCATGAGCGCGACGCTGGAAGATTCCTCGGACTTCTATGACCGGGATTCCCGGTGCTCCGTAAGAGTGTTCGAGAGATACAGCTACTGGGGGAAGAACAGGGTCTCCCTCTCCCTCACGCTCTACGAGACCAGCGGTCATGTGTACATCAGTGCCATAACCTCGGGCGGAAGTCAGGCGATGTTCTTCAAGATAAACACCTTCGGAGAAAAGGCTTTCCTTGACACCATACGCGATACCATAAGCGCTTTTTCGTACAGATACTGACGACAGAAGGGAGATGCCGGCATGAGCGACAATTACGGTTTTGACTTCGATAATAACGGCAGGACAAGCTGGGAAGAGAAGCATCTTACATATCGCATCGAGCGAGAGACTGCCCGGAAAAACAGTCTTTACGATTCTATGAAAAAGAGCAGTGTCAGCAACGATATCCGCAGAATGCGCAACAGTTCCGACAATACAGACAACGGCACGGATGATAAGAATTCCTCCGGTGACTCAGACGGCAGCGGGTTTGGCATTTTTCTGCTGTTACTGATGATATTCAGTTTCATAGCCATTTGTGTGAATGCCACAATGGGCAAATAATCCGATTCGGGATAGAGAGTTCAGATATGAGAATTGCTGAAAACTGGAAAGAATACAGACTTATAGACACCTCGGGCGGCGACAGGCTGGAGAAATGGGGCAATGTCACCCTTATCCGTCCCGACCCGCAGGTGATATGGAAGAACCCCTCGCCTGCCCCGGAATGGGACAGCGCCGACGCGGTATACAACCGCTCGTCCAGCGGCGGCGGGAGCTGGAGTTACAACAGGAAGCTCCCCGAAGGCTGGAACATACGCTACGGAGACCTTACGTTCCTCGTCAAGCCCACGGGCTTCAAGCATACGGGACTGTTCCCCGAGCAGGCGGTGAACTGGGAGCTCTGCGACAGGCTGATACGCGGCGCGGGACGTGAGATAAACGTGCTGAACCTGTTCGCCTACACGGGCGGCGCTACCCTTGCCTGCGCGAAGGCGGGCGCTAAGGTATGCCACCTGGACGCGGTGAAGAACATGGTGGAATGGGGCAAGGAGAATGCGCGGCTCTCGGGGCTTGCGGACAGGCCCATACGCTGGATAACCGACGATGCGATGAAATTTCTCGGACGGGAGATACGCCGCGGGAACCGCTACGACGGTATCATACTCGACCCGCCCAGCTACGGGCGCGGCACCAACGGCGAATTGTGGAAGCTGGAGGACTGCATATACGAGCTTATGCAGCGCTGCACCGAAGTGCTTTCGGACAAGCCGCTGTTCCTGCTGCTCAACAGCTACACCACGGGACTTTCGCCCTCCGTAATGGCGTATCTGCTGAAAATGACGGTGGGACAGAGATTCACCGCAGACGTCAGCGCGGAAGAGATAGGACTGCCGGTTGAACGAACCGGAATGGCTGTTCCGTGCGGGAACAGTGCGTTAGCACTGTTCTGAACGTACGCGGGAGCGTCGTTCCGAATTCGTGCTTTAGCACTGTTCTGAACGTGAGCGCCAGACTTTTAAAATAAATAACAGAAGAACAAGAGAAATGAACATTATCGAGATAAAAAACCTGGAATTTGAATATAAAGAATACGACGAGGCAGGCGAAGTCGAAAGCACGAACCCCGTGCTCAAGGGCATAGACCTGACAGTTCCGAAGGGACAGTTCCTCGCGGTGCTCGGACATAACGGGTGCGGCAAGTCCACCCTCGCAAAGCACCTGAACGGCATACTCAACGCGACTTCGGGGACTGTGCTGGTGAACGGTATGGACGCTTCAGATGAGGAAAGGCTCTTCGACATACGGCAGACTGTCGGAATGGTTTTCCAGAACCCCGACAACCAGCTTGTGGCAACCGTGGTAGAGGAAGATGTGGCTTTCGCGCTGGAAAACCTCGGCGTGCCTACGGAAGAGATCCGCAGACGTGTAGACGAGGCTCTGAAAGTCGTGGATATGTACGACTACCGCGAACATTCGCCGCATCAGCTCTCCGGCGGTCAGAAACAGCGTGTGGCTATCGCGGGAGTGCTGGCTATGAAGCCCGAATGCATCGTACTCGACGAGCCTACCGCGATGCTCGACCCCAAGGGACGCGCGGAGGTAATGAAGACCATAAAGCTGCTGAATGAGCAGGGCGTCACCATAATCCTGATAACCCACTATATGGACGAGGCCTGTCAGGCTGACAGGGTCATCGTAATGGACGACGGCGTAATAATCATGGATGACGTGCCGAAGAAGATATTCGCGAGGGTGGATGAGCTGAAAGCCGTTTCCCTCGACGTGCCGCAGGTCACCGAGCTGATGTACAGGCTGCGGAAGGACGGCATTGACGTGCCTGCCGATGTGATAACCGAGGAGGAATGTGCGGAAGTCCTGCTTGCACTTCCCCGCGGAAGCACAAAGTTCACGAAGAAGCCCGCCCCTCCGGAAAGCGCGGAGAAACACGACTATGCCGCGGAAGTCAAAGAATTGACCTATAAGTACAGCGTGGGGACGCCCTTTGAATCCACTGCGGTGGACAATGTGAGCGTAAGCATAGAAAAGGGGCAGTTCGTGGGAGTCATAGGACACACGGGCAGCGGAAAATCCACGCTTATACAGCATCTCAACGGCCTGCTGAAGCCCACTTCCGGAAAGATTTTCATAAACGGCAGAGATGTGTGGGACAAGGATACCGATATCCGCTCGGTAAGGTTTATGGCGGGTCTTGTGTTCCAATACTCCGAATATCAGCTCTTTGAGGACACCGTGTACAAGGACATCGCCTTCGGGCCGAAGAATATGGGGCTGTCGGAAGCGGAGATAGACGCGAGAGTGCGTGAAGCCGCGGCGGCTATGGGACTGGACGAGGAGCTGCTGGAACGCTCGCCTTTCGACCTGTCCGGCGGACAGAAGCGCAGAGCCGCTCTCGCGGGCGTCATAGCCATGAAGCCGGAGATACTGATACTCGACGAGCCCGCCGCCGGTCTCGACCCGAAAGGCAGAGACACGGTGCTGGACGAGATAAGCGAATATCATAAGAACTCGGGGACTACGATACTTCTCGTTTCCCACTCAATGGAAGATATAGTGAAGTACGCGGAAAAGATACTGGTGATGAACAGAGGAAGGCTTTTCTGCTACGAGGACACCGACACGGTATTCAGCCGGACAAGGGAATTGCAGCAGATAGGGCTCGGCATACCGCAGATATCGAGGCTGTCGCACCTGCTGAAAGCCGGCGGCATGGACATCGGCGCGGACATATACACGATAGACAGAGCAGAAGAAAGAATACTGGAGATACTGAAAACAAATGCTTAATGACATAACAATCGGACAGTTTTTTCCCGGGCAGTCGGTGATACACCGCATGGACAGCCGGTTCAAGATCGTGCTGGAGATACTGATAGTGGTGATACTGTTCGTTGCGCAGAATTTCTGGGGGCTCGGGATAACCTGTGCTTTCATACTGATGATATACGCGGCTTCGGGGATAAGTTTCAGGCTGATACTCAAAAGCCTGAAGCCCGTGCTGCCGATAATCATATTCACGGCGGTGCTGAACCTGCTGTTCGTGAAGGAGCCGGGAGCGGATCCGCTTTTGAGCTTCTGGGTGATAAACATTTACGCAAAGGGGCTTGTAACATCGGCGTTCATGCTGCTGCGCATCGTGTTCCTGATAATCGCTATGTCGCTGCTGACCTACACCACTTCGCCCATAGTGCTGACGGACGCGATAGAGAGCCTTATGAAGCCGCTGAAGAAGATAAAGTTCCCGGTGCATGAGCTGGCTATGATGATGACTATTGCGCTTCGTTTCATACCTACGCTCATCGAGGAGACCAACAAGATAATGATGGCACAGAAAGCCCGCGGCGCCGCTATGGATACAGGCGGACTGATAAAGCGCGCGAAGGCTATGGTGCCGATACTGATACCGCTGTTCATAAGCGCGTTCAAGCGTGCCAACGAGCTTGCGACGGCTATGGAATGCCGCTGCTACCGCGGCGGTGAGGGGCGCACGAAGCTCAGGGTGCTGAAAGCCACGAAGCTCGACTTCTACGGCACGGGACTTACGCTCTGTGTGCTGGGTATAGTGATAATCAACAACATCGTATTCGGATAAGATATGAGGAACCTTAAAATACGCACAGCCTACAACGGCACGGCCTATCACGGCTGGCAGAGACAGAACAACAACATTACGGTGCAGCAGATATTCGAGGAGCTCATCGGTAAGATAACGGACAGCAGGGTCACGGTGCACGGCTGCTCGCGCACGGATGCCGGAGTCCACGCGAGGGAGTTCTGTTTCAGCTTCAACACGGAGTCGCCTATCCCCTGCCCCGGGCTCATGCGGGCGCTGAACGCCATGCTGCCCGACGATATCGCGGTGTTGTCCTGTGAGGAAGCGCCGGAGGATTTCCACGCACGGTTCTCCGCAAAGGGCAAGGAATATGTCTACCTGGTCAACAACGCGCAGCACAAGGACCCCTTCGGCAGCAGACTTGCGCTGTTCTATCCTTACAGGCTGGACGAGAAGCGGCTCGACAATGCCGCGAAGCTGTTCGTCGGGACCCACGATTTCGGGGCTTTCTGCAAGGCCGAAGCAAAGGAGCATCTCGCCACCACCGTGCGCACGGTATGGGATATGAGCGTCACGAGAAGCGGCGATACGGTGAGCTTCACGGTGAGCGGTGACGGATTCCTGCACAACATGGTGAGGATTCTTGTGGGAACGCTCATATATATAAACGAGAGAAAGCGCACGGAGAACGATATTCTGCGCTCACTTGAAACAGGAGAAAGAGATATGGCGGGGATAACCATTCCGCCCCACGGACTCTACCTGAATAAAGTCTTTTATACCGGAAGGGATACAAAGGAAAATGAAAATACTTGAAAGTGAGGAACAGCGCGTTAAGGAAGCCGCCGAGGCAAAGTCCATAAAGGAAGCCATGACCGCCGGCAAGAAAAGCAACGCCACAGACCTCACAAAATACAGGAAAAAGAAAAAGCGCAGCAAATATCTTCTGCGGCTGGTGATCCTGCTCGTGCTGGTAATAGCCTTCGCGATAGTGTGGATAAACGCGGACAAGATATTCGAGCCTCTGCGCGGAATAGCCTCCAAAGTTGAGACAAAGACCTCCTACGACGCGGGTTTTCCGCTGGAGCTGCCCGGAAGCGCAAGATACTCCTTCGAGCGCGCAGGCGAAGGCTTCGCGCTGCTGACGGACACATATCTGTACTCCTACGACAGCGACGGTGCGCAGGTCTACGCGCTGAAACACGGTTACAGCAACCCGGAGCTTGCCACCAGCGATAAACGCATACTGCTCTATGACAAGGCGGGCGTCAACTTCTCGCTGTACAGCCGCACCAGCCTTATGTACAAGAAGGCCGTGGAAGACAAGATAATGTACGCCGCAGTGGGCGGAGACAACCTCACAGCGGTGGTGACGCAGTCTGACAGATACTCGAATATACTTTACATCTACGACGACGGCGGCAACTGGAAATACACCCGCAAGTTCGCGGACGAGAACGTTGTTCAGGTGGCGTTCACCGGCGACGGCGAACATATCGCGGTGTCCACCATAAGCTCCATGAACGGTGACCTGATAACCAACATCTACAACTTCTCCATAAAGGAGAACGAGGGAAATGTATGGCGCTACACGTTCAGGAACAACAGCCTGCCCTGCGGACTGTACGCGGACAAGGACAAGGTCATCGCAGTGTGCGACAACACCGTGCTTTCGCTGAACTGCGGGGACGGCACGATACGCGGCAGCTACCCCTTCTCCGGAGTGCTGCGTGACCTTGCGATCTCTCAGGACTACACCGCGGTGCATTACAACGACATCTCGTCCAGCCGGCATACGGTGGTCGTTCTTGACGATAACGCCGAGGAAGTCGGCATAGCGGATGTGCGGAACAACACGGTGGATATCCTCACCGACAGCGGCGGCGTTTATATCCTCGACGGCACGAAGATGCACGCCGGAGACCGTTCCCTCACCGATGTCACCGACATACCCGTGGATAACGAGGGCTACTCGCGGTTCATAAAAATAGGCGACAGCGTCTATATGCTGGGATATCAGAGCATCGACAGGCTCGATCTGCCTTCCGCGAAGAAGGATACGGCAGACAGCGGTACGGAAAATAAGAAAGAAGAAAATAAAGAGACAAAAGAAAAAGACAAAAAATAAGGAGAAGCTATGGGAAGTGAGTTTTTCTGGTTCCTTGACCTGATGACGCTGGCCATATTCGCGATACACATATACCGCGGAGCTATGAAAGGCGCGGTCGGGGTGCTGATAAGCGCGGCGGCGGCCATAATCGCGGCCATTGTCGCCGTGACGTTCTCGTCACCGATCTCCGAGAGCATCTACAACAGCCTGATAAGGGACAAAGTGGAGAACCAGATCGTGAGCGAAGTGAACTCGGCTTTCGGGAACGGCGGGAAGACCGATGTCTCGAAGCTGGATATGTCGCGGGCTCTCATCAAGGGGAAATACCTGTACGAGATAGACCCTGAATATGACGAGACAGGCAGTATGAAGCTGGATCTGTCCTCGGTGGATCTGACGGAGACAGGAGTCGAGGACGTTGATCTGACAGTGTTCGGACTGAGCGGGGACCTTGACCTTTCGGACATAAAATCCGGCGTAGTGACGATAACGAAAGAAGATGTCGATAAGCACGGACTCGGGAATGTGGTGCTGGCAAAGGTCATCGCGGCGAACATTGCCTCGGAGAAGATAAACCGAACGCTGTCGGATATCGGGGATAAGCTGTCCGGCACTTACGCATCGGGGCTGAAGAGCTTCGGGCGTGATCTTTCGGCAGGCAGCACCGATGCCGTATATCCGGTGATACTGACGCTGCTGCCGGCGGCTACGGGCGAATACGGACAGAAGATAATGACGGACATCGTGGCGCCGATCGTACTGCCGCCGCTGAAAATGGTGGTGTTCCTGCTGCTGTTCTTCGTGGTGCTGATCGTGCTCAATCTCATCGCAAACCTCACGAAGCTGATAAACCGCGTACCGGTGGTAGGAAAGGTGAACGGCGTGCTCGGAGCAATACTCGGAGCGCTGGAAGCCGTGATAGTCATCTTCATCGTGTGCCTTGCCATAAAACTCGCAATGTATGTATGCGGTAATTCGCTGGTATTCCTCAATCAGCCCACGATAGACAAGACTTTCATTTTCAGATACCTGTACGCTTTAAACCCGCTTAAATAACCGACGATCGCCGATCACGGAAAGAATGGAGTAAAATAATATGGATATGATGTGTTCAAGATGCCGCAAGAGACCCGCAGTTGTCTTTATGTCCGGAATGAGCGGCAGCCAGAAATTCGAGAACGGATACTGCCTCAAATGCGCGAAGGAGCTGGGCATACCGCAGGTGGACAACTACCTGAAACAGATGGGACTGTCCGACATAGACCTGGACGCGGACCCTATGGCTATGTTCGGAGGCAGGCTCGGAGCGCCGGAGGACGACGATCCCGATGATGAAGAAGATACCGGCGATGAGGAAGACGCAGAGATCATAGACGACGAAGACGAGGATCCCATAGATGACGACGAGGAAGACCGTCCCGACGCGTTCAGACAGGGCGGCACCATGCCGGCGTTCTTCCAGCGGTTCTTCAACGCGCCCGCCAACAGCGGTGACGCAAAGCCCGCCGAGGGTGACACCGCAAAGCCCGGATCCTCCCGCAAGGAAAAGGAAAGAAAGAAGAAGGCCGAAAAGAACAAGAAGTTCCTCAACACCTTCTGCACCAACCTTACCGAGAATGCCCGCAGCGGCAAGACAGACCGCATAATCGGCCGCGACAAGGAGATCGAGCGCGTTATACAGATCCTCTCCCGCCGCTCGAAGAACAACCCCTGCCTCATCGGTGAGCCCGGCGTCGGCAAGACCGCTATTGCCGAGGGCATCGCACAGCGCATAGTTGAGGGGAAGGTTCCTTTCAGGCTTCAGGACAAGGAGCTTTATCTGCTGGACCTTACCGCACTTGTGGCAGGCACACAGTTCAGAGGACAGTTCGAGAGCCGCGTGAAATCCCTTATAGAAGAGATCAAGATAAACGGCAACATCATGCTGTTCATCGACGAGGTGCATAACCTTGTGGGCACCGGCGACAGCGAAGGCACCATGAACGCCGCCAATATGTTCAAGCCCGCCCTCTCCCGCGGCGAGCTCCAGGTCATAGGCGCCACCACTTTCAACGAATACAGGAAGCATATCGAGAAGGACGCCGCGCTTGAAAGACGCTTCCAGCCCGTAACGGTCAACGAGCCTACCATTGACGAGACCGTGGAGCTGCTCAGCGGCATCAAGGGCTACTATGAACAGCACCACAGGATCACCATTGACGAGAGTCTCATAAGACCCTGCGTTACGCTCTCCGAGCGCTATATCACCGACAGATACCTGCCGGACAAGGCGATAGACCTGCTGGATGAGGCTTCGGCCTGCGCAAGCATAAAGAGCGCTGAGCTGACAGCTTACGAGAAGTGCCTCAAAAAGGCAAAGGAGCTGGAAGTGCGCGAGTCCGACCTCGCCGGAGCGAAGGAACCCGACTACGAAAAGCTGGCGGAAGTCAAGACCGAGAAGGCCAAGAACGACGCGGAGCTTGAACGCCTTAAACCCCTTGCGGAACAGGTGAAGCTCACCGCGGCAGACCTTTCCACGGTCATCGAGATGTGGACGGGTATCCCCGCCAAGAAGATCATGGAGACCGAGTTCAGGAAGATATCGGGGCTTGAGGCTACGCTGAAATCAAAGATCATCGGACAGGACGAGGCCTGCGAGAAAGTCGCTAAGGCCGTGAAGCGCTCCCGCGTGAACCTCACCACCAAGCGCAGACCCGCTTCGTTCATATTTGTCGGCCCCACCGGCGTCGGCAAGACGCAGCTGGTCAAGGTGCTTTCGGAGGAGCTTTTCAGCGGAGTTGAACCGCTCATCAGACTCGATATGTCCGAATATATGGAGAAGCACAGCGTGTCGAAGATCATCGGTTCGCCTCCCGGATATGTGGGCTTTGACGACGCGGGTCAGCTCACCGAAAAAGTGCGCCGCAGACCCTACTCCGTCATTCTCTTCGACGAGATCGAGAAGGCTCACCCCGACGTTATGAACATCCTGCTCCAGATACTCGACGAAGGCAGGATAAGCGACTCCCACGGCAAGAAGGTAAACTTCGAGAACACGCTTATCTGCATGACTTCCAATGCCGGCTCGTCCACCGGCGAATCGGGAATGGGCTTCGGCAAGACCACAGGAGATCTCTCGAAGGAAAAGGCTACGAAGGCCCTGAAAGAATTCCTGCGCCCCGAGTTCCTCGGCAGAGTCGATGAAGTCGTTGTGTTCTCGCCGCTTACAAAGGAAAACTATGCCGATATCGCGAAGCTCCAGCTCAACGATACGGTAAAGGCTCTGGCGGAGAACGGAACCACCCTGCGCATCGACGATTCGGCATACAGATATATCGCCGGAAAGGCTCACGGCGGCAAGTACGGCGGACGTGACATACTCCGCGTGATACGCGAGGAAGTCGAGGATCCGCTGGCCGATCTTCTTATAAGCACGGACGCGCCTTCCGGCAGAACCATTGATCTTTCCGCGGACGATAACGGCATTGTCGTGAAAGAAGCGAAAACCGGCTCCGACGCGCCGGAAACTCCCTCTCTGTCTGAATTCCTGAATAATGACGGCGGAAACAGTCAGGAATAATACCGGCGCAGCGAGGAATATAATACTATGAATACCGCGATAATAACCGGCGGCACCGGTGCGATAGGCACCGCGCTGGTGGAAGAATTTGCTAAAGACTACTGCGTAATCTTCACCTACCGCACGAACGCGCAGACCGCGGAAGAACTGCGGGACAGATACGGAGCCGTGCCGGTGAAGTGCGATCTCGCGGAGCCGGACGCATACAAAGCGCTGGAGCCCTACTCCGGGAACTGCGGACTGCTGATAAACAACGCGGGCATCTCGCAGATAAAGCTGTTCGGGGACACCACGGACGAGGACTGGGCAGCCATGACGGCTGTGAACTACACCTCCCCCGCCCTGCTGACCCGTGAGGTCACACGCGGCATGATACGCAGACATTCAGGCTGCGTGATAAACATTTCATCGGTGTGGGGAGTTCACGGAGCTTCCTGCGAAGTAGCCTACTCGGCTGCGAAAGCGGGGCTTATCGGCTTCACGAAGGCTCTCGCCAAGGAGCTGGGACCCTCGGGCATACGCGTCAACTGCATCGCTCCGGGCGTTATAGACAGCCCCATGAACGGGCATCTCAGCGACGGGGAGATGCGGGAGCTCATCGACTCCACGCCGCTGATGAGGCTCGGAAAGCCCGCCGACGTTGCACACGCAGCGCGGTTCTTCGAGCAGAACGGCTTCACCACCGGGCAGGTGCTCGGGGTGGACGGAGGGTTTTACTGATACACGACCGATATAAGGAGTTGTTCTTTTGGATAAGTTCACAGAACTGCGGGAAAAATACGATACATTCATCTACCACAGCTACACGATAACGGACGAGGGTTTCTCGTTCCGTTTCTCTATAGGAGAGTTTGAGTTCACACCCGGCTGGAAGTGGAACGGGCTGAAAATACCCGACGATATGGACAGAGGGCTGATAGAATACGTCATCTTCTCTCTCGGCATGACCGAGCTGGTGAGCTACTGGAAATGCGCCTGCCCGCCCCGGGTAATCGTAAAGTGCGGAGCCCTCGGTGACGAGCAGATACGCTGGTGGAAGAAGCTCTACTGGGGCGGTCTCGGGGAGTTCTTCTACCGCAACGGCATAAAGACCGACCCCGACAGCTTCATGACTATCGAGCCTGCAAGCACCGATGTACCGCACTTCACCGACCCTTACAGGGGTGAGCGCAGAGGCGCTCTTATCCCGGTGGGCGGCGGCAAGGACAGCATCGTGACGCTGGAGCTGCTGAAAGGCATGAAAGACGACAATCTCTGCTACATCATCAATCCGCGTAAGACGACGCTGGACTGCGCACATACGGCGGGCTACGACGACGACCGCATCGTGGGGCTGAAACGCTCGATACACCCGGAGCTTCTCGCCCGCAACGCCGCGGGGTGGCTCAACGGGCATACGCCGTTCTCCGCGATTGTGGCTTTCTCCGCATACCTCGCCGCTCTTATCACCGGAAAGAAATACATCGCGCTGTCCAATGAGAGCAGCGCCAACGAAGGCAACGTGAGCGGCACGGGCGTAAATCATCAGTACAGCAAGAGCACGGCCTTCGAGCGGGATTTCCGTGAATACTGCGAAAAATGGCTCACTGTGCCGCCGGAGTATTTCAGTCTGCTGAGGCCGTGGAGCGAGTGGCAGATAGCAAAGCGCTTCGTCACCTACCCGAAGTATCTCCCGGTGTTCAGGAGCTGCAATCTCGGCTCAAAGACGGACTCGTGGTGCGGGAAATGCGCGAAGTGCCTGTACGTCTACATCATGCTTGCCGCGTTCCTCGACGACGGGGAGCTTATAAATATATTCGGCGCGGATATGCTGGACGACCCGGAGTTTGCGGATATATTCCGCGGGCTTGTGTACGCGGACTTCGACAAGCCCTTTGAGTGCGTAGGCACCCGGGCGGAGATACGCCTCGCGCTGTACAACGCCTACAAGCGCAGAGAGGGCGGAAAGGTCCCGCTTCTGCTGCGTAATTACATCAAGGAGGAACCCGGTGAACCGGAGGGACTTGACGGTCATTTCGATACCGACAATTTCGTTCCCGCGGAGCTCATCGGACTGCTGAAATGAACCTGTTTTACGAAAGACTGCGCGGCTTCTTCAACGGGAAGAACGTGCTGATACTCGGATTCGGACGCGAGGGCAGATCGACCCTGCGGCTGCTGAAGGAGTTCGGAAACTGCAATATAACCATAGCCGACATGAACGACGTTTCCTGCCCGGAAACCGAGGGCATTGAGGTCATCTCGGGCGAGAACTATCTCGACCGCACCGGGGATTTCGACATAATAATGAAAGCACCCGGCATCGCGCTGTTCGATGATATCCCCGCCGGCACAAAGGAGCGCATCACCGGACAGACCGACCTGCTGCTGCGGTTCCGTGCCAATACGGTCATAGGCATAACCGGAACCAAGGGCAAGTCCACCACTTCGTCGCTTATCTATCACATACTCGGATGTGAGGGAAAGCACGCCCAGCTCATAGGGAACATCGGAATACCGCCGTTTGAGTGCCTGAACGGGCTGCGGGAGGACGATATACTCGTATGCGAGATGAGCTGCCACCAGCTCGAATATGTTCAGGCTTCACCGGATATCGCGGTGTATCTCAATCTCTTCGAGGAGCATCTTGACCACTACACGGGCTTTGACGCTTACAGGAAGGCGAAGGAGAACATCTACCGCTTCCAGCGGCCGGGAGACACGCTTATAATCAACAAGGACATCGCGCCCGCCGGTATCGCCGCGAAAGTCGTTACCGCCTCGCTTACCGAAAAAGCCGACATCTGCGTGAACGGAGACATGGCGGAGATACTCGGAGTGACCTACGACACGCCCACACGGCTCATCGGAAGGCACAACCTCTACAACATCGGCATAGCGATGTACGCCGCGGGACTCTGCGGCTGCGACACCGCCAGCGCCGCCGCGGACATCATCTCTTTCGACCCGCTTCACCACCGCCTTGAGAGCATCGGCACGGTGAACGGAGCAGAGTATATAAACGACAGCATAAGCACCTGCCCAAGCACGGCCATAGCGGCTGTGAGAGCCTTCGACAAAGTAGACACCATTATCATCGGCGGCATGGACAGGGGCATCGACTACACGGAGCTTATCGACTTCCTGAACAGCTCGGAGATCGAAAACGTGATACTGCTGCCGGACAGCGGCCACAGGATAATGCCCCGGCTCGACGGCACGAAACGCACGCTCTACAAGGCCTCCGACCTTGCGGACGCCGTGGCATACGCGAAGAAAGTAACAAAAACCCGCTGTGTCCTCTCCCCTGCCGCAGCAAGCTACGGCTTCTACAAAAACTTCGAAGAACGCGGAGAAAGGTTCAGGGAATTAGTGAAGAGTGAAAAGTGAATAGTTGTTGTGTCGCCTGCGGCGACATATCTGAATTGTGACAAAGTGAAAAGTTTTATTATCCTTCCGATGAATTGAGCGGATGCGGCAGATAATTAACGTATTCAGCCGTTTTTAAATACGTCCGCGAAGCGGACACCACAACTATTCACTATTCATTATTCACTATTCATTATTCACTTTTTCTCATCATGTCATTGTATGTCCCGGCGTGATGATATATAATGATATTGTGGAACGGTATGAGAAACCTCATGCCGTTCTTTATTTTATCATTTTATCACGGGGAGGTGATGATATGCCCGCGGCAAAACCAAAGAAAGTCGCAGACAGGCAGGAAATCCTTGAATTTCTCACGGGTGTGATGAGGAATGAGGGGCTTTCGGAAAAAGAACGTCTCGACGCGTCGTACAGGCTCGGACGCTACCTCGGACTGGAAGGAAAGGAAACGGACTCCGACGTGCTGCCAAGGGTGGTGATCTATGACGGAACAGACAAGAATAAACTTCCTTGATCTGATAGCGCCCTCTTTTTACGGCGTCCACCGCGATATCGGGGAGAACGCGCATACCCACTACGCGCTCTGCGGCGGACGCGGGAGCTGCAAATCGTCCTTCGCGAGCCTTGAGACAGTGCGCGGCATCATGGCTGACAGGAACGCCAATGCCGCCGCTATCCGCAAGATCGGGAAGAACCTGCGCGAGAGCGTTTTCGAGCAGCTCCTGTGGGCAATAGACAGGCTGGGAGCCTCCGACCTCTGGGACAGTCGGGTGAGCATTCCGGAGCTTGTTTACAGACCTACGGGTCAGAAGATCATATTCAAGGGCGCGGACGATCCGAGGAAGTTCAAATCCGTCAAGGTATCACAGGGCTTTATAAAGTACATCTGGTTCGAGGAAGCCGACGAGTTCACACCGGAGGAGATAGACGTGATAAACCAGTCTCTGCTGCGCGGGGACGGTCATTTCGTCTGTCTCTACACCTACAACCCGCCGCGGTCGGCTTCGGCGGGCATCAATTTTGAATTCTCAAAGCCCCGTCCCGACAGGCTCCTGCACCGCAGCGACTACCGCAGCGTGCCGCCGGAGTGGCTGGGGCGGGCATTCCTCGCGGAAGCAGATTATCTCCGGCAGTACGACCCGCAGCGCTACGCAAACGAATACCTCGGTGAGATAACCGGCACCGGAGCCGAGGTATTCACGAATGTGCGGCTCGAAACTGTGGGCGACGAAAAGATATCCTCTTTCGGGCGCACTTACCGGGGCATCGACTGGGGCTACGGAGCAGACCCCTTCGTTTATATCGGGACGGCTCTCGAAAACTCCGGACGGCGGCTGTACATCTATGAGGAATTTTACAGACACGGCGCGAAGTTCGACGAGATAGCGCAGGCAATAAGCGCGTTCAATCCGGGGAACTTCCCCGTCACCGCCGACAGCGCCGAGCCCCGCTCAAATGACGAGCTGCGCTCCCGCGGACTTAATATCCGGGCGGCGAAGAAAGGTCAGGGCTCCGTAGAGTACGGCATACGGAGACTCTGCGATCTGGACGCGGTGATCATAGATCCGGTGCGCTGCCCCAACGCAGCCCGGGAATTTGCCGGGTACAGACTTGTGAGCGACGGATGCGGGGGCTTCCGCAGCGGATATCCGGATAAGGACAACCACACCATAGACGCGGTCAGGTACGCTCTTGAAGAACGTTTCTCACGGAAGAACGTGGGATTCATCGACCGCAGGAAACTTGGATTATAGAAAAGAAAGGCAACGATATGTTTACAATACCCGCAGATACACAGATAACCCCGAAGCTGGCTGTCAGCTTCATTCTTAAGCACATTACCGGAAATGACAGGCTCGACAGGCTGTATGACTACTATATCGGGAATCACAGGATACTCGACCGCGAAAAGAGCAGGAACGCCGCCAACAACCGCCTCGTCTGCAACCACGCGAAGTATATCACCGACTGCACAACGGGCTACTTCCTCGGCTCGCCGGTGAAGTATTACAGCCGCAGCGGCAGGGACATCTCGCTGATAAAGGACGTTCTCAAGCGCTGCGACAGCGAGACCGAGGATATCGACCTCGCAAGGTTCGGGTCGGTCTACGGCGTTTCCTACGAGATGCTTTACCTCGACCCTGACAGCAATATCCGGCTCGCAAGCCTTGACCCCCACAACGCATTCGTGGTGTACGACGATACCGTTGAGCAGAAGCCGCTGTTCGGTGTCTACTATATGCCCAATTGCAGCGGGAACGGCTCAAAGAACGGTTACCGCGTCTATCTCTGCGACAGCTGCACCGTCACGGAATTCCTGACTACCGTGTCATTCACGATAACGCAGGTGAACGAGCCTTATGAGCATTACTTCGGCGGTGTGCCGATAATCGAGTACTACAACAACTGGGACAAACAGGGCGACTTCGAGCAGGTGACCACGCTGATTGACGCCTACGACACGCTCCAGTCCGACCGCGTGAACGACAAGGAACAGTTCGTGGACTCGATACTCGTTATAAAGGGACAGGTGCTGGGAAACAGCGACGAGGAAGAGAACAGCACCTACAACGCGATACGCCGCTACGGAGTAATGACTATCGACGATACGGGCGACGCGAAATGGCTTACGCGGCAGTTCGACGAGCAGTCGGTGGATATACTCCGCAGGTCGATAGAGAACGATATCCACAAGTTCAGCGGAGTTCCCTGCATGAACGACGAGAGCTTTGCCGGCAACGCCTCCGGCGTGGCGATGAAGTACAAGCTCCTCGCTTTCGAGCAGATGACGAAGATAAAGGAGCGCTACTTCACCGAGGGGCTTCGCATAAGGCTGGCGCTGATAGCCAATGCCCTCTCGGTCATGGGCTATAACAAGCCCGATGTCGGCGATATCCAGATAGTGTTCACCTACAGCCTGCCGGAGAACGAGACCGAGATAGCGCAGACTGTCAGCCTGCTTAAAGACATTCTGCCGCAGGAAGAGCTTCTGAAGCTCCTGCCTTATGATATTGACGGGGCTCCGGCAAACGGCTGATGATCTGCTGTCGTTTTCCGCGGGGCTTTCCGGTCGCTCCGCACCCTTCGGCAGCAGCCCCGGAATCATCAGCGGTTCCCGGAATGAGCAGCCGGAGGAGGTCCGGAGGGCAAACGGAAAGCCCTCCGATGAAAGCGCGGAATACAAGAAATAAATGACAGTCGTTATATCGTATGTATCGGGGCGCGGACAACGCACCCCACTTTTTTTATATGCAAAACTTGACTTTTTGCTGCCGAATGACTATAATATATATTGGCAATTTATGTAAGAACGGACGTGACAGAATGATAGAGACCGTAGTTATCGACAATATAGACGGCATTATGAAGCTGATCTCGGAACAGAAATTCAGCCAGGAGATCGGACGAGTTAGAAGCCCGTATTTCTACCGCGGTATGCCCGATGTGTCCTACAAACTGACCACAAGCCTGCGGCTCAACTGCAAACACCTGCACAAGGAGCTGGAGCCGTCTGTGCTGCGGAATTTCAACAAGTACGCCTGCATCGAGGACCCGTCGCTGAGCTCGTCGATATGGAAGCAGATGATGATAGGACAGCACCACGGACTGCCCACAAGGCTGCTGGACTGGACTTACTCGCCGCTGATCGCGCTGCATTTCGCAAGCACCGAGAACAACTTCGACAAGCTTGACAAGCGTGACTGCGTGGTGTGGAGATTCGATATGAAGGACGCGAACAAGAACCTGCCCTGGCGTTACCGCGAAGCCCTGAAACGCGAGCGGGCGTTCATATTCTCGGTGGACACGCTCACATCGCTGGTGGACAATCTCGAACAGTACGACGAGGATATGGGAAGCACGGCTTTCGTGAATATCGAGCCTCCGTCGGTGGATCAGCGCATCATAAACCAGTATTCCTTCTTCTCCATAATCCCTTCCGGCATGGAAAGCATAGAGGATTACCTCGAAAACCACACCAATACAGTAAAATTCATAATCAGAAAAGAGATACGCTGGCAGGTGCGCGACCTGCTGGATCAGTTCAATATCAGCGAGCGCATACTCTACCCCGGGCTTGACGGACTCTCGCGGTCCCTGGCAAGACATTACTTCGTGCGGAACAGCATCACACAGGCACAAAAGGAATAAGGAGCACAACACAAAATGAAGATCGTACTTGAAAACCTGACAAAGAGATTCCCGAACCGCAACAAAAAAGGCGGCGCCGATGTTGTGGCCGTGGACAACTTCAATTTCGAGATACCGGACGGCAAGCTGATAGGTCTGCTGGGGCCTTCGGGCTGCGGCAAGAGCACCGCGCTGAACCTTATTTCCGGCCTTGAAACTCCCACGGAAGGCAAGATATTCTTCGATGACGAGGATATCACAGACGTACCCGCAGAAAAGCGCGGCGTCGGACTGGTGTTCCAGAGCTACGCGCTCTATCCGCACCTTACGGTCATGAAGAATATAACGTTCCCGCTGGAAAACCTCAAGGGTACACAGAAAATGACCCGCCACGAAATGGAGGAAAAGGCTTACGAAGCCGCAAAGCTGGTGCAGATAGACCACCTTATGGAGCGCAAGCCCAGCGAGCTGTCCGGCGGTCAGCAGCAGCGCGTCGCAATTGCCCGTGCTCTTGTGAAGAGACCGAGAGTCCTGCTCCTGGATGAGCCGCTTTCCAACCTGGACGCAAGACTGCGTTTGCAGACCCGCGAGGAGATACGCCGCATACAGCGCGAAACAGGTATAACGACGGTGTTTGTTACCCACGATCAGGAAGAAGCCATGAGCATTTCGGATATGATCGTGGTGATGAAGGACGGCGTTATTCAGCAGATAGACAAGCCCCAGGAAGTGTACGACGATCCGAAGAACCTTTTCGTGGCGAAGTTCCTGGGTACTCCCGCCATAAACGTGTTCGTCGGCAGCGTGAAGAACGGACTGCTCTTCATTGGCGACGACGAGGTGCTGAAAATCAAGGGCGCGCCGGACGGAAATGTTTATATTGGCGTGAGACCCGAGGGCTTCATTCCCGACGAGAACGGCGGACTTAAATGCAAGCTCCGCGGCATCGAGGTCATGGGGCGCGACAAGAGCGTAATTTCGTCGCACTACGCCGGCATCGGAGATACGATACGCTCCATTATACGCTCGGAGGACAGCGTGAACGAGGACGCAAAGCAGGTATGCTTCAGCCTGCGGCCGCACAAGGTCTTCATCTTCGACAGGGAGACCGAAGAACGCATACTGTTTGAAGC
>JAEEGL016779455.1_pt1 | contig 26218 bp, 36 predicted proteins | sample 9134231 | NCBI WGS metagenome assembly JAEEGL01 (sample SAMN16246548, study PRJNA631951) | gut metagenome | biome: gut microbiome; feature: rumen; material: fiber-attached | host: Bos | place: Iran: Karaj | collected 2018-10
CCGGGGCCTGCCGCCGCGATAACCTCCAGCCCGGACACGAGCGCGCCGAGCTGGTCGCTGTCCATTTCCGCCAACTTGTCCACCAGGCCGCCGATAAAGCCGGTAGCCTGTTCAACCTGGCCGGATAGCTCCTCGCCGACGAGCTGCTTTAGGCGCTCCACCTTGCTTTCAAAGGTTTCGATCTTGCCGTCCAGCGTGTCCATCATGGTTTCGGCGGCGTATTGGCCGTAGCCCGCCGCGTCGCCGCCCATCATGGCCTCATACAGCCCATCGTAGCCCTCCGCCGCGCCCCGCAGCAGGGTCAAAGCCTCGGTGATGGTACGGGTCGGGAAGATGGCGGACAGCACGGACAGCGCCGCGCCGTTGCGGTCTATGTTCTCATAGCCGCCCGCGATGTCGCCCAGGGCGACGTACAGCTCCCGGTAGATGTCCAGCACGTTCTTCATCTGCCCCTGCTTCGGGCCGTCTGTATAGAACGCGCTGAATCCGTGGGCCGCCAGCTCCGCATTGGCCGCCGCCAGCGATTCGTCGTTCAGCAGGGCCGCCGTTTCGGTGCTGGTCGCGCCGAGCTGTGCCATGGCCTTTTTGGCCTTGTCCGTCGGGGCGATCAGACGCATCATGGAGTTGCGGATCATGGTGCCCGCTTCGCTGCCCGTCGCGCCCGCGTTGGCCGTCACGGCGATAAGGGTCATAAGCTCCTCGGTATTGCCAGCAAAGCGCATGGTGCTTCCCATGCGCAGCATGGCGTCGCCAAACTCGCCGATGGTGCTTGCGCTGCTGTTCGCCGCGAAAGCCCAAAGGTCGATGAAGTTCCCCAAATCCTCAAAGCCGATGCCCGCCGCGTTGGTGCTTTTTACGATGTAGTTCACCGCTTCGGACAGGTCAAGCCCGCCCGCCTGCGCAAGCTGCATCGCCGCCGGGATGCCACTCATGATCTGGTCAAAGTCCCAGCCTGCGTGCGCGGCCTCCGATATGGCGTTTGCCACGTCGTTTGTGTGGAAAATCGTCGTCGCGGCCCATTCCGTCGCGGAAACGTCCAGTTGGGTCATAACCTGGTTCAGTTCCCGCGTGCCGCGCCCGTACACCGTCGAAAGAGCTACCTCCGCGTCGGCCATGCTCTTTTCGTATTCCCGATATACTTTTACGCTGTCCTTGCCAAAGTTGATAAGCTGCTGGCTTACCCCGTTGACCATGCTCCCAAGTTCGGTGAGTGTCGCACCCACCTGGGCAAAACCGTTTCCTACTCGCGCGTTAATCGCAATAACAGTTTCAAGCGTCTGGCTCGCCACAATCTCACCGCCCTTTATAACGCGGCCTTATGCTCCGCAGAGTATTTTCCCCGTTCCGTCCGGGAAAAGAAAAAAATACACCAGGTCGCCCGTGGTGTAGGTGTTGCCGTTGATAGGTTGGATCGGCGGCGTCCTGATGCCCGCCCGGTCACAGGAGGCCACGCAATAGCCGCCCGCCTCGACGCTGGCGATATAGCCGCGTTCAATCATCGCGCCCTTTTCCATGCCGTCCCTCCGTTACTGTATCGTCTGGATGCACCGAAACAGCTTTGCCCTGGAAGTCTTGTTTTTGAAGTCGTGCTCCGCTTCTTCGATGATCCATTCCCCGGTGCCGTCCGTTCCGCCCGTTATGTCAATGCGCGTCATGGCCGAAAAGCCGGGGTTAAAATCCGTTTCAATCGTCAGCGTTTCGTCCTGCCGGTTGTGGTGGAGCAGCAGGCCCCGCGCCCAGCGTCCGGCCTGGATGTCGTTTCGGGCCGGAAGGTCTGCCGTGATCTGCGCGTGCGTGCTGGGCACGATCAAGTCCTCCGCCGTCGCTTTCGCGTATGGCGTCAGCACGGTAACGCTCCTGTATTTCCCGCCTCCCCGGCGGTATTCCGTGCCCCGCTGTTTGGCGGTGATCTCGATTGTCTGGTGTGCCTGCCTCTCCTGCGCGTAGCTGATCCCGATTGCGACGTACTGGCCGTTCACGCATTTAAGCTGCGCGCCCTCCCATTTCAGCAACCGGCAAAGGAAAGCCGCCGCGCTTTCGTTCTCCTGCTGGATGTACGGGATCACGGTATTTCCGTCGATGCCGTACACGGCAAAGCCCATGCCCGTGACCATGCCGCAGGCGCGCATGATCTCCTCAATGGTCTTGCCGGTAAAGCTCTTGTATTCTTTTTTGCGGGCGATGCAGGGGAGCGCGGTTGCCAATACGCGGTATTTCCCGTCCTCCGGCAATACCGTGTTCAGATACATCACGCCCGTATCGTAGCCGTTCATGGCGACAATGATCTGGTCGTCCTCCTCCGGCCCCCAGTTGTACCAGCCCGCCGCGTTTTCAAACTCAATTTCCAGGCTGTCGCAGCGCCCGCCGCAAGTGTCCCGCGAAACGCATTTGCGCACTTGCACAAGGTCGGTGATGTCCTTGCCCTGATAGTAGATTTCCACGCCGCAACCTCCATTCTGCAAAGAAACGGCGGCGAGATCGTCCCGCCGCCGCTGTTTTTATCCGCCGTGCTTCCGCTTTTCCATCACGTCGCAAATGCTCACGAACACCTGATAGAATCGGCGAATGGTCATATTCATAAAATCGGGTATCGACGTGTGCGTGACCATGCCTGCGATGATTACTTTTTCGAGATACGCAGACGACCCGCCCGCGTCGATGCGGTGAAAAAAAGCGTTGCAAGCTGCACGCCCTCCACCGCGTCGGTCACGCCGATGCGGCTCACGATGTCCTCCATGTCCACGTTGTCCATCTGCTTTGCGGCAGCCTTGGCGAACAGGGAAAGCGCCTGCCGGTAGGTGATGCGGTGATAGGCGCTGCTGTTGGCGTTGATGTCGCTATCCATCGCGTCGGTATATTCCATGCCCGTGAGGGCTGTAAAGTCGTAGATAAGCTCCTTGATCTCCTGGTCGCGGCTGATAAATGGCGTTTCCAGCGTCAGGCGGCCCTTGCCCTGGCCCATGGCTTCCTGGGCCTCCAGCGTCCGCCTGCGCACTTCCTCCATCTTCTGTTTGAGGATTTCCTGCATTTCCTCCCGCGTCTTTTGGGGTTCCGCTTCCTTGGCGGCGGGCTGTTCTGTCTTTTCCTCTGCGCCGGTCTGCTCCGGCTGAATGTTCTTGATTTCTTCCATGTCAGACAAATCCTTTCTTTGAAAGAATCAGGCGGGAAAAGCGCGAACGCTCGCGCTTTTCCGCGCCTGCTGGTGTTGGTTTTCTCCGCTTATTTCAGCAGATTGTCCACAACGTTGGTACAATCCTTGCCGTTGTACTTGATGAGGCCCGCCATAGCGTCGGCGATGATAACCACCTTGCCGTTGACTTCCTCCTCGTACCGCAGCACGGAATACTTTTCGGTGCTGCCGTAGGGATTGCCGGTTTCGATGTCGCCCTTCTGCGTTTCGACGTGGACACAGGTAATGCGGAATTTCACGCTTTCGTGCGCGATCTCGCCCTTGGGCACGTCGTAGCGCTGGCGCGCCGTGCGCGCCTCGATGAAGTGCTTGCCCGGTTCGGACAGGTAGTTGCAGTTCACGCCGTTGTTGTGGTAGATGGTGAAGTCCATCGCCTCAAGGTGCGTAGTGTCCGGCATGTCCACGTTCATAGCCATGCCGGAGCTTTTCACTTCGGTGGTGGGGTGCTTGATCGTGGGCAGGCCAAACTTGGTCACGTCCTCGATCTCGCGCTTGTTGTCGAGAATCCGATGCTTCTCAATGTTGCAATATACCTTCTGCGGCATTGTTTAGGCCCTCCTTTCCTTTAGTCGCCCACGCTTTCAAAGTAGGTGACAAAGCCCTCGTCAGTCCAGTTGACGATAGCCGTCAGGCTCTTTGCAAGCGGGGTCGTGGTGATGTCGAACAGGAAGGAGTAGTCGCCGTTCATGATGTCGCTGCGGGCCTGCGCGTCGGCGTTCAGAGAAACGACGCCACGGGTCAGCGCGCCGATGTTCAGCAGCGCGTCAATCCGGGTCTGCTCCTCGGCGATGATCGTCTGGAGATCGTTCGCCGTCATGGGCTTGTCCACGTCGGGCGTCCGCCGGTGCTGGAAATCATTGCTGATGTAGTACAGCATCATGCGGTTGGTTTCCGCGACGTTGATCTGGTCGCCGTTGCTCTGGTCGTAGTCGGCGCTGTGGCAGCCCCAAATGGCCCACCGTCCGCCCACAAAGGCGGCGCTGGCGATACCGTTCTTGTTCAGCTTCTCATTGATGAGGCTGTCGTCATAGACTTTGCCGACGTTGGCAACGCCCATGTACAGGTTTTCGATGATGGCACAGTCGGTATTGCTCGCGGTCTTGTAGGGGATGCCGTCCTGGGCCAGAAGAAGCTCCTGGAAGTTGGCGGCGGCCAGCACAGACAGATGGTAGATATTCCCGTCGGTGCCCTGCGCCAGCGGGAAGAATACCGTTTCGTTCTCCTTGGTGTAGCCGTTGCCGTCCTTGTAGGTCTTGATGGTATCCAGGGTCAGCGCGGTCTGGCCGTTCATCAGCGGCAGATCGACGAACAGGTACACGTCCCAATGCCCATTGACCTTCACGCTGTTCTGATACATCGCCGCGTGGACGGCGGGAACAGAGGAGAAGCCGGGGCAGCCCAGGTAGGCCGGGATGTAGCCGGTGAGCTGGTACACGTTCTTGATGGCGAAGATGCCGGTGTTGGTGCCCAGCCCGTCGGAAGCGCCGATCACGTCCGCAGACGTGACGCCGGTTGCGTCGATCTCGTAGTATTCCACGGAAAGGGCCGCGCTGCCCAGCGCGCCGGTGGTCAGCTCGGTAATGACCACGGACTTCTTCTCGATGTTGTACGCAATCGCGTAATCGGTGCCCTTCACCTTCGTTACGGGCGTCTGGTCGGTGGTCTTGATAACCACGGTATCAATAATCACGTCCTGCCCAGAGGGGATAGTGATGCGGCCATTCTCTGGGGTCTTGGTGGCCGTGACCTTGGTGCCCTTTTTGTGGGCGGCCTTGGTGGGATCGAGCACGTTAATGAACACCAGGGGGCCGACGCCCTTGTTTTCCAGGTGGACGTGCATCGCTTCGCAGAGCGTGTACTTATCCCATTCGTCGGAATAGGAGAAGTATTTGCGCGCCTCGGCGATGTTGTTTACGACGATAGGCACGTTGACGTTGTTCGCGCCGCCCTCCAGGTTGTGCACGGGGGCCGTGCCAACATAGACGATAGCGCCCTGGCTTTCGTCCGCCACGCGGCTTCCGACGGCCTGGATCACGCCATACGCACCATGCTTGTAATCAGCCATGGGTTAATTCCTCCTTACAAAAGTTTTTCAATGTCCGGGTTGTAGCCCTCGTTGACGTGGCATCCGAATACCACGTTGACGAAGCCGTAATAGATGGGCCGCCTGTCCACGACGTAGCTCTGATCCGTGTACAGGCTGTACGTTACGGTGTCCTCCTGCACGAAAAGGTCTGTTTTCGGGATCATCTTCTGCCCCAGCAGCTTTTCCATGCAATCGTCCATCCAGTTCATCAGCGTAAAAAGGCCCTGCTCCGTGCCCTCCAGAATGAGGGACGGATCAAGGCCCTGCCCTTTCTCGCCCACGGTGTCGATGAAACCGGGCAGGCGGACGCCGGGTTCGTACACGCTGAACAGGATGCTCACGGCAAGGTGCTGTCCCATTTCCTGCGGTCTGTGCACGTTGTTGTAGCGGTCAAACCGCTTTTCCTCCATGTACTTTGCGTAGGTCTGGTTTGGCATGATGAGGATGCCGGGAACGGTGGACAGGGGGATTTCTTTCAGATTGCCCGCCTTGTCCATCCGCGCCGGTGCCCATGCCAGGTAACAGGTCGGCTCCTGCCGCTTGATTGTTCCTATGTCCATGTTCTCCGCCGGAGCTTTCATCATGCGCCCCTTGCACAGTTCCTTGATCGTCCAGTTTTTAAGGCCGGTCAGTCGTTCAGTAAAGCGCATATTACATCAGCTCCCTTGGATCGCGGCTTTCAAGCAGAATATCCAGCATCCCCATATTGATATTGACATCCAGCACGCGCATGGGCTTTCTGTCGAAAATAATATGGGTGTTCGGTTCCGGCGGCTCCGCTTCGGGAAAGTCCGCCTCCTTGACGTGGATCAATATTTTTCGGGTGTTGGAATCCCAGCTAATATCGTTCACGTTGTTGTTTTTCCGCTTGAGCGCTTCTTCTTCGTCTGGTACACAGGTGATTTCCTCGCCGTTCCAGTAGTGCGTTTCCGCAAAGTGATCCATTTGCAGGAATACGCGGTTGATGTCGTCGGCGATGCGGTCTTTCAGCGCCATTACTTGCGCTTGCCCTTGGCCGGGGCTTCGGCAGACGCTTCCTCGGCGGGGTTCTCGGCGGGCTTTTCCTCCGCCTTTTTCTCCGCTTTGGGCGGGATCACAGCCTTGCCCTGCTCAATCAGGCGCGCGCCGTAGCTGTCATTGACTTCCTCGACGGTCTGACTGGAAAGAATCAAAACCTTCACTTGGTTTTACCTCCTTTCGCCGCTTTGGCGGCAGGCTTGCGCGCCGCTGTTTTGGCGGGCTTCTTCGGCTCCTCCTTTTCAGCGGCCACCACGCCGTCCATCACGTCGATTTCGGGGGCTTCCGCGTCCTCGTCGATTTCGTCCTCCGGCGCTTCGGTTTCCGGGTCGTCGGTTTCCGGGTCGGGCGCTTGCGCTTCCGTCCCCTTGTCCTCCGGCGGTTCGGCCATGACCGGCGCTTCCGGGTCGGGCGCGGCCTCGCGGATCGCGCCCGCCCGTTTCAGCCAGTCCAGCTTCTCCTTGGGCGTATCTTCGGAAATGATCTCGCCGGGAACATATCTACTGCCTATGTAGGTGACTGCAATATACATTTCCCTTGCTCCTTTCCGTTGTTACCGCACCTTGGCGATGGCCCATGCGTCCACGTTGAAGGGGATAACCGTCGGGCGGCTGGTCAGCCGGTTCTTGATGCTGTTGCCGTCCACGCTGCCGTGACGCAGGGGCACTTCCTTCTTGATGTAGGTCTTGTGCTTCGCGCCGGGGCCGGGTTCCTCAACCTGGGTCACGGGGCCGTAGGGCATCTTCACGATGTCGCTGCCGCCCGCGATCAGCGTACCGGCGGGCATGACGGGCTTTTTCAGGCCGTCGTCGTCGATGAACGTCCCGGCGAGGCTGTACAGCTCCACGCCGTCGGCGTTGTGGCCCAGGAAGCGCAGGCCGCTTCCACGGTACTTCTGCTTGATGTCGCCCATGTCCACGTTGCGCATATCCAGCAGCTTCATGAAAGTGCTGTCGTTGCGCATCGCCGCCCACACGTCGGGGGCCATGACGATCTTCTCCACTTCGCCCAGGCCGTCATAGACCAGGTTGTAGATTTCCTCCATGTCGCCCGCGATGTCCGCGCCCACCTGTCCCCAGGCGGTGTCGGGGGTGAAGTAGTTGGTAAACTGATAGTCGGCAACCATCGTTGCCTGCGCGCTGCGGCCCTCGTTGGTGTACTCAAAGATATTCAGCTTGCCGGTCAGGAGCACCTGGCGCACCATCCACTCCCTGCGGCGCTGAATCGCCTTGCGCATTTCGGTGAGGTCGCGGGCCAGAATCTTCTTCTCCCGCTGTTCGGGGGTCAGAGCGCCCAGCACGGCTTCGCCGAACAGGCGGCCCTTGAGGTTCTGATCTTCGATCAGGCGTTCCGGGGCGATGGTGCAGAAGCCGATCTCGCGGGTTTCGTAGCCGTCGCGCTCCATGATGACGCCGCCCGTGCCGGGATGCACGGTGGGGGCCATCGCCTTGGTGCCCTTGCGGAAATCATAGATGGCCTTGTCGTTTTCTTCGACGCCCTCCTCCTTGCAGAAGAAGTCCATCAAAACGCTGCACTCACGGGGCATCAGCTCAAGCGCCTTGAGCTGGCTCCGAACATCATACAGATCCATAGTTCATGTTCTCCTTTCGTTATTGGTCGTCGGGGGATCAGGCCCACACCGCGTACAGCGTCAGGTCGGCGTTGGCGGTGTAGCTGGCCGCTGCGGCGTAGTCCGTGCCGCTGCCGTCCGCCTTGGTGTTCCACTTGCTGAAAGCCTTGGTGGCGGGCGCGGTGAAGCCCAGCTTGGAATCGGTGTTGTTCAGCACCGTATAGCTTCCGCCGCGCGCGGTTTCGATCACCACGTCGTCTTCGGCGGGGCTGGCCCCGTTGTTGGCCTTGTAGGTGATGAGGGCGGGGCCGTTCTGGAAGGTTCCGGCGCTCTCAACGCTCTGGTTGAATTTGATGCCGAACAGGCGCAGCACAACCTTGTGGGCGGCGGTCACGGGGGTCATGGTGCCGCTGTTGTTGTACTTCACCTTGCCGTCAATGAAGGTGCCCTCGCGGTATGCGGCGGCAACCTCGGCGACGGCGGTTCCGTCGTTGCCGGTGTCCACGTCCTCATTCAGCACAACCAGGTCGTAGCTGGTGCTGATGTTCGCGCTGCCCGCCTTGACGTAGAAGCCGTTGGCGTCCTTGTAAAGCACGGTGCCGCGCTTGATTTCTCCCTGGCCGGGAAGCAGATTGACCGCAATCGGATCAGCCTCAACCTTCGCAAGAATTTGGTCGGGCGTGCTGGTGCCGACGGTATCATACAGTTTGCTCATGCTTGTTTCTCCTTTCCGTATGCCTTAAAACATACCTTCGTTGTCGTTGCCGGCGTAAGCGGCGGCATAGGCGGCGATCTCCTTGGCGTTGGCCTCGATTTCCGCCTGCTCGTTCCGCTTGTCGTCGGTGGGCGCGCCGCCCGCCACGTCCTTTGCGGGGGCAGTTTCTTCCTTGCGATTGTTCAGAAAGTCGGTGCCCTTCTGCTTCTTCGCGGCGATGAGCTGCTTGTGGAAGTCCATCGCGGAAGTCCCGTCGGCCTTGGCCTTGGCGGCCAGTTCCTCGTAGCCCGGATCGGTCAGCGCGTCGATGTCCTCCTGGCGCTGGCGTTCTGCGGCAATCGCGGCCTGCTGAATCTGCTCAAGCAGCGCCGGGTTCTCCGCACGAAGCTGATCCACGTTGATGTCCTTGATGTCCATGGTTGGATTTTCCTCCTCGTGTTGATTTATTTCAGTCGAGGCCCCGGCAACTGGAGCTTCGTGACTGACTTCTTTTGCGGCGGGCTTGTCGTCCTGCCGGATGGTGATGCCCTTCGGCACCGCCTTGTAGATGCCGCACATCACGGCCATTTCGTGCGTGCTGACGCAGGCCGCCACAGGCTCCGCCGAAAGCATTTCGTCGCAGAAACCATAGTCGCAGGCTTCCTTCGCCGTAAACCACGTTTCGGCGTCCATCCATTCTTTGATCTGATTCTCGGTCTGGCCGGTCTTGGCGGCGTACATCCCGTGAAACTGGCTTTCCAGCTTGTGCAGATGATCCACCGTCTTTTCCAGCTCCGCCGCGTTGCCCCAGGCAATCGTCATGGGGTTGTGGATCATAAATTCGCTTCCCTCGGCAATGACCACGCTCGCGTCCGGGATGGTCGCAAACAGCGTGGCCGCGCTGGCGCACAGCCCTTCGATCATCACCCGCACGCTTTCAAAGCCTGCGTTGATAATCATGCTGCGCATGGCGACGGCGCTGTACACGTCCCCGCCGGGGCTGTTGATCCGCACGTTGAGCTTGGTCGCGCCGTTCTTCCGCGCTTCTTTCAGCGCCTTGTCAAAGTCGGCGGGGGTCGTTTCGTCGCCCCACCACTTTTCGCTGTCGATGGCGCTGTAAATCATCACTTCGGCTTCGTCGCCCTCGGCTTTCATGCTAAAGCGGATTAGGTATCGCTCCTTGTTCACTTGTCCTCGTCCTCCTTTTCGTCTGGATCGTCGGGCGGCGGGGCCGTGCTGCTGTCCTCCGCGCCGCCCATGTCGGCCCTTTCCGCGATTTCCTTCTTGCGCTGCCGCACGATGGCCGATCTGTCGTTGCCGTTGTATTCCATGGCCTCTTGTTCCTCGGTGGTGATGTTGTTGCGGATGCGCACTTCCGCCGCGTTGACCTCTTTCAGCGGGTCAACATGGCCCATGCTCGCGCCCATCCAGGAACAGCCGCACCACGCAAGCCGCACCGCCGGATCATCGAAAAAACCGGGCGCGTCGATGCGTCCGGCTGCCACGGCTTCGGAAAGCCATTGTTCATAAATCGGTTGATTGAAAGCGGTGTTGAATCGTGTGCGGTACACCCGCACCGTCCGCCAGAAGTCCAGCAGGGCCGCCCTCGCGGCGGTGTAGTTGCTCTCGTACTTCTTGATAAGCACTTCCTTGGGGATGCCCATGCTGGACGCTATCACGGTGATACAGGTATTGACGAAGCTCTCAAACTGCGTGTCGCTGCGCTTCGGGTCAACGGTGGTCACGTCCTTGCCGGGGGGTAGGTCGTAGATCGCGCCGGGGGCAAGTTCAAGTTTCAGCTCGTCGTCCGTTACCTTCTCGTCCTCGTTTACCGCGTCCTCCATGCCCGCCTTGCCGTCGTCCTCCTTGTACGTGATAAACAGCGTCAGCATGGCGGAAACGACCTTGCCCGCACGCTCGGCGTTCATGTACCGGGTGAATTGCTTGATAAGCTCGATTTCCGCCGATACAAAGGGGATGCCGCGCCGCTGCTCCGGGCGCTCCCAGGTCATGATGTGCAGGATGTTGGGATAGCCCGTGTCCTTGCCGTAGGCGTCAATCGCCGTCCACGTCAATTCGCTGTTGTCGTTCCCGGCAATCGGGCTTCTGCTGGCGATGTAGTAACGGATCACGGCTCCTTCCTTGTCGATCTCCACGCCGTCGATGATCCGCCCGCCGCTGTCGCTCTCCTTGCTTTCGCTGTCGCCGCTGCTGTCGGGGTTGCAGATGCGGTCAGCCTCCAGCAGCCGCACGGTGGTCTGGTAGGGCGTCCGCTTGTTTTCCTTCATGCCGAAAAGGGCGAACACGTCACCACTCATCAGCATGGACAGGAAAGCGAGCTGCTGCAAGCCGTAGAAGTTTTGCTGCCTTTCCGCGTCGCACATGGTATTTTCGGCCCATAGCTTCCATTCCCGAAGGATCGCCTGTTCCGCTTCCTCCCGCGCGTCGTCCGTCATGCCCAGGAAATCGCCGTCGACTTTGGGTTTCGGCTGGATGCCCCAGCCCACAACGGAGGTCGTCAGCGTTTCCGGGCCGCTTCGCGCAAGCCCGCCTCCTTCGTACAGGTCGCGGGCGCGCTGCCGCAGTTTGGAGCTTTGAAGGTCGATGCTGTCCTCCGCGTTGCCCGCGTCCACGATCCAGCCGATCAGGCTGTTTAGCGTGCTGCTGGCCCCGTGGCTGGCGTAGCTCATGCGGGGGCCGCCTCCCGCCCGCTGGTTTTCCTTCGGCGCTTCCTGCGCCCGTTCTTTCCGCAGGCGGGCGTTGTATGCGTCGTTGCCCTTCTTCGGATTGACCAGGTAAAGGGCGCGCTCTCTGAATGTCGGTCTTTCGTTCATGCCGTATCACGCCCCTTACAGATCGCGCGGGACAACCCGCGTCACGCGCTTGGTTCTTACTTGGCCGGACAGGGCTTCCACCAGGTTTCCGAAATAGTTGATCGCCGCCCTGATGTCCTCCATGTCCACAAGCGTACATTCCCGCGTGCCCACACGGTAGCTTGTCACCTGTCCGCTTGCCAGCGCTCTTTCCGCGCTTTTCCACAGTTCAAGCATTTCCTGGGCTTCGGCCAAAGAGTATGCGGATATTGCCGCCATGCTGTCACGCTCCTTTATATCTGGATTCCCCGGCTCACCACGCGCTTGTTTTTGCGCTTGGTTTCTTCCTGCCGGGTGATGATCTTTTTCGGTTCTTCGATGCCGTTCACAAGGCGCTCCAGCTCGTCAAAGCGCCAGTTGAAATATCGGTACGCGGCCCGCGCGTAGTTGCGGCAGTCCAACGGTTCGTTGCGTTCATAGAATTGCTCCCATACCGCCACGCCCTGCCCGCCGCGCCGGTGTATTTCCAGCCTTTCGGAAATCAGACCCTTAAAATACTCCATGTCGTAGCCCGCCCGGTATTCGATGGGGAAGTGCATATAGTTTGGCCCCGGCTCCTCCACGGCGGCTTCATACATGATCCCGGCCTTTCCTTCGTCAACGCCCAGCATGAATTTAGCGCCCTCGCCCTGGCCGCGCTTCATGGGCCTGCACTCCGGCTTTCCTTCGCCCTTTTCGCCCTTGATAGGCCATATCCGCTTGCTGGCGCGCTTCGCGCACTCCTTGTAGATGGGGGTGGTGAAGTGGCCGCCGGAGTCAATGAACGTCGCAAGGATGCGCATTTTCATTCCGTTGGCGAGCTTCCATTCCCGATCCAGCAGGGCGTCAACCTCCTGCCATACGCCGGGGGCGTCGGCCCGTCCGGGGATCACGCCACGGCTGATGCCCCAGCTCTGCCCGTTCCGATCCCAGCCCACAACTTCGTATTCCAGGCGGTTGTCCTGCGTGTCCATGCCCATTGTCAGAAGCAAAACGCCCGTCGGCACTTCCGCGTCGTAATGCTCCCGGCGCTTGTACAGCGCTTCGTCAAGGCCGCTGTTGGTATGTATTTCCCATACCTCGCCCAAAATCGTGTTGTAGAAGGTTTGCAGCTTCGTTGCGTCCTTGTGGGCCTTGAGGAATTTCCACACAATATCCTTCCAGTCGCTCCAGGGTGACATAAAGGCGTTCAGCCGGAAGGATCGGATGCCGTTTTCAAGGGCTTTCGGATTCTTGCTGACCCACTTTGCGGGCAGGCGCTTACATTCGTATTCCCCGATGTCGCGCTTGCACGTCGGGCACCGCCATGTGACCACCTTAACGTGATAGTCCTCGTCGCCGCCCTCGTTCACATAGTCCTCTTTTTCAAAGTGGATGTCCGCAAACCGAATGTAGTTGTAGGTATGGCAATGCGGGCACTCCGTATGCCATTCCTCTTGCGTGCCGTTCATGTAATCCGTTTCAATCTTCGATTTCCCCTTTATGGTCGGTGTGCTGGTCTTTACGATCTTGCGGTTATGCCGGAAGGTTTCTGTACGCCTTTCGGCCAATTCCTGCGGGTCGCCCTCGGTGCCTGCGCTGGCAGGGAAGCGGTCTGTTTCGTCCATGAAGATATACCGTACCGGCTTACTGGAAAGGTCGGCGGGGGAGTTGGCCCCGATAATGGCAAGGCTCCCGCCTAGAAAGGTTTTCATGGTGATGGTGTTTGCCGCGTCCCGGCTTCGCGCTTTGAAAACCTTGTCCCGCAGCGTCGGGCACGCCTGGATCATTGGCGCGATACGCCGTTTGGAATAATCCTCGGCCACCTTGTCCGTCGGCTGGATATACAGCATCGGGCCGGGGTCGTTGTCGATGGCGCAGCCCATCATGTTCAGTTCGATTTCGCTTTTGCCCACCTGTGCGCTCGCCATAATCACGATCTGCCAGATGCCCGGTTGGGTAAAGCTGTCCATGATCTCCCGCTGATAGGGGGCGCGGTCAGTCCGCCACGCGCCCGGTTCCGCGCTGCTCTCGGACACCAGCACACGGTTTGCGTCCGCCCATTCCGACACGGTTTGCTGTGCCGGTGGCCGGAACATGGCATAGGTGTATCGGGCGAGTTCGGCAATGGCGCTCATCCGTTACACCTCCTCGTCGCCCTCCTCCTCGCTTTCGTCGCTTTCTTCCGTCGCCGCGTAGGTCGGCAGGGGAGTGTCCGCCACGGCTTCAAGCGCCTTGCGAATCTCCTTGTCGATCATGTCTGCGATAACCTCCGTGTTATCCAGCATCCGCAGCATGGGAGCCAGCTTGCTCGGAAGGTGCAAAAGGTTTTGTGTCACGGTGTTGGCGATGTCGCCCCACAGCCTTTTCACGTCCTGCACGTCAATAAGCTGCCCGCGCATCCGCGCCACTTCAAGCTCGGTCTTTTGTGTCTTGACCACTTCATGCCGCGCCTTTACCGTGTCCAGGTCGTCCACGTCGGCGGTTTCGTTGTTCACGTTGTAGTCAACCCACCGCTGCACAAAAATAGCGAGGTCGTACTTGCCGCCCTCGCCCTCTACAAACAGTTTCTTTTCCTGCGGCTGATCCCGGTCTATGTCGTACAGCCGCCGGTATGTATAGCCTGCGATGGTCGCAAGCTCTTTTTTCGTCATAGATATGCCCATAGGATCACCCGTCAGACGCGCATAGCCCGCATAAATTCGTGTTCGATGCGCTGCTCCATGTATTCAAGTATATCCTTCTGCACTTCCGCTTGGCTTCTGTTCATGGGCATCTGCGGGATGGCGATGCCCACAACCTTTTTGATGGGGAATCGTCCCTTGCCCGCGCGGGTAAAGGTCAGGCCGCCCAGTTTGCTTCCCAGGTTTCGGAAAGGCGGCTGGCCGCCGTAGCTGCTCATGTGGGTGGGCAGGGTGCTCACGCCCGCCTTTACAACCTTGCCCTTGACGCGGTATTTCCGTTTGAGGCTGTTCCAGCCGTGCGCGCCGCCGCTGGCCCCGTACCGTCCGCCGATGGTTCCCCGGCTGTCCCGGATGGGGATTGCGCAGCCCACGCCGCCCGCGCCGCTGGTCATTTTCGGGCTTCCCACGGCGGCGTTGATCTGGCCTGCCTTAACGTGGTAGTCCACGGGCAAGTCTTGGCGCAGTATCATCTTCACATGGCCGCCCGTCCGCTGGAAGATGGAATACATGATCTGGTTGAATCTTTCCGGCGTCACCACGGCTTTGAGCGCGTCGATCTTGCCCTGCAATTCGCTGGCGTCTATTTCCAGGTAAATGCTCGGCGTAGCCATGGTTTCGCCTCCTTCCGGGCATAAAAATAAGCGGGCAACGAATGTTGTCCGCTTTCCACTTCTGGCGACAATAGCATCATAGCACATTCGGCTTTTTATTTCAACCCGTTTTTGGAAAAAATTTTTGGGCCTATTTTTCGCCTTTCTGCACAACGATGTAACGCTCCTGCCACTTCACCGCCGCCATGTTCGGCGCGTCCTCCACGGCGCGTCGCGCCCGGTCAAATCCGCGCCACGTCATATTAAGCTCCTGCCTGATCTTCACGTCCGGCACGTCCCATACATACTTCATCACAACAAACGTCCGCATGGTCTGGCTCTCGATCCCGTTCAAAATCTTCTGCGCCTTGCGGAGCTGCCGCGCGTATTCCTTGCATTGCGCTTCGTGTTCCTCGTCGATCTCCGCCAGGATCGCAAACGCGCTGTCAAGCCCTTTCGGCAATCCTCCGCCTCCCGGCATCCCCGTTAAGTGCTGGGTAATGCTGGTCATGCGGTCATGCTGCCAGTCCCGCCGCTGCTCCAGCAGACAAACATCCTGCATGATATACAGGATTTCCGTCAAAAGAGGGATGTCCTTGTTGCGCACCGCAACAGGGCCTTGCTCCTTTTGAATGGGCGTCCCGCCCCGTTCTGCTTCTTTGTTCTTATCCAAGGTCATTCCCTCCAAATCCGCGAGCGCTCGCGCTTTTATAGTCCTTTTCTTGTCGCGTTACAAAAATCCGCCTCGATTTTATTCAGCACAACTTCCATGCTGTCGCCTGTTTTCCGCACCCTTCCGATAACATCGTCGATGATCTGCGCTACTGTGTACCGGCTATGCTCCGCCATTTTCTTGCATCGTTCAAAGATAGCATCGACGGCCTCCTGGGAATCATCCTCACCGATTTCTTTTCGGATTATTGCAAGCCTCGCTCTGGCTTCCTCTGCATACCTTGCGCCGTTCTGGATCATGACCTTGCCTATTGCAGACCGCAAGGACAGTTCCATGATCTTGCGAATCCGTTTCTTGCTTGCCGTGCATTGCTTTTTACAATACTTTACCCTTCTGCACTCTTTACAATATCCCGTGTCCTTCCACGCTTCCGTGCTCATGGTCGTACTTCTCCTTCAATTCGTTGTACTTTTTCAGCAGACAGTCGATCTTGCAGTTGTGGCGGCACAGTTTCAAACTTTCCAGCTCGTCCGGCATAACGTCGTGATCCTCATACATCCGCAGGCGCTCCCGAAGTTCCGCCGCCTGGATCATGGCAAAGTACATCGTGCCGACGGGGCACCCGTCGCCGGAGCAATCCATCAGTATATCGCCTATGTCGTCCAGTTCGTCACCGACCTTAAACGGCACTTCGGCATAGTTGCAAGAGCCGTAAACGACACATAGCCGTCTGCAAAACTCAACAAGCGTACAATCCGTTCCTTCTCTGCTCCCGTACCGCACCCATACTTCGTGATCCTTCACAAACACCAGATTCAGCATCATCATTCCGTTGTCCGTCGGGTTGTCAGTTACCAGCTTCTTCATTCTTCGATCCTCCTGTCTTTGTTGTGTCCATGCACGCCTTTTCTGTACTCCGAAAAAGTCTTTGCCGATTTGAACACAGCCTTATTGTCCACCCATCGCGCAAAGGCTTTCAGTTCCTCCGCCGGTTCTGCGTTTGTTTCAAAGTCCCTGTATGGCTGGGCAAACATATTCATTCCTGCATCACGCAGCGCAAGGACGCGGCGCTCCGCTGATGGAACATCCTTAACAAGCACATATACGAACAGCCTCCACGGTTTCACCCCGTATTGTTCAAGCAGTTTTGCCTTTTCAAGAACAACCTCCGTCATGTCGTCTGTATCGCAGGCCGTCCGAATAAACCTGATCCATTTCAGCCCACCCAGGATTTCCGCAATCTCTGGCGTAATGAGGCGCGCATCAAGTCCTTGGTTAAAATCCACTCTCACGTCTTGCCCGATCATGTCCCGCATCTGTTCAATTCCGTGCGGGCAAGCCAGCACGTTATTGTCCATGAAAACGATGTCCCTGCTGTCTGGCCGTTTGACCTCTCTCCATGTCCTGTATGGGCGTATCAGACCTTCTTTCTTCGGGACGACACACCACGGGCATTTTCTGATACATCCCCGTGTCAAAAATCCTATGGCGTATTTCACCTTCGGATAGATTGAATAATCGGGAAATGCAGCGTCGATCTCGTCCGGCAGGGCATCGTATATCCCGTAGCCAGTCCCGCCCTTGATCGCGTCAGGCGGAAGATAGGGGCTTTCCGGCGTGAAGGTGAACACTTTGGAGGAATACACTTTGTCATAGGTCAGCATCGGATTCCACCATTCCACAGTGTCGCCGCGCGCTTTATGCCATGCAGATATTTTCATCAGCGCGTAATTTGGAAAGCCCGTGTTGTCGCTGTCATGCAGGCCGATTAACACGCTGCCGCCTCCCTGCAAAGCTCTGGCAGATTCGCTCGCACAAGCGCCGTCGGGATCGGCGGGCATACCGCGTTCCCGCAGCGCGCCACCTGTTCGGATTTCGGATAGGGCTTGCCGTCCGCGTCCACGTCGATGATATAATCCTTCGGGAAGCCCTGGGCGTTGAAAAGCTCCCTCGGCGTCAGCATCCGCAGGCCAATATCGACGATCTGGTAATCCTGCCCCTTCACGGTCACAAGGCCCATTCTGTCCTTTGCTGTCACCGTCGGGGCCGGTTTGTCGCATGGCACGGCGTTGTCGCCGTTCCCGTAATACTTCACCAGGAACGCGCAGACTTCTCCGAAATGGTTTGTTTGTGCCGTCATGGTGTTCAGCGGTTTATCCACCGGCTGCCCGTCGCAATGGTTGTTGAATTGCGTCACGGCCACGGCGCACACCGCGTTATGGTCAATGGCCGTTACCGTCGGCAGGGGCTTGTCCGCCCCGCTTGCCACGTTATCCCCGCCGTAATACTTGCTGATGAAGGTCGATACCAGCCCGTAGCGGTTGCTGGCGTCCACGGTCATGAGGGGATCGTCCACTTCCTGCCCGCGTGCCCCGCCGCCTTGTTCGTCGTGGTATTGGATCAGGCTCGGCGCGACAAGCATGTGGTGCCCGCCCGTGGTGATCGTCCGTAGCGGTTCCCGCACATCGTTCCCGCCGGAGCCTTGATTGTTCCGCACCTCAACAGGCGCTATGATAGGCTCAACAATTCCCGTTCCGTGCTTCGCTGTGATTGTGTCAAGCGGCTCCTCTATTTCTTGCCCACGGAAGCCGTCACCCTTATGGTTCACTTGAACAATAAACGGTCGCGGATTTTCAATAACAAACTTTTGGATGCCCCGCGCGATCCTGCGCATGGTTGCGTCCGCCAGGGGCCGCACCGCGCGGATGCGGTATTCGTCCCATATTTCTTCCGACGTGGCAAAGATGGACGGGCAGGGCAGGGAGAAGTCCAGCACGTCCGCAACCGGCTTCCACGGCTTTTTCAGTCCGGCGTTTACCTCTATGCTTTCCGGGTCGCCGTGGGTTGGCTTCGGCCAGGTGATCGGTTTCCCGTCGCAGCGTGCGATCAGGAAAAACCGTTTGCGGATGGTCGGCGCGCCATAGTCGCAGGCGCGCAGCTCCCGGTGTTCGACGTGATAGCCCAGACCCAGCGCCAGCTTGAGCGCTTCCTGTGTGTTCGGCTTCAAGAAGTCGCAGGCTTCCCGGTATGCGGGATGATCCAGCGATATGCCGGTTGTCAGCATGGAGATAAAGCCCTGGAATGTTTCGCCCGCCCGCGCGGGGTCTGGAATGGTCTTGCCGTCCTTCCGCTTCATCAGCGGCCCCCAGGTCTGTATTTCCTCCACGTTTTCCATCATAATCACACGGGGGCGCACCGTCATAGCCCAGCGCAGGATTACCCAGGAAAGGCCCCGAATGTGTTTGCTGACCGGCTTTCCGCCCTTCGCTTTGGAAAAGTGCTTGCAATCCGGCGAAAACCACGCCAGACCGACGGGCTTTCCCTCGCAGGCTTCCACGGGATCGACCATCCAAATATCTTCCGTGTAGTGCTTGCTGTCCGGGTGGTTTGCCCGGTGCATGGCGATGGCCGCCGGATCGTGATTGATTGCCACGTCCACGCTCCGGCCCATCGCTATTTCAATGCCGGTGCTGGCTCCGCCGCCTCCGGCGAAGTTGTCAACGACGATTTCTCTTGTGCTGTTCATTGTTCCGTCCTTCCCGCCGCCGCGAGCAGTTTCTTTCCGATGCTGTGTGCCACGCCGCCGATGTTGTTAAGGCTTGATCTCCCGTCCTGCCATTTTGCCTTGAAATCCTCCAGCTTCGCCGGATCGTCGATTGCCGCCAGCGCGGCGTTATATCTCGCCCTGTCCTCGAAATGGCCCAGCATGAAGGAGGCCAGGGCTTCGCCCACTTCCTTTTTCCTCGCTTCCAGGCCCTCCGTCGGCGTCCTGTCAAATTCTTCTTGATACCATTCGTCAAATCCGCCGAAAAGGAAGATTGGCACCCTGTTTTCCTCTGCTTCGTCCTTTGTCCCTGCCCCAAACGCAAGGCTCAAATGCCCAACCGCCAGCGCCGCAACCTCCTTGTCTGCCGCGATAAAGGTGTATGGGTCGCTTGGATTGTATAGCTCGTATTCCATCATTGTGCCTCCTTGAGCTTCATCAGGTCGAATAGTGTTATCTGTCCTTTCGGCGGCTTTTCCCGCTGTCTTGTCGGTTCCTGCCGGTATTTGTACAGGTTGCATCCCTTGATCCTGCAATTCTGAACCTCCTTCCGGCTGCCGCCGCTGCACTCCAAACAATGCTTGTGGATTGCTACCAGCAATTCGGCGGGTGTTGGTTTCGCGCTCATACGGCATCGCGTTTCCCTTCGGCCAGCGCGTCGCACCACCGCATGAAAGCTCGTTTGATGGGGTTGGTGTTCCCGTCGTCCGCCCATCCGGCGAATCCGATAAAGCCGTCCTCGTTGAAACTGATGCACTCCCGCCTGGTGAAGTAATGGCTGTTGGTGTACAGAAAACATTTGATAATGCTTCCGTCACCCTTGTACTTCGCGTCAACCTTTTTCGACAGGTACATGGTGTTGACCGACGTTTCCCCTGCGGCGTTGCTTTTCTTGTATTCCTGCCCAAGCAGGATCATAAGCGCCCCGATGTCGCTCTCCTTGATGTCGTCATAGGTCAGGCCCTTGTTTTTGAAATAGGCCCTTGCTTCCTCGTTGGTGCAAACCGGCTCAAATCCTCTGCTCATGGTGTTGGCCTCCTTATTTTTCTTTCTTCTGTACCCGGTCAAACGGTTCATCAAGCATCAGCTCAAGCCCCGTCTTTTCCAGCACTTCGTCGCATAGCTCCGAATGGTTCAGCGCCCAAATGATCTTCTCGTCCACGGCCTTGATTGCGCGGTAGGCGCGGTTTTCACCAAAGCCAAATTCATCATGCAGGGCAAGGATGATCCCGGCGTAGCAGCACTTGATGATCGGCTCCGCCGCCTGCTTAAATCCAGCCTGCCGCCCCTTTTCGTATTCATCCTCAAGGTCTTTCTGCGTGATCCCGTTCTGTATAAGTCCGGCGATCCGTTGCTGTTTGGTATAATCCGCAATCAGCGCCTTGTTTTTTTCTGTCTGATTGCGCATCATGGCGCGCCGCTGCGCCCTGTTCGGCATGGTGTTGGCCTCCTTTCAGTCCCAGGGAAATTCCTGCTTGAAGTCGCTGCCCGTCAGCTCCCGCAGGCTTTCCTTCATAAACAGCGGGATATGATGCTCCGCGCATCCGTTGATAATCCCGTCCAGCCAGTCCCTTTCTGGCTTCACCTTGCCTTTTCGGTTGCCGGTTTCCGCGCCGGTGATGATCCAGTCCGGCAGTTCGATATGGTTCAGCCCCGGCACCCAATCGAAAGGCTCAAGTATCGGCTCGATGCTGGCAAAGGTCTTGTATCTGTCGCTGAAAAAGAAAGGTTCCTCCGGGCGCGTCACGCTGCATCCGTACCAGAAGTTTTCCCTGTCCACAAGCACGCCGTTCTTCGCCAGTTCCACGTATCGCTTCCCGTTCTTCGTCAGGAACAGATACCGATGTTGCGGCGCGGCAAGGCAAGCCGTGAAAATCTGGTCGATCCAGTCCTCCGGCACCCAATCCCCGAACATATCCGCCATACTGCACACAAATATGGTCTGCGGTTTCTTCCATTCCTGCGGGATGGTAAGCCGGTATTTGTGATATGTCGGGTCGAATCCGTAAGGATAGGGGTTGATCGTGCCATCCGCCCGCCGCGCCGGTTCGTCCAGGATATACAGGTGGTCGTGCCCGGTGATGATCTTCCCGCCGAAGCGCCGCGCCATGCCCCGTGCATAGCAGTACGGGCACCCGTGCAGACAGCCGGTAATCGGATTCCAGGAGCTATCGCACCAGTCGATTTTCGTTTTCTGTCCCACGGTTAATCCTCCTCGTTGTGGATCGTTACGCCAATATGCCGCCCCAGGAAGTCAAGCCCCCTGCGCGTCAGGTAGTAATACGGCATCCCGCCTAACAATTTCGGCTCCTGCTTCTCCACAAGGCCAAGCACCCCGCTCATATAGTCCAAATACTTGTTGAATCCGGCCCAGTGATTGCGGTATGGCTTATAAAACAGCTTCCCGTGACGCTTGTACGGTTTGTGTTTCAGCATATCCAGACCGATCATGTGCCGCATATCGTCAAGGGCCTTTTCCATTTCCCAGCCCTTATTGTTGAAATCCAACTGGATTCCCATGTCGTCGCCCATGTTGCCCAGGTAATCGCTGTATTCCTCGTTCATTTTGTCAAGCTGCCGCCGGGTCAGCGTGCATCCGTCCTCTCCGTCCTTCCACGTCGTCCACTTTTCTTCCGGCGCAGGGCAATCCGGGTAATCTCCCGCCTCGCTTCGCTCTGGCAAATATGGACACCTGTTGCACTTCATTTTACGCCCTCCTCGTTTGCCTTTACGTCCGCTTCCATCGCCGCAAGCAGGGAAGGATTCAGCAGACGTTTGAACACAAGCGGGCACTCAAAGCACCGTTCCTTGTCGCACTTTTCGTAAAAGTCCTCCTCGGTGCATTGCCATTTGGCGAACAACTCCCCGCAGATGTCCGAAACAAATTCCTGCACTTCATCGTCCGAATACTCGCTTTCGCTGCTCACGTCCAGATAGGCGTCCAGGATCGCGTCGCAATGCAGATGGCGCTTAAGGTCGTTAAATTCCCCGTCGTACTTCTGCTTTTCGTGGATGTACTCGCAACCAGGCAAGATTGCTTTCCCGCAGATGTGGCACCTGTGGCGCTTCCGCGCCCGCGTCTGCTTCTTCTCGCAAAATTCAAGCATGGTGTTGGCTCCTTTCGTCAAAATGGTGTGTCCCCGTCGTCAACCGGCATATGGTCGTCGTCCGGCGGCGCGGCTTCCGCTTCCTGTCCGCCCTCCGGCTTCCCGGACAGGTATTCGATTTCCTCCGGGCGCTGGATTTCAAGGCTCACCTTCGGCTGCCCGTCGCTACCCATGTAAGCCCGCCCCGTAACGGGGCCGGTCACGGCCACCTTGCGGCCCTTCGCCAGATACTTCATGGCGTTGTCCGCCTGCTTTTCCCAGCAGCTCACCCGGAAATACTCGGTGATCTTCTGGCCCCGCACAACGCGGTTGACTGCCACCGTGAAATTGCATACGGTTTTCGCGCCGTTCTGTGTGTTCGCCACGCGGCTTTCCGGGTTGTGCGTCAGGTTCCCGATAATCGTCAATCGGTTCATTCGTCCTCTCCTTCCTCCAGCCGATAGGCTGCTCCCTGCAAGGCTTCCGGCGGCATCATCAGCCCCCGGATCATGTCGCCTCCCGCCAGCGCGCCGCGCCTTTCGGCGCTGTCCACCATGGCGGAAAGGGTCAATCCGTTCTCGTTCCCGCGCTCTCCCCGCGCAAGGTTCCCGGTCTTTGCCAGGATGTTGTCGGCTACTGCCCGTTGTGTGGCCCGGTGCCGGTCAATCCTTGCCTGTTCCTCCGGCGTCCGCCGCAGGCTCGGATCGTCTGACCGTGCGCAAAACTCGTCCATTTCTTCCGCGCTGCGGATTTCAAACAGCATAGAGCTTGCTTCGTGATGCAGTTTTCCGGCCTGTTCCCGGATTTCCGCCACCGTAGGAAGCCACTTGCTCGTCGAAAGAAGCTGCATAAAGGCCAGCATCACAATATCCGTGGGGATGTCCTGCAAGGCAAAGGCCCAGCTCTGCACCAGCATGAGCTTTTCCTGGTTGGTCATGGTCTTAAAGGCGTAGCTGTAATTGGCTTTCGCCAGGGCCAGCAGTTTGTTGGCGTCCTCCGTCGTCACCTTCTCACCCCCGGATCGTCCCACGGTAAGGGCACCAGTCCTTGCGTGCCGGTAAAGGTTCCGTTGAGATCAACCAGCCCTTCGCACGCCTGCGCGCGCGCTGCCATCCTCCTTTTTGCTTCTGCCGCTATGCTTGTGTCTGTTTTTGCCGTACCCCTGTTTGTATTTATATACATACCAGGAGAGGAAGGAGGATATAAGGGATCGCCTGCATTACCGGCGGCATTTTTGCTCCCGATACGGGGCGCGTCGCCTGCATGACCGCTTACAGCATCGCCTACACCATCGCCTACACTACCGCCTACACTACCGGCGGCGTTTTTGCTCCCGATAGGCGGGTTATCGCCTACACTACCGGGTACAATTTTGTACCCGGTAACAGACAGATAATTGATTTTGTAATAGGGGTCATGCCGTTTCCCGTCCCCTTTCTGAAAATCAATCAATCCGATCTGTTTCAGCCGGTTCCGGCTGTTCCTGATCGCCCGTTCCTCCAAACCAGCCCAATCATCAAGCTCGGAATTACTCACCTGGAAAAAGTCGTCGGGCCATTCGTGATTTTCGGCTCCCATTGCCAGCCTGTTTGCACAGTAGAACAATCCCAGCCAGAAAATGCGGTCATAGCTTGTCAGTCTGTTTCGGCGTGCGTATTCCATGAACAGGTTGATTTGTTGAACGAAATTAACTTGGCTCATGGTGTTGGCTCCTTCTGCCGGTTATGATCTCCCTGTGCTTCCAAAACCGGCGTCCCCGCGTTCACCGCCGCCGATCTCGTCCACGATCTCCACCGGCTCGTATTTCACGGGGATAATCACAAGCTGGCTGATCTTGTCGCCTGCCTTAACCTCGTAATCGCGCCCGCTGTGGTTGTATAGCTTCACGGTGATTTCCCCGCTGTACCCCTCGTCGATAAGGCCGGTGCTGGTGTTCCCGTATCGGACGTTCAGCCCGCTTTTGCTGACGAGCAATCCGGCGCACCCGTGGGGTATCTGGACGTGGACGCCGGTATGGAAAATGGCGTCGCCCTTGGCTTCCACGATACAGCCGTCCCTTGCGTACAGGTCAAGCCCCGCGTCCGTTTCGTGGGCGCGCGTCGGCGCAATCGCGCCGGGGTCAAGTTTGATCTTCATGTGTCTGCTCCTTTCAAGAAATGGAGGTAAACAGCGCTTACGCGGTTGATCCAGCGCGCGGGCAGGCGCTTTTTAGCCATCCATACCCGCAGATTGTTCAGCGCTTTCAGCACGGCTTCTTGCCTCCTTTACCACGTCGCGCACGGTCAGCATATCGTTCCACATCCCGATCTGCTGCAAGGCGACGTTGTACTCGTGCTTCGGTACTTCCCGAAGGGTTGAAACGCCGTACCTTGACAGTACGGCTTTGCGTATGTGGTTCCCCAGCTTCACGGTGGCCTTGCCGTCGTCCACGTCCCGCTTGTCCAGCAGTTCCCGCGCCCGTGCCCGGATCGCGTCGTTGAGGTAGGAAACCTGTTTGCCGGAAACCGGCGTCTGCAATCGGATTTGTTTTTCCAGCGCCTCCAGCCGGTCATTCTGTACCGATTGCGCGGCGGAAAGCTGCTCCAGGGCCGCCGTGTTGTTTTCCAGCATCTTGCCGATGGTCTGCATCACGGGCCGCATCAGCTCCGTAATGATCCCGCCCAGGGCCTCCGGCGTCACCACCAGCGCGCCCGTTTCTTCCGGCTTCATAGGCAGATTGTTATTACTCATGATAGATCACCGTCCCGTCAACATACGTCGTTTCCAGCGCCTTGCGGCTGTCCTCGGCCCACTTTTCCACGGTTTCCAGCAATACGCTGTACTCCTGTTTTTCGGAAAGCGACATCGTGGAAAACACCATCCTCATGTGCGGCATCCGGGCCACCGTGCCGATAAAGGCGCGGACGGCGCTTGCAAAGGCGTCCGCCGTCAGTTGGTCGGCGGGCACGCGCTCCGCGTCGCCCTTGGCGATGGCGCTTTGCACGTTCAAAAGCTCCTGCTGCGCGCGGCTCAAGTCCTCCTGCTGTTCGGTCAGCATTTCGTCCCGTTCCCGCACTTCCCGTTGAAGGTCGGCGTTTTCCTTGGAAAGCCGCCGCTGCTCCGCCAGGGCTTCGTTGCCCAGCTCCGCAAGCCGCTGTACCTCGATCTTCTGCTGCTCGATGGTTTCCTTGCTGGCACGCAGTTCGTCCGTCAGCTCGTCCGGGATCACCGGCGGCCTGTTCTCCGCTTCCTCGGCGCGGCGTTCCGCTTCCAGGCGGGCCTTGCGTTCCCGGTCAATCTCCGCCTGCGCTTCGTCCCGTACCTTCTTCACGGCTTCCTGCACTTCCCGCGTGCTCATGGCGGCCACGTCGTGCTCCTCCATGAATTTTTCCTCGGTTCCGGCAGGCAGGGGCAGGAGCTTGAAGGTCTTGGCCTGTCCCAGCCCATCAAACTGCGGATTGTCCCCAAACCGCTTGTAGGCCGCCATCATGTCCTGTGCTGTGCGCACGCTCACGTCGGCGTTGTCCTTGAGCCATTGCTCCCACTCGCCGTGCGGGACAAGCTCTTTCGCTTCCGTGAATACCCTGGCAAGCTGCCACATATTCACGTTGATGGACAGCCGCAGCGCGCGGGCCTGCAATGCCAGCCCGTCGATCACGCTGATACTCTGTCCGCTGGTGTTGGCTAATTCTGTCGTCATGGTTCCTCCTTAATCCGCGCCGTCGCGCAGTTCTTGATAGTTGTCCGGCGGCCCCGGCGGCGGCATCCAGAAAACGCCCTCCGCCATTTCCGCGACCAGGTGCCATCCCCTCATGTGGATTTCGCCCCATTTGTCCCTGATGATTACGCAATTCTGCGGGTCTGCGTCCCGGCGCGTCGGCGGCTGTATCGCGGCGTCGATCCAGCTCTCCGGGATTTCCTGCCAATATACATTGAATCGGTTATCCCGCGCCTTTTGCGTGTTCGTGACCATCACCCTTTGAAAAACGTGCCATATCAAGACAGGCCGCGCTTCCTCCGGCTTCTCCGCAATCGGGCAGCTTTGTATGTCAAGCCATCCGTTATTGCCCATCCTTCACCGCGTCCTCCGGCGCTTCCACGACAATGCCCCGCTTTTTCAGCTTGTCCCGCCAAACGGCCTGCGTCATGGCGCTGCAATGGCTCATGGCGTCAGCCCACGTCGGGAAGCGCTTGTGCAGCTTGTAAAACTGGTTCTGATAATACAGGCTGTCCCTGTCGTGCGGGTCGCGCTCGTCGTGCTTCGTCGCGCAGAC
>JAEEGL017094679.1_pt1 | contig 26217 bp, 15 predicted proteins | sample 9134231 | NCBI WGS metagenome assembly JAEEGL01 (sample SAMN16246548, study PRJNA631951) | gut metagenome | biome: gut microbiome; feature: rumen; material: fiber-attached | host: Bos | place: Iran: Karaj | collected 2018-10
AATAGGTTGGCGACAGGTCGACAGAGACGGTCGAACTTGCTCCCCCGTCGGCGGCGTAACAGGTAAAGGAACCGGAATAACAGAAGAGGTTGAGAAATCTCTTGCCAAGAGCTTCGCGACGAACCATTTCCCTCGTTTGACGATGGTCCAAAAACAGACCTACGTCTAAATAGTCCGTCATATTACACAGAAATGTCAATCCGCCCTCGTGAACACGAACGACTCGACCAGATTACGCCATCTTCTCATATTGAGCTTCTCCGCGCTGACGAGATCTTCGTTTGACAAAAACATTTTCCAACGGGATTTGAACTGTTTCTGCGGCCTTTGCGATCATCTTATCGAGCCAAAGACGATGTTGCCCTACGTTTCTACCGTCCGGTCGTTCGTATTCGGCAATATGAAGCCATTTGCTCTCAAAAATATCAATAGCCAGCGGAACTTCCGGAAGATCTCTATCGTACAGACGATAACATGTGATTCCTCGCGAAGGATAACGACGAAACCGTCTGACACGATTTGCAAGGCAACGCCCAAACTCCGTCGCTTGATAGTCGGCATAGTCGTCCAGCCCGGCAAAGACAGGCTCTTCAACTGACGGCAAGTTGGAAGAAGAAGCGCAAAGAACGTCGCTTTCCGATCCTACAGTTTCCTTCTTTTTCTCCGAAGGAGCGTCTTTCGGCGGCTTGGGGCCGATAAATTGGAAATAAACGCATTCGATACGACTATTGTAAAGCTTTCTCCGTCGTGTCGCTTCACGTCCAATCGTTTTTTCAAGATCGAGCCAATTGGTAATAATGAAGTGGCTCCACGTTGGAAGTTTCGAAAGGACGGCTGGGATCGACTCATAGAGTGGACGTAGCGTTCCCAGATCGCCGATACGATCTCCGTAGGGAGGATTGCAAATAACGCATCCGTACTCGCGGTTGTCTTCCAAATCATAGAAATCGCGCTGATAAAAGACGACGTCTTCGTCAACTCCGGCGGCGACGGCGTGTTGACGCGCAAATTTAAGCGCTTCGGCGTCGATATCCGAACCGTGAATCTTTTCTTTTAGCGGTGGAAGCGCCGCTGCCCGCGCCTCCTCGCGAGCTTCTTTCCAAACGTTTTCCGGAATAATTGGCCACCCTTGCGAAACAAACGTTCGTTTTAGTCCAGGCGCAATGTTTCGACCGATCATCGCCGCTTCGATCGGAATGGTTCCCGAAGCGCAAAAGGGATCGATTAAAGGTCGGCCCGGTTTCCACACGGAAAGCTGAACCAAAGCGCTCGCTAGAGTTTCTCGCAACGGAGCCGCGACATTCATAGTACGATACCCGCGTCGATGAAGCCCTCTCCCCGTAGAATCAAGAGTAATCGTCGCCCTGTCTTTTAGGAGGGAAATCTCCACTGTGTAGAGAGGTCCCGTTTCCGAAAGCGTCGAAACGCCCCAAACGCGCGATAATCGATCTACAATCGCTTTTTTGACAGTACGTTGAAGAGCGGGAACGCTCGTGATTGTCGAACGAACGGAACGACCTTCAACAAGAAATCGAGCGTCCTTCGGCGCAAAAGACTCCCATTCGATCGCGCGCACGGCGTCAAAAATGACGTCAAAGTCGTTTGAAACGTCAAATTCTGCAAGAACAACAAGAACTTTTCCAGCCGTTCTTAGCCATAAATTGGCTTTCACAAGATCGGAAAAACCGCCTTCAAAATAAGTGCGTCCCACGCCGACAGCCGAATTACGCGGGGCGTAACCCAGCCCTTTGAGTTCGTTAGACACGACAGATTCCAAGCCAGTCGTTGACGTCGCCACTAATTGAAGCATAGCGTTCTTTCCGTTCCTATAAGAAAACAACGCGTGTCGACAAATCCACACGCGTCGTTGGTAAAGAAGAGTAAACGTCAGCCAATCTTAAATTAGAAGAGGCCGACGGTATCGCCGTTTTCATTAATATCGATTGACTCGGCGACTGGAACTTTCGGCAAACCAGGAGCGGCAATGATTTCGCCGGTCATGGCGACAACGAAACCGGCGCCGGCACTCCAGCGAAGTTCGCGAACGTTTAGTTCAAAGCCTTCCGGGGCGCCAAGAAGCTTGGGATCGGCAGAGAACGAATATTGAGTTTTAGCAATACATACCGGCAAATTGTCGCAACCTTGAGCGACAAGATCTGCTAATTGTCTCTCCGCTTGTTTTGTATAGGAAACAAAGCCCGCATGATAAATCTCTTTCGCGACTTTTTCAATCTTATCCTTAATTGGCAGATCGTCGGCGTAAATCGGCGCAAACTTGCTTTCTTGATTTTCGTCGATTGTCTCGAGAACAGTTTTTGCAAGTTCGACCGCCCCTTTTCCTCCTTCGGCCCAATGCGTGCCGGCGGCGCATTTGACGCCAAGTTTCGCGCAAGCGTTTTGAATAGCGGCAAGTTCTTCGTCAGAGTCGCCTTCAAATTTATTGAGCGCCACTACGACCGAAAGACCGAATTTCTTAACGTTGGCAATGTGACGTTCCAGATTAACAAGACCGCGAACGACAGCGTCAACGTTAGGCGTCCCCAAATCGGCCTTAGCTACGCCTCCATGATATTTTAACGCGCGTACGGTTGCCACAACGACAGAAAGCGCAGGTTTAAATCCAGCTTTGCGGGATTTGATATCGAAGAATTTTTCGGCTCCAAGATCGGCGCCGAATCCGGCTTCCGTAACGACATAATCCGCAAATTTAAGAGCTGTTTTAGTCGCGACGATACTATTGCATCCATGCGCAATATTGGCGAAAGGACCGCCATGAACAAACGCCGGACTTCCTTCAAGAGTTTGAACGAGATTCGGATTGATCGCTTGCTTAAGCAAGACAGTCATCGCGCCCTGCGCCTTAAGATCGGCGGCGGTAACCGGCTTGCCGTCGACGTCATATCCAACAACGATTTTGCCAAGACGTTCGCGAAGATCAAAAAGATCGTCGCTTAAGCACAGAATCGCCATAATTTCGGAGGCGGCGGTAATAATGAAGAAGCTCTCTCGCGGCACCGAATTGGCAGTTCCTCCTAAACCTAAAACGATCGAACGCAAAGCGCGTTCGTTCACGTCGAGAGCGCGGCCCCAAACAATCCGTCGTGGATCCAATCTAAGAGGATTGCCCTGATGAAGGGAGTTGTCTACCATCGCGGCGAGGAGATTATGAGCCGCCGTAATAGCGTGGAAGTCTCCCGTAAAGTGTAGATTAATATCTTCCATCGGGACGACTTGGGCGTAACCGCCGCCAGCAGCGCCGCCCTTGACGCCAAAACATGGCCCAAGAGACGGTTCGCGAAGACAAAGACACGCGTTTTTATTGAGGATATTAAGCGCGTCGCAAAGACCGATGCTAACGGTAGTTTTTCCTTCGCCGGCCGGAGTCGGATTGATCGCGGTAACGAGAATCAACTTAGCGTCTTTCCTTTGCGGAATATCCTTAAGGCTCGTCAGTGAAACTTTCGCCTTGTACTTGCCATAAGTTTCAAGCGCGTCTTCGGGGACGCCAAGTTTGGAAGCAATTGTCGTAATCGGACGCAATTGAGCGTTACGAGCGATTTCAATGTCAGAAGGTATTGATCTAGCAGCCATTTTATCTCGATAAGACGTCTCACGGCGACTATTCGCGCCGCCTAAGCGAAATGAAAAACAAAAGCCCGAGGATCTGATAAACGACACAAATCAAGGGGCTCCAACGTCCAATATTCTAATAGAATTTGAGCATTTAACAATAGGCGTTCGCCCCGTAACAAACGACCAAACGAGCTTGTCAATTGTCGATGGGGGAACATACACTAAAAATCATAACGTCGTTTGAATCGCCGTCCTGCAACTCCGGAGCTTTATAAGGAACGATAACGTCGGCTTTCAGCAACAAAGTGAAGAGATTCTCGTCGATTTCAGGATTATTGAATCCGTAGTTACCCGGACTTCTAAATCGAGACAATTCGGAAAAATCAACCAAGATAAATTCTATTCCCGCTTTACGAAGATTAGCGCATAACTTATGCGGGTCAGTAACGTCGACAATCTGGCCTTTGTCGTTTTTTTTGACGAAACCGTCAAGCAGAGGAATTAAGGGAGAGTCGTTCCAACACGTCGAATAGAGAATTGGGACTCGGTACATAAACGCCTTGGCTTCCCCGATAAGAAGTAACTTTTTCAGCGACGTATCGGAAGAAACCGAAGTCTCAAACAACTCCGGATGCTCATTAAAGTAAATAGACTCTTTGGTAAATCGGAAGGGGTCGCGCTCAAGCGCTCGAAGGGGGGCCATTCTGCCTTGTCCCAACATATCGATCATAAGACCGGAATAAAGAAGACATGTTAGCGTCGCTACAAACACAGTAGCCTTAACGACTCGTGACGGAAACGTCAATCCGGCTGCAATGAGACTTCCGACAAACGTCGCCACAAGAGGAAGGACAGGAAGTAAAAAACGTGCGAGTCGGTGGGTTGTAAAAAACCAACAGCCCCAAAACAGGAGAACCAGAACCCAAACGCATATCAGTAACTTTTCTGTTCCAAGTTTATTTTTCGAAAAAGAACTTCTGAGAACAACGCCAAGCGCGACGACTCCTAAAACGCCATAAAACAGGAAAAACGGAGAGGAAAACCCGTCTTTCCACAACGAAACGCTTAGCGCCGTTCCCACCGCTTTTACGCCAAACGACGAGGAAGAGTGAGCGTTCTTCCAACGAACGTTTATATCGTTATTCCAAGTTCCACTCTTATCCCCAAATAAGCTATAAGCAAGCGGATACGTCGGATTTCCAGCGGCAATTGCATTACGAAGGTACCAACCTCCAGAAACAAGCAGGGCGGTCAAAACGAAAACGACGGCGACAAGCGCAAGGTTTCTTCTTCGACCACGCCTTAACGTCTGTTTGAAACTCCGCAATTGTTCCTGAGTGTTTTCCGGATTGCGCGCGTCTCCGACATTTGCAATAATACGGTCGTTTTGCGAATCCTGCGTCCGATCCTCTCCAAAAAGAAACTTATACCTTTCAGGAAAGAGCTCAATCAGGAACTCCAGAACGCAAGCTGGAATAACTACAAAAACAACGCCCGTATATTTGATTCCCATCGCAAAACCGGCGAAAAAACCGAGCAAAACCGCATGTGAAATTGTATCAAACGTCGTCGGCGTTCCATTTTGCGCATGAGAGAGGTTTTGCGCTCTAACGAAAAGAAGATAAAACGTAGCAAACAGCGTAAAACTCAATACTCCGTCGTTCAAACCGCTAACAAAAACCTCGAAAACGCCAGGAAAAGAAAGAAAGACAATCGCCGCCCACATACTTGCGGCTCCGCTTCGAAAAAAACGCAACCCAAAAGCAAGTAAAGCCAACGCTGTTAGAAAAACAAAACTCGTCAGAATTGTCTTTCCAATAAGGGATCCTATTCGTAAGACGTCGTCCTGGCCAAAGCCAAGGTTTTGCGCCATATTGCATCCGGCAACATAAAACGTTTCCACGCCAAGGGGCATATTCGAGTAGACGTTATTGGGAGAAAAGACGATTCTCCCCGTTTCAAATATCTCTCTTGCGCTCTGAACGTGGTATTCGACGGCGTCGTATTCGAAAATCGGCTGAGTCGCCGAAAAAGCGTAAAACGAAGAAAAAAGAGCGAAAAGAATCAGTTGAACGCACAGATAAAACTTATCCGTGGGAGTTTGCGCTGCAGATGAAAAAAAACGTTTGACGTCGGTCCATGAAGAAAATCTAAAGACGGGGACGTTCGACATATTTTTACGACTTTTCTCTCCTTTGCAAAAAAAGAAAGAAAACAAGGCAAATGCGATAAAAATACCAACAGAGCATTGAAACGTTGGAACACGCGCATGTCCAATCAATCCCAACCAGAGAAAAATACAAGAACGAAGCGTTAAACCAAGGCCAGTAGCAAATATCGCAGTTTCAAGGCAATTCGATTTAAACGTTGATTTAATTAGAGGCGAAAAAAACAACCCAAGGAACGTCGATGAAACGACGAACAAAAGTCCGAAAGCGAAAGCGATAAACCGCTCGCCAGTAAAGGGCGCGCGCGGCAAATCGACGCCAAACCATATTTCGTTAATAAACTCAGAGTTAATAGTTGGCTCTAAAAGAAGCGCCCAACGCGGCGCGGAAGAATTAGGAAGAGGGAAGGCAAAAAAAACGGATAAACAAAGAACTACAAATACGAGCAAGCCGATCCCCAACAGAGGTCTACACGCTTTTTGTCCGACAGTTTCCGAACGACGAATAGCACGATTGGGATCAAACTTAGACATGTGGGATCATTCTCCAAATTGCGTCAGAGGAAAATTTCTCTCAAACGCTTGAAAACGCTTTCTATTTTCCGTATGATACTGCAAACAGACTAATTGTACAGACCTTAGAGCTCGTTCTGTATTAGTCGTTCAATGGAAAAAACAAAGGTATATGAAAGGGACCAAGATGACCTTTATGCGCTTGAGGCTATTAAACGTCGCGACAATCTTAATCGTCGCCTTCTTCACCATCACTTTCTTTATCGATAGTCGTCCGACTTTCGCGCAAGAGGAGCAACAGACGCAATTTGAAGACGCGGGAGGTCCGTGCTATATTGGACCGGACGGAGAATTAGTTTGCAATGCGGACGGGGCGCCTGCCGTCGCGACTAACGCAAACGAAGACACTCCCAAAATTGATCTGACAACTCAACCCTGGTTGGTCGAGAGCGCTAATTTGCCAGCAAATCATCCGGCTCTTAAACGCGATCACATGATTTGGGCAGACTCTTATCTCTGGACGGCTATCGACGACGTCGTGGGGACGATTCCCGTTGAAAAATGGTTGACGAAGGCCCCGACGCCAGAAGATTTGGCAGGCAAATATATTTTAATTGAAATGTGGGCGACATGGTGTCCGCCTTGCCGACGTTCTCTTCCTTACCTTGACTTCATTTCCAAGAAGTATAAGGACGATCTTGTCGTCGTCTCCATTTGTGAAATGGACGAAAACGCCATTCGCAATATGCCGGGAAATAAGTTGAATATCTTTGACATCGGTTATTTTGCAGCAGTTGACACGGGACGCAGACTTGCCAACAAACTTGGAGTTTACGGTATTCCGCACGCGATTTTACTTGAACCGACGGTTGGCGGAGTCGTTTGGGAAGGAATGCCGACCTCGCCTCGGTACGAGTTAGACGACAAAAAGCTGGAACGCTTTTTCGCAATTGGACACAAGCTTAAGGACGCGGGAAAATTGCCCGAAGTTTCTCCCGTTAAATTTGAGGTTTCTGAACCGACTCAAGAAGAGCGCGCTTCTCGTCGTCAGCCAAACGCTAAACAAAACGTTGAAGACGTGCCCGGTTCTCCAAGTCTTTAGTGGGGAAAACAGCGCGTTTTTGACGCAATCGAAATTATTGCTCTTGTCGTAACGTCCAAAAAACGTCAGTATTAGGGTAGGGTTGGCGCGTTGTTATGACGCGCCGCTCGGACGTAATATCAGAGGATCGGCAAATTAGCTTTTGTCGATCCGGCAGTTCTCCGACGCTATACGATAAACGCGCGTTTTATGAAAACTTTTGTATTGATTAGCGGACTTAGTAATTCGGCGATTGGAATATTCTTTGCGATCGCTTTTACGGTTTCTGCCTTATTGACGTCTTCTGGTTGCGCAACTCAAAAAGGAAAAATTGTCGATCCAAATTCCGCAGATCGAATCGGTAGTCATCGGGCGGGCTCTGAAATATACGATCCCGCCGCGCAGGCGGCGGTTAATGGACTTCTTGAACAAGCTGCGCGCACGCCGGTCGTTTTAGAAGACTCTGGAAAAACAGTCGCTCAAATTGCCGAAGATTACGGCGTAAGAAGAATCTGTTTTGTCGGCGTTGAAAACGCGGGCGGGGAAGAGATGGGGGATTTGCGAGAGAATCTAAGCGAATCGATTCGTACGATGATCACGCAATCAGAACAATTTGACGTCGTTGATTCCCGATTAGTGTCGGCAGGTCTTCGTGACACAGGGCTTCGTGTCGACGACCTTCTTCTTCCTGACAAACGTAGTAAATTTGCAGCTGCTCTTGGCGAACTGGACGCGCCTTTCGATTACCTCCTTTTTGCCAAAGTTACCACGGCGACGACGCGTGACAACGTCGATTCGCAGGTTAAGTACAGTCTTACGCTTGATCTTGTCAACGTACATACGGGCGCGTCCTTGAGAGAAACAGTAGAGTTGAAGAAGCATTACAATCGTTCTGCGTTGGCTAAAATTAAAGACGTTTTTTAGTTTTCCTCGTCTTTTTAAGCGTCGTTTGTCCATATTGTCAGTCGGACAAACGACGCCTTTGATTTTAATGAAAGATCTTCAAAACAAGGCTTCTGATCGAAATCTTACAAGTCTGACGGCGTTCACGCTTGCGCATTTTATTGTAGATTTTTCCTGTGCGTTTCTTCTTTTTCGCTTGCGGCGAGTAAACGCGTTTCCAGATAATAACGTTTGGGGATTTTTCTTAGCGTATAACGTCCTGGCTTTCGGCTTGGAATTTGTTATTGGTTCGTTTTTTAAATTACGAACCGCCCGAATTTGTTCTTGCGTAGGATGTTGCGTTCTCGCGCTTGGTTTGGGCCTCGGCGCTTATATCGAAACGTCGATCGCCCGTCATTTGCCTCTCGTTTTACAATCTTCAAACGACTGGTCTGACTTCGCATACAGTTCTTCCGGAATCCAAAAGATTAGTTTTTCGTCTTTATCTCTGCTTGCCATTGTATTTGCCGGAATTGGCAACGCGTTTTTCCATGTTGGGGGCGGTATAGACGCCCTTGCTCACGACGTCGGACGCTATTGGCGCGGGGGAGTTTTTATTTCCTCCGGCGCGATTGGTCTTTATATTGGAGGTCGATTAGGCGATTTTGCGAAAACGTCGTTTGGATTTGTCGTTTTTCTTTTAGTTTTAACGACCGTTCTAATTTGGATATGGGGTAAAGAACTATCAAAAAACAAGGAAGAACAAGAAGGCAGTCGTGTCGAAGATCTAACTTCTCAACGTTACGTTCAACTATTTTACGACGATTGGCGCGTTTTTCCTTTGTTTTTGGCGATTGCCGTCATTTTGACGCGTTCTTTCGTGGGATTTGTCGCGCCTCGTCTAGTCGATTTTACCATTGACGACCAAACTCTTCTTTTAGGAATCGCTTGCGCTTCTTTTGTTGGTAAGTTTACGGGAGGTTTTTGCGCCGATTGGTTAGGCGCGCGAAAAACGGGCGCGATAGCGCTGTTACTGACAATTCCCTGTTTATGTTTTCCCACAAATATGTCTTTTTTCCTAATAGGGGTCTTTTTGTTAAATTCGACAACAGCCGTAACCCTGGTTTCTGCCGCGCAAGCTTGCGTTGGACGCGTCGGCTTTGCTTTTGGTTTGACAACGTTGGCGTTGCTATGCGGCTATTTACTGTACGACGTCGCTTTGAAAGTCCTCGACTTTGAAAACGACGTCGAAACGATACGCTACGCGCTTGTCGCAACTCTTTTCGCTTCGTCAGTTGGAATCTTTCTCTCCACTTACGTCGTAAAAAAACGTAAAGGCGTATGAACTTTTGAGTTTTTCTCCTTCTTTTGAGTCAAAACGTTGAAAAAGCCTGTCAATAACGATAGAATTAGCGTGTCCTTGCTGTTTGGAGGAGAATGGAAATGGAAAACAACAAACGTTCAGATTTAAACAACAATAAAGACCATGTGAACGTTTCTTCGGATGATATTTATGAAGCCAAACCAACTTCAGCAGACGACGCCGAGGTTCTTCAATCGTTTCGTTACCGTACCTTCCATTGTCCTCGTTGTCGCACCGACATTTCTGTAACTAAGGCGGACGTTGGAAAACGCGTTACCTGTCCTGACTGCGACACAGAAGTCGTTGTTCCGGATTATTTGGATTTTGACACGGAGACGGACTACGAACGACAATTCTTTAACAAGTCAAAAAAAGAACGCGACGAAAAATACTCTCCAATACGCAATCCTAATCGAATTGGCGTCAGTCTGAACGGAAACAACGTATACACGTTAAGGGATCCGAACAACACTTCTTCCTCAAAAGTTGATGAAGAAACATATTATCCTGTTCGCTGCCGCGTCTGCGAGACATTGATCAGCGTTCCAGGCGCAATGCTCGGTAAAAGCGTCGTTTGTCCTGACTGCGGAACGGAAAACGTCGTAACAGACGCTTTAAAGCGACAACAAGACGCTCTCGACGTAAAATTTCAGCCCAGAGATCGCGGCGTTTACTCCATTGGCGAAATTCCCGACCAACCGATGATGGCGTTTCAACGTCAAAACGGCAAAACGGTCATTATTGATCCAACGAAAAAGACGATCGCGCCGACGTTCACATCAACGGGGATAAATAGTCGAGACGCCGGCAATCCCAAGGACAATGAGACTGTTATAGACGCTACGAATTATAACAGTCCTTCTAAAGAACCGTTCCAACATCGTCGGATAGGCCTATTTGCGTCCAAATCCAGGAAACATTCTCCCCATTTAGGCCTTATCGAAAGATGGAACGAAAAGCGACGCAAAATATTAGAAGAAAGAGAAGACGCGTCTAAATTTTTACCTCCTCTAGTTTTGAGGCTCAAAGAAGGCGAACGTGTTTGGGCGTTGCCCTCTCCTCCAAAGAGAGCGCCGCTCTTTAATAAGACTTTTCGCGCCGTTTTCTCTGAAGAAATTTGGACGCGAGGAGCGTTTCTTTTTTTAATGATAGGTCTTCTCGTATGTTTGACCACCCTTTGGATAATTCCAGTCACTGAAAAACCTCTGATGCGGTGGGATTTCGAAACCGGCCTTGAAAAGGCGACGTTAATAGGGCTGTTTGGCGTAGGAATTCCTGCGATATTCGCCTTGGCGACGTTATTAGAGATCTATTTTGTCTCCGTTTATAACGCCGGCAATTGCGGCGCAAGTCGTGTCGTAGAATGGCAAACAGAAGACGTTTTCGGATATCTGGGGAAGGGGATTTGGTTTCTGGGAATGCTTCTTTTTTCTTTTGCGCCGGGAGCGATCATAGCGGCGGCATGTTTTAACATAGAAGCTGTTCCCTTGTTAAAATCAGCTGTTTTTTGGGGAAGTTTTTGGGCGCTTTTCCCTGTGTTTTGGCTGTCGACAAGCCAAACCGATTGGCTAATATGTCCAGTGTCCTGGAGCGTTTTTTCCAGTTTTTTCAGCAAATTCCACGTGTGGATTCAATTCTATCTTTTCTCGTTTATTTTCTTTTACGTCCCGAGCGTTTTATGGGGAGCGATGGCTTGGGATAACGTTTTCTTTTACGTTTCTCCATTTGTAATTGTTCTAGCAGCAATGTTTTACGGTTTGTTTCTTGGACGTTTGTCCTGGATACTCGAAGACGAAATTCGCAATATGGAATATGACGATTAATTGGCGTTTGTTTGCGCGTCCCCCGATTGGACGTTCTCGCTTTGATTCTGAATCGGGAAAAATTGTTTTCGATAAAGACAAAGCGTTTGAAGCGCGATCGAAAAAGACTCCTCGTCTGTGGACGACGCTTGATTTAGATCGTCAAGGGAATTGAAGAGTTGATCGACAAGCGCGCATAATTCCGCGCTTGCATGTTTCATTTTGGGAGAATTGAGTTCTTCCTTTGAAGAAACGATCATCAGCCAACGAAGAAGTCTTCCGTTAACATAAAGCTTCATATAGGGAGTCGTGAGCTTCGTCTTGGAATTAAAAAACAAAGAATCGCTCATCGACGTTTCCGTATACGCGTTCCAAACGAGTTTCTTCATTGACAAAAGAAACGTCTCCGTTCGCTGTAGTGTCGAAGCCAATTCAGACGAGTTTGCTTTTGAACTTTGTTTAAGTCGCGCTAAAAGATAGGTAAAAGCAAGTAATTTGTCCGTAGAATCCGTCGTATTCCAATCGACTTTGCGCCGCGACTCTTCTTCCAGTAATTTTTGTAACGACCATTCTTCGCCAAACTGATTGATCCACGTTTCGTCAGGATTTTGCGAATAGTGGGCAAGTCCAACGGCAACTAGCGAAAGGTTGGCGTAGGAAGAACAAGAATACTTTTCCCATTCGACGAGATCTTGAACGGTAAACGCCTTTCCATCGACGCGCAACTCGTAATTACGATCAATTTTTGCAAACGCTAAGGCTGCCAAAAATTCCCCTCGTTGCGTTTGAAATCCAAATCCGACTTCCGGCGCCGGACGGCCGTCTATTACGCGCATAAGACGTCGGTTGGAACAGGGAACGTTCCAGCAAAGCGCCCCTAACGCATACATCGGTTTCATTTCCGATTTAGAAACGTTTTCTCCTGTCGAATCGTTTTGTGACGACGGGTTTGGAGCCAGAAAAGTTTCATCCGCCCCCGCAATAAGCGAATAACGCAATAAACGTCCGGGGGTCGATTGCGCGACGGAAAGATTAGGACTAGCAAAACGTTCCAACAAGGCGTCGACCCTTGAAACAAACTCCGAATCCGTTTGTGGAATTTTCAATTCTGGTAATTTTTGACTCGGCGTTTTTTCCCCTTCGTTCAAGAACGGAATATTCTCGTACATTCCGCTTCCATAAGTGAAGGGACCTGTCACGTCGCCTAATATGACATAGTTGGAACCGTCGCTACCCGTAACGTTCGTTCCTGCTAAGGACTGCGGAGGCAATATTGTATATTGAGGAGATTGCACGACAGGCAAAGGAGAATTGGAAAAATCGCCGGGTATAGAATTAAAATCTGCGGACGAACTGTAGTCGATTCCCTGCATTGGAAAAAACGGCTCTTCTGAAACAATTGGGGTGTCGAACGGCATAGCGGTTCCGTAATCGGGAGCTGGAATATACGGAACCTGGGCCAGAGTGAAGCCATTAAGCGACGTTTCGCCATATAACAAAACAATAAGAACGAAACTTACAAGTAGTCCTGTTTTTGGCTTGTCCATAAGGAAGTAAAATGTTTTTCTGTAAAAAAACGATCCATAGCCTTGATTATACATGCCACGCCGCGGGCGCCGTCCTCGTAAGCATTTTTCGGGCTATGGAGTCTTGTCGACTTCAAACAGCGAGAAGACGAAACGCTAATTTCCGGCAAGTCGAATTCTCAACACTCCGCGCTAGTAACTTATATTCATTTACGCAGATTGCGTCAAGGAAATCGAGTAGGGGAGATTCGCTCTCCCCTCTCACACCACCGTACGTGCCGTTCGGCATACGGCGGTTCAACCTAACTTCAAAGCATGACGCTCGTTATAGTAGTCAAGACAGCTTATTAGTCCTGCTTTCGCAAGTAGCTCTTTGGAAATAGCTCTGACCAGGCACGTTTTAGTCGCTATCCAAACGTAGCGTCTCCCACAATACGAAGTCAGCCTTGCAAGGTCTTTTCCAACCCCGCATTTCTGCAATCCCCACTGTCGCTTTTTAGGAATTTTCCACTGTTTCCAGATGCAAATCCTTAGTCTTGTCCTCAAATGAGCGTCTATCTCTGTCATTACCGTTTTCATGGACGCAAGAGCATAGTAGTTAATCCACCCTCTCAACACCAAGCTAATTCCTTCGGTTCTCCTTGAAATTTTCCCTGAAGAGCTCCTACGAGTGAGGGATTTCAGCTTGCGCTTAAACCTGACAATAGAATCTTTGTGCGGTCTGCACTTCCATTCTTTTGCTTTGGAATCCTTGTAGAAGCCAAAACCTAAGTATTTTAGTTGGCTCGGTCTCGAGATGCGCGTTTTGGTCATATTGACCTTAAGCCCAAGTTTCCTCTGTATCCAGTCCGATACCGTCCGCATGACTCTCTTCGCGCTCGATTCGCTTCTGACCGTTATTACGCAATCGTCGGCATATCTTACGAAACGAAGTCCTCTTGCTTCGAGTTCCTTGTCTAACTCATTTAGCATGATGTTTGACAATAGCGGCGATAAATTTCCCCCTTGCGGCGTTCCCAACGTCGTTTCTTCATAGCCTTGCGGCGTCATGACTCCCGCTTTCAGGTATTTGCGGATAAGGGACTCCGTGTCTCCATCGTTGATGATGTTATGGACCAGACTCATTAGTCTGTCCTGCGGCACGTTGTCGAAAAACTTTTCCAAGTCTATGTCTACTATCCACTCATATCCGTTGTTCAGGTAGACGAGCAACTGCTTAACGGCCATTTCACAACTTCTGCCCGGTCTGAAGCCGTAGCTCCATTCCGAAAACAGAGGTTCGCACATGGGGGTTATTACCTGCGCTATACCCTGCTGGATGACCCTGTCCATTACGGTCGGGATTCCGAGGTTCCTCACCCCGCCATTTGGTTTGGGTATCGCTACCCGCCTGACAGGTTGGGGCTTGTACTCTCTATGAACGATTTGTTCCCTGATACTTGCCCAGTTCTCTTGGATATAATCTTCGAGTTGCGCAACCGATACCCCGTCTACTCCGCTTGCGCCCTTGTTGGCGCATACGCTTTCGTAGGCGGCTCTCATGTTATCGCCGGAAAGTATCTTTTCCAACAGTTCAGAAATTACCTTGCGCGCTTTCTCCTTTCCGTTCCCATGAATTCATCGTAGGCAACGCAGTATCTGCTCATATACGTTTCGCCCTTCCTGCTGTCGGACATTCCATGAGACATACATTTTGATTGCACGGTTATGTTGTTCAGCCCTTCGATATTGGTCATATCTACTATGGCTTCTGCTGACTTCTCACAGTTCGTTGTTACTACGGCGGTAAACCGCCTGTGAGACCTCGCGGGATAAGCTCCGAATCTTTCCCCGTTTACCCTCCTGATTTACGCGCCAAGGTTACGATTGCCTTTGGGACTTTAACGTCTTTAGCCGTCTCATCCGCTTGACTCGCCTTAATATCAGGTTTCTGTTCGTAGGGCCACGGTTTCGCTATTGCTTCTTCTCTCCCATACCTCGCGATATGAAACTTGCAAGTCGCTATCGGATTCGTCGGCAACTACGCTCCTTGGGACTTTCACCCAAGATTCGGGGCATGCCCGTCATACTAAAAAAAGGACGCTTTCAAAGCGTCCTTCAAAATTTATTGCTCAATCTTTAGAGGCATATGCTCCAAACCGTCAAGCTGAACGATTCGGTTCTGAGCCAAAGAGCGCGGAACGTCAATAATGCGTTGATTCGAAGACCCCATAAATTTTAGCTTCCAATCGCGCAACTCCTGAATGAACGGACCGTCGACAAGCGCGTCCGTCTCTTTAAGAAGAGCCTTCCAGTCGTCATTGTTCGCCTCTATTAACTCCTCCCATTTGTATCCGGTGTAGACGACAATGTTCAGGCCGCGCAACCTGCAATCGCGAGCCAACTGCGCCAAAGGACCAGCTTGCATAAAAGGCTCGCCGCCGCTGAACGTAACGCCGTCTAACAAAGGATTGGAATCAATCTCCTGCAAAATTTGCTCGGTAGTCGTCTCAACGCCGCCGTTAGGATCATGAGATTGAGGATTGTGACACCCTTTGCAAGAACGCGGACAACCTTGAGTGAACAACTCATACCGTATGCCGAGACCGTCCACAATAGAATCGGCGACACACCCGGCAATTCGAAGCTTCATTGACCAAACCTCCTTTGGTTATTTATCCATGCTCTCAAGAGAACCGCAAGCGCCGCAATTTGAGCCGCCGAGGCCGTGTTGAACGCGATCGCGGACTTCGGCGCGTTTCGCGTCGTTAAAACGATCCAACGTTCCAACTAAATATCCGGTAATTCGGCGTACGCGTTCAAACGGAGAATCGGGCGTTTCTTTTCGTCCGCACTTCGGACAAACTTCGCCGTTAATAAAGCCGTAGAAACCGCACTCTGGATCGGAATCAATAGGATGATTGATAGCTCCGTATCCGACGCCGGCTTTACGCATCGCATGAACGATCTTTTCGAAAGCTTCCAGATTCTGCGAAGTGTCGCCGTCAAGCTCGACATAAGTAATGTGCCCCGCGTTAGTGAGCGCATGGTAAGGAGCTTCCAACTGAATCTTTTTCCAACAGGGAATGTTATAGTAAACCGGAATGTGGAAACTATTTGTATAATACTCGCGATCAGTAACGCCCTCAATCACGCCAAAATTCGCGCGATCCAGACGAACAAAACGCCCGGAAAGCCCCTCGGCCGGGGTGGCGAGGAGAGAAAAGTTCAAACGCATTTGTTGGGATTTTTTATCCATGTATCTTCTCATGAAAGACACAATATCAAGCCCCATGTTTTGCGCTTTTTCACTTTCGCCATGATGAACGCCAATAAGAGCCTTTAACGTCTCCGCCAATCCTATAAAACCGACGGAAAGCGTGCCGTGCTTCAAGACTTCGCCAACGACGTCTTCCTGGCCGAGTTTCTCGCTGTCGAGCCACACGCCCTGTCCCATAAGGAACGGAAAATTCTTAACCTTCTTCGAGCATTGAACGCGGAAACGTTCGAGCAATTGATCAACGCACAGGTCAAGTTTACGTTGAAGCTCCTCAAAGAAGAAACTAACGTTTCCGTGCGCGTTCATCGCAATTCGCGGAAGGTTGATTGAGGTGAAGCTCAGATTTCCACGCGAGTACGTAATTTCCCGTTCAGGATCATAGACGTTGCCCACGACGCGCGTACGGCACCCCATGTAGGCGATTTCAGTCTCGGGTTTTCCCGGCTTGTAATACTGAAGGTTAAACGGAGCGTCCTGGAATGCGAAATTGGGGAACAGGCGCTTGGAGCTAACGCGACAGGCTAATTTAAACAAGTCGTAATTCGGTTCGCCCGGCTCAACGTTAATGCCCTCTTTAACGCGGAAAATATGGATCGGGAAGATAGGAGTTTCTCCTGCGCCTAGTCCCGCTTCGTGAGCTAGCAAAACATTCTTAACGACAAGGCGACCTTCGGCGGAAACGTCCATCCCGTAGTTAATCGAGGAAAAGGGCGTCTGGGCGCCGGCGCGGCTGTGCATCGTATTAAGATTGTGGATCAACGCCTCCATCGCTTGATACGTAGCGCGATCCGTCTCTTTGGTCGCTTGCTCGCACGCCTCCGTCTGGATCTCCGAAATCAAGTCGGCGTCAAGTTTCTCAAACCTGGCGGACTTTACGTTTTCTTCAATCTTCTTACCAAGTCGTTCGAGGATAGCGGCGTTTTCCGCCTTCATAAACTCATCGTGCTCGGAAAGACGCAGAACATGCCCCGCGTCAAGAAGCTCTTGATGAATCGCTTTGATCTCTTCGGCAAGGAACTCCTCATGGCAACGCGTAAGGAATTGTATTCCTTTAACTACGTTGTTACGATAGCACCTTCGGAACGTCTTCGCAACGCCGGGAGCGAGGCCGTAATCAAAGTTTACAATCGACTGACCGCCATGTTGATCGTTTTGATTCGATTGAATCGCGATACAGGCAAGCGCCGCGTACGATTGAATATCATTAGGTTCGCGAAGCACTCCGTGCCCCGTGCTGAATCCGCCCTTGAAAAGACGAATCAAATCGATTTGACAACACGTAGTCGTCATCGAATAGAAGTCGAGGTCGTGAATATGAATGTCGCCTTCAATGTGAGCGCGGGAATGTTCCGGCTTTAACATGAACTTGTGAAAAAATTCCTTAGCGCCTTCCGAACCGTATTTGAGCATCTGCCCCATAGCGGTGTCGCCGTTCACATTTGCGTTTTCGCGCTTCACGTCGCTGGTTTTTGCGTCTTTGAAGGTAATGTCTTCATAGGTCTTCATCAAACGCGTATTAATCTCGCGCACACGGGTACGTTCCGCACGATACGCAATGTATTTTCGCGCCGTGTTAATGTGCCCGTTTTCCAACAAAGCTTCTTCGACGCAGTCCTGAATGTCTTCGACGCCAGGCTCGACAAGTCCCATGTCGGCGATTTGCCTAGTTACTCCGTCGGCGAGCTCCATAATATAGTCGTCAGACTGAGATTGTCCTGTCGCAATGAAAGCCTTTTGTATGGCGACGGCGATTTTCGCGGGGACGAAAGGCGCGCGGCGACCGTCTCTTTTGACAATGTAATTGATCGAATCAACGTGGTCCGTAGGGAAATTGGTTTTAATCATTGCGATTGCAACCTTTATATACAGAAAGTGTAAGCTTCTAGTAAATACGCGGTAAAAGAGAATTATTCGAGCGAGTCTTGCTTTTTGATCTTTTCAAAATCCAAGTACATCATGCTCGGTTGAACGCCAGTATTGTTTTGATACTTGCCGCTCTTATATGGGAAATATTCGCCCTCTATCGTATGATAGTAAATCTGGCAAATTTCCACAAAGGGGTAAATCTTGATAGGTTGAATACAGTGCAGTTCCAAGGTCCAATATCCTCGGAATCCGACGTCGCCAAAACCTGCCGTAATGTGAATGGAAAGGCCGAGCCGACCAACCGACGATCTGCCCTCTAACATGGGAACAAGCGTCTTAGTTTCCGTAAATTCGAAAGTGCGACCCAAGTAGACGCGACCGGGCTCCAAAAGAAAGCCGTCTTCCGGAATTTCGAACATATGGAACGCGTTCGCTTTTTTCATGTCGATCTGGAGATCGTCATAGACCAAAAGCTCGTTGTGAAGCCGAAGATTGTAGCTATTCGGATTCAACTGCGACTTGTCGAAAGGAGTAATGACGACGTTACCTTTGGCTATTTCGTTTTCAATCTCAACGCCGGAAAGTATCATCGCGTTTCCCTTACTTGGCAATTCTGTCAAAAAGCTGCGCAGGACCTGCCAGTTCTATCAATTGTCATGGTTTCTCGAGCACGGCAATCAGCCAAACCCTTCAACGAACTTCAACGCGCGTGTTCAGCTCGCGTCAAAATCGCCCCCAGCAACGCCTCATTAAACGCCTCTGAGCGAGAAACGAAAATAACAATTGTTAGGCTATTTTACAAACTAACAAATGTCCGACTTTTTCTACCGAAGATACTATATATGGTGTTCTTTGTTTTAAAAACACGTCTATATAGCGTCTCGTCTCAACATCAGGCACGATTCTAACAAAATATTTCGGCTTGTAAAGGAATTTTTTTCGGTCTGATTTTGGGCTAAATAGCGTTGCCTTGAAACGGCCCCTAATATGAAAATTGTTAATTGGTCGTGATGGCGCGTATTTAGGTCTAGTGGTTGTAAATCTCTTAAACACTAATTACGTGGTGAAAATTTTCCCGACTAGTCAATCGTGAGTGAGTACTACGCCACGTCTATAATAATATATTATCAATTGATTACAAAACAGTATAAAATATAGAGAATTTATATAAAACAGGCAAAATACAATAAATAGTTAAAACCGTTTTAATCCATTGAAGCGTTTGAATCCTTAAAAAACGAAATACAAATTCTCTATCGCTTAAAACTTCTAAAGTAATACAGTTTCATGATTTAAAGATGATAATAGTTTTTTTTGTCTGTGAAGACGTTGAAAACAATCAAAACCATCACGGCGAATCATAGCCGCCGTAACTTTATGAATCGCCATACGTTTCATCTCTCTCTTCTCAGAACGGGTATTAATTATTTAATCTAGTGTACGCTGTGCAATATTTTGATTTTCATTTGAGGCGACAAGATTGTCGTTGACAATGGATAATCGTTCCAGTACATTGATAGCCGAGTAGCGTTGACGCCGTTGCCTTGTCTATTTTTCAACGAACTTTTTGCGAGTTGGATTCCTTCGTACGGCAAAACGAACAACAACTTTTGAATGCGATTACAGGCGCGATAAAAAACGTTGATTTTCGTTTGTGATCGATATTCGACCAATATTGGCATGACATTTAAGGGACAAATAGTGGAACCTGAACTTAAGAAACGTAGCGACGTAGCGGTTGCAGACACATGGGATTTGAGCCAACTTTGCGCGTCTGATGAAGTTTGGCGCAAAGATTTTGACGACTGGAAGTTGTTTGCCGAAAAAATTGTTTCTTATCGCGGAAAACTAGCCGACGTTGAAACCTTAGTTGAATTTCTTAAATACGAGGAGGAGTTAGATCGCAAAGGGGAGCGATTGGGGACGTACGCTTTTCTCAAATCGACGGAAGATCTGGCTGATTCGACCTATCAGGAAATGAAAAGCGAGTTTTATCTCATCGCGAACAAGGTGGCCGAAGAATCCAGTTTTGTTCGTCCCGAGTTATTAGGTTTTTCCAGCGAGAAATGGGACGAACTCATGAACGACGAGCGACTCTCGCCATGGAAACTGAAACTGGAACGAATTCTTCGATTCAAGCCGTACTCTCTCTCCGATAAAGAAGAACGGATTCTCGCTTCTGTTGGAGACGTAGCAGACGCGCCGTCCAAAGCCTTTCGGTTGTTGAACGACGCCGAGACAAAATTCAAACCAACTAAAGACGAGTCCGGGAATGAAGCCCCTTTAACTCTTGAAACGTTGCAACTGTTTCTTCATTCTTCGAGACGTAGCGTTCGTCAAGAGGCGTTTGAAAATCTGTACCAGGAATACGAAGCGCGTCAGAACACTTTTGCCGCCCTGTTGGAAGGTTCGATCCGTAAAGACGTTTTCTACGCGAAGGCGCGCGGCTTTTCCAGCGTGCTTCAGGCTTCAATGTTCACGGAGGAAATTCCAGAGCAAGTTTATAAGAATCTGTTGGAGGGCGTCCGAGGCGCGTTGCCCGCGTTATACCGTTATTACGAACTCCGACGCAAGTTGCTCAAACTTGACAATATTCATTTTTACGACGTATATGTTCCCGTTGTCTCCGACATTAAAGTCGACTATACCTGGAACTCGGCCGTTGAACTAATAGGGAAAGCGTTAGCCCCTCTTGGGGAAGAGTATGTCTCGACATTAACAAAAGGGCTGACAACAGATCGCTGGGTAGATCGCTATGAAAACCTGAACAAGGAAAGCGGCGCTTTTAGTTGTCCTGGCTACGATTCACCTCCTTATATATTGACCAACTTTAAATCGTCGACGATAGAGAGCGTCTTTACCCTCGCGCACGAGGGAGGCCACTCTATGCACAGTTGGTATTCGGCGAAGAATCAGCCGTATCGCTACTACGATTACGTCATTTTCCTTGCGGAAATCGCAAGCACTTTCAACGAACAGTTGCTGGCTCGTTATCTGTTGAAAAACGCAGGCGACGATAAAATGCGGGCGTGGATTATTAATCGGGAACTAGATTCCATTAGAACGACGATATTTCGACAGACGATGTTCTCCGAGTTCGAGTTTCGCGTTCATGAACTTGCCGAAGCTAATCAACCTTTGTCCGCTTCTATTTTCCGTAGGGTTTATCGCGAGATTCTGGATCAGTATTTTGGTCCGGACTTTGTCGTAGACGACTTACTCGAGTTAGAATGTCTGCGTATTCCCCACTTTTATCGAGGATACTACGTCTACAAGTACGCAACGGGACTGTCCGCCGCTATTTCTCTTGCAGATCGAGTCTTAGACGGAGGAGTCTCGGAAAGAGACGCTTATCTCGGGTTCTTAAAATCAGGCGCGTCCGCCAAGCCCCTTGAGATATTGAACGGCGCGGGCGTAGACATGGAAAAGAAAGACGCGATTCAGGCGGCGATGAAACGCTTTGAAAAGCTTACTGAGGAATTGGATAGTCTGCTTTCTTGAAGGGACGCCAAGCGTCTTCGAATTAAAAGCAAGGTCGACGACGCCCTTAATAAATTGCCCCTACGCGCCCGTTCTTCGGCGCATAGGGGCAATCTTTGTTTTTAAGAACTTTTGACGTTAGAAATTCTAATCAAGCGGTTCGTCCCAGGGACGCAAAGAAACTCGCCGGAAGAAAATCTCCGCTCCTTCTGATTGGAGCTGAATCTTTCCGCTAGTCTGTTTAAGTCCGTAAACACGATTCACAAATTTTCCATTAACGTAAACTTGCATTTCGTCGTCGACTGCGTATATCTCGATTTTGTTCCAATCGTCCGCGAACGCTACGTCGCATGGACCGTGAAAACCGGTTATATCCTGCCAGTTTTCAGAAGCGCCGCTCCATTGGAAACGTCCGTCGGCATTGTCCGTAAAAGTAACAGGCTTTCCATTCTTGGGATCGAAAACATAGATTCCGTTGCGCAAAACGACGTCGCAAGTTCCGGAAATGCCGTCGTCCTTGCCGCCAACAATCCAGAAGTCCCCGACGCCTCCCTCAAGAATGTTGGCTTCCACCGATTTTGCCCAAACGCCCCCTACGGCGTCTTGCGGCCCAAAAGAATGAATAAGGACGCCTGAATCACGAGCTCTCTCCTTCTTGCCTCCCCAAGTCTTATCGCCCCATTTAAACTCTACGGTAAGGCGATAATTTCCATATGACTCTTTTGTCATGATACCGCCCATTTTTTCGCCGCTAATGCGCAAGACGCCGTCTTGCACAGTAAAAACGTCTTGGTTCTCCGGCGAACCTTCGCCTTGGACGTTAACGTCCCAACCGTCGAGATCCTTTCCGTCAAAAAGTTCAATTTCGTGAGCGGCGTCGTCTATTTTTCTAAGAGCGACGGGGATATACCCGTATTCAAACAGTTGCTCATAGGTATACTCTTGATCAAATCTGAAGGTTGAACGACCGTCGCGTCCCTTGGGAACGCCCTTGTTCAAACCTGTTTGGTCGGAAATGAAAAGACGCGCGTTTTCCGGTTCGTTTCTAATAACCAGCATGGCGTGTCCGTCGTAATCAACGTGCATAATCACCGCGTCTGCGGGCTTGAGAAGCGCGTACGCGCTTTTCATGACGTCAAAACCGTTTTCTTTGACGATGTTGGGAGTGGAATCATAGAAGTTTAGCGCGTACTTTCCAACGGGAACAATCTCTTTTGGTCGATCGGGAATCATACGGCGCGTTAGCAGGGAGGGGAAGTCAGGATCGACTTGTTTCCAGGCGTTTGAGAGAGAAGCGGAGCAATCAGACCCCCAGTATTTGTCGTATTCGCACGGTCCGACATAATATTGGACGCCGTCAATTGTCTCGAGTTGAGTCGAAAAAGCCTCGAGATTGTTGTTGCGGGAAAACTGCGTATAGGGAATCCCGTAATATGTCTCGCCTTTTTTAAACGAGAAATTTTGCTCGGGATTGTAATAAGGAATATCTTCTTTTGGAGTCCATTGAACGCTGGAGGCGGCACGCATATAATCTACGACCTTTGCTCGGAGCGCGTCCTCCTTTGACGGAAGTTGATCCTCGGCAAAAGTCGTCGAGTTAAGAGAAGGTAGAAATAGTAATACGCAAATAACAATTCGAGCCGAGTGCAAGAATTTCATTGGGAATTCCTTTTTCAAAATATGGAAGTAACATAAGAGGATTAGCGGTAAAATAGCCGCTTCATTTTTTCATACCTTTTCCACAAAAAACAACGTAAAAAAATGGAAGAGCCTCCTAAAATAGTTGCGCGACCCCTCGCTTAGGTTCCACGCGCAATCGCAATATCAACGCCATTGTACATTAGAAGACCGTGAAAAGCAAGCTTTTTGATTTTGGCGCAGGTTTCGCATTATCAAATAGGCAATATAAGACGAATTTGCCAATAAAAATTAACCGACACTATCTGACGTTCTCCTTTTCTTTTAAAAAGCGGTAGAAAAATGCAACTTTCTTAAAAAAGTTAGATTGACAAAACATTTTTATTCGTTATATTGTTAGAAACGTCTAAGTCAGGGGCGTTGATAAGAATTGCCAATACTAACAGGAATTGACCTAAGAAGGATCGGCGTATGAGTTTAGCAAAGATGAAACGCGGCAATAAGGTTACGATTGTTTCTTTGAAAGCTGATCGCGCGTATGAAGAACGCTTGGCGGCGTTGGGTCTTTTTCCCGGAGCGCAAGTCGAAGTTCTTCGCAACTCTAACGGCGGCGAAGTAATCTTAGGATGCCTGGATTCTCGTTTTGCCATCGGTCGTGAGCTTGCCAACGCTATTGAAGTCGCATAACCGATTATTTCCCTTTCGTCCTTTTGTATTCGAGGCGGTAAAAAGAACGAATACTCCTTGCGCGTGCGAGCGTTTTTGGTTTTTCAAAGAGCGTCGTCCTCAAAAGGCAACGCTCTTTTTTAATGCACGGTCACGAATAGCGCGACTTACTGCGCGTTAGTTTGCGGCGTGTTTGCATTCACATGCAGCTGTTCCAGAATCTTTGTTCATGCGCTTATATTTCATCTAAGGTTGTTTCATCATGGCAGAAGTCCAGAGGACTAAAATTATCGTCGCTTTAGCAGGCAACCCTAATTGCGGTAAGACAACAATTTTCAACACTCTTACCGGCGAAAAACAGGCTGTTGGCAATTATTCCGGCGTTACCGTGGAAAAAGTTGAAGGACACTTAACACGAAACAACGTTGAGTACCAACTGGTCGATTTGCCCGGCGTTTATAGTCTGAATACGTTCTCAAAAGACGAAAGGGTTGCCAGAGATTTCTTGTTGCACGAACAACCTGACGTAATCGTCAATGTAATCGACGCGTCTAATTTAGAAAGAAATCTTTTCCTAACATTACAGCTCAAGGAACTTGGCCTCCCTTTAATACTTGTTTTCAATATGTGCGACTTGGCTAAATCGCGCGGAATCGTCTACAATCTTGACCAACTGAAAACGACTCTTGATCTTCCAATTTTAGAAGCAGTGGGGACTACCGGCGAAGGACTTGAGGGACTTCTTGATCTTGCGCTTGAAGTCGCTCGTCAAGCTACGTCAAAAAAGACACTGTATTTTTCGGAAGAAGTGGAGACTGAAATTGCTCGTGTCGTCCGCGCTTTGGATATTGCCGCTCAAAAAGAGGGCGACGTTCCTGTCCAGGGTTCTTTTCCACTCGGCGTTGAATGGCTTATGTCAGCCGTTTTTGACAAAGAAAGTTCAAACGATAGGCGCGTTTCTTACAGCTCGATCAAGGACGATAAGGCGGTAATCTCTAAAAAGCGGTGGCTTGCGATTAAACTATTAGAAAACGATGAAATCGCTCAAAATAGTTGGCGCGATCCCGAATTAATTAAAACTGTTAACGACTCTATAGAACGTTTAAGAAATTCCAACGTGCCAATGGCGGCGAAATTTGCCGCCGAACGGTATGCTATCGTAAGAAAAATATGTAAGGATTCCGTTCGAAACGAAAAAGATTCGCGAGTTCTTTGGTCCGACCATGCCGATAGAATTCTTACCCATCCTATTTGGGGATTAGGAATCTTTTTTATTGCGATGTATCTGGTTTTTTGGCTCACTTTCGCATTAGGAAATTACCCGGTTAGCTGGCTTGAGAACCTATTTGACTATTTAAGCGCTCTTTGTAATAGGATCTGGTCGAATTCTCCCGACAGTTTGCTTCGTTCGGTTTTAGTCGACGGGGTTATTGGAGGCGTTGGCGGCGTACTTACGTTTTTCCCGAATATTTTTATCCTTTTCATGGCGATTTCTTTTCTTGAAGAATCTGGCTACATGGCTCGCGGGGCATTTTTAACAGACCGTTTTTTGCGTCGTTTTGGTCTAACCGGCAAAAGTTTTATTCCAATGCTCGTAGGATTTGGGTGTTCTATTCCCGCCGTAATGTCAACGCGCATCATCGAGGATAGAAAATCAAGGTTATCGACAATTTTTGTCGTGCCCCTTATGAGTTGCGGAGCGAGATTTCCCATCTACATGTTGATTATTCCGGCATTTTTTCCCGAGAAGTGGCAGGCGCCCGTTTTATGGTGCGTCTATTTTGCAGGAATTGTCATTGCGGCGATTATCTCTTCGATATTGTCGGCAACAACGTTTCGAAATGAACACAATCCGTTGTTAATAGAGTTGCCTTCATATCATGCGCCAACGTTAAACACAGTAGGAAAGCGCGCGTTGGAACGCGGCTGGCAATATTTAAAAAAAGCCGGCACGACAATCCTTGGGGTTTCGCTTGTTCTTTGGGCGGCGTCCACGTTTCCAATGATTCCACAGTCTAATTTGGAACCTTTCGAGCAAAGGGAATCGCTTTTATTAACGCGGGCGGACGCTCTGAAAATTGACTTGAATAATTTTGATGCAAAAGAAGAAAAGGCGGAAGACTTTGAAAAACGTCCTGATGGAATTAATGATCTTCTAAACGAATGGGAAAACGTTCAAAATGAAAAAATTGAAGCCGCTTTGGAATACAGTTTTATGGGAAGAGTCGGAAAGGCATGCGAACCGATAACCAAACTAGCCGGATTTGACTGGCGTATTGGAACGGCTTTGCTAGGCGCGTTAGCGGCAAAAGAAGTCTTTGTCGCCCAGTTAGGAATAGTGTTTAAAGTAGGTGAAGCCGACGAAAATTCTCGAACGCTTCGGAGCGCTTTTGCCGAGAAT
>JAEEGL013436789.1_pt1 | contig 26216 bp, 19 predicted proteins | sample 9134231 | NCBI WGS metagenome assembly JAEEGL01 (sample SAMN16246548, study PRJNA631951) | gut metagenome | biome: gut microbiome; feature: rumen; material: fiber-attached | host: Bos | place: Iran: Karaj | collected 2018-10
ACCATATAATAATCGGGCACGCGGGATTAACTCAGTGGTAGAGTGTCACCTTGCCAAGGTGAAAGTCGCGAGTCCGAATCTCGTATCCCGCTCCACCTTTTCCCCGAAGGCATTATGCCGTCGGGGATTTTTGTTATACGGACGGAGGCTTCTTTCATGGAGACCAAATGGAGCGTCTATTATCCTGAATCCGTCACGCCTGCAAACCTTACAAGCAGTTTTACGCTTTACGGCAGGCTTAAGCGCGTATGCGGTATTTTCCAGAACAGGATCGCTTTCGAGTACATGGGCTCGAAAATGAGTTACGCTGCCCTTGCGAGAGCAGTGGACAGGGCCGCGGTCATGTGGAGAAAGCTTGGCGTATCTTCAGGGGACAGGGTTCTTCTATGTATGGGCGAGTGCCCTGACATGCTCATTTCGGCCTATGCCATAGACAAGCTTGGCGCCTGCGCGGTCCTGATGATCCCGAACAGCAGCTCGGAGCATTTCGAACAGATGGCAATCGATGCGGAAGCGCGTTACTGCCTTATGTCGTTTAACCAGTATGAGAACTATGCGGATTCGATCGCCAAAACGCAGATAAAGGCCGTTGTCCTGGGCAGATACTCAGATTACATTACCGGTTTTGCCTCCATGGCATTTAAGATCTACCCGTTATCGGCTTACGATGCTAAGGTTCCGTCTTTCAAAAACAGGAAATCAAGCAGTGCACGGATAATCACATGGCATGAGGCCATGTCCGAAAGTGAAGCGGAAGCAGCCAATCCGGATTTTGAAGCGGATCACGATGATGAAAGAGCCTGCATAATCCTTGAGGCAGAGAATGATGTCAGCGGTGTAACCACCTGCGCTTACAGCGCTGCGGCTCTCAATATTTCGGCTAACATATGCATGTTCCTCGAGAAAGGCTGCGAAGGAAGACTCGGGCGCCCTGCCAGGGTCCTTTGCATGAACGAGATATGCTTCGCCTTCGGATTTACCGTGGGAATGAACGATGTCCTGCTCTCGGGACAGACACTCATCCTTTTCACGTGGTTTGATACGGAAAGAACCGCGCTGCCGATTTTCAGATACCGTCCCGACACAATCATCGGATACAACGGCACGGTTGCCAGACTTAATGAACATGGCATAAACCGCCCTATCATGAAGCCGGTATCAATGATCATCTGCGGAGCGGGACTCCTTACCAGCAGCCAGAAGGCTGAACTTCTTACAAGGTCGGGCAAAAGCGAGAACGAGCTGCGTATCTGTACCGTGACAGGCTGCGATGAGACGCTGGCTTTTGCTTATACGCCTGAAGGCACCACGAGCGACAGAATGATAGGAATCCCGATGCCCGGCGTTTACATTAAAGTCACTGACGGTGAGACCGGAGAGGATATGCCTTACGGAAGGACAGGAGAGATAGCCGTATATTCGCCCGTCTCTTTCCTGGGCAGGGTCAAGGACGGCAAGACGATACCGGGTTTATTCAGACATCTTCCTGACGGAAGAGACTGGTTCTTTACCGGAATGATGGGCAAGATGGACGAAAAGGGATTCGTCTCTTTCATCGGAAGGCCCGGCAAGGTATATAAGATCAACAGTTTCCCTGTCTATCCGGCACAGGTGGACAGAGTCATTTCAATGGTATCGGGCGTCGTTGATGTTGCGAGCGTAGTCGTGGAGGACGTGTCCGGACCTAAACTTGTCGCGGCCGTAGTGCCGTCGGAGGAGCTTCTTTTTGACAATGACCTTCTTGCGGATCTCAAGAAACGCATTACCGATGAATGCCTTATGATGCTTCATGAATCGATGTGCCCTTCCGAAGTTGAGTTCCTCATCAGCCTGCCGATCGATTCCGCGGGCAACAAGGACTACGAAAAGATTCTCGAAAGAATTAAGATTGACCGCAGTTTTGCGGAAAAATGACTTGATTGTTGTGCTATTATTAGCAATTGAAAATCTAGAACACTAAGGAATAAGGTTTTGAGAGGTACATTGATATGAAGCGATTTGCCAGGAAATTTGCATGTGTTTTCTTAGCAGCAGCCATGATGCTGTCACTTCAGGGCTGTGATGCACTCAAGGAGATGCTGGCCGAACCGACCGAACGTGAATACGCGGGAGATTTCAAGCCTGAATGGAGTGAAGAGAGCACCCCTGAAGAGTCTGAATCCATGCCGACGGAGACCGAGGAGTCCGGTCCCGCTCCGACTCCCACTACAAAACCCGAGCCTACGCAGTCGCCCAGGGACGGCAAATATATCAAGACTTCTTCGGAACTGACATATCCCGATCATATTCCGACATTCAAAGAGATCCATCCCGATCACACCCCGGGAACACTGAAGAACAGTGACGCCGTCGCAAGACTTAACGAAGTTGAGTCTACGATCCTTAAGTCATACGTAAATTGCTACGTTGATGCCGACATCCTTTTCGAGAATCCCGAGAAGGTAGGAATTACGGGCATTGATCCCGAGAAGGCATGGGGCAGCGTCTCTGTTCCCGCTTCCGAGTATCCCGAGAAGAAAGCATTCTACGAGAAACAGCGCGATCTATTGCTCGAGATCGACTATGAGACTCTCTCCGGTGATGACAGACTTTGCTATGACAAGCTTCTTTACGATATTGAAGTAAATGTTTACGTGTATTCATACACTGCTTTTGAGTACTACACGATGATATTCAACTCACTGGTCGGCCCTCAGAGCGAAGTGCTTTTCATTCTCGACGTTTTCACTTTCGATAATGTCAAGGACGCTGAGAATTACATCCTCGTTCTTAAGGACATTGACAGATATTACGACCACATGTGCGAATACGAGGAGACGAGGGCAAAGTATGGTTTTGCTTCTTCTCCTGACAGCTACGAAGCAGCAGCCGTTACGTTCGATAAGCTCGTAAAGCAGAAAGATGACTGCTTCCTTTACCAGACATTTGAGGAAAGATTAGACAAGATCAAAGGACTTTCTTCCGAAGACAGAGCACGTCTTATCAAGGAAAACGAGGACGCGATGAAGAACATCGTTTTCCCTGAATTTGAGGAGTGCGCTAAGCGTATGCGCGATCTCAAGAACGCAGGCGGAAGAGATGCCGGTCTTACCGAATACAAGGGCGGAGATGCTTATCTGACAGTACTTAACATGCTTCAGACAAACAGCGGTTACACCGTTCAGGAGTCGATAAAGATGCTCGATGATGAGATCAAGAGAGTCGAGAAAGAGATTTCAGACCTCAAGTCACGTTCATCTGAATGGAAAAATGAATACAATTCACACAAGTATTCCAAGGGTACGGTAACCCAGAATCTCGATTTCCTCAGGGAAGCCGTAAAGAAAGATTTTCCGAGCGTTCCCGCACATGAATACTACCTGATGGAAGTTCCGAAGGTGTTTGAGGACAGCTTCAGCCCGGCGGCGTATCTCGGTTTCCATCTCGATAATTTTGATTCGAATCTGATCATCGTCAACAACAAGAATGTCGGTAAGGATTTCGGTACGACTGTTGCTCACGAAGGCTATCCGGGACACATGCTCCAGTCGCTTTACACGCGCAGCCATACCAAGCACGTGTATCTCTATGTAACCGCATCCACCGGCTACAAGGAAGGCTGGGCTACATATACAGAGAACTACTCGATGAGATATTTCAGCGGAAACGGCGTAACTGACGCGGTCAGATACGCAAAGGCAAATGACGATCTGTCGCTCCTCCTGTCGACGAGAGTTGACTACGGCATTCATGCTGAAGGATGGAGCCTTGATGACAGCGTAAGTTACCTCATGATGCACGGTTTCTGGGTAACGAAGTCCAGCTTCTCCAAGTACTACACGCTCCTTGTCACGGATCCCTGCTACTATGTCAAGTACGGCATGGGTTACGTCTGGACATCGAACATCATGGATAACATGAGAAGCAAGTATCCTAAGGCATCTGACAAGCAGATCCATACCGCTTATCTCGATTCCATGACCGGTACTTTCGAGCAGATCGAAGCGAATATGAAGAAGAAGCTCAAATGAGCCTCCGACAGGTTTGATACCAAATCATTACATTTAGAAGAAAAAAGTCAAAAAAACTTTGTCAGCGGGGCCATTGTGCTATAATTATCCTGAATATTTATGTGGAGGATTGGCTTAATGGCTACCCTGACAAGGCTTGCAACTACGCTGACGGCCAGATTTTACCCGTCGCAGTCTTTAACAGATGCCTTCTATCTTGACGGCAGACTCTGCGGCAAAAGAGAGACACGCCAGGCTGATATTACAATTGACAAGGATGAGAGAGGCTTTTTCCTCTCGGTTTTCACACATCCTACGATCCAGGGTTTTGAACCCGGTTCACTTCCTCCGTTTGAACCACAGCTCAGGGATCTTTGCAACGAAGTAAAGAACGGCCACAAAGAGATCGACGGCATGATCGAGAAGTTCCTTTCGACCGCCGTTGAAGTGGCAGGCGCACTTAAGCTTACCGACAACCAGACCAGAAATCCTTACTTCTCCGGCGTTATCGTCAGAGATTCCGAGGCTTTTGCCGTTACGATCGGCAACGGTCTCGCTTTTCTTTACAGGGATGACACGGTATTCCCCCTCACGGATGCGGGAATCCCGATGGAACCCATCGACGCGTATGGCAACAGGGTAGGAGACTTCCAGTACTACTGCTCATCGAAAACAGCCAACGCTCTCTGGTCGAATTTCTTCACTCTGACACCCAATGACTGCATCATCCTCTGCAACAAAGCAGTTTATGATGCTCTCGGACAGCGCGAGATCTTAAGGATCCTGACTGATGCCGAAGACCAGTGCGATGCAGCCGGACTGATCCTTACACAGGCTTCCGCAAGGATGCCCAACACTCCTATGCAGATCTCCATCTCGTTCGTTGAGAGCGTTTCCAAGGAAGAGAAGCGCGGACTTTTCGGACGCAGAAAGAAGGAGAAGTCATACGAGGACGAAGTTCATGAGATGACCGAGTCCACTGTTGAAGGCGGTGAGGTTGGCGCAGCTGCCAAGGCCATCGCTGATGCAGGATTCGTTAACCTTACACCCGAACCTGAAGCTGCCGCTGCTGCGGCTGCTGCAGAAGCCGGTCTTGCTGCGCAATCAGCTGAAGGACCGCTTGTTTTCGGTGAAAATGCTTCCGAACCCGCTCCTGCCGCATCTACCGATGCCGCTCTCGAGTTCCCCGACAAGAAGGAAGAAGCCAAGGAGACCTCGGCTGAAGAAGTCCTGAAGAATATTTTCGGAGAGATGAAGGAAGCTGCGAAGAATGATGCTGAGACAGCCCAGGCTGCTGCTGATGCAGCCAAAGAGGCTGATGTCATTGAAGTATCCGCAGAACCCAAGGAAGAAGAACCCGGTACAAAGTTCAACTTTGATTTCGCCGCGGATACCAAGCCTGAAGTTCCTGCAGAGCCGGCAGCCCCTGCGGTTCCTGTTATTGACAATGTCGTAGCAGAACCTTCATCACCGTTTGTCGCTAAGATCGGAGAGCATCCGGAAGAAGCGGCAAAGGCTGCTGAATCAGCTCCCGCAAAGATGAAGACTGTATCGAGCATCGAGTTTGTTCCCGATGTTGACGATGAACCCACAAAGCCCGTTGACGATATAACAGCCGTACTGCATCAGGCAGAGAACGGTGCCGTCATTGCAGGCGCGGTAACGGCTGCTGCAGCTTCAGCTGCAACTCCCGATCTGTCCGCACCTTTTAATCCTGCAGTATCCAAGCCTGCTGCTGAAGAAGCACCTTCAGAGCCGGCACCCGCTGCAACGAGCGGATCTTCCGAGATAGTTTTCTCGGGCTCAGGATTCACGCTCGGCAATAACATCCTGCAGCCTGCGGGCGAGCCTTTCGATCCGTATGGCAAGGCATCATCCGATGAATTGAAGAATGCTCCGCCGCTTGTATTCGGCGATGATCTGTCGGCGTCCAAGCCCGTTCAGACCGAACCCGAAGGCGCGCAGTCCATTCCGGTTCCTGATTTCGAGATCAATGAGCAAAAGCCCGAGATCAAGGAAGAAGATAAGCTTGCAGTTGATTTTCCTGAGACGGAAGCTCCTGCACCGGAGCCTGTTCCTGAGGCACCTGAAGTACCTGAGGTTCCCGCTGCTCCTGTTGAAGAAGTCAAGGCAGAGGCTGAAGCTGTTCAGGAGAGTCCTTTTGTTCAGGCAGCGGCTCCTGCTCCCGCGGCAGTATCTACACCCGCACCTGCACCTGTTCCCGCACCGGAGCCTGTCTCCGAGCCTGCTCCGGCAGCAGCATCAAGTGAAGACGATATCGTTCTTCCTTTCGGAAACATGGTTACCACAGTCGATATCGGTGACAAGCCGAAGAGCGACGACATTCCGCAGATGCCTTTGTATGACGGCGGCAATTTCGATACACCCGTTAATGCGGTAAGCTCGGAAGAGAAGATCAACCAGCCCGCACGTGATGTTTCCGCATATGGTGATTACGGAGTTCAGGATGTTGCTCCTGATATTGCTTCTGCAGCACCTCCGTACCAGCCTTACGGCGGAGAGGCATTCCCGACGAGTGATCAGACAAACTATGGTACTTACAATACACAGCAGGCGGCATATGCACAGGGAGGTGTTCCGATGAGTGATAACAACGGTTATTCCGGTGGCTACGGTAATGGTCAGCAGAACAACGGTTCTTACGATCCTAATATGAATTATGGATCCGCTCCGGATCAGCAGGGTTACCAGGATCCGTACGGATACGGCCAGGGCTATCAGAATCAGGACTACCAGAACCAGGGTTACCAGAGCCAGGGCTATGACGCACAGGGCTACCAGCAGGGTTATCAGAATCAGGGCTATGACGCTCAGGGCTATCAGAGCCAGCAGGGTTATGATGCACAGAGCTATCAGCAGGGCTACCAGAGTCAGCAGGGTTACGATAATCAGGGCTATCAGGCTCAGGGTTATCAGGACCAGCAGGATTACTCGGGTCAGACCTTCGGTTCTCCTTCTCAGGAGCAGCCTGCTTCCTCTTCGTCCTCTTCCGGACTCGATGATGAATGGTTCAATAACATTCTCGGTGTTGATAATTCCGGTGACGTTGTCGATGACGGCGGCCAGTTCGGTTTCTCACAGCCTCAGGCTCACGCTGCACGTCAGCAGGCTCAGTATTCCAAGGGCGGCGGCCAGACATCGTACAGACCTGCAGGCACAGGCCCTAGCAGCGTAGGCGGAAGACCTACGGGCGCTCCCAAGTCACCTCTTATCGGCGGCAGAAGCGGCGGAAGGAAGATGAAGCTCAACCGCAACGGCTATATGTTCCTTGCGTTCGTAGCTATTCTCATCATCTGCATCATCATCGTAATCGCTCTTATCGCGAGAGGATGCAGCAAGAAGCCTGCCGAGACCACGGTACCTACATTTGAGACCACAGAGGATATCGTACCTACAACAGAAACAACGAAGGCCACGCTTGAAGACAAGTCGGCGCCTATCGGTTACTTCGTATTCTCTGACAGCATCGGCTTCAGAACATGGTGGGATCTCTTCCACTACGTTTACAAGATCGACCTCGACAACGAGACAGATCCCCGTATCCAGACCATCATCAAGTACAATGGCCAGGATCCTAATACTTATACTCCTCACAGCGGCGACAGGCTCCTCCTGCCTCCTCTCGGAGTTATTGCCGGAACGATCCCCGTCACGTTCAAACCGGGCGGAACGGGAACTGATACCACCCAGGCTAATGCCGGCGGCAATACCGGTGAGACCACTGCCGCTACAGATGGTTCGATCAAAATCAACTGAAGCGAAAATCATTAGAGCAACATATGCCCTCCGTCTCCAAAAATCAGGCGGAGGGCATTCTTTTTTGTATATTCGTACCATCCTTTTTAACTACAAAAACCTATACTTCTTGTATATAATGCAAGTGCTTAAAAATAAGTGGAAGCGAGGAACTAATTCCATGCACAAGAAACTCTTTATTCCCGGCCCTACGGAAGTGTATCCGGACATTCTTGAGAAGATGGCCACACCCATGATCGGCCACAGGACCAAGGATGCTTCAGCTCTTCAGGAGTCCATCTCCAAGAAGCTTCAGAAAGTCATGATGACAAACAATACCATCGTACTTTCAACATCATCAGGCAGCGGTCTGATGGAAGGTGCCGTAAGGAGTTTTACAAAGACACGCGCAGCAGTTTTCTCGATCGGCGCATTCGGCAAGAGATGGCACAAGATGTGTACATCCAACGGAATCGCTGCTGACCTTTTCGAGTCCGAGCTCGGCCAGATAACAACACCCGAGATGCTCGAAGCAGCTCTTTCCACAGGCAAGTATGACCTTATTACGATCACACAGAACGAGACATCCACCGGTATTCATAACCCGATGGCTAAGCTCGCTGAAGTTTATAAGAAGTATCCGGATGTAATTGTCTGCGTTGACGCAGTCTCATCCATGGCAGGAGATCTTATTCCTGTTGACGAGCTCGGCATCGATGTCTGCATCACATCAACACAGAAGTGTTTGGGTCTGCCTCCGGGAATGGCTATCGCTTCAGTATCGGAGAAGGCTATCAAGAAGGCTGAGACAGTCGAGAACAGAGGACTCTATTTCGATTACCTCGAACTCGTTAAGTTCGTTAAGGAGAAGCCTTATCAGTATCCTTCCACACCTTCCGAGTCTCACATGTTCGCGCTTGATTACCAGCTCGACAAGATCCTCGCCGAGGGCGTTGAGAACCGCTATAAGCGTCACTGCGAGATGGCTAAGATCGCTCAGGACTGGGCAAGGGAGCACTGCGAGCTGTACAGCGACCCCGATAACCTTTCAGTTACCGTAACATGTGTTAAGAACACAACAGGCAAGCCCTTCTCCGAGATCAGCAAGGCGATGGGCGAGAGGGGATACCTCATGAGCAACGGCTACGGCCCGCTCAAGGACATCACATTCAGAATCGCTCACATGGGCGACCTTTCAATTGAAGAGCTTCAGCAGTATCTCAAAGATCTGACAGAAGTTATTGAAGCATAAAACAAAATTCGAAATATACGAGAGAGGAAGACAATCATGAAGATCCTGATCACAGAAAGCATTGCCGAAGAGTCTGTACAGTATTTGAAAGCACAGGGATATGAGGTTGAAGAATACCTCGGACATTCCCAGGAAGAAATCGAACAGTACATTAAAGGTTTTGACGCGATCATCGTCAGATCCGCAACCAAGATCAACGAGACCCTCCTGAACAACGCTGACTGTCTCAAGGCAGTCGGAAGAGCAGGAACGGGTATCGACAACATCGACGTAAATGCCTGCACAGAGCACGGCGTTATCGCTCTTAACACACCTACAGCCAACAACATGGCAGCAGGCGAGCTCGCAGTAGGTCATGCATTCTCCATCTTCCGTAATCTCTGCACAGCTAATGAGGGCGTACACAACGGAGATTTCAGACGCGGAAACTGGGTTGGCGTTGAGCTCGAAGGCAAGACAGCCGGAGTTATCGGCTTAGGCCGTATCGGTTCCATCGTATCCAGAAAGCTCAAGGGCGTAGGAATGAACGTTGTTGCTTACGATCCTTATGTTCCTCAGGAGAAGTTCGACAAGCTCGGAGTAACAAGATGCAAAACCCTTGATGAGCTCCTTCCCATCTGCGACCTCATCACTCTTCATACACCTAAGACAAAAGAGACATACGGCATCCTTTCCAAGGAGCAGCTCTATAAGTGCAAGAGGGGTGTAAGGATCGTTAATGCCGCAAGAGGCGGCCTCGTAAACGAGCAGGATTTGGCTGACGCTCTGGCTGAAGGTCAGGTCGCTGCAGCTGCAATCGATGTTTTCAATAAGGAGCCTTCTTACAATAAGGCACCCGGCGAGCAGGAGTATGACAACGTTCTTCTCCATGCTCCTCACTGCTACATCACACCTCACCTCGGAGCTTCAACTGTTGAGGCAACCGCAAAGGTTGGTCAGGGAATAGTAGAGCTCATCGACGGAGCACTCAAGGGTGAGCTTGTCGCAGCCATCAACATGCCCCAGTTCTCCGGCAACATGGACGACATCAAGCCTTACTGCTCACTCGCTCAGAAGATCGGTCTTATGTACTTCCAGGCTGAAGCTACTCCGATCAAGAGAGTTGAAGTACGCTACAGAGGTGAACTCGCTGAGAGCTCCGGCACAGGCATCATCACACTTTCTCTAATGATGGGTCTCCTCAAGGGTATGGGCAACGATCACGTTTCCTTCGTTAATGCAAAAGAGTGCATGGACGACTGCGGAATCGAAGTAGTTGAGACAAAGACAGAGACCATCCAGAGATACAACAACCTCATCAACGTTAAGTTCTGCACAGAGGACGGACGTGAGCTCAAGATCAACGGTACAGTCTTCGGACCTGACACGGAAGTCATCGTATCCTTCTTCGGTTACGAGATGAACTGCCCGCTGTCTTCCACTGTTCTCGCTATCAAGAACAACGATGTTCCGGGCGTTATCGGACGCATCACAACAATTCTCGGCAAGCACAACATCAACATTGCTTCTCTGCACTGGGGAAGAAAGAACCAGGACGGTTCCGACAATCCGCATGCACAGGCATTCGTTGCCATCGAGCAGCCCGTTTCACAGAAGATCATGGACGAGCTTGCTTCTGCAGAAGGAGTACTCAGAGTATCGCTCCTCGAGCTTGAATAATTCGCAGCGTATTTAAGTAAACACATTAAGACCGCAGGGGTTTGTCAGGTGAAATACCATTTCTCGTACAAGAAAGGCTGGCTTGGAAATCCCTGCGGTCTTGTTTTGTTCAAAAACAGGTACCATCTGTTCTTTTTGTGCAATCCCGGAGTTCACAGGTTCGGTCCGATGCACTGGGGACATGCCGTATCTGATGACCTGATATGCTGGGAAGATCTCCCGGAAGCCATTCATCCCGATATGCCCTATGAGGACGGCAACGGCTGCATGTCAGGCTCGGCGATCGAATCCGGCGGGAAGCTCTGGCTGTTCTACAATTCGGTTTCTTCCGGTATGGGCGAGACCATTTCCGCAGCCTGGTCAGAGGACGGAGAGAACTTTACAAAGCTGGAAAATAACCCCGTCATCAGGCCCTCATTCGAAGGTACTAACATCAAGTTCAGGGATCCTTTCGTATTCAGATACAACGGTTCTTATAAGATGCTTGTCGGAGCAGGCGTATCAAGTATCGCAAAGGTCCTGTTATACGAATCTTCCGATCTTGTGTCATGGGAATATAAAGGAGAGATCCTTTCTGATTCAATGTTCGGAAGCGTTATCGAATCTCCTGAAATGTTTGAGATCGACGGCAGGTGGGTCTTCATGATCCAGTCCGAAAAGCATATTCCCACAAAAGTCCTCTTTGCGAGCGGAGATTTTGACGGCAGCAGGTTTGTTTTCGATGAAGAGAATGAGCCGTTCTTCCCGGTCGAGACAGGCGATGAGACGCTCAATCCCGTGACGGCAGCCGACAGGGACGGCAGAAGGGTCTTGATATCCTGGCTCTTCAGCACGAAAATGTCCGGATCTTCTTCTATGTCTTGTCCTAAAGAGGTCTTTTTCGACTTAGCGGACAGGCTTGTCATGTATCCGGTGCAAGACTTGAGAGACCGCCTGATAAAAGACAGCAGATTCGTCTCTTATGACGACGGAAGGCTGAACGTGAGATTTGAAGGAAAGACGCTTTTCTCCAAGGCCTATGCGGTTGAACCGGAATTGAGGGTCCTTGAAGATGTCGGCATGGTCGAGCTCTTTATCGACGGCGGACACGAGAATATAAGCATGTTTATCTGTTGAGGAATATATGGCAAGGGTTCTTTTAAAAGGCAAAGACTTTGTGATCTTGTATAAGGAATCAGGCGAGGACAGCGAGAAGATCGCTCCTGAAGGATACGGTGTCTTATACAGGCTCGATATGCCGATAACGGGTGTTATTGCTGCGGCAATGCCGGGAACCGGTTTTGAGACAATTGCCAAGAAGTATTATCTCGTCTGTTCCGGTAAGTTTGAGAATGATTCGGGCACCATGGAAGATCTTCTTTTCCACGATTCGCGCAGTAATCGCACTTTTCCCGTCAAGAAGATGAGGAAGGGCGTTAAGGAAGCAAGACTCAGTTATGAAGTCTTGGGATACGATGCCAAAGAAGATGTCTCATTTGTATGTGCGGTGCTTGATACCGGAAGGACACACCAGATAAGAGCCCAGTTTGCTTCGCGCCGTCATCCTCTGGCTGGCGACGGCAAGTACGGAAGCAGGATCAAATGCCCTGTGGCGCTTACTTGCGGCGAGCTCGCATATAAGGCTGACAAGGATTCTGAAGCGGAGACCTTAAGAGTCATGCCGGGCAATGATTATCCCTGGAATCTTTTCGATGCCGTTGAATTACCTCAATAACATCTTGAGCAAAAGTCATAAAACCTTTATCTTCTTCACATGGAAACAGTTTACGGCAAGTATCGTGACGGTCTCGTCAGGACTCTTGATGATCTGACAAAAAGGATAGAGGGATATAACGAAGAATACGTTAAAGCGGGAAACGAACCGCTTTACTATCATCTTATAACCAGGATTAAGAGCGATAAGAGCATGAACGCGAAGCTGGATGCCCGCGGTCTTGAACACACGCCGCGTGAAGCGCTTTCCGGCGGTATTTACGACGCGTGCGGCATCAGGATCGTATGCTGTTTCATTAAAGATATATACGAGAACATAAACCGCATAAGGAAGCTCCCGGGAGTCAAAGTTATCCGCGAAAAAGACTACCTGGCGAATGCCAAGCCAAACGGCTACAGGAGCTACCACATGATAATTTCCGTTGAAGAACCATACGAGGATGCTTTGGGAAACAACCCCGGGATCTGGTATGCGGAAATCCAGCTAAGGACAATCGCAATGGATTCATGGGCGGCCCTAGAGCACCAAATGAAGTACAAAAAGACCATCTCAGACAACGACCTTATCGTCTCTGAACTGCGCAGATGCGCTGACGAACTGGCGGCCTGCGACGTTTCGATGCAGACGATAAGCGACATGATAAACAATCAGTAAAAGGAATATGCGAAATGAAGATATTATTGGCAGATGATGAAACTAATTTGAGAAACATGCTTGAGGCTCACCTTAAGCATTCCGGATACGATGTTACAGCCGTAAAAGACGGTGAGGAAGCTGTGGAAGCAGCATCTAACGAGACTTATGACGTAATGATATTTGACATCATGATGCCCAACAAAGACGGCGTTGACGCGTTAAGAGAGATAAGATCGAAAGGCATAGAAACGCCTGTAATCTTCAGTACGGCCAAGTCCGATATTGAAGACAGGATCACGGGACTTGATGCCGGCGCGGATGACTATCTGATAAAGCCCTTTTCCATGGGTGAGTTCCTTGCCAGGGTAAGGGCTGCTGCAAGAAGAGGAGCTCAATCGGCCGAACATGAGGTTCCTGCGGTGATCACGTTCTCCAACGTCAGTCTCAACACTTCGAATTCGGAACTTACCGCGGTCAACACGATAAGCCTCGCTTCCAAGGAAATGAAGCTTCTTGAGCTGCTTGCCGCAGCGAAGGGAAGATCTTTTACAGGCGATGATCTTTTCGGAAAAGTCTGGAACGATGAACCCGGAACTCCGCACAAGGTAGTCGAGATGTACATAAGCTATCTGCGCAACAAGCTTTTGGCTGTCGGCGCGCTTTGTACGATCACGGGAGACTCCGTAACAGGATATGCTCTTGAATAATGTTTGAGATCAAGCCTGAGAAGGAGTTGTCTTGAATATTACGAGGTCTTCGTAAGTGAATACAGGCTCTCCGAACATCTCGTAGAAGAGGTCTACGTCCTCGATATCATACTGTGAATATTCCATGCTGCCCAAGACGAGATATTCAATCTTGTACTTGTTGATGTAAGACTGAAGAGTCTCTTTGTCCGTTGCCTCATAGATATTATTCACGTCATTCTGACGAGGAACTATCAGGTTATTCCAGACATCGTCCTCAGGGTCAGCCACAAGCACGTCTTTCGTCTTGTCGACCACACCCTGGAAACGCCAGAGCCATTCGTGAGTCTGCCAGCCGAAGACCGTGGGAAGGCCTGTGTAAGCTGAAATAATGCAGCGGTCCGTATAGCTGTCGCCGTATCCTTCGCAGATGACCGGAGAACCCTTAACATTCTGGTTGAACCATTCCGCTGCCTTGAGATAGCAGACGAGATTGCCTGCGAATTCCTCATAACAATCATCGCTGGAATGTTCGTAGATGTATTTGGTTCCGTCAAGTCCGTTGTAATTCTCTTTTGTCATTGTTCCAGAACGCTGCGAGAGCGATAACCAGGTATAGTGTGCGGGAATGACCATGAGAATTATGGATACGAAGCCTGCAACGAGGGCAGGTGTGGAATAGTTGCCTTTTTTGTTGACGAACCAGATGAAGCGCACAGCCGCATAACACATTGCTTCAGACAGCATGATGAATGCCGCGAAAGTGAACTTGAACATCGTGTTGGAACGCAGATAACCGTCAGTATAGATGTCTCTTACATAAAAGATCTCAGGTGCGATTATGAAGAGTATGCCGACGATCGTGATGCCGCAGATAAAGACATCTGCGATGTTTCTCGTTCCGAAAAACTTCTGTATCGGATTGGTCCAGCCGTCATGACAATAATCTTCTGTAATGACCGCTTCAGTCTTGGAAGAAGTCTTCTTTTTACTGCCGTTAACGTTAAGATGATAATTCTTCGTTACCGCTACCCAGACAAAGAATACGAGACAGATGATGACGTGCGTGCCCCAGAGTATGAACAGCTGATAGACAGCAGAATTGTTCTTGACCCTGCCCAAAGAGTTAGAGATCATGTCGAACTTGAGGTTGAAGGGAAGAGCCACCAGATGTCCGACCGTAAACAGGAAACTCATTTGGAAAGCCGTTCTTGAGAGTGCAGACGGATCGATAACGGAGAACAGATATGCAAACACCATAAGAACTGTTTCCAAGGAGATCAGAAGGAGTGGATCGCTTCCGCTGATCAGATAGAACGAGAGGATGAAAGCGGTATTTATCAGGAAATAGATAACGCTCCAGATATCCGTGAAAACCTTTGAAATACGGGTGTTTACGATCAGAACCGCCATCGAGCAGAAGATGAAATAGAAGAGAAAATCCCAGTAGTTTGTCATCTGCGCGGCGCCTAAAAGAACAGCGCTGAAAACGAGCGGCATGGTGACCGTAACTTTGAATTCCGCTACAAGTCTTCCGCCGTCCGGAATGAGATTTCTGATATTGCGCTTTGTCTTCTTTTCGATACTGTCAGGATATGCCGCAGAGTTAATGAGAGCGAGCATCAGGCATGCAACGATTATTATGACCATCATCGATATGACGTGCGCGTGAAGGTCACCAATGAGATAAGAATAGAAAGGGAATTCCTCAATGGTGTAATCGCCGCCGTTTACTGTCAACTCGGGATTGTAACCTATGTATCTCGTGCTGTCGGGATAGAAAAAACTGTCCGTGGTTCCGACGTCGCATCCCATTTTCGCGAAAAGGGGAAGGAACTTATGTCCGAAAGAATCAGGATCGTAGAAGAACGAGTGGGAGTTGCCCCAGATCGATACTGCGAATCCCGTAAGGGTTCCTGCAAGATATTTCGGAAGAGGGGATTCACGGAAACCGTGCTGCGCCGCGGTCTCGATCAGCATCGTGCCGAAGCTGAAGGTCATTGCAAAAGGAAGTGCCGTTGCGGTGCACATTGCAACGTTATATGCAACCTGAGGCTTAATCTGTGAGCACTTGATAACCATTGCCCACATGAACTGTCCGAAGTAGTAATAGTTGATGTTCTTGCCGGCGAGCCACATGTCTTTTGCGGGAAGAGTGTCGTTCCTCAGCATAGACATGATGAAGCCGTAATCCATGTATTTCTCCTGACCGTTGATGTCGGGAAGGAAGCCCTTGAAATAGCACATCAGGGACAAAATAACGAGGAATGCGAGTTCTTCCGTTACTGCCCTTTCGGTGAAATAGGGTTCGGTCATCTTGGATATTGCCGCTTCTCTAAGCGGCTTTACTCCCCAGCAGACTGCGGTCAATACCACAAATGCACCGATGGTGCAGGGGAGATTGAATCTGGTGATGTTCATGTATGTGAACGTCCAGATCAAAAGGCTCGTAAAGATTATTCCCAGAGCCTGGGCAAGTATGAATCCGCCGCTGCCGAATTTACTGAAGATCTTTGCGGTGAGCGGGAAGACGCTCAAACCGAAAACGAAGATCAGAAGGCTCCAGACAAGTACTGTAGCTGCATCGTTTGCTCCCATGGTCAATGAAGCTATGAGCGCTTCGATGATGAAAGGGAAGATGAACAGCACGAATTTTGCAGGTGTGAAATCTTTCTTCAGAGTACGTCTGTTTTTGGTTGTGGATTTATTGCCCATGCTTTATCAGCTCCTTGAAATATCTGCGAGTTCCGGAGTTAATGAAGTGACCTCGGTTACGGATTCTTCCTTGGCTTCCGTCATCTCTTCTTTTGCGATGATCATGGAACAGATCCTTGATGCAAGAGATACTGTGAGCTCCATACGGTTCTCGGGAGTTTCCTGAGTGTTGAATCTTGCAAGGCCTGCGGAGCAGACGTAGAGATTCTCGCAAGGATTTGTAAGGTCGATCTCCGGATAGTGCTCGGTCTGGGCATAGCGGATCTTGGTAACACGCCATGATTTGATGTCCGACTTACGGATTGACCTGTAGAGTTTGCGGTATGCGGCGAAAAACTTGAGCATGATGTCCGCGTCCGACTCAATCCAGATCGGATCTGTGACCTGACATGAACCTACAAGATAAACGACGCTTCCGCCGTATCCGCGCTGCCCGAAGCAGCTTGAGTGATTGATTATCCTGTCAAAAGGAATGCCGCTGCCCTTTGTCATCTGCTGGTAGAACATCTGCGAGTTCTCGTGCTTGAGGACCATGAAAGCGGATATTTTCGCGCTGTAGGTGACGTTCATCATGGTATCGCGGTCGTCCATCGCTATCGGCAGACCGTGGCTGACGTTGATGAAGGTACGGCAAGATCCCGTAAAGATAACATAAGTGCTGTCAATGACGAATCTCGTTGAGTTGGGGAGAATGCAGGCTGTACGGTATTCGCCGCTTCCGAGTCTTGATATCTCAGCAACGGTAGTTGAGAAACAGATGCGTCCGCCGTGGTCCGTGATCTCCTGCGCAAGACTTGAGACCAGGCATGAGAATCCTCCATCGAAATAACCGACTTTGCGGTGGGATGCTCGGCCCTGCCAGGTGGAGTCAAACCAAGAGATCTTGTCTTCAACGCCCATCTCTTTTATCAGGGCGAGAAGGGCCTTGTCGCTTCTTCTTAAGTGGTGGGGCGTGAGCTCTAAATATTCTCTGCCGATCCTCGTATAAGCGAGAAGACCGCCGGGAGAGGCAAGCTCTTCAACGACGGTTACCTTGAATCCGGCTCTTGCGAGACGCATTCCGCAGGTGAGGCCGGATAATCCGGCACCTATAATGCAAACGCTTTTCCTGTTCTCTTTATCGTCCATGTCTTATTTGCGAATCTTTCTGGCTTCGAGATAGAAGCGCTTCTCAAATGCTTCGCCCATTGAGAATGTCTTTCTGGGGAATACGCCTTCTTTCTCGACAGTGCCAAAGAAGGTATCCTTGCTGATAGCCGGTACGAGAATGCCCGTATTGCCTGCTGTTGCGAGATTTCTTACTGAGTCTTCGCCGTGGATGTAATCGCACTCTAAACCAAGAGAATCGATCATCATCTGGACAGATCCTACGGCAAGAGTGTGCGGAGGGTTGGAAAGCGAGACGGTAACATCGCTGTTGCCTTCACAAATAACTGTAAAGCTCTGCCTGCCGGTCGTATCGCCGTTAAGTTCCATTCCGGAATCCTTGAAAAACTCTTTAGCCTTGCTTATGAATTCTTCGCCTGAGATATTGAATATTACTCTGTGGATAGGCTCAAAATCCAATCCTTTGTCGTGGATGTTTACGATCTCTGCGAGTGCAAATCTTGCTGGGTGATCTTTCTTCTCATCCTCGGATAGACCCTCTCTGACGTTCTCCCAATGAGCTTTTGCGGAAGCAAGCGAATGGTTGCCGTCGCCTACGAGGAACAAAAGACCGTCGCTGTTAGCGGCTTTGAGGGAAGAAAGACCGTTTACGATAGATTCCGCGATGGCTGAACCGTCGGGAATGAAAGTGCCGGTGATGTGACCTGAACCGAGCATGAGATCAGTGTCATACAAAGGCTTAAGCCCCTCTGCTGCAGCCATGTCAAAAGCTTTCTCGATCGTAAGACCTTTAGGATCATCGATGAGGATCATGATGTGAGGAAGCTCTAAAGGAGAATTAGCCCTGATCCTTACTCTCGGAGGTATCCTTGAGAGGACCGTTCCTTCGGTTGCTCTGCAGATATTCTTGTTGCCGGGTTCGAAGCTGTAGCCTTCGAGGTCGATCGCAGCCATAAGACCTTTCCTGGAAGGGTGGAGCTCGGTTGCCCTGTCAACTAAGATGAAGCCTGTTCCGATATTTGCAAGAATGCCGTCGTCAAGATATTTGCCGGCAGTTTTTGCAATGGAATCGAGCTTGTCGGTCTCTTTGCCGGTTCCGAGGTAAACTTCGGGAAGAACCAGATTAAGTGCTGAAGGCTCGCTGCCCACTTCCTTCTCGCAATCAGCCCAGTACTCGGGCTCTGATGTATATTGGTCACAGGCGATGACTGCCCACTTCTTAAGATCGATTCCTTCGCGCGGAAGAAGAATGTCGGGAGCCGCGCATCCCAGGCCTTTAAAGATATTCACTGCAATAACCTCTTATATAAAATAAAACGGCTTCTATTCTATCACGGTTGGAACCCCTTTTGTCAGGCAAAATCAGCTTTTTTTCGTTTACTTTTTGAGTACTGTTAATGGTACTATAAGGTTATCCCGATTCTGGAGGTGCGATATGGCAAACAGTGAATTATCAAAGCTCAAGATACTGTTGATCTACGATTATTTCATGAAGCATCTGAATGCTTTCGATGACAGCGCAGTCAGTGTAACGGAAATAATCAATTACCTTGAAGAGAAGACCGGAACCACGTTTGAGCGAAAATCGATCTATGCGGACATAAGCAGGATCAACGAGTTTGTCAACAAGGTCGGCAAGCTTAAAAGCGGTGATGCATGGATCAGCACCGAAGGCAAGAAATACAGGAGAAATGAGCTTGTAGATGAGATAACGATCGATGAGGCCAGACTTATAGTTGATGCCATAAGCACGACGGCGTTCGTTGACACGGCGGTATGCGATAAAGTCATAGAACTGTTCCCGACTTGTTTTGGAAACGGCTATCAGACAACCCTTTATCCTCACGATGAGAAGATCAAGAGCAAGATGATCTCTTATCTTAACCAGCTCAGAGAAGGCAAAGAGAACAAGCAGGCTGTTAAGATCACTTACGGATACAAGCTCGGAAATGCCCTCACAGAGACTTCCGAGAAGATAATCTCACCGATAGAACTTGACTGGACAAACAACTGCTATTACGTCATCGCCATCGATAACGCGGCGGCAAAGGATCTTGAGCGTGACCAGGCACTTACAGAGGCCCTGAAACGCTACAGGTTGGACCGTATAGGCAGCGTCTCATATACGGGCGAGCCGTACATCACTTATAAGAACGACAAGATCAGAAAGCAGGAACTGAGCAACTTTATCTCCAATTCCGTTTCCGCTTTCTCGAGCAAAGAGCATGTACCCGTTGAGCTTACTATAAAGGGCAAGACGCGCAAGGATGCCCTGATCGCTTACAGTGCTTTTGCTTCCAGGATCCACCAGGACATCATGATCAAGAATGATACGAAGCTCGAAAAGGGAATATTGGAGATATATGTGATTACAGGTCTCGCGCCGACTCTTTTCACGGCGATCTTTGAGCTTACGACGATAAAAGATGTCGATATCGAGATCACCAACGAGAAGGTGCGCACGGAATACGCTGAATACATTAAGAAAGCGGCCAGGGCGGCAAAACTTGACCGCCTCTGATTGCAAAGAGAAATTATTCGATTTATAATTTCTAAGTTTTATTTTTTTTTTAGGAGTATTCACCGATGAGACAGTTCACTTCAAAAGAGCTCAGAAAGACCTGGAAGGAATTCTACATAGAAAGAGGCCACGTTGACGTAGGTGCCGTATCACTGGTATCTGACGGTTCAACGGGCGTTTTGTTCAACGTTGCCGGAATGCAGCCCCTTATGCCTTATCTTCTCGGAGAGAAGCACCCTTTGGGAACAAGGCTTTGCAACGTTCAGGGATGCGTCCGTACAAACGACATCGATTCTGTAGGCGACAGGAGCCACGTCACGTTCTTTGAGATGATGGGAAGCTGGAGCCTTGGTGACTACTTCAAGGAAGAAAGATGCAAGTGGAGCTACGAGCTCCTTACCGACGTGTTCGGATTCGACAGGGATCATCTCGCTTCAACCGTTTTCGCAGGTGACGAGAACGCTCCCAGGGATGAGGAAGGCGCTAAGTTCAGGATTGCTTCCGGATTCAAGCCCGAGAACATCTACTACCTTGGTGCCGATGACAACTGGTGGGGCCTTGAGTACGGTCCCTGCGGCCCTGACAGCGAGATGTTCTATATCGCTGACGTTCCCGACTGCGGCCCTGACTGCGGTCCCGGATGCTCCTGCGGCAAGTACACGGAGATCGGCAACGACGTTTTCATGCAGTATGAGAAGCATCAGGACGGAACACTTACACCGCTCAAACAGAAGAACGTAGATACAGGCTGGGGTCTTGAGAGAATCCTCGCATTCCTTAACGGAACAAAGGACGTTTACCAGACAGACCTTTTCACAGATGCCATCGCTTATATCGAGAAGTCTTCGGGCGTTAAGTACGATTCGGACGAGAAACTTACAAGGTCCATGAGAGTCCTTGCAGACCATATCCGTACAAGCGTTATGCTGATTGGCGACGCCGCAAAGCTCGTTCCTTCAAACGCAGGCGCAGGCTACGTTTTGAGACGTCTCATCAGACGTGCGGTAAGACACGCAAGAACTCTCGGAATGTCAACAGAGCAGATCTTAGGTCTTGCAAAGATCTATATCGACAGCGTTTACGATGACAGCTATCCGCTTCTTGCAAAGAACCGTGAATTCATCTTAAACGAGCTTGACAAGGAGATCGCGAGATTCGAGAGTACGCTCGAGAACGGCATCAAGGAATTCAAGAAGATCCTTGCAGAGAAGGCTGGTTCCGGAAAGATCGACGGCGATTCCGCTTTCTATCTTTACGATACATTCGGATTCCCGATCGAGCTCACAGTTGAGATGGCAGCAGAAGAAGGCCTCACGGTCGATGAGGAAGGCTTCAAGGCCGCAATGGAGAAGCAGAAGGAAACAGCAAGAGCCGCAACCAAGTCTAAAGATGACCTTGCTCTTGCCGTAAACGCCATTCCTGACGAAGTCGCAAAAGATTCAAATGCTACTGAATATGACGGTTATGACAACCTCAAGTGTGATGCAAAGGTCATTTACATCCTTAAGGCTGACGCTGACGGCAACCTCCGGAAAGTTGACAGCGCTTCCGCAGGAGATGATATCATCGCGATCTGCGACAAGACAGTCCTTTACGCTACGATGGGCGGTCAGATCCACGACGAAGGTAAGATCTTCACATCTGATTTTGAGGCTGACGTTCTTTCAGTAGACAAGGATGCTGCAGGAAAGTATCTCCATACACTCAAGGTTGTAAAAGGTACACTTAACAGCGGTGCGGCAGTAAGCATCGAAGTAGATAAGAAGACCAGACTTGCGATCGCAAGGAACCATACGGCTACACACATCCTGCTCTCAAGCCTCCAGAAGGTCTTGGGACCTCAGGTCGAGCAGGCAGGTTCTTATGTAGGATCTGACCGTCTTAGATTCGACTTCAACCACCACCAGGCAATGACGGCCGAGGAGATCAGCAAGGTTGAGGAAATGGTAAACGATGCCGTTCTTCAGGCTCTTCCCGTCGAGACAAAGGTTCTTGGCATTGAAGACGCAAAGAAGCTCGGCGCTACCGCGATCTTCGGCGAGAAGTACGGTGAAGTTGTAAGAGTCGTTGCAGTCGGTGATTTCAGCGATCCTTTCGATCTTGAGTTCTGTGGCGGTACACACCTTTCCAACAGCTCTCAGATCGGCCAGTTCAGGATCGTTTCCGAAGCGGGCATCGCTGCCGGAATCAGAAGGATCGAGGCTGTTACAGGTGCAAGGTGCTACGAGATGAACAAGGCTGACAGAGCCCTCATCGATGAAGCTTCCGCATCTCTCAAGGCTCCCAAGGACAAGATCGTTGAGAAGATCAACGCTCTGCATGCGGACGTTAAGTCTCTTGAGAAAGAGATCGCTGAGATCCAGAAGGCAAAGGCAGGTTCTTTCGCTGATGATGCAGTCAAGTCCGCTAAGGAATTCGGCAGCGTCAAGGCTGTTGTTGCTTCCTGCGATGCAGGTGATGCGGCGGCTCTCAGAGATACCGCAGACAAGATCCGCGATCATCTTGAGAACGGCGTTGTTTTCCTTGGTGCGGTCTCAGGCGACAAGCTCATCTTTACGGCAATGGCAACTGAAGCTGCCGTTAAGGCTGGCGTTCACTGCGGCAACATCATCAGGGAAGCTGCCAAGGTCGCAGGCGGCGGCGGTGGCGGACGTCCCGACATGGCTCAGGCCGGCGGCAAGGATGTAAGCAAGCTTTCTGACGCACTTGCAAAGGCTGAAGAGATAATCGCATCCCAGATCAAATAACGAGGTGTAACATGTGCATTTTCTGTGACATAGTCGAAGGCAAGATCCCTTCAACAAAGGTTTACGAGAACGATAAGGTCCTGTGCTTCAACGACATCAATCCCGCTGCTCCGGTACACGTGCTTGTCGTTCCCAAGAAGCATTTTGACGACATCCGCGACATGGCTTCTTCTGCTGAAGGCAAGGAGTATCTCGGATATGTCGCCGAGGCCCTCGACGAGGTCGCCAAGATCAAGGACCTCGGAACAGGATTCCGCGTTATCAACAACTGCGGAGCCGACGGCGGACAGACGGTTATGCATGCGCATTTCCACGTCATCGGCGGCGTAAAGCTTTCCGAAAAAATACTCTGATATTCACGGGAGAACAAAAGCAATGGGCAGGATGAGGGCGAAACGCAACATCCCTATACGTATGGAAAGATGCCATGAGCGCTGGTTTGATGACCCGCTCCTCAATAAGGGACATTGGCGCGAAGCCTGCGGTGTGGGTCCTGACGTTCCTGTCTGGCTTGAGATAGGCTGCGGCAAGGGCAAATTCTGTTCTCTGATGGCGCAGGCAAATCCCGGAGTACTTTACATTGCTATGGAGAAGGAACCTTCCGTTATCCTTGCAGCGATTGAAAAGGCGCACGAGATGGAGCTGCCGAATCTTTTCTTCATTAAGGGCGACGCAAACCTCATCGAGAACTATTTCGATAAGGATGAAGTCGATCACATTTTCATCAATTTCTGCGATCCGTGGACCAGACAGAACAAACCGAAGAGAAGGCTTACATACCGGGCTTTTCTCGAGAAATACAAGGGGTTCATGAAGCCCGGTTCAAAGCTTTCTTTCAAGACCGACAACGATGAGCTTTTTGATTTCTCTTTGAAGGAATTCGAAGAGAGCGGTTTTGAGCTTTCCGAACTGACAAGAGACCTTCATAACAGCGAATACGAGAAGGATAATATCCGTACCGAATTCGAACAGCAGTTCGCAGATCAGGGGATAAACATCAAGCGCGTTACCGCAAAACTCAAATAAGCAGACACGAGCAGTTGACATCGTCCACCAAAAGTGTAAAATTACACTAACAGTAAAGTGTTACACACTGAAAGGCGGACATGCTTATGAGACGATATTATAAGACTCCATACAAACCTGACGGCCTTATGAAAGTCTTCAACATGGGCTTTCATCCTACGTTTCTTTATATTTTCCCGATGCTGTGGTTCTACTCGCTCCCGTTCAATTTCGTGGTCGACAGCATCGTGCTCCTCATCGGATTTAAGATATTCGGCAAGCAGAATGTATGGCGCAACTGGAGAAAGTCGATCCTTTTGAGCTGGCTGTTCGGCTATCTGTCAGACATCACCGCATCTGTAATGATGTTTGGATTTGAATTTGCCATAGGCAGTGTACGCAAGGGCAGCATCATAAATAATCCTCTGGGAGCTCCATTACCGTTTGCCTGCACATTGTTATCGGTCTTACTGGCCGGCTTCCTGATCTATATCATCAACGCGAAAGTAGCGCTCCGTAAGACGGAGCTTGATGAGAAGGCAAAGAGGAAGGTCGCATTGCTCATGGCTATCGTGACGATGCCTTACCTGTTCTTCATGCCTGTTCAGTTTTAAAAATCAAAGGATAACGAATATGTTGAATGGAATAAAGGCTAAGGTTCTACTAATAGGAGCTATGGTAGTTTCTATGCTGATCAGCGGATGCGGAGAAAAAAAGGACTCTGATGATAAAGTAATGCTGGTAAATGGAAGAAACATAATCGAGGTCAATTCTGAAGGTAAGAAAAAACTTTTGGATAAAAACTACGGAGGCTATTTGCAGTACGATCCCGATAATAATCTTCTCATAGCATCGGGAACGAACGTAATAATCTATAACCTTGAAACCGGCGCAACAACTGCTATGTGCAAAGACATGCTTTATGATTTCAAATATGAAGAACAGAGGATGGCTGGACTTAATGCCTGGTATGAAGGAGGCAAAGTTCGCACTTATGCTATGAATCTCGCTGATGATACACTTGTTGTCTTTACCTTTGACTGCAAAACAGGAGAACTTGAGAATACAACCCGCTATGATATTAAAAATCCTCATTTTGTAAGGGAAGCGGATAACTTCATTGTATATATAAGCAAACACAATCTGAATATTTATGATAAAAAGACAGGAGAGATTAAAACTGTTGCCAGTGACATTGGAAAGCAGCCGGAAAGAGATTTCAATGATCTGATCGTATTGAACGGTGATAGAAGCAAAGTCCTGTTTGTTAAAACAACAGATGATGTTCCTGCTTTATATGAGTACGATATCCCGTCAGGTGAGACCCGCGAGGTATATAAATGCAGCAAGGGAAATTACATAACGGGTTTCACCTATGCTTTAGGAAGCAACAAGATCTATCTGAGATACGGAAAGAAACAGCAAGCGTTATTCAATTTCGGCACTAATGTCTATTATGAATGCAAGCCCAATCACACTATGGTCATAACAACAGACGGCCGCAATTATGAGCTGCATTCTTCCTCGATCAAGGGATATAACTGGCAAACTTCAGGCATTGCCGTTTATTAATGTATTGCGGAGGGGATTTATGGAAAGAGTTGAATTCATCTCGATAATGAACAGCAAGATCAAGCTCATCAGGACTGAGTTTGACCTGACCCAGGAGAAGATGGCTGATGCCGTCGGTATCTCCAAAAAGACACTCGTAGAGATCGAGAAGGGCAGGAATTCGCTTTCCTGGTCAGCGGCAGTGGCTGTTGCGGTCATCTTTTCCGACAGTACGATACTTTCGGATGCGTTCGGAGGCGATACATCAGATCTTGTCAAAGTCATAGCGCTGAACGGGTTGGACGCCAAGCTTCCCGACAAGACTATGGGGGGACGCGTCTGGTGGCAGGACATAAAGGAATGCAAGGGTTACAGGATCCAGCAGAACATTATTTCCCGCCACTTCCGGATACTTGACGCCGAGGACAGAAGGTTCTTTTCGACGTTTGACAAAAAAGAGATCGAAAAGAAGCTCAAAGAGCTGACTTCAGGCGGCCAAAAGTGAAATAAAAATCGTTTGGGCTTTCCTGCGGCAATTCGCCCTAAATTCTTCTTAATTTACAATCTTGTGACAAAAAACATATAGAAAATAAGTACCCGATGGAGTAGAATTTTGACGGTGCGTTTTTGGCACAATAAGTTAATTAATCCCGCAAGGGAATTTAGGAGGAATTCAATATGGCAGTAAAAGTTGCGATTAACGGTTTCGGTCGTATCGGTCGTCTCGCATTCAGACAGATGTTCGGTGCTGAGGGTTATGAAGTTGTTGCTATCAACGATCTTACAAAGCCTTCCATGCTCGCTCACCTTCTCAAGTATGACACAGCTCAGGGCGGTTACGCTGGTGTAATCGGCGAGAACAAGCACACAGTTACTTC
>JAEEGL012526206.1_pt1 | contig 26214 bp, 35 predicted proteins | sample 9134231 | NCBI WGS metagenome assembly JAEEGL01 (sample SAMN16246548, study PRJNA631951) | gut metagenome | biome: gut microbiome; feature: rumen; material: fiber-attached | host: Bos | place: Iran: Karaj | collected 2018-10
CGGTGTCCGCGCTGGCGCGCGACCTGGGGCTGTCGAGGCCGGCGGTGGCGGAGGCCCTGCGCGGCGGACACGCCCCGACGCACATAGCGGCGGCGCTGGCGGCGGAGAGGGCGCGCTACCGCGTGACGCGGATCGCCCAGCTCAACAGGCAGATCGCCCGGCTCAGCGCGGACGAAAACGACGACTTGGCGGGGCCGCGTGGCCGCGCCGGAAACACAAACACCAAAAAAGGAAGGACTACCCAGTCATGATCAAAATCGATTTGCAACTCGAAGAGCGCGAACACGGCGTGTCAGTGATGGTTCACGGGAGCGGCGACGGAACGAAATACGAATATCTGCTCGGCGCCGTCGCGAAAATCGCCGACGCGCTCGGCCTCAAGGAGGGTCGCTTCGCCATGACCATGCTGCAGAACACCTGGCGGCTCATGGACGGCAAGGCCGAGGGCCCGGGCGCGGGCGACGAGGGGAACCGAGGCGAGAACGCCCCGGCACAGGACGGGAACCAAGGCGAGAACGGCGGCGAAGCCCGAGGCGAAAACGCCCCGGCACGGAAGGAGGCGGGCGATGGGCTTGGCCAGTAAACTCGCGCAGCCGTTCCGGGCCCTGGGGATTTTGGCGGCCTTCGTGGCGTACCTGGTCCGATTCGCGTTCAGCCGCGAAATGCAGCTGGAGGCCGCGATGGAGGAAGAGGGCGAGGACGGGCCGACCGTCCGCCGGCTACTGAAACGGGCCTGACGAACAGAGGAGGAAACAGACATGGGCAAGACAACTGCCGGGAAGCGGGGCTGCATCAACACGGTAGACAAGGCGCAGGGCGACGCGAAGAAGGGGGCGACAAGGAAGTCGCTGGGCGAACTGCTGACGCCTGCGAACGCATACGAGAGCGCCATCGCGCAGAACATCACCGCCCGCCACGACGCGGCGCTTGAGGCGGCCATCGTCGAGCACCAGCGCTCGATCGGCGACTGCCTCGAATACATCGCGAGGGAGGCCCGCAAGAAGGCCAGGAACGCCGAGTGCGTGATGATGGCCGACGAGGAGGTCTACGGACTGGCCGCGCACTACTTCCAGGACGGCGACACGCCCAGCGGCGTCGAGGCGGGCGAGCCCGTGAAGGCGCGCTTCGTGGCGAAGCCGAAGAAGGCCGCGAAGCCGCCGAAGGAGGCGAAGCCAAAGAAGGAGGCGAAGCCGAAGAAGGAAGCGAAGCCGAAGAAGGCCAAGGAACCGAAACCCAGGGAGCCCTACGGGCAGCTTCTGTTCGACTTCGGGGAGGCGCAGCCGTGAACAGTGCCGTCATGCAGGAAGAGGCGCCGACCATCGGCCTCACGGGTCTAGAACGGGACCTCGTCCGCGAACAGCGGGAACGGCTCCACGGATCGCTTCGCAACGGCGAGTTCCCGCACACTGTGCTTCGTCCGCGCGACGACGGCGAGGTGGACATCATCTACGCCGTCTCGAAGCGCATGCGCTTCTCTCAGCAGGCGTACCACATCGCCGTCCAGGCGATCGGCCTCACCTCTTCCGACGCGAATCGCGTGGCGTTCCGAAACGTCCGCTTCTTCACGCGGTCCGGCTACCATGTCGATTCATGGGACGAACCTGAGAACGGTCCGTCGTGGGGATGGGACGAGGCCAACTCCCGCGGCGTCGGCGACATTCCGGGCCCCGTGGTCAATCCCGAGGCGCTCGCCTCCACTCGCTACCGCTACGCGGCCCTGGACGAGCGGTGCCGGAACATCCGCCCGGCCGTCTATCTTCGGGCACTGCGCGAACATCCCGAGGCGGAGCTCCTGCACAAGGCGGACCTCGACCAGCTCATCACGCCGGCCATCCTCAAGCACGGCGGCCGCGAACTCGCCAGGTTCGTCATGCGATCGGCCGAAACCATCCGTGAACTCGAGGCGGGCCCGGCCGCAGTCCTCTACGCCTTCCGGCACAAGGTCACGATCGAACGCGGAGTGGCGCGAGTCACGGCCCGTGCCGCAATGCGCGGCGTCCCGCTTCCTGACGGTCTCTCTCCCGAGGACGCCATGGCCTATTGCTCCAAGGCCGGAATCGAAGTGTGGGAGTTCGAGCGTCACGCCCGCCACTGCCAGACGCTGCAACTCGGCGCTTCCGCGTGGACTCCTGCGCCGCGGCGCTTCCACGCCTTCGCGGAGGAGGTCGAGGGGGCCATCGCCAAGAAGGACGAGGCCGAACGCCGGCGGCAGGCGCTGAAACGGGCGAATAAGTTCAAGGCGGCGCAAGTCTCGCTGGCGTCGCTCTCCGTCAAGGTGCCGAAAACTGTGGTCGTCATTGTCCCGGTATCGCCGAAGGAGCTTGAATCCGAAGGCCACGAGATGCACAACTGCCTCGGCAACGGCATCTACACCGACAGCGTCGCCGAAGGAAGGAGCCTTGTCGCATTCCTCCGAAAATCGTCGGATCACAAGACGCCCTGGTGCGACGTCGAGTTCCGCCGCGAGAAGAAGACCTGGAAAGTGGCCCAGTGCTACGCGCGCTTCAACAAACCGGCTCCGGACAACGCCTGGAAAGCCGCTCGGGCAATCTGCACCGCAATGAACCCCGCCGGACGGCGGGATGAAACAACAACAACAACAGAAAGGGAACAAGAATGAAGATCACAAGTCTGGAAATCCAGAACGTGAAGCGGGTCAAGGCGGTGGCCTTCGACCCACGCCCGGAGGGGCTGACGGCCATCGGCGGCCGCAACGGGCAGGGGAAGACGAGCGTGCTCGACGCAATCGCCTACGCCCTGGGGGGCGAGCGCCTGGCGCCGACGAACTACCGGCGCGACGGCGCCGCGGGGGAGAGCCGCATCCGCATCGAGACGGACGACGGGCTCATCATCGAGCGAAAGGGCAAGAACGCCGCGCTGACGGTGACGGACGCGACGGGACGCCGCGCCGGCCAGAAGCTGCTGGACGCGGTGGTGGGGAGGATGAGCATCGACCTGCCGTCGTTCCTCAACGCGACCGACAAGGGGAAGGCGGACATCCTCCTCAAGATTCTCGGCATCGGCGACGCGCTCGAGAAGCTGGAACGCGAGGAGAAGGCGAAATACGACACGCGCACGGCGACGGGGCGTCTCGCCGACCAGAAGGAGAAGGCGGCACGCGAAATGCCCTGGCACGAGGGCGTGCCGGAGGAGCCGGTGTCGGTCTCGGAGCTGGTCGCCCGCCAGCAGGAGATTCTGAAGAAGAACGCCGGCAACCAGGCCCTGCGCGACGAGCTGTCGCTGAACGAGCGGAAGCTCGAGATGGAGCGGCAGTCGGTCGCGAAGATCGAGGCGCAGCTTCAGGCCGCGAAGGCACGGGCCGCCGAATACGAGCGGAAGGTCGACGAGGGGCGCGCGCTCGCCGGAACGCTGGCGGACGAGCCGACGGAGGCGCTGGAGCGCGACATCGCGGCGGTCGAGGAGACGAACGCGAAGGTGCGCGAGAACGCCCAGCGGATGGCGGTGCTCGCCGACGCGGCGGACATCCGCGCCCAATACGACGCGCTGTCGGACGAGATCGCGAAGCTGCGCCAGGCGAAGGCGGCCCTGCTCGAGGGCGCGGACCTCCCCTACCCCGGCCTCTCGGTGACGGACGGCAAGCTGACGCTGGACGGCATCGCCTGGGACTGCATGTCGGGCGCGCGCCAGCTGGTGGTGGCCACCGCGATCGCGGCGAGGCTCTCGCCGGAGTGCAAGTTCGTGCTGGTCGACAAGCTGGAACAGCTGGACGGCGAGACGCTGGCGGAATACGACGCCTACCTGCGCGCGAACGGGCTGCAGTGCATCGGGACGCGGGTCAGCACGGGCGGCGAATGCCAGATCGTGATCGAGGACGGCATGGTCGCCGGGAACACCGCCGAGGGCGGCGGGACGCAGAACGACGCCGAGGCGCAGGACGCCGAAGCGCAGGACGACGCCGAGGACTACACGATTCCGGACGAGGTGTAGGAGCACCCGCCCACAAACAACAACGAAAGGAAACAACATGAACATCGCAACTGGAAAACGCGCGCCGCACGGCCTGAGGGCCGTGATCTACGGCGTGGAGGGCATCGGGAAGACGACCCTCGCAAGCAAGCTGGAGAAGCCGGTATTCCTCGACCTGGAGAACGGCAGCTTCGGCCTGGACGTGGCCCGCATCGAGGGCTACGCGGAGACGCACCAGGGCGTGCTGGCGGCCATCGAGGCGCTGCGGCGCGACCACCAGGGCTACCAGACGCTGGTCGTCGACAGCGCCGACAAGCTGGAGGAGCTGATCGTGCGCGACTACCTGGCCGAGAAGAACACGGCGTCTCTTGTCGGCTACGGGAAATACGGCGACGGGTGGGTCGAGACGGCGGAACGCTTCTGCACGGTGCTGGACAAGCTCTCGGACCTCGCGGACAGCGGAATGGACGTGGTGCTCGTCGGCCACGCCCAGCAGCGGCGCGTGGAACTGCCGGAGCAGACGGACAGCTACGACCACTGGGAGCTGAACCTCTCGCGGCGGGCGGCGCCGAAGACGCGCGAGTGGCCGGAGATCCTGCTGTTCGTGAACTACAAGATGAGCGTGATTCCGAGCACGCGCGACTTCGGCAAGGTCGTGAACAAGGCGGAGGGCGGAAAGAGGGTGTGCCATGCGGCGCACACGCCCTACTACGACGCCAAGCACCGCGCCGGCATCGAGATGCCCGACGACTTTCCGCTGGACGACGCCGAGCAGGTGCTGCGGGCGGCTTTCGCGAAGGCGAAGGACCGTGGCGAAAACGCCACGGCACAGAACGCGCCGGCGGCGACGGCGACGACAGCACCGACGACTGCGCCGGCGACCAAGCGCGTCGAGACCGCGCCGGCACAGAACACGCCAGCCGCCACTCCGAGCTCGCCACTGCGCCAGGCTCTTGACAGCTACGGGATCACCGACGAGGAAATCCGGGGCTACATCCGCGACAAAAAGGTGTGCGGCAACAACGAGCCGTGGCAGGTCGACGACATCCCGGCCAAGTTCGCCGAGTGGCTGATGGCGAGGATGGACCGCATCGCCGAGAAAATCAAGGACAACCGGGTCCCGCCGTTCTGAGGCGGCCCCAAACCGACAACGACAACACGAAAGGAACTGAGCAATGGGCAACGACCAACGAATCGGATGGGACTACGAGTTCTCCGAGGAGGACACAAAGGGCGGCGAGGCGACGATCCTGCCGGACGGCGACTACGACGCCACGGTCGAGGGCTTCGAGCGCGGGCAGTTCGCCGGGAACGAGAACCTCCAGGCGGGGCCGATGGCGGTGCTGACGCTGGCCGTGAACGGCGGCGAGCTGGGGATCTCCCGTCCGCGCGTGAACCTGATCCTGAACCAGAAGCTGGCGTGGAAGATCGACCAGCTGGCCGTGTCCTGCGGCTTCTGGAAGCGTGGCGAGGGCAAGGGCCGGAAGATGCCGTGGGGCGAACTGAAGGGCGCCCGGCTGCGCGTGAAGGTGGCGTCCCGCAAATACCAGGACAAGACGTACCAGGAGGTTGTGCGCTTCCTGGCGCCGACGGAGACGCGCGGGGCGGAGCAGATACGCGGGGCCGAGCCCGCGAATCAGGACAGGGAGCCCGCGAATCAGGACAGGGCCTCGGAAGGGGACGGATACGCGATTCCGGACGAGGTGTAGGCCATGGAGCTGCGCAAATACCAGCGAGAGGCGGCGGACGGCGTGGAGCGTTGCTTCGCGCAGGGCTTCCGCTCCTGCCTGGTGCAGCTGCCGACGGGGACGGGGAAGACCATCGTCTTCGCGGAGCTGGCGCGGCGCGCGGTGTGGCGGGGCGAGCGGGTGCTCGTGCTCGCCCACCGCGGCGAGCTGCTCGACCAGGCAATGGACAAGATACGGCGCGCCACGGGGATGGAGCCGGGGCTGGAGAAGGCCGACGAGGACACGCGCGGCGGCATCGACGGGATTCTGCCCTACATGGTCGTCGTGGGGTCCGTGCAGTCGATGTGCCGTCAGGCGCGGCTGGCGCGCTTCGGCGCGGACGACTTCGGGCTGGTGGTGATCGACGAGTGCCACCACGCGCTCTCCAACACCTACCGGGCGATTCTGGACCACTTCTCGGCGGCCAGGGTGCTGGGGGTGACGGCGACGCCCGACCGGGGCGACATGAGGGGGTTGTGCGAGGTGTTCGAGACGATCGCCTACGACTACCCAATCGTGGACGCCGTGCGCGACGGGTGGCTCTGCCCGATCAAGGCGCGGACTGTGCCGCTCAGGATCGACATGCGCGGCGTGGCCACCCAGAACGGGGACTTCCAGGCGGGCGGGGTGGCCCGCGCCCTGGAGCCCTACCTCCCGGAGATCGCGAAGAACATCCCGCACGACCGGAAGACGGTGGTCTTCACGCCGCTGATCGCGACGAGCGAGCACCTTCTGCCCTACATCGAGGCGGAGGGGTTCGACGCGATCGAGGTGAACGGCGAGTCGCCGGACCGCCACGAGAAGATCCACGCCTTCGCGAGGGCGGGGAGGAACACGGTGGTGCTGAACTCGATGCTTCTGACGGAGGGCTGGGACTGCCCGGACGTGGACTGCGTGTGCGTCCTGCGCGCGACGAAGGTGCGCGCCCTGTTCTGCCAGATGGTTGGAAGAGGGACGCGGATCGCGCCGGGCAAGAGCGACCTGCTGGTGCTCGACTTCCTCTGGCTGACGACGCAGCACGAGCTGTGCCGCCCGGCGTCGCTACTGTCGCCGAACGGCGAGGTGTGCGAGACGATCAACGAGCGGGCCGGCGCCGCCGCCCAGGCGTCGGGGATGCCGGAGGACTACGATTTAACGGAGGAACTGCTCGAGAAGGCGGAGAGCGAGACGGTGCGCAAGCGCGAGGACGCACTGGCGAAGAAGCTGGAGGCGATGCGCCGGCGCGACGGCCGGCTGGTCGACCCCCTGCAATACGCCTACAGCGTGGGGGCGGCATCGCTCGTGGGCTACGAGCCGACGACGGCGGCCGAGAGGGCGCAGCCGACGGCGGAGCAGGCGGAGTCGCTCGAGCGCCTGGGATTCGGCGCGCCGGCGACGGCGGGCGAGGCCCAGCGGCTGATCGACGTGGCGACGGAGCGGAACGGGCGCGGGCTTTCGACGCCGCGGCAGATCCGCTTCCTGGAGCGCCGCGGCTTCAAGCGAGTGGGGCAGTGGCTCTTCGCGGACGCGAAGCGCCTGATCGACCGTTTCGCGGTGTGCGGATGGAAGGTGCCACGGGGCATCGTGCCGGGAACCTACATGCCGGCGGGAGGCCTGCATGGCTGACGTGCGCGACAAGTGGCCCTACAGGGCCGATGGCGACACGGTGCGCGACATGAACGGCGCCTTCGTCGCGGCGGCGCGCAGCGAGAAGGCCGCGAAGCTGCTGGCGGCGTCGCCGTGGCTCTACCTGTTCTGGAAGGCGGCGTCGGAGATCTTTCGAAACGCGGGCGCGGGATGCGCGCCGCACGAGAGGCAGATAAACAGGGTGGCCGGCTACTCGGAGAAGTGCGCCGAGGCCCTGGAGGGATGGAGGCCATGAGGGACTACGAGACAATCGAGAGGATGCTGCGGGACGGCGTCCGGCCGGGGAACCGGCACAACTGCATCCGGGACGCGTCGCGCCTCGCCGGCGGCTGCCTGCCGACGGGGAGGATCACGCGGGCGGAGGCCGACGAGCTTGGCGCGCTGGCGGTGTCGCTGGCGGGCGGCTCGGCCGAGTTCCGGCGGGAGTGGGACAAGGGGCTGCAGCACGGCGCGGCGCACCCGGCGGAGAGGCCGCCGGAGACGCTGGACTTCCGCGAGGACGCGTTCCAGGACCGGGCGCTCGGCTGGGACGACCCGCTCGAGCTGGCGGACGCCGGGATGCGGCGTCTCGCCGGGCGCGACTGGCAGGGCGAGGAGGCGGTCGAGGAGCCGCCCAACGACAAGTGGCACCCGAACAGGGAACTGCGGGAATACATCGCGGGCCTCTTCGCGCGCGACGACCACGTGGGCTTCGTGGCGGACGCAATCGAGCGCGACGGGCGCTGGGCGCCGGCGTCGAAGGGCTTCTACTACCAGACGGCGGGCGAGCTGCTCGACGCGCTGGACGCCGGGAAGGACTTCGAGGAGGTGCTTTGCGACTACGACGCCCGCGCCGGCATGTGGGCGAGGTTCAACCCGCTGGACGGCAAGGGCGTCGCGGACGCGAACGTGACGGAGTTCCGCTACGCGCTCGTGGAGTGCGACGAGGACAGCGTCGGCAAGCAGGTGGCGCTGATCAAGTCGCTTAACCTGCCGTGCCGGTTCCTGGTGCACAGCGGCGGCAAGTCGGTGCACGCGCTTGTCCACATCGACGCGGGGCAGGACCTGGCCGAATACCGGCGGAGGGTGGAATTCCTCTACAAGACCTGCCGCGAGCACGGCCTGAAGGCGGACGAGACGGGGAACCCGTCGCGGCTGTCGCGGCTGCCGGGCGCGTCTCGGGCAGGGCGGAAGCAGTGGATCATCGCGCGAGAGACCGGGCCGTCGTCGTGGCAGGCGTGGATCGACTTCCTGGAGCGCAAGGCGGACGACCTGCCGGAGTTCCAGAACGCGGCGGAGCAGATGTCGAGACTCGACGGCGGGGCCCTCCAGCTCCGGCCCGAGATCATCGGAGGCGTGCTGCGCGAGGGCCACAAGATGCGGCTTACCGGGCCAAGCAAGGCAGGCAAGAGCTTCGCCCTGCTCGAGCTGGCCGTGGCGCTGACCGAGGGCACGAGCTGGCTGGGGCGGTTCCCCTGCCCCAATCCGGGCAACGTGCTCTACGTCAACATGGAGCTCGACGAGGCGAGCCTGGCGCACCGGCTGAAGGCCATCTACGCGGCGCTGGGCATCCGGCCGAAGCACGCGCAGAGCCTCTTCGTCTGGCAGATGCGCGGACGGGCTACGCCGCTGAACAAGCTCGCGCCGATCATCATCAGGCGGTGCCGCGACATGCACCTGAAGGCGGTGATCGTGGACCCGATCTACAAAGTCTTGACGGGCGACGAGAACGCGGCCGCGGACATGGCGCGGTTCTGCAACAATTTCGACAGAATAGCAATGGAGTGCGGATGCGCGGTCATCGACTGCCACCACCATTCCAAGGGCGCCCAGGCTGGAAAGCGGAGCATGGACCGGGCGAGCGGTTCGGGGGTCTTCGCCCGCGACCCGGACGCGCTGCTCGACATGATCCAGCTCGACGCCGAGGACGCGCGGAAGCAGGCCCAGCGAAACGGCGAGCTGTCCGCGCTCTGGGAGCTGGCCGACAGGCTCTGCCCGTCAGAGGCGCGCACGATGGCGCCGGACGCCTCCCCCGACGACGTGTTCGCGCTCCTGGACCGCAACGGCCACGGGGACAAGGCGCGGGCGGCGAGGCTGCCGGCGATCAAGCGCTGGGAGGGGGCCACGGCGTGGCGCGTCGAGGCGACGCTGCGCGAGTTCCCGGCCTTCGGCGCGGCGGACTGCTGGTTCCGGTATCCGGCCCACCACGCGGACCACGAGGGCTTCCTGGCGGACTGCCACCCGCTCGACGAGGAGAAGCCGTTCTGGGAGCGCAGGACGAAGGGCAAGGACGGGCAGAAGCCCGACGCGGGGGCCACCGTGGACAACGTCCTGGACGAGCTGTTCCAGGATCCGAAGCGCGACCACGCCACCGTGAAGGAGGTCGCGGCGGAGGTCGCGAAGCGCTGCAAGAAGGGTTCCTGCTCCGAGTCGACGGTGACGAAGGCGCTGCTTTCGTCTGACAAATACCACCGCGTGAAGGGCATCATCCTGAGGGGGGGCGATAAATGAGAAAAACCGAGAGAGAAAACCGCGTAGTGAAATTCTCTCCCAAAACAGGGAGAAAACCAAAAAACGATTCTCCCAAAACCGGGAGAGAGAAACCGCGTAGTGGTTTTCTCCCGGAAACGGGAGAGAATACCACTCTCTCTAAAGAGAGAGATGGATATGTGTATAAAGAGACACATATCCTATCTTCTTCAGAGAAGAGTCCCCTCACCCAAATCCAGGACAGAGCCAGGGTCACGGTCTTCCTGGACTTCGGAAACGGCAACCCGCCCACCACGACGGCCCAGGAGAAGCGGGTGTCCCTCGGCCCGGACGGGAAGCCGCGCTACTACGACACGCCGGCGCTGGCCAAGGCGAGAGGCGCGCTCATGGCGCGGCTTGAACGCCTCGCGCCAGACGCGCCGATGGAGGGGCCGCTGAGCCTCACGGCGTCGTGGGTCTGGCGGAGCGCCGACGGGAAGTCGGGCTGGCGGGACACGAAGCCCGACACGGACAACATCCAGAAGCTCCTCAAGGACTGCATGACGAAGACCCGCTACTGGATCGACGACGCGCAGGTCTGCGACGAGCACATCATGAAATTCTGGGGCGAGCGCCCCGGCATCACCATCACCGTCGAGGAGCTCGGCGGCGAACCCTGAACGAAAGGAAACGAAGATGAAGGCAGTCAACACGCAGTTTCTGTCGGTCGACTCGACGGACAGCAGCGAGGAGTTCTCGAGGATCAAGATCGCGGCGGAGGTCATCGGCGTCTGGGGTCCCGTGAAGAGCATCAACAAGGCGGGCATCCGCGCCGCGATCGAAAAGGCCGTGGAGGAGAACGTGACGGTCTGCGGGGAGGACCGGGACAACAGCCCGACCGACAACCCGCCCGAACGCAACTAGGAGGGGAGTATGAGCAAGACGCCTATGAGAGAAAAGACCGTGGCGGACATCACAGCCGAAATGCGACGCTTCGCCGACGATGCCGAGGCCGCAGGCTGCTACATCTGCGCCGGCCTCGCTACGGAATCGCTCCGCGCATACGCCGACTGCATAGAGGAGGCCGTCCGCCGCGATAAAGAGCGCAACGAGGCCCTGCACCTCGACGAGCTTCTCGCCGTGAGAAAGGAGACCGAGGACGAAAACGACAAGTTGCGAGAGAGGATCGCGGCCCAGGAGGCCGGAGCCGACCGCGACGTGAAAGACCACCTCGCGCTCAAGGACGGGCTGGACAGACTCGTGTCGCTTGCCTGGCGTTTTGTCGGCTTTTATGGCGACCAGGCGACATGCAACTACGAGCGCGCCCTCATCGACGAGATGCGGAAGACGCTGAGAGAGGAGGACGAAGATGGCAGGTAGGGACTGGAGCATAAGCGACGCGCTCGACTATGCGAACAGGCTGGCCAACCACGGATGGCGCGACAAGCAAGATCCGGACACGGCGTCGTCGTGCATCTACGCCCTGTGCCGGAAGCTCAGCACCCCAGCCCGCAACTGCGACCGGTTCAATTCCGGGCCGGAGGCTCTAGGCGCCTACGACCGCCGGCTGCCGTCCACATATCTCAGACAGGCGGACAAGCTCAGGGAAATTCACGATTTCGCGGCATGGCTCTACGCCGCAGTGTAAGGAGGAAACAAGGAATGAAGAATGCCCTATTTGCCAGCATTACGACCATCTTCATCGGCGCCATCTGCGCGGGAGTGTCTGGATACTTCGGCATCGACCTCGACCGGACCGTGCTGTTCATGCTGCTCTACCATGCGATTCTCGCCAACCTAGACAAGCGGACGACGGGAAGGAGGTGACCATGCGGACGTTGAAGCGCAGCGAGTGCGCGATACTGCCTCTCGTGCTGAAGAAAAAGTGGTTCGACATGATCGCCAGCGGGGAAAAGCGCGAGGAGTACCGTGAGGTCAAGCCGTACTGGACCAAGCGCATCTGGAACTGGACTTGGCACAGATACCGCACCGACAAGCCCCTCGTCCTGGAACTGAGGCTCGGCTATGCCAGGAATGCGCCGCGGCTGGCCTTTACCGCCCCGGTCTTCTATGACACTACCGGCAACGGCGACTGCTACTACATCCGCGAAACACGCCACCACGCCGAATGGGGTGAGCCATTCGGACCGCACTTCGTGCTACCACTGCACGATCCAGTAAGGCTGGAGGACTCCGGAGATGAGTAGCGACGAAACCGTCACCGACATCGCGGCGGAGATGCGGCGCCTTGCCGGCAACCTCCATTCGCGGGCCAGGAACATACCGACGCTGTCCATCCGAACGTGGCTGGGACTCGCCGACCGCATCGAGGCGGCTGCGGCACGGGACAGGGAGAGCGCCACGAAGGCCGCCCTGGCGGCCCGGTGCAGGGACTGCGGCATAGCGGACCTGTCCGCCGGCGTCGTCAACCTCCTGAAGACGGTGGAGGACTTCGTCGGATGGGCGCTCGCCGTTGCCGGATGCGACGGCAGGAGTTGCTCGCGTTGCGAGTCGGCCGCCAAATGCATGTTCATCATGTCGCTCAATTCCGTCCGCGAGGCAATGCGCACCGTGGCGGAAACCAACCAAAAACAGGAGACGCAATGGAAATCATAGTAGAAGAAAACGCCGTCGTGGACTGCAACGGCAACGAGGTCGCCTGGTGCCCGGTCGTCAGGATCCTGTGCTCGCCCAAGGAAGGCCTCGACATGCGCAAGGTCAAGCGCATCGAGGAGGAGGCCGAGCGCATCCTCCGCAAGCTGAACGAGGCGAGGACTTGACGGCGCGGCCATAGCCGGAGGACAACGACACGAACTGCGGACGCTGTAAATGGAACGACCAGCCGCCCTCTGAACGAAAGCGGAGGGCGTGCCTGTCATGCGACTTCTCCGACGAACCAAGCCACGCCGGGCAGACGTTCGTGTCGACCGACGCGTCGCCAAGGGCGGCCGAGCGGCTCTCCCGCATGGCGCGCAGGGACGAGGGAAACCCGCTCGACGGGACGCTCGACCGCTGCTGCCAGGAGACGGCCCTGCGGCTGATCCACTTCCTCTCCGACCTCACCGCCCGGGACCGCGAGATCGTCTTCGGCGCACTGGCCGGCAAGCCGCTCGCCCAGGTGGCCCGGGAACGGCACGTCTCGCGCCAGGCGGTCGCGGCGGCGTGGCGGCGCACGGTCGAGCGGGTCCCCGCGCTGTCCGGGCTTATACCGCACACGGGAGGCGGGGGATGAACGAGCAGAACCTGAGACCCGTTTCAAGCAAGAGCGAAGCAAGCGAGCGGGGCCGGAAGGGCGGGCTTGCGTCGGGCGCAGCGAGACGCCGGCGGAAAACGCTGGCGGACACGCTGAAGACGATCCTCTCGTGCAAGATACCGAAGGGCACGCCGCTCTACGAGAAGACGCGGGCGAAACTGGCGGCTTTCGGGCTTGACTGCGAACCGACGGTCCAGGACATTCCGGCCCTGGGCATCATCGAGCAGGCAGCCTCCACGCCGGCGGCTTTCGCAGCCCTGCGGGACACGATAGGCGAGAAGCCTGCCGAGAGGATCGAGCAGTCCGGGCCGCCGCTCGTGCTTTCGCTCGCCTCGCGGGAAAGCATCGAGGCGGCCAAGGCGGCGCGCGCGGCGAGACTGGAAGAGGATGCCGGCGAAGACTGACGACCTTTTCGCGCCGATCTACGGAGAGGCGTGGAACCAGTGGCTGGGAGCCGACCCTGACGCGTCGGAGATGTGGCTCGCCGGCGGCCGCGGCAGCGGAAAGTCGTCCTTCGCTTCGCTCTGCCTGGTGGCGGGCGTGTGCCTCAATCCGGGGACGTGCGCGGCGGTTTTCCGCAAGCGGCTGACGGACATCGAGAGCAGCGTGTTCAACCAGATCGTCTGGGCGGCCGAACGGCTCGGCGTCATCGGGCGTTTCAAGGTCGCGCGGGCGCCGTTCCGGCTTACGCTCCCGGACACTGGCCAGCAGATCCAGTTCTTCGGCCTTGACGACCCCGTAAAACGGAAGTCGATAAAGGCGCCGACGGGTTACTACCGCTTCCTCTGGCTTGAGGAGCTCGACCAGTTCGCCGGCATGGCGGAGGTGCGCAGCGTGAGGCAGAGCGTCCTGCGCGGCGGCGACGTGTTCCAGTCGATCTACTCCTACAACCCGCCCGAATCGTCGGCCTCGTGGGTGAACAGCGAGGCGGCGAAGCTGCAGCCCGGACGCACGGTGCTGCGCACGGACTATCGCGACGTCCCGGGGGAATGGCTCGGCGACGGCTTCCTCGCGGAGGCGGCGACCCTGCGCCGGGAGAACCGCAAGCTCTGGCGGCACGAGTATCTCGGCGAGGTGACGGGGACCGGAGGCGAGATCTTCACGAACCTCGCGGCGCAGCGGATCTCCGACGACGAGATCAAATCGTTCCGCAACCAGCGCCACGGCATCGACTTCGGCTTCGAGAACGACCCGACGGCGCTCATGTCGTGCGCCTACGACGCATCGAGGCGCACGGTAGTCGTCTTCGGCGAGTGGGTGGCCAAGCACCAGTTCACGGACGCGATACACCGCGCCATCGCGGCGCGCGGGCTGACGGGGACCGCAATCGTGGCCGACAGCGCCGAGGCAAGGGCGATCGCGGAAATCAACCGACTGGGCGCGAGACTGCGGAAGTCCTACAAGGCCGCAGGCTGGCCCGAGACGGGCGTCCGCTGGATGAGGAGCCGCGCCCGGATCGTCATCGACCCGGTGCGGTGCCCGAACGCCTGGCGCGAGTTCTCGCGCTACGAATACGACCGCTTCAAGGACGGGACGTACCGGAGCGACTACCCCGACCGCGACAACCACACCATAGACGCCGTGCGCTACGCCCTGGAGTCCGACATCGCCCGCGACGCGGGGAGCCGCAGCACGATCCTGGCCTGATGATTGTCGGCGCGGCCTAGGGCATGGACACGAGCATTCTCTTCTCCCGGCGGCACCCGATCCTCTCCTCCCGCGAAACGCAGATCGTCCGCAACATCCTTGCGATAAGGGGCGGCAAACCCTATGTCGACGCGCGTCTCTGGCGCGCGCCGAACGAGAGCGACCTCTCCTGGATCGGGACGGGGCCGCAGACGAAGCCGGCCAACGCCGGGTGCGTCGGGCGCAGGGACCGCGCCTGCAACGTCAACGACGCCGGGCGCATCGCCGCGAAGATCAACCAGTATCTCTTCCAGGAAACGGCCTCGCGCCCCGGCGTCGACGAGGCGTGGGCGCGCGAGGCGACGCCGGACGGCCTCCCGCTCGACAACCTGTGGCAGCGGGTGAGCGACCAGGTGACCGCCGCGGGCTGGTGCTGGATACAGGCGGACCGCGGCGCACGGGAGACGGATCCCGCCACGGGGCGGCCGATGGCGCGCAGCCTGGCCAAGCGCGAGCAGAGCGGCGACCGCCTCTTCTGGATGCTCTGGCCGGCCACGTCGGTCCTCGACTGGCACTTCGACGAGGCGGGCCGTCTGGCGTGGCTCCTGACGCGCGAGGTGACATGCGACAACGCGGATCCGTTCCTCCCCGCCAGAAACCTCGAGACGCACACGCTCTGGCGGAGGGGCGCGGCGGGCGCCACGTGGCAGCGCTGGCGCAAGGGCGGCCAGAAGGAGGATGCCGCGACGCTCGTCCAGGAGGGCGACGTGTCGTCGCCGGAGATCCCGTTCGTGCTCGTCGGCCGACCGTCTGACGAACCCTGGTGGTACGACGACGTTGAGCTCATTCAGGCCCAGACGATGAACCTGGACTCGCTCTACATCGAGATCCTCGTCCGCTGCTGCTTCCCGCAGCTGGTCGTCTCGGCGTCGATGGTGGACTCGCTCACGTCCCGCATCGCCGAGCGCACGGGGCAGTCCGACGGACAGCGCATCATCGAGATCGTCAAGGAGGTCGTTCGCGGCATGGACTCGCCCATCGTAGAGAACGGCGAGGACAAGGGCGTGACGCGCATCATCTCGCCGGCGATGGCGGACATGAAGGCCATCCCGGACGAGATCGCCCGGAAAAGGAGCGTTCTCTTCGACCAGGCCGGGCTGGCACTCTTCAACCGCGAGACGCGGCAGGTCCAGTCGGCCGAGAGCAAGCAGTTCGACCATCTCGACACCGAGGCCACGCTCCGGGCGCGCGCCGGCATGCTGCAGGAGGCCGAGCGGCGGCTCGTGGCCGTCTCCACGGCCCTGGACACGGCGTGGAAGCCCTACGAGCCCACCTGGCCAAACTCCTTCGACGTGACCGACGTGGCAGCCGACTCGGCCGCGCTGGCGACGCTGCAGGGCGTGAAGAACCTGACGCTCACGCAGCGCAAGGCCGTCCTGAAGGCGGCGACGAAGATCCTCTGCGGCCTGGTCAGGCTCGACGACGACACAAAGGACAGGATCGACAAAGAGATCGACGCGCTCACGGAGGAGAGCTTCTCGTTCCCCAGGGCCGACTGGGAGGACGGCGGGGACGACGACGAAGAGGACGGCGAACAGCCCTCCCAACGTTGACGCGCCGGCCATGTTTACGCGGACGCCATCCCGCGCGACTGATGGTGCAAAACACGGGCCACACGCCGGCTCCCAAAAGGCGCGGACGGAACACGGATGAAAGACATACTCCAAAAGCTACTCAAGGGCGAAAAGCTCACGGACGAGGAACGGGCGAAAGCCGAAGCCTACGACCCCGAAAAGCTCCAGAACGAGGCGGCCGCCAACGCAAGGCGGAAGGCCGAGAGCGAGCGCGACGCGGCGAAAACCGCGCTCGACAAGCTCAAAGCCGAGATCGCCGAGAAGGAGGAGGCGGGGAAGAAGGAGAACGAGGCCAAGCTCACCGAGACGCAGCAGCTGATGAAGCGGATCGAGACACTCGAGAAAGCCAAGGCCGACGCTGAGGCCAGCGCAAAGGCGCTCCAGCGGGCCAACAGCATCGAGGCGATCCGCGCCAAGGCGGGCGTCAAGTTCGTGGACGGCATCGATCCTGAGATCACGCGCGGCGCGTTCGCCCGCGTGTTCGACGGCATGGACGACCTCGCCGACGAGGCGGCGGTCAAGGAGAAGGTCTCGGCGTTCGTGGCAAGCAACAAGGGCCTGATCGCGGATAACAGCGGCCACGGCACCGGCGGGCACGTAAACCCCGTCAGGACGGCCGCGAGGAACCCGTGGAAGAAGGACTCATTCAACCTGACCGAGCAATGCGAAATTGCCCGGTCAAACCCGGCGGAGGCCGCCCGCCTGAAGGCAGAGGCCGTCGCCACAAACCAGTAAGGGACCACCATCATGGCATTCACCTCCATTTCCGACATCGTATTCAACACCGAGTTCCTCGAGTACTTCCTCCAGCGGACGACCGAGGTCTCGCGCTTCTTCAAGTCCGGCATCGCCCGGACCGACGCCGAAATCAACCGGCGCTGCCAGGCCGCTGGCTTCGGCGGAAAGACGGTCAACATGCCGTTCTGGAACGACCTCTCCGGCGACGACGAGATCCTCACCGAGGGCGACGTCACCGTCGGCAACCTCTCCGCCTCGCAGGACGTGGCCGTCATTCTCCGCCGCGTCAAGGCGTGGGGCATGAACGACCTCGCCGTCGACCTCGCGGGCGACGACCCGATGAGGCAGCTCGCCGACCTCCTTGTGGACTACTGGGACCGCCGCGACCAGAAGATCCTGTTCAGCGTCCTCTCGGGCGCCTTCGCCGACAACGTCGCGAACGATTCCAGCGACCTCGTGCTGGACATCTCCGGCGAGGCGGGCGACGCCGCGCTCCTCTCCAAGTCCACGCTCCTCGTGGCCGCGCAGCTCCTCGGCGACGCCAAGGACCGGCTGACCGCGATCGCGATGAACTCCGCGGCCGAGACCGTCCTCTCGAACATCGAGACTTCGACGCTCTACCGCCCGTCGGAGACGCCCGGCCAGCTCGCGCGCTACAACGGGCGCTCCGTCATCGTGGACGACGGCTGCGGCTACGACGCGTCCACCGGCAAGGCCGAGATCTACCTCTTCGGCGAAGGCGCCGTGGCCTACAACGCCGTTCCCGAGCGCGTCCCGTTCGAGGCCGAGCGCCAGGGCACGAAGAACCGCGACGTGATCGTCTCGCGCTCCGCGAAGATCATGCACCTCCGCGGCGTCAAGTGGACCGACAACACCTGCGTCGGCCCGTCGCCGACGAACGCCGAACTGGCGGCCGCCGCCAACTGGGACCGCGTCTACGAGAAGAAGGCGATCCGCTGCGTCAAGCTCGTCTGCAAGATCGCGTAGTCAATCGGGCGCGGGGCGTCCTTCGCGGCGCCCCCGCCCAACGGAGGCACATACGATGAAAAGCACGATCCTCGCTTTCTGCATGGCCCTCGGCATTGCCGCCGCCGCGTTCGCCGACGGCATCGTCCGCGTGGCGAAGCCGATCCCGGCCGCCGCGCAGGGCACCAACGCCGTCGTCGCGGTGAAGTTCTCGACCCAGCGGGCCGTCAACCCCGTCGTCTTCGACGTGTTCGGCCCGACCGTGTCGTCCGGCACCGTCACGGCGTACCAGCTGCGCCATTACGGCCAAATCGTGGAAACCAACACGCTGTTCGCGGCGGCGGCCCCGTCCGCGACCAACGCATTCACGGTGGCCACGCCCCGTGGCTTCTGCTACGGCAACGAGCCCGTGTATTTCAAGTTCACGCTCGCGGCCGGCGGATACCTCGTCGTCTACGGCGAGACAAAGGAGTAGCAATGCCCGACAACGAGACTTTGGCGCTCTACCGCGGGATCGTCGCCCGCCAGCGCAAGGCGGCCGAGAAGGCCGTGAAACCGGTTCCTCCGCCGCCAGAGGAGACTCCTCCCGGGGAGGTTCCTCCGCCGCCAGAGGAGACTCCTCCCGGGGAGGTTCCTCCGCCGCCAGAGGAGACTCCTCCCGGGGAGGTTCCGGCGAAGCCCGCGTCGAAAGACCGCAAAGGGTCCGCCAAGGGCAAGTAGCTTTCGGGCGTCCGCAGGGTAGTCCGGACGCCCCGCCCGCGCCGGGCCTTCGTCTGTTTCCCCCGGCGCGGGCATTTTTGTTTCCGACATGTCGCGCAGCGCGAAAAGAAACCCTTACGGCGGCAAGTCGCCAGACCCGCTCGCCAGGCTCCGGCGTCGCGGAGACGTGACGGCGCGCTCGCTCGTCCGGGCGCTGCAGTCCAGCCTGGCGTCGATCCGCGCGCGGATAGCGACGGCCAGCGACCCGGCCTACGCCAAAAGCCAGGAGGAGCTCTACGACGGCATAGCCCGCGCCCTGGGGCGCTTCGGGAAAAAGCTCGACCGCTACCTCAAGGACGACGTGGCCTTCGCCGCGACGGACGCCGCGCACCGGGCCGACGACATGTCCGGCAGCATCCTCAAGTGGGACGAGGCGCGCGCCAGGCGCTACTGGCGCTATGTGGCGCCGCAGCAGGGCAAGAACCTCGCGGCCGTCTTCACGGACAAGATGGGCGAGGACATAATCTCGTCCCTTCGGCAGTCGCTCGTCGAGGTCGAACGCGAGGCCGTCATCGAAGGCTGGACGATGAACGAGAAGCAGAAGGCCGTCCAGGAGCGCTGGGCGGAGCTTGCCCGCGACGACTCGGCCTTCAACTTCGTCGACCGCTCCGGCAAGGCCTGGGACAACGCCCGCTATCTTCAGATGCTCACGCGCACCACGGCTCAGCGCGTCTACAACGACGCCCTGGCCGACCGCCTCGCGGAGGACGGCAGCCGCTACGCCCGCATCGTCTCGATGGGGACGCCGGGCTGCGGGGTGTGCGCGGCGTGGCAGCAGCAGATCGTCGTGCTGGGCGGGAGGTCTAGGCAGTTCCCGACGCTAGCCGACGCACGGGAGGCCGGCGTCTTCCACCCCAACTGCCTGTGCACGCTCGAATACATCGACGAAGACCTTGACGGCGAGGAGATCGAGCGGCAGCGCGACGCCGGGAAGGTCGACTGGGACGACGCCGACGCCGTCCAGGAGCGCGCCGACGAGATCGCCGTCGGGGAAATGCGCGCGCAGGGCATGTCGAAGGACGAGGCCGAGGAGTCGCTCACGCGCGGCAAGGTCGAGGATGCCATCAGGGCGGGCCTTTTCACGGACGACGCCAAGTCGCTCGCGGCGGGCTTCACGCGGGAGCAGCTGGCCGAGTTCCGGAAGAACGGCGTACCCCGCTTCGAACTGGCGAAGAAGGGCGACAAGGTCGGCTTCCGCAGGGGGAGCGCCGGCGGCGTCGTGCACCTCGACCGCGACGACATCGCGGGCGGAATGAAGGAGATATTCGGGGAGAAGGAGGGAGAGCCCCCGAGGCGGCGCGAATGGACGCCGCAAACCGCCCTCGAGCGCTCCACGGACGCAATCATGCGCCAAATCGGCGCGACTCATAGCGAAGAAAGGCTTGATCCAGTGACGGGAAATCCACATTTCGGAAACACCGATGAGGCTGCGCCGTATCGCGTAAATTGCCAACGTTGCGTTCCGACCGCCGAGGCGCGGATGCGTGGCTACGATGTTGAAGCCTCTCCGCGTCCTATGATCGGCGCGGGGCGAACTCGAAGGTCAGATCCAGACGATCCCCTCTATAGCGGAACTGCGCCTGGTGCCGCGAACTGGTTGTTTCCGACATTCCGCGATGCGCAACCAATACGGTACAGGCAACAGTCAGACATCGAGCGACAGATGGCCGCATGGGGCGACGGTACAAGGGCGCAAATTGTATGCACATGGAGAGGCCGACGGCCTAGTGCGCACACATTCCTGGCGATTCAGGAAAACGGACATACGCGTTTTGTGGATCCTCAAACAGGAAGTCGCGATTGTTCCAGATACTTCAGGCAGATTCCACGCAGAGGTCGCCGGGCGACCATATACAACAACTTCGCCAGAATAGACAACCTGGAAATGAATGACAGAATGAGGCTTGTCTGTTCGCCTAGACCCCGGGAGGAGCAATAACCTCCGGCTCGAATCCGCACTCGCCGATCGGCTTGCCGTTCACGATGAAACCGGTGAGAGCATCCTCTAGCGAGGAGAAAACTTCCTCGCGTTCGGAAATCACCTCGTCGTCGTCGAACGCGGCGCTCTTATACACCGTCTCGCCAATGGTTACGCCATCATTAAGAACTCGATTCGCGTCAATGGCGTACTCTGCATGAAACCCGCTCTGCGAGACTGTCATAAAGCAGGCCCCGCCCAGCGCAATGATTTTTGATGCCATCTTGCCGATGCGATCCATGTTTCTATTCTCCCACACTTTTGGCCGGCATGTCAAGTTTCTCCGCGCCGCCAGAACTGGAGGCGAGAAAACGCCGTCTATCTGCGTCGGTTGACAAGCGTGGAGACGATGCTCGCCAGCGTCGCGCCGGCGACCGTCACGCCAATGGCCGTCGCACCCCGGGCGGCGCAATAGACAGCCACGCCGAATGCCGCGAGCGTGAGCAGAAACGAGAATGTCTGGCCGCGCGCCGTTTCATGTCGCGCCCTTGCGGCGTCGTCGCTGGCGAGCTGGGCTGCAATCAGAGCCGCCTTTTGGCGGGCGGCCGCCTCGCGTTCCGCCATTGCCAGTATTCTTTCCGCCGCGCCATTGAGAACGCGCTCGTATCGTTCAAGCTCGGACGCGGCGGGAATCGGCCCGGATGTCTGCGAGACGGAGATTTGCTGTTCCACGGCAGCCGCCATGTGTCTCTGGGACATGGCTTTACCTCCCCTCCCGCAACGCCATGCCGTCGATGGCCTTTGCGATGTCGGCGCCAACGGCAAGCCAGGCCGAGCGCACCGCGTCGCCGTCAATCCGAGCCGCCGTCAGTCCGTCCGGATACGGGGGCATGGCGACTGGCGGCGTCGTGTGGTAGATGGAATACAGGCCATTTGCCATCCCGACGTTCGCCAGGGCGCTCAAGACCATTTTCACTGCCCGCTTCATTTCAGAACTTTCCTCTTCCATTCCATTCTCCCACAAGTCCGTTTCCGTGTCAAGCGGAATTTTCCAGGCCCCGTTGACTTCCCGGCCATTGGCATGGAAGTGCACGGCACCAGGGAGATCGAACAGAGTCTCCAGAATTTCGGGCGTGAGGTCGACGCCGCGCGCAAGGAGGCGCTGAAGGCGGCCGCGAAGACGGTGTGGAACCTCGCGCGCCACTACGCGCCGATCTCGCCTACGCAGGCGCAGAAGAAGGCGGCCCGCAAGACGAAACGCAAAGTCCGGCGAAAGGCGACGGCAACCTCGCGCGCGAAGCCGGGCGGCCTCTTCCGATCCATCGAATGGTACGCCGGCGACTATGCGTCCGTTTTCGTGGCGGCCAACTCCGAAGCCGGAAAGTACGCGAAGAAGATCCACGACGAGAAGTTCAAGACGTGGAAGAAGCGCGGCATCGGCACCGTCGCCAAAGGCACTCAGGCCGACGAGAAGTTCATCGAGCGCGCACTTCGCGACTCGCAGCCCGAAATCGACAGGATATTCGAGGCGAAGATCTCACGCGTGGGCGGCGCGGGTTGACGCGCCGGCCATGTGCATGGCAATCACACTACAGAACGCCAACGCCTATTTCGCGGGGCGCACACTGTGCCGCCAGTGGAACGAATACTCCGGCGAGCAGAAGGACGCGGCCATCCTGCAGGCGCGCCGCGACCTCTCCCGCGCGCTGGGCCGCCCGATGCGCGACGATGAGCCGCCGTACCGCGAAGGCGACAGGATGCGAGACGAATACGCCGTCTACGAGCAGGCCGTCTACGCGCTGATCCGCTCCGTCTCCCCCGAGGGCAGCGGACAGCTCGTGCAGCCGCTCGACAGCGCCGAGACGCACTACCTCGCAGCCCTCAACACCGCGGGCGGCAAGTTCAGCCTGGACGCCCTCTCCTGGCTCGCAGACGAGGTGCGGGTGACAATCACGAGGTGACGGCATGGATGACGCACAGGGACGCACGCCCTACGATGGCTTCCTCGCGGACGCCGAGACCGTCGCCGCAAAGGAGATTTTCGACGTGCTGGACCTCCGCCCGGGCGTCGAGGGCTACGTTTCGACATTCCCCGGGCTGGCGGACTGCGCCGTGTTCGACATCGGACATCTCCAGATCGGAGACCAGACCGGATTCCCCGCCAGCGCGTTCTGCTTCCGCGGTGCCCTCGACCTCTACAACCGCAGCCGTGTCATTCTCCAGTCCTGGATTGCACGTCTCATGGGATCGTTCCCGGTCGCCCCCACGCAGGGGCGCAGCCGGGTCCCGTACGCCGGAGGGCGCGTCCTCGTCCTGCGCATAGCACCTGAGAGCGGCGCCATTTCGCAGATAACGACGGAGGACGTTCAGATACGCCCGCAGGCGTCGGTTTCGACCTTCACGGTATCGGTCCTGTTCGATGTCGTGTTCCACACCAACCCGCCGGAGCCGGCGGAACCAACAAGCATGGAAGGATAGTCCAACATGTCAAGCACCACCGCGTTTTTCAACCCCACCTCGCCTTTCGGCTCTCTGACGGGCTGGGAGGATCAGACTGACAATCCGCAGACGCAGAGGCAGCGGGCCCAGGCTCTCGGGAAGGACGGCGACGAAATCGCCTCGCAGACCTACGACGAGAAGACTGTCGTGACGGCGGAGTATGTCGCCAAGTCCGCCTCGGCGGCCATACCCGAGATCGGATCCATTCTCAACGGATACCACGTCGACACCATCCAGCTGCGCTATGTCAACACCGACTTCGCGCGCATGACAATCACCGGCCACAAGCACGGCTCCTCCGCCCACCCGGCCTGCCGCACCTACAAGGACAGCGGCACCGGCGCGGTCACGACAGTCGGCGTGCTCTTCGGCTGCCCGGCCACGCCGGCGGGCTTCACGATTCCCCAGGGCGCCGGAGTCCGCTCGTGCAGCGTGACGTTCCAGGTCAACCACGTGGACGAGCTCAACGGCTCGGGCAGCTTCCTCGCGGGAGACAACTACGACGGATCGATGACCGCCGAGACCGAGCTCTGCGACACCGGGACGATCACCGCCGCGTCGGGCTGGTCTCTCATGGCGGACGGCCATGCGCGCGGCAACACCGTCGCGGAGACCTCCACGGCAACCGCCGAAAAGCATCTCGCGCACACCGTTGTGTCCGGTGGCGGCGACTAGGGAGGCGAGGGTGTCCCTGCTCTTCACGTCGGAGCTCGACAAGCTCAGGGCCCGCGGCATTGCGGTCGCGGACCTTGAGCCGGACGAGATCGAGGCGCTTGTCCACGCGTGCGACCGCATGGCAAGCCCCTTTTCCGACGTGAACGCGGACGCCGCCGGAATGCCGCTGCCCGTTGGAAACGGCGTCTATTTCTGGCGGCCGACGATCGGCGCGTGCCTCTGGCTTGACGAATACGCCGGCAAATGGTGGAAGGACAGGCCGATGCGCCTCAAGTGGGCCTTCGTCTACGCCCTGGTCCACGCCCGGGAGCCCGACGCGTTTTCCTCCCTGACGAAGGAGGACGAAGCCGAGGCCGCGATCAAGCGGGAGGCGCTTCGGCTTGTCGTGAACGAAGGCGAGGTCGACGCGGCGCTCGACCGTCTCTTCCCGGCCGACGAGTCGAAAAGCGCGACGCCGCCTCCTGAGGCGCAGCCCGACTGGGCCGCGATCCTGGCCAGGCTCGAGACGCAGACGGGCATACCGTCGCGAGACTGGATGTGGGGCAAGTCGTCGGCCTACGCGCTCAGGTGCTATTGCGACCTCACGCACTTCGCGGCCGCGTCCGGAGGCGCGAAGGCGCAGCGGATGAGGGACGAACGAGACCGGGCGGCCAACGCGCTTGCGCGTCTCGGCGAGGCCATATCCAGTCGCATCGGCGCAACCAGGGAGGACTCGCAGTGAACGTCCTCGAATACTTCATCCGGGCGAAGGACGCCACCGCGCGCGGCATCGCGAGCGCCAGGCAGCGGCTGCGGGACTTCGTCGCCGGCGCCGAGGCGAAGGGCGGCGTCGACGTCAAGGTCAGGCGCATCGACATTTCCGACGCGATCACCAAGTCGGAGGCAGACCTGAAGAAGTCGGCGGAACGGATCATTTCCGACATCGGCCGAAAGGCGACGGTCCGCCCGAAGTTCGACTTCTCCCGCGTCGGGGAGGCCCTCGGCAGGGCGCTGTCGGCGCTCAGGCAGAAGGCCGACTCGCTCTTCTCGAACCTCTTCAGGATGTTCGGCGGCAACTGGGCTAAGTTCTCGGAGGCCGCAGGCGGGGCCATCGGGCAGATAGCCGGGCGGATCACCGGACTCGGCGGCGTCGGGGCCAAGGCATTCGCGGCCATCGGGTCGGCGGCGACGGTCACGCTTGCCGCCGCAGGCGTGGCCATCGCGGGCCTCGTGAAGATTTTCGACGGCATCGCGGACAGAATCGCCGCGCGCTGGCGCCAGACGGCCACGATTATGGCCGACAACGTCCGGGCCGCCGCGCAGCGGATGTCGGACGCCTACTCGCGCGTGTTCCGCGACATCGACCGCGGCATGGACTCCCTGCAGCGTCGCCAGGCCCATGAGCAGGGCCTGCGCGAGGACAATGCCGGCGCCGAGGCGGCCCGGACGGCGGCCGACCGCGAGCGAGAGATTGCGGACGCCCTGGCGCGCGGCGCCTCTGTGGCCGAGGTCGAGGCGATGCGCCGGCGCCACGCAGAGGAGGACGCGATTGAGGCCGCCAGGCGCAGGGAGCTTGACATCGACCGGCAGATAGCCGACGCCGAGGACCGCATCGCGCAGCGCACCCGGGACAGGGGGCGCGTGGAGGAAGAGGTCCTGCGCGGCGCGACCGAAGCCAACCGGAAGGCCTACGACGCCGTCCAGGCGGCCGCGAAACGCGCGAACCTCGGGAACCTCTGGTGGCGCACCAAGTCCGGGAAACAGCGCATCCGCGACGAGGTCGGCGAGATGACCGAGGCGCAGCGCGCCCGGATCGACGAGGCGATGAAGGCCGTCGCGGAGGCGGGCGAGCGCTACTATCAGATCGACTCGGCGAACGAGGAGGATGAGCGACTTAAGGAGCGGCTGCGCCTGCAGGGCGACGCCGCGCGACTCGAACTGGAGGCAGCCGAGGCCGCGAACGCGAATGCCCGCGCCCTGGAGGACGCAGCCAAGTCGGAGGCCGAGGCGAAGCAAGCCGCCGAGGACGCCGCGAGGGCCGAGGCCGAGGCCGCCCGCGAGGCGGAGAGGCGCGCCGACGAGAACAGGCGCGCCGCGCAGGAGCTTGCCTCCATCGAGATCGACCTCGAACGGGCGCGCCACGCGTCGGAGCAGGACGGCGGGAGTCAGGTTCTGCGCGACCGGCTGGACGCCGTCCAGGCCTACTACGCGGCCCTCTCGGCCGCGCAGGACGAGTCGGAGCGCGCGGAGATCCGCTCGGCCTACTCGATCCAGCAGAAGCGCCTGCAGCTGCTCCTCGACCTCGAGAGCGAGGAGCGCCGTGCCGAGGAGGCGCGGGCCCGCCAGGAGGCCGCAGACCGCGAGGCCCAGCACCGCGCCAACGTCGCCGCCGCTCAGGGCGAGCTAAACGCCTCGAAGGGTGCCGAGGCCGCCGCGCAG
>JAEEGL010730561.1_pt1 | contig 26210 bp, 25 predicted proteins | sample 9134231 | NCBI WGS metagenome assembly JAEEGL01 (sample SAMN16246548, study PRJNA631951) | gut metagenome | biome: gut microbiome; feature: rumen; material: fiber-attached | host: Bos | place: Iran: Karaj | collected 2018-10
CTTTTATGCGTGCTTCTTCTTCGACCTTGGCTTCTGCATCGGCACCTGCGCTTTCTTCATCGAAAGTAAAATCTTTTTCGGGAACCGTATCATCGTTATCATTTCTCAAAACTCCCCCGATGTCGGAAGTCACGGTATCTTTTATAAGAGTTCCTGAGAATCCTGATTTTTTTGATCCGTCTATCTGAGCACATGATGTGAAAAGTAAAACTGTCGACATCAAAAGCGGCAATATGATCCTTGACTTTTTCATTTTCCACCCTTTTATAATTCTGTTAATAATTTCGCGCATTCAGCGAAACAGTTTAAAAGATGTTTTGTTGTATATTTTATTATATAATGCTTTTTTGGGATTTTTCAGCCAGCCTGTTCCCTTTTTACCGTAGCCAGGAATCAGCATTTTTTTGATTTTACGCTTAAGTTTTCCTGTAGTGCGGGCCTTAAAAGATCTTTTCAGGCTCGGTTTTCTTAATCCGAATTTCATATGATCTGCTCCTGATTACGACAAATATTATTCTTTTATTTATTACGGAATATACTGTGACGGTTTGAGCGCAATCGCGATTATATCCAGAATCCAGCCTATTCCGAAAAGTCCGTATGTAAAAAGGTAAACGATACCCATAACAATTTTGCCTTCGTAAAATTTATGCGCGCCGAACAAACCCAATAAGACACAAAGCAAAAGCGCGACCGATTTGCTTTTGACGTTTCCGCTAAAGTCAACCTGCTCCCTTACGGGTTCGGAGTATTCTTCCGGTTGATATACTTCTCTTACAACTATCTCCCTGTTTGCGGTATATCCGCAATTGGGACATGCGTTTGTGTAATACTCCGTATTGCAGTCAGGGCATATTTTCGCCTGCTGCCCTGCCTTGACGCCGCATTTGGGGCAGAACAGTCCGTCTGAATACTCATTTCCGCAATTTGCACATATTATTTTGAATTGATTTGCTCCGCATCCGCTGCAGAATTTATCTGAATCGTGCGCAGTCCGTCCGCAATACTCGCATTTTTTCATGGGTTTTTGACCTCTTGTTCAGATTATGTTTAATTATTTTTATTATAACAAACAACCTGCCATTTGTCAAGCTTTTGCGAGGATGCGGTTTTCGTTGGAACAAAGCCGTTTTTATAAAAACGTGTAACTGTTTTTTTACTTGATAATTCCGTTTTTTGCCTTACTGCCGTATGTTTTTTGTCCTGTAGATATATCATTGCATATACGCAGAGGACCGATTGATCGAAGCAGATATCGATATATTCTGCGATCGTTCGAAAAATTTGTTTTACGGGGTTGAAAAATCGCTGATAATATGTTAAAATGATTTAAATGTATTAAATCGGTCTGTATCAGTTTTGTTTTTTCGGAGGATATATGACGCAGAGAGAAAACATGCTCAGAGTTATACGGTTTGAGCGGCCCGACTATATTCCCGTTAATTTTGCCGTCAGCGACTCGGTATTTTCGCATTACGATCCGCATGCAGTTGAGGAACTGCTTGAAGCGCATCCGATAATCGCAGGCAAGGAAAGAATGAATTGGAACAAGGTGCCGAAAAGCAATAATGATATAGACAGAACGCACATATATTACGATGAATTCGGAGTTGAATGGAAAGGCGAGATAGACGGTATAAGAGGAGTTATTCAGAAGCATCCGCTTGATGATTTTTCAAAAATAAAAGATTATAAGTTTCCGGCAATTCCGAAGTTTAATATCGAAGAAGAAAGAAAAAAAGTTGAAAAATCTAAAAACGACGGCTTTTTCACAGTATCGGGACTTCCTCACGGACACACCTTTCTTCGGCTCACCGATCTGTGCGGCTACAACAATGTTCTTTGCGGAATGATGGATGAAGACGCGGAGCTGGAAAGTCTTATAAAAAAACTCGAAGAGTATAATTATGCATTTTCGGAGTTTTTTTCACGATCAGGCTACGATATGATAAGTTTTCCGGAAGATCTGGGAATGCAGTCGGGGCCGATGATATCGCCGTCGCTTTTCAGAAAATATATCAAGCCGTCTTACCGGCGGCTTATGAGACCTGCAAGAGATGCGGGCGCGGTGATACACATGCATTCCGACGGAGACGTGAGAACACTTGCCGACGATCTTATAGACGGAGGCGTTGACATTCTGAACATTCAGGATCTTGTGAACGGCATTGACTGGATCCATGATAAGTTTTTCGGGAAATATGCGCTTGAACTTGACATCGACCGACAGAACATCACGGTATTCGGCACGCCGAAAGACATTGACGATCTGATAAGAAAAGAAGTGACGACTCTTTCGTCGCCATCGGGCGGGTTGATGCTTATTTTCGGATGGTATGCCGGAACTCCGCTTGAAAACATACGCGCGCTTATGGATGCGCTTGAAAATTATATGTTCTATTGGGACTGACGACAGTCCGTTAAAAAGTATTCAAATTAAATAATATACAGGAGAATCATTTATGAAAATCGCAGTACCTTATGAAAGCGGAAATGTTTTTCAGCATTTCGGACACAGCGAAAAATTCAAAATTTACGACGTTGAAAACGGCAGCATCATTCGTGCTGAAATCGTTGACACAAACGGCAGCGGACACAGCGCCCTCGCCTCTTTTCTTGCCGACAAAGGAATAACCGCGCTTATATGCGGCGGAATAGGCGAAGGTGCGAAAAATGCTCTTAAAGAAGCGGGGATCGATATTTTTGCAGGCGCGGACGGAAGCGCCGACGAAGCTGTAAACGCATTTATCCGCGGACAGCTTGAATATTCCGAAGGCGAATGCCATGACCATCACTGCCACGATGACGACTGCGACTGCGGCGACCATGACTGCGACTGCGGCGACCATGACTGCGACTGCGGACACTGCCATGGAGACGACGGCTGCGACTGCGGCTGTGAAATGCCTCATTTTGAAGGAAAAAACGTAGGGAAAAAAGTACGCGCGCATTACAGAGGAACATTTAACGATGGCACACAGTTTGACTCGTCATACGATCGCGGCGAACCTCTCGAATTCATATGCGGAGCAGGACAGATGATCTACGGTTTTGATGCCGCCGTTGCAAATATGGAAGTGGGACAGATTTCGGACATCCATCTTATGCCCTCCGAAGCATACGGTGAATATGATCCCGATGCTGTTTTCACGGTAGAGATCGATCAGATGCCCGGATCTGAAAATGTATCGGCAGGACAGCACGTATATCTTTACGATCATCACGGACATCCGTTCCCCGTAACAGTTACGGCAAAGGACGAAAAAACCGTTACTTTTGACGCTAACCATGAAATGGCGGGAAAAGAGCTGAATTTCCGCATAGAGCTGGTTGAAGTTGATGACTGATGCCGTCAGGCTGCACATACTGTTTTACGGCAGAGTGCAGGGCGTGGGATTTCGCTTCAGGGCGTGCAGCGCCGCGTTGACATACGGCTGCACAGGCTGGGTCCGCAACATGACCGACGGATCTGTGGAGATGGAAATTCAGGGCAAAAAGAATGATATAGACAGCGTGATTTCCGCCATAGAAAAGGGAACATATGTGCATATCGAAAATATAGCCGTAAAGGAAATACCGATTACGGCAAATGAATACGGTTTCAATGAAAAATAAAAAGGACGGATTTGATCCGTCCCTTTTTTATTGTTTTTACAGTTGATTCTGCGTTTCGGTATACGGCAGAAGCGCTATCTCAAGGTTGCCGTTTTTTGTGCGAAGTTCATCTATAAAAGCTTTCTCTTCTGCGGGGTTTTTCAGCTGAACTTTGTATGATAAACGGAACATGCTGCCCATTCCGGTCGTTTTTACTCCGGCATTTTCGTATTTTTTCAGATAGTGCGCAAAAATATCGTCAAATGTTCCCGTATATTCAAGCGATTCGGGGATCGTGATCCTTAAAAGCTGATCTACAGCCATACTTTTATGCTCAAAAAGCGGAACAAGGCTGAGAAGAAGGAAAAGGACGGAAAGGGCAAGAAGGATGACTATACCGTATCCTATATATCCCATACCGAACGCAATGCCGGAACCCATCGCTACAAGGATCGCCGCAATTTCGTCCGCGCTGCCCTGAGCGGAGCGGAAACGGATAAGACTGAAAGCGCCGCCTATCGCAACGCCTGCGCCGATATTGCCGTTGACGAATGTTATTACGGCAGCCACTACAAACGGAATAAGCGCCGTAACGATGAAAAACCGCTTTGTGGAGCGGACGCGAAAGCTCATTATCCACGAATACAGAAAACCGGTGACTATGGAAACCGCCGCCATTATAAAGAATTCCGACGGAGCTACCGCGGAAGAATAAATTGAATCAAACATATTATAATCTCCTTCTATATTTACATTTTACGCGTATCGAGAAGCTGTTGTCTGTATGCTTCGCCGTATTTAGAGAAGCTTGCTTTTCTTATGTTGCCGCCTGAAAGGATATCAACAAGCCAGAGCGGCATTGCTTCCTGTACCTTGACCTCGAGTATCGTCCAGCCCTCGTCAAGAAGAGAAGTGCCGTCCATCGATTTTGTCAGAGTGAGGTCGCTTGTTCTGTATCGCGGATTTTCGTCTATCGTAAGCCTGAGGTCTCCGCCCGGTTCGAAATATGCCACACGGTCGTAAATAATAAGGCAGGCGGGAACGAGAACTTTATAAAAATCACGAAATGTTGTAATCTCCCTGTTGATCTGACCGGGCGAGCAGATATCGCCGTCACCCGAAAAGAATTTATGAACAAGAGGGATCGTTGTTTCAACACGGCGTTTATATACAATGCCGTATGCCTTGCGCTTCAGTTCAAGAAAAACCGGTGAAGATTCAGTTGCGAGCCCGTAAGAACGCAGACGGATCTTTTCTTTAAAAAGAGGTTTTTCAACGCTTGTGCGTATGAGCTGAAAAGTCGGAGTATCATAATACAGAGATGCGATCGACGTTTTTCCGTAATCGTCTGCCTGCATATGACCTTTCAGACGTTCTCTGAAATACTCCGTCTGCTCTGGTGAAAGCAGATATTTCAGTTCATACCGTTTCATAACGGTTATAGCCAAAATATCACCCCGCTGTCACATAAATATGCGCAGAGTAAATATTCCGTTCGCAACATTTGCCGAAATACGCCCTTTCAGCGCCTTGACCGCATCTTTCACATACGAAAGACCAAGTCCCGTTCCGTCGGAATTTTCAAGAGTTGTAAAGCGGTCAAATATCTGATCCGCGGGACCGTCCGAAAGAGCCGCATCGTTGCTTGTTTCAAGAACGACATAGCCGTTTTCGTTTTTCAGGGTGAAAGATACTTTATGCAGAGCGAATTTTACCGCGTTATCTATAAGTTCGACGATCATTTTGTTGATCGAGTCTGGGTCAGCCGAAACTGTGATGTTTTCATCGATATCGGTATGTAATTCAAGCCCCTGTGATGAAAATCTTTCGGCAGCGTCGTCAAGCGCCGCGCTGAGGTATTCCGAAACAGGCACTTTTTCCTGCTGCAATCCGTCTTCTTCGAATATTCCGATCTTCCCGAGCTTTTCAACAAGCTCGTTCATTTTGGCAAGCTGACGGCGGGTCGAGCGTGTCTGATCGTCAGGTCCGTATTTTCTTTCCGCAAGTTCCGTATTGCCGTTTATAACGGTAAGCGGAACGCGAAATTCTTTATTTGCGTTTTTAATAAAGGTTTTCTGTTTTCTGTCTGCTTCTTCAAGTGGCGAATAGATTTTTCTGCCGATACTGAATAAAAGAAGCCAGCTTGCGGCAAGAACAATTATTTCTCCGACAGCGGAGATGATCAGAATTCTGTATGACGGCAAAAGCTCCCGTCCCTGATCGATCACCGTAACATATGTTGCGCCGTTGCGTTTGTAAACTCTGTAACGGTATGTATATTTCGTCCATCCGGTTTTTTTGCCAAGAAGGCTTTCCGCCCAGGAAACAGCTTCGCTTTCGGTGACAGCGGAAATATGGAACGCAACGGTTTCTGCATTGTTTTCTTTACCGGTAAAAGCAACTGTAAAATATCTCAGCGATTTGTTGAGCTCCGGCGAATCGGGGCCCATCGGTCCCATACCGAAAGCGCCTTTCTGCTGAAAGCCCGTATTGCCTGACATGGCGTCGCCCTTTTCAAACGTGCCCTGTCTTTCGGCAAGCATCTGAGTGATCTCATCCGCATCCGATGATGCCATGGTAAAGTTTACGCCGTTGATCACGGCAAGAAGAACGGTAAGAAGAACAAATATCGTAAGCAACGAATATCGTCTGAATTTTTTTTCCGCTTTATTCATTTCCCGCCACCGCAGCAAATCCTTTCTTCGTAATATATTTTATTCTTGTTTTGGCGCCCGACCTTTCAAGTTTTGCGTTCAGTGATGATATATATACTTTTTCTGCTGCCAACAGCGGTTTTTTTTCTGTCACAGAGATAAAAGCATCCGTTTCTTCGGCAGTGACAGCCGAACCGTTTTTCAAACGGAACGCCGAAACATCTATTTCGGCGTCTGCAGCCCTGACAGTATCGCCCGACATCGCTTTTTTCATAACATTATCTATAACTGCCCTTATTTTTCCGGGATCGAATGGAAACGGCAGAAATGATGACGGAAGAAGCTCATCGTTGAGGATCTTAGGCGTGACCGATTCGTATATCAGAACGATAACGGGAATATTTTTTTTCTTTATTCGCGTCAATACTTCCTTATACTCGATACGGGGGATATTTCTGTCAAGAATGACGATATCATATTTTTCTTTCGACAGTGATGAGATCACCTGCGTTCCGTCAAACACCGTTACCGTTTCCCATCCGTCGGACTCAAACAGTTTGCCGAAGCATTCAAGAAGATCCCTGTCTGACGATGCAAAAAGCATTCGCATATCATTTCACCTTTCGTTTTCAATCAGGAAGACACCGAAACATCGCTGTAACATGAAGTGGAAGAGTAGCCGTTTGAATTCGTGAATGTATATTTCGTTCCGTCGACTGTTACGGTATGACTTCCGGAAGAGTGAAGGGAAAGCGAAATCTGCTTTACGTTTCCTCCCGTGCTTACGCGGCCGTAGCCGAGAACTATCAGCGTTCCCGAAGTGATATTTACCGAACCGTCGGCATCTATTGCGGCAGCCATATCGCTGCCCGGACCTCTCGTTATCACAACGCCGCCGGTCTGATCATAAGTGCCGTTGCTGTCTATTCCGTCCGTATCTCCGTTCGGGGAAACAGTCACGTCAAGGTAGCCTCCGGTAACGTTGATCTGAGGTGCGCTGTCGCCTTTGCAGGCGTTTACTCCGTCGTCGTTTGCCGCAACATACGTTTTGCCTCCCGAAACATTGATTATATTTGCTTCAAGACCTTCATATGCGCTGTCTATGTTTATTTCGCCGCCTGAAATATTCAGAGAGCCGTCGGCATGAATACCGTCTGCGCCGATGACAGTCTGCTGTCCGCCCCAGCCGCCGGGACCCATTCTTCCGCCCGCAGTTTTGTTTTCGGGAGCGTACACATTCATCGTTACAGTGCCGCCGGAAATATTGATCGTTCCGAGTCCGCTCTGTCCGTCATCGAAAGCCGTTCCGTAATCCGCGTGCAGTCCGTCGTCATAAGTCTGAAGTGTAATGCTTCCCGCAAGGATGTTTATTTCGTTCTGGACCTTCACGCCTTTGTATGAAGTTGTTGCCGCATCGGATGATGTATATCCGCTGTATGAGCCGGTATATACGGTTACTGCAGGTTCGCTTTCGCCTGCGCTCATTTCGAAGCTGTGAGCTGCCTGAAAAGCGTCTCCGGCAGCGTATACGGTAACAGATCCGCCGAAAACGATTATATCTCCTCTTGTAACGCCGTTTTTGCTGACATCCGTGTTTTCCGTTTTTATTCCGTCGCCGCCCGTTGATATCGCTACAACTTCACCGCTTGTGACGGTGACTGAATCATCGCCTTTAAGCGCTGTGGACGGAGCGGTAACTTTAAGTGAGAGATTTTGTATCTCAAGATCTTTTGTTGTGTGTATACCGTTGTTGTATGCGGAATTAACAACAAGCGTTCCCTTGCCCTTCATTTTGAGATCGCATTTTGCGTAGATCGCGCCCTTACCGAGCGTGTCGTCCGTTAAAGAAGAGGATCGTGTATCATTAATAACATTTTCCGTATTCTTTTTTGCGGAGATCTCAACTTTATCTGCATTGAGGACCTTTATGGGAGAATCGGTACCGCAGCTTATCGTTGCGCCGGAAAGCTCAATGACCACTTCGTCGTCATCGCCCGCGTCAACAACGATCTGTCCTTCAAGAAATCCTTCCAATGTGTATGTTCCGGCAGTCGTGAGAGTATAAACATTGCCGGAATTTTCAAATGTTCCGTCGGCTGAGGTCAAAGAGAAAGCCGATGTAGTTTCTTTGGCGGAAATATCCGTATCAGTGACCGCTTCGGCTGTTTGAGCAGCTGATTCGGTTTCGTTCTCTGTTTTTTGTGTATCCGTATCTGTTTTTGCCGTGCAGGCTGCAAAAGATACCGCAATAAATATTGCCAGAAGCAAAGCCGTTATTCTTCTCATTGATATATTTCCCTCATTTCCCTGCGGTTTTTACAAAACCGCCGTTTTGATATGCTGTCACGTTTTTCATTTGCAGAGACATTATATAACACGTAAATTGAAAAAAGATTGAATGATTTTAAATTTTATTTTTTCGGGATCAGAACCGTGAATACCGCTCTGCCGTTTTTGTAGTCCGCGCGTATCTGGCCGCCGTGCGCGGAGGCAACGGCATGCGCTATTGAAAGACCGAGACCGTAATGAGAGCCTTCACTTTCCCTTGATTCATCGGTCCTGTAAAACCTGTCAAAAATATGCGCAAGCTGTTCGTCGTCAAGCGGATCTGACTCGTTTGTGACCGAAAGACATGCGAAATGGCGTTCGCTTTTAAGTGAAAGATATATTTCGGTGCCGGTTCCGTGAGATAAAGCATTGTCAAGAAGCACAGATACAAGCTGACGCAGCTGATTCTGACTGCCTTCGACAAAGATACCGTTTTCCGCTTCGCTGATTATCGTTTTTCCTTTTTCGAAAGCAAGGCTTTCAAACGGCAGCACTTCGCCATTTACAAGCTTTGAAAAATCAAGCGTTTCTTTCGGTATTTTTTCGTTTTCGGCTTTTGAAAGCATAAGGAGCTGTTTTATAAGTTCGCTCATTCTTGAGTTTTCATAATCTATATTGTCGAGCCATTCGCTCTCTCCGATCTCTCTTCTTAACAGCTCGCTGTTTGCTGAAATCACAGCGACGGGCGTTTTGAGCTCGTGGCCAGCATCTGAAACGAACCGTTTTTGACGAATGTCGTTTTCTTCAAGAGGACGGACTATGCTTCTTGCGACGATCACGGATATCGCCAGTAAAACGGCAACGGCTGCCGAGCCGATCATAAGCATCTGTTTGAATAAAAGCTCAAGATTCTTGTCGCCTATCGTGCCGTCTATCATTGCAACAAGAGTATAGCCGTCTTTTTCTGCAACACGGTAATATATATTCCCGTATGTGCCTGTTTCTTTTTTGCTATCAAGCGCCGCAGATGCGATCTCAAGAAGCGTGTCTTCACTTTGAAGACCGTTGTCACCGTTATTTATCGCGATTATTTCACCCGATCCGGAATAAGCCACGGAATAAAAGGTGGAAAGCCGGAATCCCGGTTCGTTTCTCATATGACCCTTTCCCTGCATCATACCGGGAAATTCCGAAAACATGTTGTCATGCTCCAAAGGAGGCGGATCTTCCCTTTCAAAATCAAAATCTTCCCGTTGATTTTCAGGATCGTAAAGCGCGATATAGGTCATGAGCATTTCATCGTTTTCGTTCCGCATTGCCGCCCTGCTTGAAAGGTAGATCGTGCTCAGCGTTACTATCATCAGAGCAAGCAGTGATAAAACCACCGTAAAAACGATCTTAACTTTTGTTTTACCGAACATCGCGACACCTCAGCTCATATCCTATTCCGCGGACCGCTTTTATTTCGCATCGGGATTCCACAAAAGCGAGTTTTTTTCTGGCAAAGGACATGTATACCTCTACATTGTTATATTCCGAATCGCTTTCATAACCCCATATTTTCAGGGCTATCTGCTCCCTGTTTAGAATTCTGTCGCTGTTGGCAATAAGATATTCAAGAATGCGTAGTTCTTTTTCTCCGAGCCTAACGCTCTGTCCGTTGTCGCACCTGAGTACGGCATTTTTCAGGTCAAGCGTAATATCCCCGTATGAAAGACTGCCGTCGTTTGTAGGCAGGTTTCGTCTGGCAAGCGCACGCAGACGGGCAAGCAGCTCTTTTGTCATAAAAGGTTTTGTGAGATAGTCGTCCGCTCCGCTGTCAAGTCCTTCCACTTTATCGTCAAGTTCACTTTTTGCGGTAAGCATAAGTATGGGTGTGCGAACACCTGAGGCGCGCGTTTTTTTTGCTACCGCGTAACCGTTCATCCCGGGCATCATAACATCAAGGACAATCAGGTCGTATATTCCGCTTTCCGCTTCGTAAAGAGCGTCTTCGCCGTTATCTACGGATGTAACATCGTACCCTTCCTGACGCATTATTTCACAAAGCGCACGATTCATTCTTTTTTCATCTTCTGCAAGCAATACTTTCATTATTTTCGTCCTCCGTAATAAAGAGAATACCATATGAAAATTGAAATCAGATTGAAAATATGCTGTATTTACAGAATTATACCACAATATAAAAAGGCGCGCAATAAACAGAACGGAAAAGTCATAAAAAATTTGCCGACACGGGATAATTCACCGCATAAAGCAGTATTGTTTGATTTCTTTTCCCCTGATTGCGGTTGACTTTTTTCAAAATTATGCTATAATAAACAAGACTTGATCTGACTCCATATCCGTTTTATATATATCGAGGCGAAAGGATATATTTTATGATTAGTTTGGAAAAAGAAAACTGGAAAATATGCGGACGAGAAGAAAACTGTTCGTTTTCGGACGGAATTATCCGCACAAAAGACGCTTTTGCGGTAAATAAAGAAATTGACGCCGAAAATTTTGAGCTTGTTTTTTTTGCAAGATCCCCCGAAAAGGGACTTAAAACAGAGCTCTGGGCGTCTTTCAGAAGATACAGCCGCGATTATTTTTACATGGTCGGTCTTCGCGGTGACGGACACAATCACCTTTATCTTTCTCGTCTCGGTTCGGGAGGATACGATAAGCTGCTTGCGGTAAATCCGCTTGATTTTTCCGTTATGCCCGGCACATGGTATAAAATAAAAGTTATTTGCGCGGGAAAAAAGATTGCTGTTTATATTAATGACGAAACATCGCCGAGAGTTCTTTGCGAAGACGACGCTCCGTTCGTTTCGGGAACGATAGCGTTCGGCGGCGGCTTTACCGAAAGCGAATACAAGGATATTTCACTGCGAAACGTTGAAAGCAACGCTCTTGATGAAACGGAGGCAGCTCCTGATTTTCTTCAGACAATAACTCCGTCCGCAGAGGAAAAAGAAATAATAAGAAAACGCAACCGTGCAGTCTACCGTCCTTTTCCCGTACCTCTTTTGCCGGATGACAGAGCGGAAATGTCTCTTGAAGGCGACTGGCTTTTTATTCCCGAACAGGAGGCGGGCAAAAATGCCGCCGAACTGCTTTATGACGACTCGAAAGCGCATACTATCCATGTTCCGGAATGCTGGATCCCGCTTCTTGCATGGCTTGAAGGCGAGTCTTTCGGCGACAGCAAGCTGAGCAAAGGTCAGAGCGACACATTCGCGATAGACAATCTGCGCCGTGTGCAGAATTACACGTTTGACTGGCAGGAAACTCAGTGCGCATGGTACCGCCATTATATCGATCTGCCGGAGGGCATAGATAAGAAGGATATCACTCTTGATTTTGAAGGGATCGCGCTTGTAAGCGAAATATATATAAACGGAACAAAAGTTCATGAAAATATAGGCATGTTTGCACCGATGCAGGTCGACATAAGCAGTTTTGTTCATGCGGGCAGAAACGTGATCGCAATAAAAGTAAGCAGGATCGTTGATCTCGACGAAGATATTACCGACGGCAGCATCGACGAAAACTATACTCTTGCAAGAGATACGCAGGCGGATGAATTCTATGCGAAAGACTGCGAACACCGTCCTTTTAATCTTGATGATATACCGCACGCATTTTATTCGGGACATCCCGGCGGAATATGGCGCTCGGTAAAAATGATAATCCGCGACAAGCTTTTTACCGATAATTGCTGGTTCAGACCGAAGACCGACGGCGCTGCGATAGAAGTTACCGTGGCAAATACCGATACTGTCGCGCGTAAAGGCAGGCTTTCGTATTCGATCGTCCATACCGTGACCGGAGAATATCTCTGCGGCGGCGATATCTGCGATATTTCTCTTGAAGCAGGAGAAAAAACGACATATACCATGCAAACGCCGAAGGTAAGTCCGAGGCTCTGGGAACCCGGAAAACCGAATCTTTACAGATTGACGTTTATTATTTCCGAAAATGACTGCGTGAAGGACAGATACGTTGAAAAAGTGGGGTTTCGCACCGTAACTCTTAACGGAAGTCAGCTGGTTTTTAACGGAAGGCCGATATGGGTAAGAGGCGGAAATCACTGTCCTGCGCATGTTCGGCCAAATGACAAAGCCCTTGCGGAAAGATTTATAGAATCTGCTCTTGAAAACAACGTTATAGCAACAAGAACTCACGCGTCGCCATGGACAGACGTGTGGCAGAATGCCGCTGACGAAAAAGGATTTCTTGTTTCATTTGAAGGAACATGGCCGTGGCTGATGCTCGTTCATATTCCGAGCGACCGTTCTTTTGAAATATGGAAAACGGAACTGCGGGCTCTTTATATGAGACACAGAAACAGACCGTGCCTTTTTGTGATAACAATGAACAACGAGATGAATTTTTATCTTACACGAGGCACAGATGAAACGATAAGAGAAAAGGCGTACCGTGTTCAGGGCGGTCTGAAAATTGCAAGAGAGGTATTTCCCGATCTTCCGCTGATATGCGATTCGGGCTACAACAGGGCTCCGACGCTCGCAAAAAGCCGCGATCTTAACTTTCCTTACGCAAACGGTCGCTATGAACGCATAATTCAGAAATACGGTTTTGACGACGGAGATATAGACGATCCGCATTTCTATTACGGCTGGTACGACATAGATTTCTTTCACTTCATGAACGGAGATTTCGGCTGGCGTGAAACGATACCGGGACGTCCGTGTTTGCTGCAGGAGCTTTCTGTAGGCTATTGCAGAGATGAAGACGGTCATGCCGTTCGCTCATATCTTTATTCACATCAAACGCCTCAGACCACAACAGGCAAAAGGTCGTATGAACATAACGATCCGAAATATTTTCAGAAGAGTCACGCATTTCAGGTAAAAGGACTTGCCGAAACGTTCCGTCGCGTTGAACATGAGCGGGTATGCGGAATATTGCTTTTTGCTTTTGAAACATGGTTTTATTACCATTGCGACGCTTTGCGTATTCAGCCTATGCTTTCGGCAAAAAAGCTTAAAACGGCATATCAGCCGGTCCTTGTGTGCGCGGAGCTTTATTCACGTCATTTTATGGCGGGAAAAGAAATCGATATTCCCGTTACAATAATCAATGATGACCGCGACAGGGATATTATCACTGCTCCCGAAGCGGAAGTATCGATAGAAACAAAAGACGGCGTGATAGCTTTTGCCGGACTCTCTTTTGACGATATCGGATATTTTGAAACTTCCATGAAAACCGCCACTTTGCGTTTGCCCGAAAAGCTGCCGAACGGTGCGGCGAATGCTGTTCTGAAACTGCGCGCCGTAAGCAACGGCGAAACGGTATCGCAAAACGACTACGATATTTTTATCGGCGAAAAAGACTGGGCAATTTCTCCGAAAAAAGATATGTCAGCTTTCTGCCTCGAAGACGACGAAAGAGCGATCTCATTTCTTAAAACGCATAAACTCAATGCAGTGATAACAAAAGATGTTCCGTCCGAAAACGAAACAGATACAAGGCTTGTGATCGCCAAAAAACTCGATCCTGCGCGTTCCGCGCTCGTTTACCGCTTTGCAAGCGCTGGAGGCAAGGTTGTTATGCTCGATCAAAGAGAGCTTTGCGGTGAGCTTACCGGAGGAAAAGAGATCAGGTTTGTTGAAGACGCCACTGAAATAGTTACGATGAACATTCCCGAAAACAGTATCTTTAACGGCATAGACGAAGATGCGATCTCATGGTTTGACAATTCAAAGAGCGTGCCTTACGCCGCATACGGCAGATACAATATAGACAGATTCGACAAATCGCTGTGCGCTCTCGGAGAAACCCTTCACTGGCACAACTATATAGGCAAGCCCACCGATTACGCGATTCACGGCGGAACGCCTCTCCTCTCAGTAAAATGCGGCGACGGATGCATCCTTTTATGCACGGTCCGCACCGACGTAAACGACAAAGATCCCATTGCGTGCAGGCTTACGGACAATATACTCACCTGGGATTTTAAGATCGACTGACGCTTTTTGATTGAAGAAAAAAACCACATCACTACATACTTCAGGAGGTATTATTATGACAGAAAAGCCGGTTGCAGGCAAAAACGGAAATAAATATATTCCGTATGAAAACCGTACGGGCGAAAAATCCGTTGTTTTCTTTACAAGAGATCTTTCCGAAGAGGGACTGAAAAAGATTTACGACAGAGTAAGCCACGTGCTCTGCGGCAAAATTGCCGTAAAGCTTCACACGGGCGAACCCGAAGGACCGAATATCATTCCGAGACCGTGGGTAAAGGAACTTTTTGCTTCACGTCTTGAAAATGCAACGATCATTGAAACAAACACATATTACAAGGGCGGAAGATATACGACTGAAGATCACCGCAAAACCCTTGAAACAAACGGATGGACGTTCTGTCCCGTAGACATTACCGACAGCGAGGGCGTAACAACGCTTCCCGTAAAAGGCGGCAAATGGTTTACGGAAATGCATGTAGGTAAAAGCATGACAGACTATGATTCCCTGCTCGTTTTAACTCATTTCAAGGGGCATGCGATGGGCGGATTCGGCGGCAGCAATAAAAATATCGGCATAGGCTGCGCCGACGGAAGAATAGGTAAAAAAGAGATACATACTCACAAGGGCTCGCTGAATATGTGGAGCATTGCGGAAGAAGAGCTTATGGAGAGGATAAGCGAAAGCACAAAAGCCACAATAGATTATTTTGCGCCTCATGTATGCTATATAAACACAATGCGCAATATGTCCGTTTCATGTGACTGCGAAGGCGCGGGCGCGGAACCTGTTGTAACTCCCGATGTAGGCATTCTTGCCTCGCTTGACATCCTTGCTGTCGACAATGCGTGTGTAGATCTTATCTACAGTCTTCCCGACGGCGGCGGCAGGGAAATGATAAAGAGAGTGGAAACACGCCACGGTCTTCGCCAGCTCAGTTATATGAAAGAGCTCTGTATGGGCAATGACCTTTACACACTTATAGATATTGACAACAACAATGCCGTTATCACCGCAACGGAAGCAGTAAAGGATATAAAACCCGAATGGCATCCCGATAAATACAATACGTTCCGCGGAAGGAACAAAGCAGAATAAAAACCACTGTTTTACATTCGATCTATAAAACGATATCCGGCTTAGCATATTAGTTAAGCCGGATATTTCTGATTATTTTTTTCCTTGCTGCCTGCACCATGTATCCATGACCATATCGACAGGCAGATGTTTTACAAGACAGACCTGTCTTCTTACCGGGGCGCCTAAAATCGAAACTTTCTTTTTCTTTTTAAGATCCTTCATCGCCCTGTCAACTACCTGTTTTGCGGTATACCATCTGTCGTAGTATTTTATGGTATCGTCATGGACCGCGCGGTCCATAAATTCCGTTTTTATCCAGCCTGGGCAAACGCACATAACATGGATCCCTCTGGTTTTCAGTTCTCTGCCTATAGCTCTTGAAAAGCTGAGAACATACGCCTTGCTTGCGGCATATACTGCCATATAGGGAACCGGCTGCCAGCTTGAATTTGAACCGAGATTTATAATAGAGTCGCCCTGTTTCATATACGGTAAAGAAAGCAGACACATCGCAGTGAGAGCTTTGTCGTTCAGCTCCGCAATTCCGAGCTGATTTTCAAGGTCAAGCTGTTCGAATGTTCCGAAAAGACCGTAGCCGGCGGCGTTTACAAGAACTGATATTTCAGGCTTTATCTCCTCAAGAAGCGATCTGTATTTTTCAAAGCTGTTTTTTTCGGAAAGATCCCATGCGAGAGGGCGAATTTTGCTGCGGCATTTATCCGAAAGAGAAACAAGTCTTTCCTCCCTTCTTGCGATTACCCATATCTCGTCAGGCTCAAACTCTTTGTCTACTGCAAAAACAAATTCGCGTCCCATACCCGAAGATGCGCCTGTAACGACAGCAATTTTCATATATAACTCCTCCGATTTTACAGATCCGCCATTGCAAGAAGCTTTTCACCGTTTATTTTCAGCCAGTTTCTCTGCTCTTTGTATGACGGAAAAACTTTTAATACCTCTTCATAAAATTTTCTCGAATGATTCATTTCTTTGATGTGACAAAGCTCGTGAACAACAACACTGTCCGCGACCTCGCAGGGCGCAAGCATAAGAAGGCAGTTAAAGCTGAGATTTCCTTTTGCGCTGCAGCTGCCCCAGCGTGTTTTTTGCTTTCTTATCGAGATTCTGCCGTATTTCACGCCTATTATCTGGGCGTAATACGCCGCTCTTTCGGGAAGGACCTTTTTTGCTTTTTCATACAGATCGGCGATTTCTTTTTCCGTAAGTTTGTTAATACTTTCTCTTACTTTTCGGGCTTCTTTCAGCTTTGCAGTCTGCCTGTCGATCCATTCCGAATGACGGGCAATAAAAGTATCTATATCCTTTTTTGCGGCAAAAAAAGGCACGCGAACGATGACGCGGTCTTTTTTTATCTGAATTTCAAATGTTTTTCTTTTGCTGCGAATGATTTCAAGATCCATATATCTGCCCGATCCCGTAATAATACTGACGGTTTATTATACCATACCGTCCGGCGTATGTCAATCCTGCTTTCTGTTTAGGCGCAAATGAGTATGCGGAAATTTTTTGCTGATTTTGCGAAAATAATGTTGACATGGCGATTCTAATCTGTTATAATTTCCGTAACGGCGATACATATGTCGCATTTACGTAATAAATTTGGAGGGATAGCTATGTTTCCGAAAAAACCTCCGATGGGTTTCAATACATGGAACACCTTCGGTGAAAACATCAACGACGAAATGATCCGTCAGACTGCCGACGCGATGGCAGACACAGGTCTGCTGAAAGCAGGTTATGAATATCTTGTAATCGACGACTGCTGGAGCGAAAGAAAACGCGATGCCGTAACAGGTAAAATAATTCCCGATAAAATCAAATTCCCGAACGGAATGAAAGCAGTTTCAGATTATGTTCACTCAAAAGGTCTGAAATTCGGCATGTATTCATGCGCAGGCGTTCTTACATGCGCAGGATATCCCGGATCTTTCGATCACGAATTTCTCGACGCCGAAACTTTTGCCGAATACGGCGCGGATTTTCTGAAATATGACTACTGTTTCAGACCTCACGACGTAAACGGAACGATTCTTTACCGCCGTATAAGCATGGCGTTGCAGAACTGCGGTCGTGACATTCTTCTTTCCGCGTGCAACTGGGGTGCAGACAACGTTCACGACTGGATCCGCTCAACAGGCTCGGGCATGTACCGTTCAACAGGCGATATCAACGACAGCTTCACTTCATTCCGCGATATTTTCCTCAGTCAGGTCAATAATTTCAAATATTCGGCTCCCGGATGCTTCAACGATATAGATATGCTTACCGTTGGTATGCACAATAAGGGCAACGTTGCATCTGCAGGCTGCACAGACACCGAATATCGCCTTGAATTCGCACTCTGGTGCATGGCGGGAGCTCCGCTCATGCTTGGCTGTGACGTTCGCTCTATAGACGAGACGACTCTGAAGCTCGTTACAAATCCGTATCTTCTTCGTATCGATCAGGACGAAGAATGCAGACCGCTTTTCCAGGTAAAAGGCGAAGGCGGAAACATTTATGTCCGCATTCTTTCGGGTGGAGAGCTTGCGATAATGCTCGTAAACTTCTCGGAACACAAATGGCCGGTATTTTTCCCGTTTGAACATATCGGACTTCCCACATCCGTAAAGAAGGGTCTTGCTTTAACAAACGCATTCACCGGTGAAGATGAAGGCGTTGAAAAAGAATATATCCGCAAACCCGTAGAACCGCACGACTGTGCAATTTATATTGCAAAAGTTGTTGATCTATGAGTTCCTGCATAATCTGCGGAAAAGAACTTGACGGATACGATATCGGTTTTTACAGAAAAATGGTAAACCGCGGCGCACAGGAATATGCCTGCATTGAATGTATGTGCAAAAAAATCGAAATAACCGAACATCAGGCATGGGAAATGATACGCCGTTTTCAGAAAAGCGGCTGCGCGCTGTTTCCCGAAGAAGAAAAAAACGACCAGTAAAATATTTGTATTACTAAATAAGGAGAAGAGATTTGCTCTCTTCTCCTTTTTATTGATCACTTATCGTTTTTTGTTATTGTTATTACTTCGCCGGGAGATGTTTCGATTTCGGTAACATTGTTTTCAAGCGGTATTTTCTTTCCGCTTTTTATCGCAATATAGCCGTCACCCGGCTTTTCTATCCTCAATACTCTGCCCTTTTCGCTTGTGATCTTTGCAAAAACAACTCCTTTTTCCGTTTTTGCGCTTACAAGGAACGCCCCGTATGCGCGAAGAGAACAAAATGAAGCATTTTTATTTTTTTGCCAGCAAGGGAAAAGCCTTATAACGTTTTCATAGCTCTGCAAAAGCATTTCGTTCACTGTGGCAGGCACTGCGGCGCTGTCTTCAAGTCCGCCTCCGCCGAACTCAAACATCCCGTTAGGAAGCCCGTATTTTTCTATGTTCGTATGTATATGTGAAATTATTTCCTCGGGCGGCAATCCAAGTCTTGCGGCAAGCGGATAATACGAACAGAATCTGTTGTGGCTTTCCCATATCGAAAGACGTTTATGCGTGTTTTTTGCAGCGTCAAAAAGCGTTTTTGAAGAATATTTACCTATCTGCCCCGCAGGATAACCGTATTCAAGAGCAAGCTCGCGTATTTCGGTGCTGCCGTCAAGACCGCGAAGAAGCATTTCGCCGTTGCTTTCAAATGTTTGGGGTTCATAAAGATTTTCCGCGATATGCTTCCATTGCGGTATTTTTTCGGAATTTTCGCCAAGCTCGGCTGAAATATCTATAAGCAGATTCATGAGCATTTTTACAAGTCCCAAAGAAACGATCGGATTTTTATCGTCATGTCCCTGCGGCATACTGTCGGCAGAACCGTACCATCCTACTTCGTTCAGAGCATCGTTGTAGATCTGATATTTTCCGTTTTCAAAAACAAGATAGTTTTCCCAGAATTCTGCAACGGAAAGAAGATAGGAATAATATTCCCGCTTTGCAAATTCGGTATCTCTTGTGCCGTACCAGTGCATCATCGGTATTACCGCCGCGTATGCGCCGTTGCTTTTCTGCCCGTGAAATAGATGTCCGTGTTCCTTTGTTTCGGGTCTTATATCGGTTTCAAGCCCGAGAGGACCGAGCCCTACCGGGAAAATAGCACCTTTTATTCCGAAAAACTCTTCAGCGTATTTTTTTGCGGTCGGCAGAAAATCGTTGAGCGGCGCCATATAGCAGTTCAGAAGTTCCGTATGATTTGATGATGTGACAGCGTAAAACGGAGCTTCATAGTTGTAATTAAGATGATAGTCGCCAAACCACGCCATACTGTCCGCCGTAGAGTAATTGCCCCATAGACCGGGAGGAAATTTACTGTTACGTGCGCAGCAGGCAACGGCATAAATACCTGCATACCAGTATAATTCGAGTTTTTCGTCATCAAGCGAAACGCTGCTTTTTGACCAGAACTTTTTCCACCACTCCATATGGTCGTCAAGCAGTTTTTCAACATCCTCTTTTCGCATAACGGCGGCCTTTTCGAGCGCCTGTTGTTTATATGCAGCTGAATCGTTGCTTGTGATCACGCTTATTGCCCAGACCAAACGCTCCCTTCCGTCCGAAACCTCTCTTGAGATCTGCTTTGCGGCGCAAATGCCGTATGTGGGATATCTGCATTCCGGCGTATCAAAGCCGCGAACCGAATAAAGAACGCCATTTTCGTTTCCCGTATCGGTGATCGCTTCGCATGAATCAAGCGGAATAAACGAGAATGAAGACGAAACTGCGGGAAATGATTTTTCAAGCTCGATTATTACCGTGTTTTCTGTTGCGCATACGGTGATCCTGAGTTTTGCGAAAAGATTTTTCACATTAAGACTTAATGTGATATTTGCGTTATCCATATCCTGACTTGCTTCATATTTTGCATAAGCAAGGTGCGGAAGGAGTATTTCGGCAAGCGCAAGCGGAGCCAGTCCCCCCCTGTGTTCCGTATAAACTCTGCCGTCCGCCTTCCAGAAATCGTTTTTGCCTATATACAGCCTTATTCTGTCCGCTCCCCCTGCAAGGATAACGGAAACATCGCCGTTGCCTGTTATCATACCGTCCGGTAAAACCTGCGACGGCGTTTTTTTGGCGGGTTTTGAAGTCGTTAAAATATGTCTCATATATTTACCTCCCTTTTCGGTTTCCCCGATATCTATGATACTATAGGAATATTACAAAAATATGAAAAAGACGGCTGTTACGAAAAAACGTACCGTTCCTTTATTCCGGACGGTACGTTTGTTTATATCATTCAAATATGTCGTTGTCTCTGAACTGAAGAGAGTAAAGCGATTTATATGTGCCGTTTTGCGCCATAAGCTCTTCGTGAGTGCCTCTTTCGGTTATTCTTCCCTGCATAACGACAGCGATCTCGTCGGCATTTCTTATCGTCGACAGACGGTGAGCGACAACAAGCGTTGTTCTGCCTTTGCAAAGTTCGTCAAGCGCCTGCTGAATAAGAACTTCGGTAGTGTTGTCAAGAGCGCTTGTCGCTTCGTCAAGGATCAGTATTGCGGGATCTTTGAGAAATACCCTTGCGATACTCAGCCTCTGTTTCTGACCGCCTGAAAGTTTTACGCCTCTCTCTCCTATTTCGGTATCGTAGCCGTTTTGGAGCGTCATTACATAATCATGGATATTTGCGCGTTTTGCCGCCTCTATCACCTCATCGTCGGTAGCATCGGGTCTGCCGTACAAAATGTTTTCGCGGATAGTGCCTACAAAAAGGAAAACGTCCTGCTGAACTATACCGATATTTTTTCTTACCGAATCAAGCGTAAGAGTGCGTATATCCTGCCCGTCTATAAGGATCGCACCATTGTCGGGACCGAGTTTATAGAAATTGGGAAGAAGATGGCAGAGCGTTGTTTTTCCGCCTCCGGAAGGTCCGACAAGAGCAAGCTTTCTGCCTTTTTCGATCTTGAGATTGATATCATGAAGCACTTCCTTCGTGCTGTCGTATGAATACGTTACGTTTCTGAATTCGATCTCACCCTTTACGTCTTTCAGTTCCGTTGCATCGGGCGCGTCTGTTTCGGGTTCTTCATCCATTATTTCAAGAAAACGCTTGAAGCCCGTAACGCCGTTCTGATACTGTTCCATAAAATTAATAAGCGTATTTACGGGATTGATAAACAGGTTGACAGATACTATAAACGTTGAATAGTCGCCGAAAGATATGCGGCCTCCATAAAGGAACAGCCCGCCTGCGATCAGTATGAAAACATTGAAAACATCTGATACAAAGGATGTGGACGAAAAGAATTTTGCCATTGCGTTGTATGCTCTTTTGGACGCGCCGACAAATTCGTCATCGCCTTTTTCAAACTTTTCTATTTCGCATTCTGCATTGGTATACGCCTTTGTTACCCTTATGCCCGTAACGCTGCTTTCAACTGCGGCGTTTATTGTGGCGGTGCTTTTTCGTCTGTCTTCAAACGCCTTGTTCATAAGCCTGCGGTAATGCATTGTAACAATAATAAGGATAGGCACACACGCAAAGATTATAAGAGTCAGTATCCAGTCTATGCTTAAAAGATAACAGAAAGAGAGAACTATCATTACCGAGCTTATGAGAAGGTTTTCCGGACCGTGATGCGCAAGCTCGGCAACTTCGAAAAGGTCGCTTGTTATTCTTGTCATAATACGGCCTGTTTCGTTGTTATCGTAAAACTCAAACGGAAGTTTCTGAAGGTGTTTGAAAAGATCGATCCTCATGCGGGACTGCATGCTGACGCCTATTATATGTCCGTAATACTGAACAAAATAGCGCAGAAGCATTCTTACCGCGTAAAGAAAAAGAACGGTTGCGCCGGCGAATATTATTTTATCATACATTTTTCCCGGGATATACATATTGAGCATTCTGTTTGTCATTATCGGGTATACCATACCGATAACGGAAATAAGAAGCGACGCGAGCATGTCAAGCACAAGCATTTTTTTGTGCGGACCGTAGTAGCTGATAAATCTCTTAAGCATAATTCAGTTATTTTTCTCCCTGTTTTCCGGTGCAACGTATGATTTGCACCTTAAGTATTCAGATTCGGCGCATCCGTAAAACGGACCGTCGCACGGTTTGCGCTTTGTATCGCGGATTTCTATAAGCTCTTCAATGACCGCGTTAAAAGCCTGAGTATCAAGCCCGTAGTGTGTGTAATACCCTTTTTTTACGCCGTAAACAAGACCCGCTTCGCGCAAAACCTTAAGATGCTGTGAAACTGCAGGCTCGGAAAGGTAGCTTTTCAGTGCAAGAGCTCTCACGCAGTATGTTCTTTCAGCCATCAGCCTGAGAAGTAAAAACCGTTTCGGTTCAAACATTGCCTTGAGAATTTTTTCGTCCATTGTTCTTCCTCCGATCGGTTTTATATTATACTACGCTTATTTAATTTCGTCAATACTAAATCAGATTTTTGTGTCTGAATTTTTTTTGACAAAAAAGGAGATTGCCAATCGCAATCTCCTTTTTTATTTATTTCGGATTTATTCTATTTTTCCATCAGTTTATTGAAAAGCTTTCTTATACCAAATTTCCAGCAGATAATCATAGCTAAAACGGCGCCTACCCCTGCCTGCAAAATCTGAAACGGAAGCTTCGTCACTGCGGTAGCAATGCTTGGCTCCGCTCCTGAACTCGCGTAAAAAAACGCCCTGCCGAGAGAATAGCCCACAACATTGATTATTGCTCCTACGGTAACGCCGATTCCCGATGCTACTGCGGGATGTTTTTTCAACGTGTAATGCGAAATGAGCGATATGCAGACTGCCTGAAGTCCGTGCACAATAAGAGAAACGAACATCGGAGGCGGGTAAAAGAAAAAGTCGCCCAGAAAAGCGCCTACGCCGCCCACCATAAACGCGCCGAACGGATCGAGCAGGATCGATGCAACGCAGATTATTATATCGTTAAGATAAAGATGTCCTCCCGGAACGGGGATGCTGAAAATGCTCATGCTCATAACAATGTTAATCGCCATAAACAGCGCGGTTACGCAGAGCCATACTGTTGTCCGTTTTTTCAGACTTTTTTCCGCCATATAAATTCACCTCTTGACATTTTTACCGATTCAGTATATAATAATTATGATAAGATGAAAATAACCAAATCGGGAGAATTTCATATAACCAGATGAAATACATTATCGATGTGCAGAAAAAGAGTCCTGCATATCTGCAGCTTTACGACCAGGTAAAAGACGACATTATAGCGGGAACATACCGCTGCGGCGACAAGCTGCCGTCCAAACGTCTTACGGCGCAGGAAACGGGAGTAAGCACCGTAACGGTAGAGCACGCATACGGTCTTTTATGCGACGAGGGATATGTTGAATCGCGCGAAAGAAGCGGATACATAGTTATTTTCAGACAGGACGACGGATTTATGGCTTCTGCCGAAAAACAGGAAACCGCGGTTGAAGCGGAATATCCTCCTCATGTTTCGGAATCAAGTTATCCTTTTCCTCTGCTTGCAAAGACGATACGTAAAGTGCTAAACGACAGCGGCGAGCGCATTCTTGAAAGATCGCCGAATACCGGATGCGCCGAACTCAGAACGGAGATCAGCCGATATCTTGAAAGAAGCCGCGGGATAAAAGCCGACCCCGAACAGATAATTATAGGTTCGGGTTCCGAATTCTTTTATCGGTTTACCGTTGATTTAATCGGAAAAAACAGAATTTACGCTATCGAGTCGCCGTCATACAAAAAAATCGAGCAGGTTTACGGTATTTGCGGCATAACATTTGAAATGCTTCCTCTGGGCAAAGACGGCATAATAAGCCGTTACCTGAAATCAACAAAAGCCACGGTGCTGCATATTTCGCCATACAGAAGCTTTCCGAGCGGCGTAACGGCATCGGCGTCAAAACGGCACGAATATATACACTGGGCGAAAAAAAACGGCGGTATAATAATTGAGGACGACTTTGAATCGGAGTTTTCCGTATCAAGAAAGCCCGAAGAAACGCTTTTTTCGCTCACAAAAAACGAAAACGTGATATATATGAACACTTTTTCGAAAACACTCTCACCTTCATTCAGAGTGGGATATATGGTTTTGCCGAAAGACCTTGCAAAGGAATACGAAAAAAAGCTCGGCTTTTACGCGTGCCCCGTACCGACGTTTATTCAGCTTGTTGTTGCCGAAATAATAGGAAGCGGCAATTTTGAAAGGCACATAAACAGGGAACGACGAAAAAAAAGAAAAGAGATATTCAGAACGTAAATATTCGCGTGACTCAACGCTCCGAAATTAATGCTTTATGGATAAAAAGACAGAAGAACGATTTGTCAATACATATATTCGCAAAGAGCGCCGGGAAAGGCTGCTTTACGAGCTGTCAACGCCGAAAAAAAGATACGAAGGCATCAGCCGTTTCTGTCACGGCTCAAAAGAGCTTATTGATCCCTCGAAAATCGTTATGGAAGGCGACGGCACAGACCGCGACCGCTGTTTTACGGATTTTATGGCGCGGCATAATGAAATATGTCTCGTTCTTTCTCCCGAAAACTGCAAAGAAGACCTGTTTTTGCCGCTTAAAGAAGCTCTGGATATCGCCTCGCTCGGTCTTGACGCAATGGTGATAATAGGCAGCTGTTTTGCCGTGGTTTTCGGCGAACCGTCAAAATACGGAAGAGACATATTTCTTTTGACGGATAAAAAAGAAAAATAAAAAAAATATCAAGGAGAATTTCCCATGAAAAAAATCATCTCATTTATTATTGCCGGCTTTATGCTTTTTGCATTTGCGGCATGCACTCAGCAAAATGACGGAAAAGACAATGCCGGCGCCACAACGCCCGAACAGGAAACCGGCAGTGAAATTGAGGAAACGAACGAAAAATTTGATCAGACAAGTATCCTTGGCGGATACCAGCTTGCGGAGTCGATCGAAATAACGGAAGATATTCAGGCTATTTTCGATAAAGCGATCGCAAAAACGACTTTCGCGCCCGGAGAATGCGTTCCTGTTGCGCTTATTGCAAAGCAGGTAGTTGCAGGAATGAATTATCAGATTTTTACAAGGTTTGTCCCGCCCTTAAAAGGCGCTCCTGCAAATTTTTTTAATTTAATAATATACGCCGACTTGCAGGGCGATGCAACCGTCACAGATCTGATAGAATCAAGTTTCCAGGTTCCTGACTTCATGGCAGACCCTGTTCCGGGAGGCTGGACATACGACGTTGCACCTGCTGTTACCGATGAAGTAAAGGATGCGTTTGCTAAGATATCAGAAGCGGATGAAGAAAAAGAATACACCCCGATTGCGCTCATAGGCGAGCAGGTAGTTGCAGGTATGAATTACTGTGTTTTATGCCAGGTTGCCGACATAAAGTCAAATTCCCTGCCGATTTTGCAGATAATCATTGTTTATTCAGCGCTTGACGGTCATGCCGAAATAACGGATGTTTACGACTTTTTGGAGGGTACACCTTCCGAATCTTGAAAAAAGTGTTACAAATTGGCTTTAACTATTGACATTTTGAAAAAGCGGTGCTATAATGACCGCAATTTAAAACCTTAAACCGTTGAAGCGGAGATAACGGCAATGATGCCTGTACAGAGAGTCTGTGGCGGTGAGATGCAGACGAGAAACAAGTTGTCAAATGGACCGCTGAGGGCGCAGTCAAATGAA
>JAEEGL011565472.1_pt1 | contig 26210 bp, 23 predicted proteins | sample 9134231 | NCBI WGS metagenome assembly JAEEGL01 (sample SAMN16246548, study PRJNA631951) | gut metagenome | biome: gut microbiome; feature: rumen; material: fiber-attached | host: Bos | place: Iran: Karaj | collected 2018-10
AGATTTGCGGAATCGATAACATGCATATGTCCTTTTCCGTTGTCTTCCGAATAAATGGAAGCCAGATTGAAAGTAGAACTCATTCCGGAGGATATGGTAAAGAGAATAACATCATCACCCGCATCAAGAACCGGAGCTACCGCCTCTTCAAGCCTCTCTGCAGTTATAGCCGCAGTCTTGGGCGTTGTTTTATTTTCATCCGCCCATTTAAAGATCTCCTTTTGTCCGAGACCTTCACCGTCATAGTAGCTCTTGCCACCCATGATGATGCAAAGCGGAATGATGGTTACCGAATATCTCTTACAAAGCTCCTCTCCGAGATCGCATGTCGAATCGGAAAATATCTTAACTCCCATAAAATCCTCCAAGATTATTTTATATAAAGCCTGTAGTACGTAGTATCAACAACCTGCGAAGCACCGAAATCACCTTCCAGATACTCGTAGAGCCAGGACGAAGCAACTACTGTATCTGGCGATCCGTTATAGCATTCGATCGCTATGATGTCGGGACTTCTGTCGGGACGTGCCCGCCAATACTCGGCATAACTTTCGCCGTAATCTTCGGTCATGATCGTGGTTCCGTGCCCGATCCTTGCATCAGTGTACAGATACGCGATCGCATCCCCCGTGATCATTACATAATCCGCATCCGCAAAGGCTGCCGGCAATTCCTCGCTGTCTATTCTCGCCTTGTTGGCATACATTCTCTCAAGAATCAGCCATCTTTCGGGGCCCGAAGGAACTCTCGCCTCGGCATCGAATATGTTTAACAGCCTGTTTCTCGGATTACCGTACTGGAAGATGTTGATCAGTATCAACAGTACCGCTCCCGCGGAAAAGAAAACTCTCTCCAAACTCTTTACCGTATCTGCCTTAACGGACATTACGAAAAGAGTTGCAAACCCGATGGTCAGATATTTGGCGGATGAAAATACGCTTTGGTTACATGCGACAAGTACTGTCAGAAATACTGCCAAACTTCCGCCTGCGTAAAGAGCCAGAACTTTTTTATCTTCCTCCGAATACATCTTCTCCCGCATCGCATATATGAATGCGATAAGAGATACGATCAGGATCCCACCGAATGTATATTCAACCGGGTAAGTGTCATTCCTTAGTAATATGTGCAGGCTTCTCCAGAGGAAAACCAAAGAAGCTGACAGCGGAACCATGAGCTCTTTCTTTTTAAGGACCTTGGAGATCAGGTACGAAACGGTAGCAAAGCCCAGAGTAAAGAAGGCGATGATCACGGTGTCCAGGGCATATCCGGGAATCTTTGAAAGTCCGCCGCCGTGAGTTACGTCCGTTGCAAGCATCATGTGAATGCTTTCTCCAAGTTCGCTGACGGACATGTACGAAAGGATACGTACCATGTAGAGAAGTCCGGATACCATGCAGATCGATAAAACCGTTACGAATTCCGACCTTCTTCCCTTTGACTTTACGAATACGTAAGCGAAGATAAATACCGCAAAGATAAGTGATGGCGGATAGGACATTACGCAAAGGCTTAAAAAGACGCCTGCTGCCGCGGCCCATAAAAATCTGCCCTTTTTATTTTCATCTTTACTCAGATACAACCTGTCCAGACAGATAAGAGTTAAAACCGAAGTCTGGTTTATCAGGTTTGAAAACTCCGGAGTGCTGATTGATTTTGGCGAAAGGTTCGCATACAAAACAGCTGCGATAAAAGCTTTCTTTTCGGGAAGGTGTCTCTTGAGCGCCCTGTAGAGAAGGTAGGATACGACCAGGTGTATCGTCATTCCACAGGCTCTTACAAATACTATCTCGCCTTCGGAAGATCCCTTGATCAGTTGATAAATCCACAGGAAAAATTCTATCGCATACCCGGAAGTCTGGTGAAGCTCCCACATGTCGCGAAAGAGCAGGTCGCCCTGAAGGAGTCTGTTTCCTATGGCAAAGGCATACCCCTCATCGATGACCCATCCGAAGAAGATCATCTTAACGGAAGATACCACCGTAAGGGCGATCAATATTACTTTTATTAATGAAACTTTATTCTTCATTTATTACCGGATCTTCAGTTTCTTCCTTTGCAGGCTCTTCGGCTGCTTCTGATTCGGCTGCCTTGGGTTCTGCTGCCTTCTTCCTGCTAAATAAAGGCGTTACAAATACGGGAACGAGCATGTAGAAAGGATACATATATCTGAATGCGGATACGGGACCCAGCAGGTATGTGGCCCACAGTGCGCCGCTGACCAAAACCGCCGCCAAATATCCGTAATGCCCGCTCTTAATTGCGGCATAGAGTGCAAATACAAGCAGGATGAAAGGAATCGCAAGTGAAAAAGGAAAACCTTCAACCACTCCCGCACTTTCAATCTCACCGATCACCATGTCATAGAATCCCTTACCTTCGGGAATGATCGGACTGCGGGTTACCTTATATACATATACAAATACATTTTCTGTTTCGATATAATCTCTTACCGCATACCTGTCGGTTATAAGAGCTCCCGGATACCAGAGCTGAACATTTTGTGTAAGGAATGCATCTGCAAACTCTGTGGGAAATCTCTTGATCAAATGCATGTACAGATCCCAAAACGCTGACTTATCAGAATCATACAGCTCATCATTAAAAGTAAACTTTACCGTATCTGCAAGCCTGGGATTATATTTTCCCGCAGACATATACTGCTCGATAATAAACTTCTCCGAAAGCGTAAGCTCCGCATATCTGTGCACGTAAACCGCAGCAACCTGATTGATGGGAACGCTCAGGGATTCATGGGACTCCGATTTAACAACTCCGCACGCAGGATATACAAACATAAGCGTCGCAGCAGATACAACCACCGCAGCAAGCGTTGCAAAAAACGCATTCTTCATTCCTTCTTTTTTACGAAGGAAAAATAAAACGATTACGAGAACCGCTCCCGCAGGAAGGAAATTATTACGAAGGAGCGAAGCCAGAGTTACGAAGACAAATACTGTAACGGGATTTACCTTCTCTCCCCTCCCGATTTTGATCAGTTTTAAGACAAGCATTATGACCGCACATGAGAAGAAAACATCCTTGGTCATCTGTATCGAGAAGATTGAAAAAGCAGGATACAAAGCGTAGAACAGCATCGTGATAACAGGGAGAGGCCATCTGCATCCTTCCGCAATTTCACTTCTCATTACATATGCGCAAACTCCCGAGGCAATAAGTATCTGGACGATGCAATAGATCATCAGTCCGTAGGGATGAGGAACTCCCCACCACTCAAGTGCCACGAAAAAGTTCCATATAAGAGTATGGAGAACGGGATGGTGGTTCGACATGGGAAGAACTCCGAATGCCTGAAGGGTCTGCCACTCGGAATCATATCCCAGGATTCCCGGAAAATATGACAGAAGGGCAAAGACGGACGAAGCACAGACGAGTACAAAGGCGATAAGGGGAAACCACTTGTAAATCGTCGGCATCTCTTCTTCCGAATAAGCTTCCTTAAATGCATTTTTACCGATCAGTTTTCCTGCAAATGCAAAGACAAGAAGCAAAGGAATAAACAAAAAGAGGAACACCGCCGCATTCTCCGCGGGTGCCCTCATTATCCCTGAAATCGTATTGAAATTATATACACTTCTTCCTATGGTCACTGCCCCTGCAAGGCAGAGAGCAAATACAATCTCTAAGACACCGATGAAATGTTTTTTCTTAACAGAAACTTCCAATTTATCTCCCAATCTCGGTCACATCTTTAACTTCAGCAAGATGCTCCTCACTGCCGGTTCCCTCATATCTGAGGATCACATTGATCTCTTCCCTGCCTTCGATCAAAGGCTTAAGGAAGTACTTGTCGCCCTCCCACATCGGAAGATCGAATACCTTAGTCTTATCGATCCATTCAAGGCTTCCCTCATCACAGGTTTTTAACTCGCCTTCAAATCCCGATGCACTGAACAGATGCATCTCTTCATCATCCCACATTTCCGAGATGAACTTTATACATCCGTGGTAATGATACTTTGTGACGGTAAGACCTGTCTCTTCGAGTACTTCTCTTTTCATGCACTCTTCAGGCGTTTCACCATCTTCAGTCTTCCCGCCGACGCCTATCCATTTACCTTCGTTTGCATCGTTTTCTTTTTTATTCCTATATAAGAGAAGAACTCTATCTTCCTTAAAAATATAACACAAGGATGTGCTTCTCATTTTACTCCAATCGCATATTAACCCATTTTCTTAAGTTTAGTCTTTTTGCGCCAAGTTATCAAGGATACTAAAAACCCACCGCCGGGTGAAAGGCAGTGGGTTTTCCATATGACAGAAACGGTAATCGGGTTATGAGGCAAGGTCTCTTTTATCGTAGTACCAAAATGCAAAGAGGACGGAAAGTGCGGTGATGACAATACCGACAATTATTCCCTTCGTACACATGTCAGCTCCCGAGAAAATATCGGATGCGTTTGAATATGAAAAGGGGCCGATAAACAGATATTCTTTCACATCGGGAACAACTCTTCCGATAACATCATATGCATAACACATGAGTGCACATCCGAGAGCAAGTCCGGTTTTAGTCTTGGAAGAAGCAGCTGAAATTCCGAAACATATCGCCGCGATCTCGGTATCCATCAAAAACTGCATTCCCATATATGTCACAAATTCCTTAACCGGAAGTTCTTCCCCAAGTGCCACAAAACCGCATGCATAGAGGATCGAACAGATAACGGTAAATGAAAAGACCATCACTGATATGCAAAGGGCCTTGGCAAAGACGATTCTTTTTCTGGACACCGGCATGGAATAGATGAACTCACCCGTATGGAGCTCCTCTTCCTTGGAAAGCATGGAAGCCGCGATCATTGCAGCAAACATACTTCCTCCCAGTCCGTGTACCGCACCCACTTCGGTAGCAAAATAGCCCTTTATGGTAGCAATGCTCAACGTACTCATTCCGAATGCATCCGAGAAAGTTCCCATATTGGAAAAAGCATCCGCCATTTCCTTTATTTCACCTTCCATACTGCTGTACAAAAGAATACATGCAAGACCGATGCCGCCTACCGAAAGACTCCAGATAAGAAGCGTTTTTAAATTCATTTTCAATTCTTTCAGAAAAATCTTCTTCATGCTTCTTCCTCCGTTTCTTCGTAGAATTTCAAAAACTCATCATCGTCTATATCTGGACTATCCAACATGGTCAGTCTGCCTTCGCGCATTATCGCAGCGCTCTTGCAGTACTTATTTACCTCAGTCAGTACATGTGTGGACAGAAGGCATGTCGCTCCCTTGTCCACATATTCATTAATCAGTTCAAAAAAGCTTCTCTGCATCAGTGGATCAAGTCCGCCGGTGGGTTCATCGAATATGAAAAGCTTTGGTTTATGCTGCATCGCACAGACGATGCTGACTTTCTTTTTGTTTCCGTATGAAAGCTCGCGGATCTTCTTATTGGTATTTACCTTGAGCCTTTCGCAAAGCTTCTCGGCTTCATCCCTGCAATCCACTCCCCTTATATCCGCAGCATAGGCTATGACTTCGGATACCTTCATGGAATCATAAAACCATGCTTCGGAAGGCATGTATCCAACATTTGCCATGATCTTTTCGCGGTCCTTAACCGAGTCCATTCCCAGGATCTTGATACTTCCCGAATCGTATTTAAGAAACCCCATCATGGACCTTATGGTTGTGGACTTGCCGGCACCGTTGGGCCCGAGGAATCCGAAAATGTCTCCTTCTTTAACGGCAAGGGATACATCAATGACACCCCTGCTTTTACCATAGCTTTTAGTAAGATTTTTAATCTCTATTACGTTAGCCATATGCGCCTCCTTATCTCTTAATCAACAAATATCAGAAATAAAAAACGGGAACAATAACTGTTCCCGTAAGATGCATATTTTACCCGCTATGATTCACTTTTTGTGCTCTGCCTGAAAGAGTTTCAGGTCATCGTTAAGGTTCTTGTCATCTATCTTTCTCTTGGTTCTGTATATCAAGATCACGCAGAAATACACAAGAAGGATATATGCCATAAATCCCAATGTCACCGCTATATTTTGATCGAACCACTTCCCGAAATAAGAAACCGCAATATACAAAGCCGTACACACAACCAGTCCTGCGATCTCCCTGCCTTTTAATTTATCCGCTTCATCAAAATTCCTGAACAGATATACCTGAAGGTAGCAGATGATATAGCAGGTAAATATCATTTCCGTCATGTGGAGAATACTTGCATCATAAACTCCGCATACGATCTTGTATACGCAGTAATAGAACAGAAATGCAAAAAAGTACAAGCAGGCTTTAAACTCTATTCCTATCTCCTTGGTCAGATAAGCTTCCCAAAGTGATAATTTCTTCTTATTCTTCATCTTATCTGTCCCCTTTCAAAAGTCTTCTGAAATCCGATGCATATCTTCTCGATATGATGATATGCTCTCCGCTTTCCATGGTCGCATCTATCCTGTTTGAAGATAAGCTTTTTAGTGCCGAAACTCTTCCCACGTTTATGACCATGGACTTACTGCATCTGAAAAAGCTTTCGTCTTCCTGCTCGTTCATAAATGTGCTGAGAGACCCCTCAATCCTGATAACCTTATCGCCTGTATAAGCAAAGACCTTATCATCCACCGATTCAAGATAAAGGATCTCATCCGGAGTAAAGAAAACCTCTCCCTCATCAGTCTTTCCACGAAGCCTGTTATCATCTCCGTTTAAGACAGATATTATTTTTCCCAGTGTGGGGGTAAGGTCTTTGTAGCGGATTACTACACTTTCCTCACCCTCCGAAATCTGTTTTATATCAATCTTCATTATTCAAGCACCATATAAATCCCTTTGCGCATCTTTTACCGGGATCGTTAAAATGTCCGCCTTCGTTCCACTCAAGCTCGTTCCGGATTCCTGACTTTGAAAGGATTTCCTCCTGCATCCGGATCCTGTCTCCGACTCTTGCCATGATTTTATTTTTGGTTTTCTCCTCTTTTTTTCCGAGGCTCAAATACACTTTAGAAGCCTTAGGTTCATGCGCTGATACGTACTCATCCCAGCCCTCGAACCATACGGAAGGCGACACACCGCATACCGCGCTGAATGCATCAGAATTATACATACTCCATAGGGAAAACAGACCGGCCAGGGAATACCCTCCCAATACAACCGGGATATCTTCTGCCAGTCCAAACTTCTCCTTAATACATGGAAGAAGTTCTCCCGTAACAAATCCGAGAGTCTCTGAAGCACCGTCTCCAAAGCTTTCATTTCCGAATACCGGCGCCGCTTTCCAGGGTGAGAGTTCCTTATTCCAATCATCTATGTGAAAAGAAACCAGGATAAAAGAGTGCTTCGCCTCTTTTTCAATCTCAGAAACCTGGGCATCAAGGAAACCTTCCTCGTCACCGGAAGCAGGCTGAATCAGCAGCATCTCAGGGTCTGCTGAAAGGTACGCTATGCAGGATCTTGATCCGATTATAAAGCTTTCCTTTTCCATAAAAATATAATACCACAGCCCGGGGGCAAACCATATATGCTCCCTTTCCGTATATGTGCTATACTTTGGATATGCTTTTTAATTCCCTGTCATTTTTGATATTTTTTCCAATTTGCATAGCACTGTATCTGGTAATGCCCCGCAAGGCAAGGGTTTATCTTCTTCTTGCAGCGAGTCTTTATTTCTACATGTGCTGGAATATTTCCTATGTTGCACTTCTTCTTATATCAATAGTCGTAACATACGGAGCGGGAATCATCCTCGGAAATTGCGAGCGCGAACTTGATAAGAAGCTCACGGTAGCCGTTTCTCTGATCATCAACTTCGGAATCCTCTTCGTATTTAAATATTTCAACTTCTTTACCGAATCAATTTCCAAGATTACTCATACAGATCTTCCCAGGTTGGATTTCCTTCTTCCCGTCGGAATCTCATTCTATACATTCCAGGCAGTGGGATATATGATCGATGTCTACAGAGGTGAAAAGCCTGAGAAAAACTTTGCTCGCTATGCTCTCTTTGTCTCATTCTTCCCTCAGCTTGTAGCAGGTCCCATCGAAAGATCAAAGAACCTTCTTGCAAGGTTAAGACGTCTTGATAGCGAAGATCTCATGAACAGAGAAGATCTGATCAAGGGCGTCTATACAATGCTCTACGGATATTTCCTCAAAATGATCATCGCAGACAGACTTGCAATTGCCGTTGATCACGTCTTTAACATCAGTGAATATTCTTCCTTCAATGGTTTCCAGCTTGCAATCGCTGCTATATTTTTCTCGATTCAGATCTATTGCGATTTTGCGGGATACACCTATATAGCAATTGGTGCAGCACGTGTAATGGGAATCAAGATCTGTGATAACTTCAACACACCGTACCTTTCGGTGGGTATCAAAGATTTCTGGAACAGATGGCATATGTCCCTTACCGGATGGTTCAGAGACTATCTCTATTTTCCTCTTGGCGGAAGCAAGAAGGGAAAGCTTCGCAAGTACATCAATATAATGATAGTTTTCGTAGCCAGCGGTCTCTGGCATGGAGCCGCATGGCACTTCGTTGCATGGGGAGCACTTCACGGCTGTCTCAGAGTTCTTGAAGAAGCCGTAACTCCCTTTGTCAGAAAATGTGCTGAGCGTTTCAAGTGGAATATAGATACCTTTGCAACACGCGTGCTCAGAATATTTGTCAATTTCATAGTCGTTACACTTCTCTGGATCTTCTTCAGAGCACAAAGCACCGGACAGGCACTCCATATCATCAAGTTGATCTTTACATCCATCAAACCCTGGCAGTTTTTCAACGACTCGATCCTTGCCATCGGACTTGATACCAAAGAACTTAACGTAGCATTCATCGCACTTGCTTTCATGACTCTTATCGATGTGTGCAAGAAAAAAGGCAGAGATATCTTATCCGATCTCTACCGTCAAAATACATGGTTCATGTTCCTTACCATTTTCGTATCGATCATCTTAATAGTGATCTTCGGAATCTACGGTGCGGAATATGATGCAACCCAGTTTATTTATTTCCAGTTTTAAGGAGCTTTGAATTTGAAAAAGATCAAAAACATAATTCTTTTCATATTGTTCAATGCCCTGCTATTCGGCACGCTCCTTAGCATGAATTTTGTTTTTAGGAACAAAGAGTACGAAGGTGCCCAGGATAAATTCGCAGATTGGAATCCTCAGCACGCGGACATTGTTTTCATCGGAACATCACATCAGTTCTGCACGATAGATCCCGATCTTCTCTACAATGAATACGGAATCGAATCCTTTATGTTGGCAACCAGTGCACAGACCGTTCCCATGTCATACTACGCGGCGATGGAAGCAATCGAACTAAAGGCTCCGGATACGATTGTTTTTGAGATAAGTTATGTGGCGAATGACTTCCGAACTCTTGCAGGAATGGATCATTGTTTCTTTGACGGATTCCCAAGATGCAATGCCAGAAAAGAAGCTCTTAACGATCTTGTAGATAAAGATCAGCAAATCTATTATCTCTTCCCTCTCGGAATGTTCCACTCAAGATGGAAAGAACTTGATGAAGAAGATTTCATGGATTTTCCTGTTTCGGACAGAGGAACATTTTTCAATGCACAGGTTTTCCAAGGCGGAGAAATTCCTCTTCAGGATCCTGATGTTACCGAGCCCATCCCCGGTGAGATGGAAAAATACTTGTTAATGCTCTTTGATCTGTGTGAGGAAAACAATGTGGAGTTAATCCTCTATGCAGCTCCCTTTAACGGGCTTTACCTCTATGATGAGAATTGCACCGCAGATCTTCTTCTTCGCGAAAGCATGTTTAACTACACAGGACAGCTCTGCGAGGAACGAGGAATAGAATTCCACAATCTGTTTTATGAACTTGATGCAATCGGAATAAATGATGAAACGGACTGGATGGATTCGCAGCACCTCAACTGTCTCGGACAGGCAAAACTTACAAGGTATATGATGGATAACGGCTACCTCGGACATTAACCGAGATAGCCGTTTTTCTTGAACTTATTATTTTAATATCTTCTCACTTCCGTACAGATTGAAGTTCCCGATCCTTTCAAAAGGAGTTACGGTTGTATTCATTTCGTCTATGAGTTTCTGCCAAAACTCTCTGTCGGACATAGACTCAAGATCTTGAATATACATATCTGCAGTAAGGACATTATCGCGAAGGTATATCTTGGCTGCTTTTATATTTTCATGAAGAGCCATTACTCTGTCCTGAAGAACTTTTGTAGAAACATTTTCTCCGTTTGAAAGAGCAATTCTGGTGTCTTTTCTTCCTCTCAGATAAACCTTATTGTTCTTGATGCATCCAATATCTCCGGTAAGGAAATATCCGTCCTTATCAAAAGCTGCCTTGGTTGCTTCTTCATCATTCATGTATCCGCAGAAGATGATATCTCCCTTGGCGGCAAGCTCACCATATCCCTCTTCATCGGGATCGATAACCTTGGCATCTATATCTTCAAATAAAGTTCCGACGCTTTCCACATCCTCTTCACCGGGATAGTCAATGGAAAATCCCGAGGATGTCTCGGACAGTGCATAGGCATTCATCATGTATATGCCTGCTTCTTTATATTCGTTTCTCATCTCGGCAGGAAGCTTTGCGCCTCCGCAGAAGCAGTACTTCATCTTTCCGCCAAACAGCGCAGCAAGAGGAACGCCCATTGCCTTCGAAGCTTCTATAAATCTTGTGAATACAAGAGGAACACCGCAGAAAATTGTCGGATGTATCTCCATCATCTCCTGTGCCATTTCCTTGACCGAACCCGCAAGATATACTTCAAATCCGAAAACAAGCGAATAAACAAAGTTGTATATCGCACCGTAAGTGTGATTAAGCGGAAGGAACAGGTAACATCTGTCTTCGAAGGAAACCTGCACTCTTCTGCCAAGAGATCTCCATCCGGAGAATACATTTTTGATTGAAAGCATTACCGCCTTGGGAAAAGTAGTGGTTCCGCTGGTAAATACAACCTTTGCGGGGACAGTTTCTTCGCGTCCCTCGAGCGTGAACAATTCGCCGAGTGTTTTCTTTCCTTCTTCAAGGCATGCCTGAAAATCATTTTGAACGGATATGAATTTTATTTCAGGGAAATCTTTTTTTAATCTGTCTACGGTTTCTATCTGTCTTTCATCGTATATGATTGCGGACAGCTCACACTTCTTTATCGAATAAACGATGTTTTCATATGACCAATCCTTGTTAAAGCCGACACTGACACCGACATAACACATTATTGCAATATCGGCAGTCATCCATTCTATGCTGTTGGGGCCATAGATACCGATGATCTTGTCTTTATATCCGTTATGAATTAAATAGGAAGCGAGATAATTTACATTCTCTATAAAAGTTGCATAAGTAACCGGCTCAAATCCGTTTTCTTTTTTCTCATAGAGATAATTATTTACTCCCCATTTCGAATAATCGTCTTTCAGAAATTTCTCAAGTGTGTTTTCCATTTCACTCTTCCCTTTCTTAATTCTTAGTCCAACGGATATTCAAGAAGAACATATTCATAGATCGAGGTTTTGTCTTCCTCGGCATATGTCTGAGTTACTTTGCCGTCTCTTGCAAGGGCACCGATACTGGGAAGACCGTTTTGCATGAGTTCCTTCATAATAGAATATACAAGTGCTTTTCCGAGTCCTCTGTGCTTTTGGTCAACGCCCATGTACAGCATTACATATTTATCGGGATGTTTTCTTGTCTTAAGGATTCCCGGAATATCAAGAAGTCCCGCGTGATATACTCTGTTTCCGTAATCGGGAAGACTGATATAGAATCCCACCGCCTTGTCATTGTAATAAGCCATCTTTGTCATGCTCATGTTCATGATGGTCTTATAACTCTTAAACATCTCACAGAAATCTTCTTTGGAGAGATGCTTATAAATCGGGAAGTCGCTGTAAAGCTCCGTGATAAGCGTGTACACTTCCTCAACTGCTTTTTCGTATTCTTCCGTTTTCGGACTTTCGATTCTATATCCCTGTGCGAGAAATTCTTTGTATCTGGTTTCGAATTTCTCATTAACGTAATCTTCACCCACGGATCTGAAAGCACTTGATGTATAATGCTCGCATATCTTATATCCGCTGTTTTCAAACAGACTTAAGTAATATTCTTTGTTGTAAGGCTCACCTGTATAAGGAGCCATATCAAAATTATTGATCTTAAGTCTGTACTTAAGCCAAAATGATGCATCAACAGGTCCGACGATCTTGGTTTTATTTTTACCCCTTGCGATCTTCTCAGCTTCTTCGAACAGGAATTTCGAAACTTCTTTATCATCCACACATTCGAAAAATCCCAGATACGCAATAGGATCTTCTTCATAAGTGGTTATTGCAAATCTTCCTACGGTTTCTTCACCCTTTAATATAAGGTATGCATCCAAGTCAAAGTATTTTGAAAGAGGATGAGTTTTTTCAAGAAGAGCTTTCATCTGTGAAGGACTTTCCATATTATCCTTCTTCGAATAAAGCTTCTTTGGAAGATCTGTAAATCTTTTGATATTTTGTTTATCAATGCCTACACTTACAATTTCCATTATGCTCTCCCGATTATCTCTATTTTACCGGTGCCTCCGTCCATCCTTATCATGTCTCCGGTTTTGATCGTATCTGTTAACTTCTCAACACCGACAACGGAGGGAATATTCAGTTCTCTTGAAATGATCGCGGTATGGGACAGAAGTGACCCTTTTTCCGATATAACTCCTTTTGCTGAAGCAAGCAAGAATACCCATCCCGGATCGGTCATCTTCGTTACAAGGATTTTATCCTTAACATCGTGTGCATCTTCAGGTCCTGAAATGACGAGAGCTTCTCCTTCCGTTACACTTCCGGAACAGGGAACACCCTGAAGTGTATTTTCAAGATTTTTCTTCCTGTGTGAATTTACACTGGAATGTCTCTTATCGAATTCATTTTCTTCAAAGATCAGTCTGGTGTAGGGAGGAAGCATTTCAAAAACAGAATATGCATCCTTTCTCTCCGAAACCTGTGCCTTCATATCACAGGGGTTTCCCACCATGTCAAATGCTTCGTCAATTGTCAGATAATAGATATCCGAAGGCTCTTCGATATATCCCTCTTTAGAATATCTGTCGCCCATGGTATCAAATATTAATCTGACGATTCCATATATCCTGCTTCGATTCAGTCTCGATTTTTCTCTTCCCGCAATTCCCATGGCACATCTCTTACCATAGAAACGAGTTATGGGATCTTCTTTAATCTTAACCGGATCGTTTCGGTTAATGTCTCCGTAGATCTTCTTTAATCTGACAGGATCTTTTCTGTACTCTGCGATCCTTTCATCGAGAAGTTCGGGATTAGAACGAAATGTCCTTCTCTCCAGTTTTAACTCTTCAAGATTTCTGTCACCGAACTGTTTGATGTATTCAGCCTTACACTTAGCAAATTCATCATCGGATAACTCATCTTTTCGATAAGCAAGCTCGATAAGAGCTTTAACAGGCTTCATGCTTTCGATGTCGGATATACCGGATATGTATTTATTAATGTAAGCATCATCCTGACCGGACTTTTTGCGAAGTCTGTTTTTAACAAGGCCGGTAAAGATAAAAGCATACATATCATTTAGAAGAGTTACATCCCAAATGCTGAGTAGCTTTTCCCTTACTTCATCATATAACCCGATCAGATCCTTAAGATCCATGTTCGGATCAAAGCTTTCATAGAAGTGATCGTTAACTCTGACAAATTCTTCTTCCAGACTCTTCATATGCTTAGGAACAGATATGAGTTCACTGAAGGAATTGATGTATGTCATGAACCTGACAAAAGCACTGAGTTTAACACTGCTTTCATCAAATGACTTATTTTTTACGCCAAGCATTTCCTGCCAGACGGGAATTATCTTCTTATTAAAAGGAAGGAATTTTAGAACCGTATACCAGTTGCTTATCTTGTAATAAATCCTTCCGTTTGCATGACCAACCATATTGTTAAACACATCGGTATGCTTATTTAATTCTTTATCATTTTTAAGGACTCTTCTGCTGACTCCCTTAAATACGCCGCTGTAAACCATGTGTACAAAAGATACGGTTAAAGGAAGTGAAAGCCCGGGATAACTTTCTACAATATTACTGTTATCAAGTATTAAGGGGTTGTCACCTTTTATGGTGGTTATTGGTCTTGCCTGAAGAATGTAGAGCTGTCCGTTTAAAAATGCGAACTCAATATCCAGATACTCTCCGAGCAGTTCTTTTATCTTGCCGGAAACATCAATAAGTTCTTCAATCTTATCTGAAGATAGAAGGTCTTCTTTTCCTTCGTAATAATATAGTTTATCCGTCAAATGATAATAGTAAGTGGTTGTATCGACAGAGCCTGACACAACGCCTTCACCCAGACCTTTTCCGCAGGCAATAACACTTTCATTTAAAAGGCCCTGTGGATTTGCGGTAAAGAGCACTCCTGCTACATCCGCATCAACCATATCCTGTACGATAACGCACATCTTAAGATCAGCAGGTTTCAATCCCTGCTTATCCATGTAGTTGAGAACATTTTCCGCATTTACGCAATCTCTGCATTCGCGGATCTTATTCGGAATATCTTCAGGCTTAACATTAAGATATGTTGCAAACTGTCCGGCAAAACTTTGGTCCGCTCCGTCTTCGAGATTACAGCAACTTCTTACGGCAACATTTCCTGTTCTTGATGTGAATCTATTCTCATCAAATTCTTCGCCGAATTCGATAATCTCAAAAGCAGGAACATTTATTCCTGCCTCTTTCAGCTTTATCAGATTGTCAGCTTTACTTCCGTACATCCTAGATCCTTCCGAAAATAAGGAATGCAACTATGGTAAGCAACATCGTGGACTCTTGCAGATAAGTGTATCTTTCTACTTTATCCACAAGTTTAAACTGCTCCGGATCTTTCATGTACTGGATAAACTTCCAAGTCATCCATGATACAAGAAGGAACAGTACTGCTATAGAAATCTTATTCAGTCTGAATACGAGGATAAAGTTTGTGATGATATCAACAATCGTAAGGATCATGACAAAACGTGTTGCTTTCTTGTACCCAAATAGCTTTGAATACGTAGTGTAATCGTTCTCATCCTTAGGAGCTTTTATCTTACGCGATACTTCCCAGATAAGAGCAGGGAAATATAAGGTCCAAAGTGTCATGCATGTGGTTAATGTAACCGCACGAAGATCATACTTAATAACGGTAAAAGAGATAATGTAGAGATTAACGAACATCTGCACGGGATTATGTGTAACAAGGGCAAGAGGAAGTGAGGGCTGAATCTTTGCTCTCTGGAAAAACCACTTACTCATAAGATATCCGTAAAAATACAGGATTCCGAAAAACAACAGATTGTTCATGTAGATAATGTTAAGGACTACAGCAATGATCTCGAAGAACACACAAATGATCATTACATCTTTTTTATATACCGCTCCTCTTGCAAGGGGTCTGTCCGGAAACAGAATCTTATCCGTTTCAAAGTCCTTAAGATCGTCCGCAATTCTCAGCCATAAAAGGAACGCAAATACTGTGTATGCTCCGGTAATCTCCTGCATACCCAGTTTGAAATCCGTAACTCCTTCGTTCAGGAGAATAATAAAATGTATTTCAAGGAAAACTATCAGTCCAAGGATAAGTCTCGGAATCAGAGGATACCTTTCCTTCATATATATATGCATTCTTTTCAGCATGAAGTTCCCACTCCTTCCCCGTATAATACTTTGGTCTCAGTATTATCCAAGCTTTGTTTTAATATATCTTCATCGATCCTTACTGCATCTTTCTTAAACAGTTGCACAATCGTCGATCCGCCGGGTTCGAAATATCCCTTCTCTTCACCTTTGGAAAACTTACTGACATCTCTGTTAACAATCTTTCCTACAAGAAGAGCTCCGACCTCGATATGGATCATTTCACCGAAATGATCGGTTGCAAGTACATTTATGATTCGATGATTTTCTTTATAGATCTTATATGCCTTTGATAACGGACTTACTGTATGAAGCTTACCTTTGATTATCCGTGACTCTTTAACAGATCCGTTATCAATGAAACAATATCTGTGATAATCATCCACACAAAGTCGATATACCAGACACACTCCTCCGGAATATTCTTTTAGATCATTTTCACCGGGTGCTATCTCATCAAGGGAGTACGTTCTGCCTTTTACCTCAATTCGCAAATCTTCCTTAATATCATATACAAGAAGTTTTGCATCAGCAGGCGAGATAAGTCTGTTTTCGGCGGAATCAATAACTCTTGCGCCGTCCCTTAACTTTCTAGTGAAGAAATCATTAAAGGATGCATATTCCCTGTCTTCGAAATCTTCCATACGGATGTTGTTTGATTCTATGAATTCGGGAATCTTCTTCCTGCTGCCCGATTTTGAATTTATATATCCGTACAATCGTGACGCGGATGGTGATACCACCATTCTCAGGAGCAAACGTCCGAAGAAATTACCGTACAGGAACTTAAGCGCTCCCTGTCCGTATTGGACAATTTCCTCATATTCTTTTTTCTTCCTGTCGTATATTCTCATATCACTACTATGTAAAGAACGATTACAGCGATTGCAAGTAGTGCAAAGAATGCATATGCAAGTCCCTTAGGTTTTACAATCTTTACCTTAATAACTTCAAGGATTGTTATAAGTACCATTGAAAGTGTAAATACTATTTCAAATACATCAGGCGAAAGAACTTTTACCGTAAGATACATTACGGAGAAAACAAGTGCCGCATATGTAATGGGAAGTCCGGTGTAATATTTTACGGGGCCCTCACCATCAGCAGTAACGACATTGAAATATCCCAGTCTTGCGATTCCGGCGATTGCATAAAGGATGTAAATAACCAAATGGATCGGGGATACAAAACCGATATTCATATAAATGGTTACGGGAAGTGCGATAAAGCTGATGACATCTACAAGTGAATCAAGTTCAATACCGAAGGCTTTTTCATCATCGGTTCTCTTAAACCTTCTTGCAACTGCGCCATCAAACAGATCACATATTCCGCAGAGCACAAGGCAGATGAAACTGTAGTTGATCATACCCTTTACCGCAAGGAACATTCCGATCACGGCAAAACTCATCCCCACATATGTCAGAACAACCGACGGATTCCAAAATCCCACGATCTTTTTCATATTAAATCTCCGATCATTTAACTATCGTAACTGTTCCGGTACTTCCGTCTATGGTCACAGTCTGTCCGTCACGGATCTTCTGCATTGCATCCTTACAGCAAACGATTGCCGGTATTCCGTATTCTCTGGATACGATCGCAGCGTGACAAAGTATTCCACCATACTCTGTTACAATTCCGGAAAGGATTGCAAACTTCGGAGTCCAACCGGTATCTGTAAATCTGGTTACGAGAATATCACCTTCCTGAAGTCTGTCTATCTGTGAGAAGTCCTCGATTACTCTTGCCGTTGCGGTTACGGTTCCGTTATTTGCACCGAGTCCCTTTATGGATGAATCTTTTGCCTTAGCATCATCTCTGTGCTTTGAGAAGATCGTTCCGATCTCGTTATCGCTCATATAATTTCTATAGCAGTCATAGTAATGCTTATTTCTGCTTATGATATTACGAAGATCTTCCGCAGAGTTTTTACCGTCGATATAATCCCACAGATCTCCCACTTTCAAAAACCACACATCTTCGCAGTCAGCAAGAACACCTTTGCCGGAAAGATACTTTGCATACTCCATCGTATATACTCTGAGCATGTAATAAAATCTTGTGGAGACATCTCTGAACTCTTCTCTCCACCAAAGCATCTTTCTCATGCCGGATACTTTCTTTTCTACTTTGCGGAATGTCCTGTCGGATACTTTGGCTTTAACTTTCTCCAAGACCTCCGAATACATTCTGTGTCCGTTCTCTTTGTCCTCAAGCGGTGAATATGAATCTTCGAGAACGACCATATCCTTTACCATGGCGATGATGGTTTCGGGTTCTTCGTAATAGCAGGGATAAGTAATATCAAGTTCCTTATCAGAGTGATATCCGTACTTATCAATTATCTCTTTGACCGCAGGTACATAGTTCTCCTGCGATGAAAGTGCTCCTGCGATATCCTTAGCGCTCTTTTCCTTCCAATAAGAAAATGCCTTTTCATCTTTACGGATCTGTCTTGTAGCATCCCACATTTCATAGAAGGGAAGAAGGTGTGAAATATTATCTATGTTTCCGAGAAGCGAAAGATACTCACTCTCCGAAACATATTTAAGAAGACTGTCCTTATAAAGTGACTGATGTATTGTATTGATAAAAATCTGCCAGAAATATGTAGTCTCACTTCTCAGATATGTCTTCTTGGTGATCTTTACAAATTCTTTCTCGATATCTTCTATCTTATTATTGTCGTAATTATCCTTGTAGCGATAATACTGCTCAAGTAATTCATCCTTATATCTCTGATTGTTTTCTCTTCTGCTCTTAACAATCTGACTCTGCTTAATTACTATGCGAATCATTCTTGAAAGAGTCGAAGGAGTTATCTTGGTAGTTTGTCCGTCACCTTCATAATCTCCGATGATTCCGTATTCATTATCGAATTCTCTTTCTTTATATCCGATAACCTGGCTCATGGCTTTCTTAACAACGGACATATTCCAATAAGGACGACCGTAATACATTTCACCTAGTTTTTTCGGCATTTCATTGTCTTTGAGAATCTCGGATTTTACGATGAACGAACGGAGAGAAAACTCCCAGATGTATTCATACAAGCTCCACATATATGGAGTGCATACCGTTGCAGAGACTCCGCCGTCTTTGAAATCCGCAGTCGTCCACATATCTACAATTCCGTTGTATCCGATCTTGGTGATCCTTCGTGCCTGAAGAATGTTGAGTTTCTCATCCGCAATCGCGAATTCTATATCACAGGGATATCCGAAAAAGCGCTGAATATCTGAGAATACTTTTCCGTAATTTTCAACAGCTTCCGAAGCCAGGAACTTATTTGCATCCTGTCTTCTTACTTCTTTACCCTCATACCAATTATAGAAATACTGTTCAGGTGCGGTCTTTCCGCTTACGATATTCTCACCGAGTCCTTCCGAAACTTCGATAAGCATCTCCTTATCAAAACCGTTTACGGGATCAATGGTAAAACAGATTCCGCTTAAGGAAGCATCGACCATTTCCTGAACGACAACGGACATCTTCATCGAAGGAGCATCGATCTTGTTGTTTGCAACATACTGAAGAAGTACCTCTCCGAACATGGATCTGTAGCACGCGATTACTTTGTCTGCGATGTCTTCTTTTTTGACATTTAAGAAAGTATCATACTGTCCCGCAAATGAATACTCTTCAAGGTCTTCCATATTACCGCTGCTTCTTACGGCATACAGTTTGTCACTTGATGCAAGCTTATCGATCTGTGCTACAATGTCTCCGGGAATGGTAACCTTATCAAAAAGAGCATTCAGCTCTTCAGAAATCTGCTTTACATTATCTTTATCAAGCTTCTTAAGACGATCAAACAAATCGAAATCGACTGAATTCGCTGCGATGACTTCGTCATAAATATCCGTATCAAGAATAAAACCGCCTGGAACATTAAATCCTTTCTTCTTCATCTGAAGAAGAAATTTTCCCTTATTTCCCAGTTTCTCTTCTCTTTGTTCATCAAGTGCAAGTTTTACAATCATGTCTTTCTCCGAATCTTAAAATGGATTTTTTCTGAGCTTACATACATACAACAGCATGTTCATGATAATGTGCGTAAGCGCTCCTACCAGAACATAGAGGAGATACAACCCGATGCCCAGATCGTAGAATAACCATACGACCAGAGCACAACCGAAAATCGAATCAGCCTGATCCAGGAAAATAAAAAATATCTTCCATCCTCCCGATATCGTCTTTCCGGGTGTTATATCCAATCTTCTCTTAAGAAAACTGTTGGGTAATTCAAAGAGTGCGTATCCGAGTCCGAGTAAGACCCCGACCATCAGATTAAAAAGAAATGTATTTTCGTGATTTACGTAGAAATAATTAAGATGATCTATGCCCGATGAATGACACACCGCACCCCAGATCACAGTAGAGACAGTATCAAATATCAGATATCCAATAAAACCCTTCCAAGTTTTGTTATCACCGAATATCCTCTTTCCGTCAAAGAAATTCTTTCCCATATCCATGGGTTTCATTGCCGATTTCATCAATTTGGTCTTACACCAAACCATTACAAGTATTCCGGCAATGATGGCAGGAAGTAACGTGACATACATCTTCACGATCGTATCTGCCAAAAGCTTTAAAGTATTCATTTGATTTTCTCCAGGCAGTGCATATGACATTATAAAAGGCGTATGTTTCATGTTAAGAAACACACGCCTTTATAATACCATATTTCGCGGTTTTTCGCTTAAAACTTGTACTGCATAAAATTACCGTTTTTGACAAAACCAAAATCCGTATATAGCAGTACACCCATATCGGAAGCGGTTATCTGAACAACTCCGCAGCCATAATTTCTTGCTTCTTCAACAACTCTGGAAAGAAGTTCTTTTGCAATTCCCTTCCTTCGATAATCCGGGTCTGTAAACATGCTGGATAACAGTCCGATCTTTCCACTGGGGCAACTAAAATAAGGTGGTTTTTCCACAAAAGACATCCCGCTTGTCCCCACAATTTTATCTCCATCCATGGCAAGCCATGATACGAATGTTCCGTCGCCCATATGTCTGCGATAATAATCCTTAAGATTCGGAACCAGATCGATATCCTCGGTTGCTCCCTCTTCTCGAAGTTGCTTAATTCGCATGTTTATAAATACATCCAGTTCGTCTTCCGATAATTTCTTATAACTTATAGACATATCATCACCTCCGATAATATCCTGCCTTAACAAAAAATATTTTATCACATGGAGGAAAATATAAATACCGGCAGTGCAATGAAATATGCCTGCCGGTATAAGGAAGATTAAAAAGAGAATAGATTTTTTTAGTTTATTTATTGCATCTGCGGAAAAGAGATTGTTTTCTGAAAGTAACCTCTCCTTCGGATTCGATCTTATCCCCGAAATACTTTAAGATCTTTTTCCTGTTTTCATTTATCAGCTTCTGCTGTCCTTCATACATCCGAAGCATTCTTTCAAGTATCTCTTCGGCATCAGTGTAATGCCAGGTGTTTTCAAGGGTAATGCAATCCACCTTCTTGAAATACTTCTTCAGCATTTCATCGCATTTATCCTGAGCTGCCTGTTCCTCATTAATACGTTCATCAATAAATGCTGCTTTTACTCCGATAGCCTTAAACGCATCTCTGAAGAAGTAATTCCAATCATTTACCGCTTCTGCGTTAAATGAAAATACTCCTCCTTTTTTTAGTACCTTACTTGAACGCTTTACGAATTCCTCGGGATCCTTAAGTTCAAAATTAATATAGTGAGCAATTATCAGATCGTATTCTTTATCCCCTGCGATCTTCTTCCATGATCTTTCTTTCTCAAGATCATCAAATTCAAGTGATATTTCCGCGCCCTTCGGAAGAGTCTTTTTATTCTCGGAAACATACTTCTCAAAATCGTCCGCCCAGCTTCCGTGAATATCATATCCGAATATCTTCACGTCTTTCGGAATTTCATTCCAGTTGTTTCTCCAAAGCTTGGCATATCCGAATCCGAGATCAAGTATCTTCTCACCGGATCTTATAGGAAGCGATTTAAAGATCTTTACATACCAATCCTCTTCCTGCGCCGTATGCTTAAGTGCATCCCAGTGACGCTCATCCGCGCCCTGATCGAGATGAATGTTCTGGATCATCTCCGCAACATCATCCCAGTCGAGCGTACCGCTCTTTCTGTCAAAGGTTCTGTTAATTGCATCGATAACCTTCTGGATGCGGTACTTTTTCTCTTCCATGTTCTTAAGCTGGATCCTGAGAGCATCTTCAACATTTGCCGCTTCACCGGCAACAAGGTTATCTCTTATCTCTTCAAGAGAAAAACCTATCTGTTTAAGTGCTACGATCTTCTCAAGAATCTGAAGAGCCGCTTTGTCGTAAAGACGATAGTTTCCTTCCGAATAATCCGACGGTTTAAGAAGTCCTTTTTCGTCATACAGTCGAACTGCTTTCTGCGAAACTCCCGCCTTTTTTGCTATTTCCCCGGATGTCATTTTGTCCTTCATATGGGAACCTCCTTTCTTATAATACCACCTTAAGGGGTTCCCCAAGGGAAGAGTCAACAAAATATTTTAAATTTTATTTTCCGAGAATTTCCGATGCTTCTTTCATCAGGTCGATAATGGGTAAATGCTGAGGACATACTCTCTCGCACTGACCGCATCCTACGCAGTCCGATGCCTTACCTGATCTTTGTATTAATCCCGAATAGAAGTTTTTCGATCTCCAGTCATCGGGATAACGGCGAAGTGTGTTGATGGTTCTGAACACATCGGGAATACTGATCTTCATTGGACATCCGTCGCAGCAATACTTACATGCGGTACATCCGATCTGAGGTATTCTGAGTATTTCATCTGTTACCTGATTTACGATAGCAAATTCTTCTTCTGATAAAGGCTCAAAGTTTGCGAACGTTCCGATGTTGTCGTTCATCTGTTCTTCGTTGGACATACCGGAAAGAATTGTCATAACACCGGGTAGTGATCCAACAAAACGAAGTGCCCATGATGCAACGGAACTTTCCGGTCTCTTTTTCTTAAATATGTCTTCGATCTCAGGAGCCATGCTTGCAAGCGCTCCACCGCGCACAGGCTCCATTACGATAATGGGAATGTTTCTTTCGTGAAGAATGTCATACAGTTCCTGAGATCTTACTACAGGGTTTGTTCTGTCGAGATAGTTGAGCTGGATCTGAACAAATTCAACTTCAGGGTGGTTATCGAGAATCTCAGTCAAAAGCTCGGGACTTCCGTGGAATGAAAAACCAAAATGCTTGATCTTTCCCTCTGCCTTTTTTTGCAATCCCCATTTGAAACAATCATACTTTACATATACATCGTAATTGTTTCCTTCTTCGATGGAGTGGAGAAGATAGAAGTCGAAGTAATCAACGCCCAGTCTCTCAAGCTGTTCGCTGAAGATTCTTTCGATATCTTCTTCCTTCTTGATTTCCCATGCAGGAAGTTTGGTCGCAACCATGAAGTCCTCTCTGGGATAACGCTTTACCAGAGCTTCGCGAGCAGCAACTTCCGATTTTCCTCCGTGATATACATAAGCCGTATCAAAATAATTCATTCCGGCTTCCATGTACTTATCAACCATTCTGCATACATGCTCATGGTCGATCACCCCGTCCTTTTCCGGAAGTCTCATCAGTCCGAAACCAAGCTTAGGCATTTTGCTCAGATCAATACTCATACATTTTCCCCTTAAATGATATTGATGATTCCCTGTGCATTCGGATCATCCATTATGACCTCATCTACTCCGGGAACATTTATTGTTCCCAAAAGCGGATTCTTAATACTGATCATCGGAGTAGTGATGTCCGCATCAACAACCGACTTTTCGAATGCAAGATCCGCATTCAGCATCTTGCAGTTAATAAGCTTAAGTCCCATGCAATAGCAAAGAGGCTGTGTTCCGCTGATGGTACAATTTTCAAATGTAACATTCTCGCAGTACCATGCAAGATACTCCCCGTTTATTACGGAATTTCTGACTACGACATTTTTCGCATGCCAAAATGCATCCTTGGTATTGAAAGTGCAATTTTCAAATACCGAATCGGTTATATATTGAAAAGAATACTTTCCGTTCAGAGTAACGTTTTCGAATTTCAGATTATTGGAACGCATCATGAAATATTCGCCCTCTGCGGTTGAATCTTTCATTTCGATTCTGTTCACCGACCAACCAAACTCCGGTGATACGATATCGCAATCGAATATCTGTATATCGGAACATTCTCTGAGTGCCTTGATTCCGTGCATCTTAGTACCTGTGATAGTCGCGTTATTCGTATACCACAAAGCAGCTCTGCACTTATCAGTCATCTCGCTGTCTTTAATTGTAAGATTATCATCATGCCAGAAAGGGTAGCGCAGATTAAAGAAGGTTTTCGATACTTCTATATTCCTGCCTTCTTTAAATGCACTTTCACCGTCGGCAGGACCGTCAAATCTGCAATCTTCAACCACGATCCCGTCCTGTCCGTAAAGCGCCCTTTCTTCATCAAAGGTTTGTCCGCTTATTGTCATTATTTTCCTCTTATTAAATCATCATCTTATAGATCTTTGCGCACTCTTCTTCGTTAAGGGTAATAAATCCGGAAATGGTTCCGTTTCTTCCGTCACCGTTGCAGAGAACATCAACCAGCTTGGGAATATCCTCTTCCTTAGCACCGAGTTCTTCAAAGTTCTTGGGCATTCCGATAGAAATAAGGAAGTTTCTGAATGCCTCGATACCTGCCTTTGCGGTTACTTCGGGATGAGCAAAATCCATCTGGCATCCCCATACTCTTACCGCAACCTGCGCAAATCTCATTACATTATGGCTTAATTCATAAGTAAAAACTGCGGGCATGGTAACCGCAAGTCCGGCACCGTGTGCACAGTCATAAAGAGCTGAAAGCTCATGCTCGATGGTGTGGCTGAGCCAGTCCTGACTTCTTCCTACACCAACTGCATTGGTGTGAGCCATTGTTCCTGCCCACATGATGTTTGCTCTTGCTTCATAGTTATTGGGATCTGCAATTACTCTGGGTCCCTCATGTACCATGGTAAGAAGAAGAGCTTCGATGAGTCTGTCCGTTACTTCTACTTCTTCGGAATTGGTCAGATATCTCTCATAAAGGTGAGCCATGATATCGGTAATTCCTGCAGCAGTCTGATAAGCGGGAAGAGTCTGGGTAAGTGCGGGATTAAGGATACTGAACTTGGGTCTTATGGCATCGGATCCTGCTCCGCGCTTGAACATTCCCTCTTCCTTGGTAATTACGGAGTCACCGCTTCCTTCACTTCCTGCTGCAGCGATGGTAAGTACAGTTCCTACAGGGAGTGCCTTCTCGATTCTCTTTCCCTGATAGAAATCCCAGAAATCTCCGTCATAAGGTACGCCCGCTGCTATTGCCTTGGATGAGTCGATTGCACTTCCTCCGCCTACAGCCAGGATGAAATCAACGTTTTCTTTTCTGCAAAGATCGATTCCCTCGTATACGAGTCCGCTTCTGGGGTTGGGCTTAACGCCTCCCAGTTCGACGTATTCAACGCCTGCCTTCTCAAGAGACTTCTTTACTCTGTCCAGTAATCCTGATCTTACTACGCTTCCGCCGCCGTAATGAATAAGGACCTTGCTTCCGCCGAATCTCTTAACACATGCTCCGGCCTTCTCCTCTGATTCTTTACCAAATACAAAACAAGTAGGTGAATAGAATGAAAAATTTTCCATTTATCGTCCTTTCCGCCGCCCTCGGCAATTCTACACTTTATATATTAAGGATATCATCGCATTTAAACGAGCACTAACAATATTTTGTAAAAAAAAGACCGCTTTTTGTCTTAAAACGGTCCTTTTTAGAGTTTATTTCAGTATCTTTCTGATCTGTACCTCATCCGCATCCGGGAGAATCTTCTTAAAATGAGTAACTATTCTCTCAAGAGATTCCTCGGGCGTTCTCTTATACACTTTATCCGTAAACTTCTTACCCATGAACTTTTCGGGAGTGGTATATTCCGCTATACCCCAACCGTAATCGTTACCTAACTTATCCTTTGCATAGGTAAAATTGCTCGTGATGACGTAGCACTGTTTCTGGAGACGGGTTATGGATGAATCAAATCCCTTTTTCCCACCTTTGCGGTAATTCCCGATTTCTTTAAGCTTCTTTGAAACGATCGGAGCATTTGCATCCAGCAGTTCATACAAAACCTTATCATTATAAGAAGCAAGTCCGTCCTCATAACGGGCATCAAAGTCATATCCGTCGCGCCTGTAATTTGCAAAATCCGGGAACCACTCGGGACTGATATATACAGCCTTGTTTCCGATGAACTTTCCGTATGCGCACTTGGTCTTTCTGATGACCGGACCTTTCCATTCCCAGGCTTCCCAAGGGTCTGAGTCATAGTACCAGCATCCGTCCGCAATATGCTCCTCGAGAGAAAAGCCTTCAATCTCATTTGCAAAGAAAGGAACGAATCCGAATTCTTTTACGGCAGATGCCAGCTCTTCCATGGATCCTATTTCAAAATTGTCGCTGAATGTTCTTCCCATAAT
>JAEEGL010712812.1_pt1 | contig 26208 bp, 21 predicted proteins | sample 9134231 | NCBI WGS metagenome assembly JAEEGL01 (sample SAMN16246548, study PRJNA631951) | gut metagenome | biome: gut microbiome; feature: rumen; material: fiber-attached | host: Bos | place: Iran: Karaj | collected 2018-10
CTCAAGTGTGTGAAGGAATCTGTAGCAAGTCTTTGTAACCTGGTGACGTCCGTCAAGACCGATACCACCAACCTCAAGAGTAGCCCAAACTGGATCACCAGAGAAGAGCTGGTTGTAAGACTCGATACGGGCAAATTTAACCATACGGCACTTCATTGTGAAGTGGTCGATGATTTCCTGTGCCTCAGACTCTGTGATAACGCCATTTGCAAGGTCACGAGAGAAGTAGATATCAAGGAATGTAGAAACACGACCTACTGACATAGCAGCACCATTCTGAGTCTTGATAGCTGCAAGATAACCAAAGTATAACCATTGAACAGCTTCCTTTGCAGTTCCGGCTGGCTTTGAAATATCGATGCCATAGATTGCAGCCATTTCCTTCATGCCCTTAAGTGCATTAATCTGGTCTGCGATTTCCTCGCGGAGCTGGAAGTCGTAGCGACGCATGCCCTGACGGTTTGTAGCTGCAAAATCAGCCTGCTTCTTTTCGATAAGATAATCAATACCGTAAAGAGCAACACGACGGTAATCGCCAACGATACGGCCACGTCCATAAGTATCAGGAAGGCCAGTAAGAATTTTATTGTGACGGGCTTTTTTCATCTCTGGAGTGTAGATGTCGAATACGCCCTGATTGTGTGTCTTGTGATATTTTGTAAAGATTTCGTGGAGCTTTTCGCTTGGCTCATAACCATACATTCTGCATGATTGCTCAGCCATTGTGATACCACCGTAAGGCATGAATGCTCTCTTAAGTGGCTTGTCTGTCTGAAGACCAACGATTTGCTCTAAATCTTTTGTCTCTTCTGAAATATAGCCAGGTCCATGTGATGTAAGTGATGAAACAATATCTGTATCCATGTCGAGAACGCCACCTTTTGCACGTTCTTCTGCCTGAAGTTCCTGAAGCTTGCCCCAGAGAGTGTTTGTAGCCTCTGTAGGATCAGCTAAGAATGATTCATCTCCATCATAAGGAGTGTAGTTGTTCTGAATGAAGTCGCGTACATCAACATTGTCTTTCCATACGCGGCCAACAAAACCGTTCCATTGTTCAAAATCGTGATTTGCCATTATTCTTTCCTTTCTAACGTAAATCTAAAACTATGGTTACATCTGGCTAGTGGGGTAATGCTAGGCACTATATATAGATAGTTAGCAATGTCTAACATACTAGCTGGTGTATATCATACCATATCGTTGTCAAAAAAATATCAATGTACAAGAATTAAAACATAATTTAATGTATTTCAGTAAGAACAAAGATGTAATACAATAAATTAAGAAATAAAAAATCATATCTGAGTAAAAAGATATGTTGGGAGAGTGTTTAGAGGTATGAAAAAAAGAGTTCTATCTGTAGTATCAATTTTAATTATTCTATTATTTTTCTATAGCGTTTCGCTTGATAATTCAAAAGGTATAGTCGGGAATAATTGCAATCAGGTTGCAGTGATTAGTGGTACAGCAAAAAGTGTTTTTGATAGATGGAAGAATAATGAAAACAAGGTAAGGGGCATTTTTGTATCAGGCCCTACAGCCGGTTCCGAGAGAATGGATGATATTATCCAATTGATTAATGAGTCGGAGTTAAACGCTATTGTTTTGGATGTAAAGGATGATAGTGGCAATATTTCATTTCTGATGGATAATGACGAGGTGATTGATAGCGGCGCGTGCATTCCATATATAAAGGATATAGGGGAGTTTCTAACGAAGCTTAAGGATAATAACATATATGTGATAGCGAGAATCCCATGCTTTAAAGATCCGGTGCTTGCAGAGGCAAAGCCAGAGCTCGCCCTTAGAACTCTTGATGGTGACGCGGTTACAGATGCCAGCGGCAATGCGTGGGTGAACCCATGTAAAGAGGAAGTTTGGAATTACATAATAAGCATTGCAGATACCTGTTGTGAATTGGGATTTGACGAGGTACAGCTTGATTATGTCCGTTTCCCAATTGGGCAGAATGCAGAGAATGCTTGGTATGGGACTACTGCTGATGATGAGAATAGACAACAGTACATTACAAGCTTTTTAGAAAAGATAGAGAGTAATGTTCACGAATATAATGTTCCACTATCAGCAGATGTTTTTGGAACAATTATAAAAAGTACTGAGGATTCAAAGCACGTTGGACAGGATTACATTAAACTTGCATCTTCATTAGATGTTATTAGCCCTATGATATATCCCTCTCATTATGCAAATGGAGAATTTGGAATAGAGGTACCAGATGCTTTGCCATATGAGACTATCTATGCTGCATTAAATGGCTCAAAGGATGCACTGTCCACTTTACCGGCGGATAATTGCGCTGAAGTGAGGCCGTGGTTGCAGGGATTTACGGCATCTTGGGTAGATGGATATATAGATTATGGTAGTGAAGAAGTACGTCAGGAAATTCAGGCCGTCTATGATGCTGGATATGATGAATGGATAATTTGGAATTCAAAGTGTGACTATAGCTATTTTAGTGAGGAGGAAACATGATTGTTAGCATACGTAAGGGCTCTCATAGTGAGAGCCCTTTTAAAGTATCTAAATATTCTTTGACAAAAAGTGAAGTGCATTTAGATGGATTGAACATAGCAATATAATCAGATGCAAAATCCATCTCATAAGATACATGATGCTTTGAATCAAGAAGTGAACTCCATCCATTGGCAATGGTAAAGCACCTACCTGAACGGAGGAAAAGCTCAACAGAGTCCATACTATCAAGGTACATTACTTCGACTGGCATTGAGCCAAGCATTTTTTTTAGATGGATAAAATATTGCTCCTTCAAAGCTTCTGGCAGATTTTTGGGAAGGAATAGGGTAGTGTTTTTTATTGCATCGAAATCTGGAGATTCAGTATTTGAAAAACCATGATGCTTTTTGTTGGCAATTAAATAATAAGAAATAGGATTATTTGTAAGCTGGAAGGTCTTTATATTTCCAGCTTTTTTTGCGTATTCCTTTTGGCAAATAATAATCTGTCCATTTTCGATGGAAGAATCAAAATCGGAAGCATCAATGAAATTGGTGAAGTGGTGGAATGTAGGATGGGATTCCATAAATTTGCCAGTGGTCTCCACGAATTCATCAGGCATATTTATACCGCGAAGCATATTAATAATCAGTGGTGTCTCGGTGGACTTTAATCTAATGGCGTTTATTGTATCTTCATAGATTCCTTTGCATTTTTTTAGCCCTTTTAGATATAACATTCCTGATTCGGTGAGAGAAATGCTTCGTTTGACTGAGCGATCAAAAAGCTTTACACCCAGTTCATCCTCCAAAGAATTAATGTGTCTTGTGACAGCCGGTTGAGAAATAAAAAGCTCTTCGGCTGTTTTTGTGTAGTTTAATGTTTCTGCTAGTTTAAGGAAGCAGACGATGTCTTGTATTGTCATATGTTTAATATACCAAAAATGTTATAACGAATCTAGTATCGGTATTAGAATTATGTCCTGACGGTTAATATCATTGAAATATAGAAAACGTTGATTTGTCAGGAGGGTAAAATAATGACAAGAGAAGAATTAGTAAAGAATTTAATTGAGTATGCAGCACTTGCATTCAAGGTAGATGCATCTACACTTTCAGAGGATACAAACCTTAACGAGCTTGGTACATCATCAGTTCAGCGTGTAGCAATGTCTGCATCAATCGAGAATGAGTATGATGTAATGATTCCAGTAGCTAGATTTGGAAACTTCGAAACAATTGGAAAGCTTGCTGACTTCGTTTTAGAAGAAGCTGAATAATAAAAAAGGAGAATAATTCTACATGGTACAAAATGTAAAACTTGGAAAGAACATGAGAAGTGTTTCCATCGTAGGTATCGGCGCAACACCTTTCATGAATCTTATTAAAAATGATACTTATCATGGACTTACAAACGGTGAGCTTTTTGGTCATGCAGCACTTGATGCGATGAAGGACGCTCACATTGAGCCAAGAGATGTTCAGTATTTCTTCCATGGCTCAGCTAACCCACATGTAATGTTCCACGCTATCACACCAAACCTTCAGGTTGCTGACTGGTTCGGTATGAGAGGAAAGGGTTCTATATCACACTCAGAGGGATGCTGTACAGGTTATATCGCTCTTGAGGAGGCTGTATTTGCAGTAGCTTCTGGTGCATATGATGTAGTTCTCACAGGTGCATGTGACTGCGGCACAGGTATGCCAGATGGAAATACTCCAGACCATATGAGAGTAGAGATGTCTACAGAAGTTCTTTTCCCAGACCTTGATTCTATCTTTGATAGAGCTTATGGTCGTTACCTTGGTGGTGGTCCAGGTATGAACCATGATGATTGGATCAACCTTTACGCTCATGAGAATGGTCTTACACCAGACCAGATTGATGATGTATTGAATCATCAGTCATATCACATGAGACGTGCTGGTGCTCTTTGCCCACGTGCTATTCGCCGTACAACTTTTGATGATATGGCTAAAGAGGCTGGATATGATGATGTTTGGGAATATATGAAGAGCCCACACAATCCAAAGATGACTCAGTACTTACGTACGAGCTCAGACTCATGTGTTGCCGATGGTGCAGCAGCTTGTATCGTTGTTCCTACAGAGATTGCTCACGAGTTTACAGACAAGCCAATAGAGGTTCTTGCTACTGGTTCTTCTGTACTTGATGCTATCGTTCCACATCTTGAGAAGAAGGCTACAGCTGAGGCTGCTCGTCAGGTATTTGAGGCTACAGGTCTTACAGCAGATGACATGGACCTTGTTATGGTTAATGACTTCATTGGTTCATCTGCATTCCTTGCAGCTGAAGAGATTGGCTACCTTCCAAAGGGTGAAGGCTGGAAATATGTTCTTGAGGGACGTACAGCTTACGATGGAGACAAGCCAATTAACACAAACGGTGGACGTACTTCTTATGGTCATGCTTTCGGTGCTTCAGGTCTTGCTGATGTATTTGAGGCTGTAACACAGATGCGTGGCGAGGCTGGACTTCGTCAAGTAAAGAAGCTTCCAAAGCACGTATTCTTACGTGGTTTTGGTGGTGCACAGAATGTTCGTGCAACTATTCTTAGAGCAGGATTTTAAGGAGGAGTAAAAATGGATAACAACAATACAATCAAAACAGAAGACTTCTGGAATCCTGAGCACATTGTTGAAAAATTCTGGAATGGTCTTGCAGAAGGAAAAATATATGGTAGAAAGTGCAAGGAATGCGGTGCTATTGAATTCCCACCACACCTTGCTTGTAACGAATGTGGATACCATGAGACAGAGTGGACAGAGCTTAGCGGCAAGGGTATGCTTAAGAGCTTTGTATTTACAGGTATTTTAAATGCACGTCTTGAACTTGAAGACAAGGGTGTTAAGTATGTTTGTGGCGAGGTTCAGCTTGAGGAAGGACCTTCAATCAATGCGGTTATTCTTGGAATCACAAAGAAGAAAGGTAGAGAGATTGAGCCAAAGCTTCCTCTTCCAGTAAAGCCTGTATTCTTCGACATGGGTAGATACACAACTCTTTTCTTTGAATTAGATGAATAAAAATAGGATGGTGGAGAATATGTCAAAGAGATTTCCAGGAAAAGATTTATATCCAAATCTATTTTCATCTATTAGAATTGGAAATTTAAAATTAAAGAATAGAATTATTGCTGCACCAACAAGCCCAAGTATGATTACAACAGATGGTTTGTTTACACCTGAAATGGCAGCATATTTAGAGGAAAAGGCACTTGGTGGCTGCGCCGTAGTAACATACGGCGAGGCTATTCCTCATTCTAAGACAGGACGAAGCCACAATAAGCAGCTTCAGCTCGATGCATTTGGGGTTCGTCAGGGACTTACAGAGTCAACTAGAATGATCCACAATGCAGGTGGACTTGCAAACATTCAGCTTTCCCATGGTGGAATGTATGGTGGACTTGTGTCTGTAGGTGGTGATATAGGAAAAGATGGTAAAGCATATGGACCTAGTGACATGGATATGCCACAGGGACATGTGTATGAAATGCCAAAGGATTTAATCTATGAGATTATCGAGTCTTACGGAAAGGCAGCAAAGCTTTGTAAGGATGTAGGATACGATATGGTTCAGGTGCATGCTGCACACGGTTGGCTATTCAACCAGTTTATGTCACCACTATTCAATCATAGAAATGATGAATTTGGTGGTTCACTTGAGAATCGCGTGAGATTCCTTTCTCTAGCTCTTGATGCAGTTAGAGCAGCAGTGGGACCAGGATTCCCAATCGAGCTCCGTATGAATGGTGATGATTTCTTAGATGGAGGACTTACACTTCCTGATTATGTTGAAATCGCAAAGATGGTTGAGGATAAAGTAGACATGTTCAATATCTCTTGTGGAAATCACGAGGATCCAGCTATGTTCTGCAGAACTCATCCAAACTCATTCTTCCCACGTGGTGTAAATGTTTATCTCTCAGCTGAGATTAAAAAGCATGTAAAGAAGCCAGTTGCTTGTGTTGGTTCGCTTAATGACCCAGCTCAGATGGAAGAAATTATTGCTAGTGGTCAGGCTGATATGGTAGAGATTGGTCGTGCACTTGTTGCTGATCCATATTTACCAAAGAAGGCTTTAGAGGGCAGAACAGAGGATATTAGCCCATGCCTTAGATGCTATGAATGCTTTGGAGCAACAGGTCAGCTTGAAATGATTAAGTGTACTGTAAATCCTACACAGGGTCAGCAGCTTGAAGAAAAACATGGAGTGCCTGCACCAGAATTTAAAAAGAAGATTTTGGTTGTTGGTGGTGGCCCAGCTGGTATGGAAGCTGCTATTACAGCTGCAAAGAGAGGTCATGATGTTACTCTTGTTGAGAAGGAGTCACGTCTTGGTGGAAATCTTCATCCAGCAGGCTCTGCATTCTTCAAGGAGGATATCAAAAAGCTTTGTACAGTATTAGAGCGTCGAGTTCAAGAGGCTGGAGTAAAGGTTATCCTTAACAAGACTGTAGATGGTGATTTTGTTGAAGGATTTGCACCGGATGCACTTTTTGTTGCAATTGGTTCAAATGAATTAAAGCCACCAATCAAGGGTATCGATGGCGAAAATGTAGTTATGGCTATTGATGCTGAATTACATCCAGAAAAGCTTGGTAGGAGGGTAGTTATCATGGGTGGTGGATTAGTAGGCGCTGAGGCAGCTTGCTCATTCGCTAGCGAAGGCCATGAGGTTGCTATCGTAGAAATGAAGCCAGATGTAGCTATGGAGGTAAATTCATTCTACAGAGGTGGATTGATGCCACACGTAAAGGAAAGTGCAAAGCTTTACGTTGATACAAAGGTTAAAGAAATTACAGACAAGGGTGTTATGGTAGAAAATGCTGATGGAACATTCTTAGTAGAGGCAGATTCTGTAGTATGCGCTCTTGGATTTAGACCAAAGGTTGCTGAGGTAGATGAACTCTGTGACAGAGTAGAAGAATACTATGTCATTGGAGATTGCAATAGAGTTGCCATGATTTATCAGGCAATGGATGCAGGCTACCATGCAGCTAGAAGGGTTTAATTGAAATGAATGAAAAGAAATATAATTTCAGCAAAAAGCATTGGGGAGTAATATTCTTATGCTATCTGTTATTTTTGATAGCGACAGCTGTTACTTCGGATTCAGAGAATGTTATTCTTCCAAAGCTAGCTGCGCAAAATGATTGGGATTATAGTGTAGTCCTAACACTAACAACAGTTGCTGGATGTAGCACAATTTTTGGCAATCTTATTTTAGGAAAGCTTTGCGAAAAATTTGGTGGTAAATTCTCAATTATATTCGGTCTTATAGCTTCTGCAGGTTTTGTATATTTATACGGAACCTCAAAGAGCTTGACCGTGTTTGTGGTAGGATTAATTGGAACCATTTGTTGTGGACAGTCTATTTCTTTCTTTGGAGCTAATTCAATTGTTGCGAATTGGTTTCCTGGAAAAAAAGGGCTTGCCATGGGAATTATTACCATAGGACCACCGACGGCCACAATTATTATGGTGTCCGTATTAAATTTCATCATAAATAGAAATGGCGTTAATGGCGGAATTTATGTAATCTGCGCAGTCCTTATCATAATGGCAGTAGTATGTGTTTTGACCATTAAAAATACTCCAGAAGAAGCTGGTACTACCCCAGACAATTTACCAGTTAAACATACTGAAAAAAAGGCTGAAAACTTAATTGTTCCAACGATAACAACAAAGCAGCTACTTCAGAACAAGAGCTTTTGGAAGATTCTGTTTATAGTTTCAATTTGCAATATGTCATTAACTGGACTTATGGCTCAGTGGCTTGTTAGATATACTGGAAGTGGTTTTGCTGAATCAAAAGCAGCCATGTTAATGTCGGTTTGTGCAGTTGTTGGATTGTTTGGAAGCTTAGTCGCAGGATATTTAGAAAATAGACTTGGAACCAAGATGGGATATTCAGTTTTAGCGGCAATATTTGCAATATCCTTTGTAATGAATTTCACAAATATAATGCCGCTAATCTATATTTCAGTTCCATTGTTTGGAATGTGTATTACAATGTTTCAGATTTATATGCCTGCCTTTGAAATCACGGTATTTGGTCGTGAAAACTTCAAGAAGGTAAATGGACTTGTTTTTCCAATTGCATGCATGAGTGGACAGGCTGCTTTTTTAGTAATTGCACTTTGCATTAAGCTTTTTGGTGAAGTGAGATTTGCCTATATCGTATTTGCGATACTTTTGGCTATAACAATTATGCTTGCTTTGTCTTTGAAGCAGGAGCAGAAATAGCTTTTAGATTTACATCAATAGCGGTTGTCATTTTCTTGTAAAAGAGAATGAAGCCGCTTTTTTGTACAAACCAATAAGAAAACTCAGCTAAGAATACTCCAGCGAAAACATCTACCACAACATGCTGCTTGGTAGTAAGGGTAGAGATGCAGATTGCCAAGGCTATAATTACAGATAATACCTGATACCAGGTAGGTATTCTTTTTTGTTTGCGAATAGCAATAACGCAGAACCAGCTAGTCAAGCAATGAATAGATGGGAAAAGATTATTTGCTGGATCCATACTGTAAAGCCAAAGCATAGCCTTGTCCCATATTCCAGAACCAGAAATTACAGGCCGAATGTTTGTGGTTGGTAGGAAAATGAAAAATGCAAGACAAACTATTTTTGCGAAGAAATCTGCGCACCAATAGCGTGTGGTCTCCTTTTCGTTTTGGAGGCAAGCGAATATATAGTTCGCAACCCAGAATAAATAACAGCCCAGATAGATTACAACTGTCCATGGGACGAAAGGTGTATCAATATCAAATGGGATGGTCATGTCGTAGTGATAAAGATTTTTAGTGAAAAGACGAGTGCCAAAATATGTAAACATATTAACACTTAAAGATAACACGGCGAAAAGCATGATAGGGCCGTGGCGTTGATTTTTTAAATTAGCTATTAGCTTTTTTACCAAATTCATAAATTACTCTCCTGATTACTACAGTACATAGTAAATACGGGATTAACCCTTTGTGCTTAATAATAACAAATTGTATACTCAATTTAAAGCGACAAAAGTCACAAGATGTTGATGGAGGTTGACATAAAAATGATGAATCTGTCCTCGAGAGAGAAAAAAATATTGTTCTTGCTTAACTCAAAGCATGGAATAGTGACTGGAAAGGAACTGTCTTCCAAGCTTGGTGTGAGTGAAAGGACTATTAGAAGCGATATAAAAGATATAAATGGTCTTTTGGCTGATAGTGGGATTAGCGTAGAGGCTGTTCCTGGTAAAGGGTATAGCTTTAACGTTAGTGATAGAGCTTTACTTATAGAGATTTTTTCGGAAGAGCAGAATTATATTACAAAAGAGGATAGAATCAGTGCCTTATTGCTAAAGCTATTGAGGCAGGAAGCTTGGTATGAAATTGGCGTACTTGAGGACGAAATGTTCGTTAGTAACACCACATTGGAAAAGGATCTAAAGGTGTTAGGCAAGCAAATTACATATCAACATCCGCATCTTCAGATACTTAGAAGAGGAAATAAGATAAAACTAGAGGATGACGAGCAGAAAAAACGTGATTTGTTTACACGCTTCTATGCTAGGAACTGGGATTATGATTCTAAGGATGGAGTAGTTTTTAATCAAGATGGATTTGGTGCAGATTTGTTGGAGGAAATCCAGGATTTAGTTAAGGCGCAGCTGAATAAGTCAGGGCTCTACTTGGATGATTTCGCATTTATATATCTGACTATTGCCATAGCCGTTATGATGTTTAGGGTAAAAAGCGGTCATATCGTAAATACGAATGATGAAGAACCAACTATTGATGAGGACATTGAATGTATTCTTGATGAACTAAAAGTAATAGAAAACGTTGAACTTAGCAAGGGAGAATATGTTTATCTTTCAGAAATAAAAAAGCAGCTGGTATTTCTGTGTCTGAAGACATATTCAAAAAACTTTGTTTTAAATAATACAAATATAATTTGTCATACTATAGTTAATGAATTATTGGAAAACGTTCTAATGGAATTTGGAATGGATTTTACTGAGGATGATAAGTTGTTTGTGGATTTAACTAGACATGTTCAAGCACTTATTAGCGGTATTGTTGCTCCACATACACAAAATCACTTATTTGGATATGAGCTTAGAAAAAATAATGAATACTTGGCTAAAATAGCGAAGTATATGAGACAGTACCTCTGTGAAAAATGTCAGATAGAATTAGGGTTAGAGGAAGAAGACTATTTACTTCCGTTTTTGGTTTTGTCTGAAGAAGCCTTGTACAAAAGAAAAAGAGGGCAAGGAATACCAACAGCTGTTATTAGCCATTACAATGAGAGTATTACCCATTATTTAATGGAGATTCTTAAGCGTAATTATGGAGGCTATCTAAAGCTGTATGGTCCCTATGCCCAATACAATAAAGAGCTAATTGATAAAGACATAAAATTCATCTTAACTACGGTTAAGCTAGATGATTTCAGCGAAATGTTCAAGGTGCCAGCTCTTACAATCTCGCCCCTGCTAACGGTAGAGGACAGGGAAAAGATTGAAGAAATGTTGCACATCGTAGGCAACAAGCTCTTAGGACTCTCAAGCGAAAAATAATTGAGCGGAGAGTCGCTAAGGCTTGTAGCCGTGACGAGGCGTTTAGAATGCTGCAATTGTTTTCTGTAAGCCAGCTAAATCTTTGTCTAAGTCCTTATACATTTCAATATAATATGGATACAATTTGTCGTAGGCCGCTTCCCATTCTGGGATTGGTTCTACGACTTCTTTAATTTTTACCATTTTCTTTACAGCTTCTGAAAGGTCAGGATAGATACCTACAGCGTGACCGGCAAGGAGAATATCTCCAAAAGGTACATCACCTGATATTTCATCAAGTACATAAACAGGCATATGAAGCATAGATGCTTTTATCTTGTTCCAGGTCATACTCTTTGAGCCGCCGCCGGTGATCCTCAAGTTTTCGGCAATACCACCAGCATCTTTAATTGAATCCATTACATGACGAAGGGCAAATGCAGTTCCTTCAAAAATAGATCGAATGATGTGGGCTCTATCTGTTGTGAGATTAAGTCCAATAAACATTCCTCTTGCATGAGAATTCCAAAGTGGAGCACGTTCTCCACCTGCCATATAAGGGAAGAAGAAGAGTCCATCTGATCCAGGATTAATCTTCATAGCAACCTTATTCATATAGTCATAAATGTTCTTTCCAGCTTCGATTGAGCTAGCGATATCAGCTTCACCCATTTGTTCAACATACCATCTGATGGCAGCACCGGTAGTTCCGATTGGACCATCGTAGACAAATGGCATTGTCTCAAGTCCAACAGGTCTTGTGACAACAGGAACATCGCAGGCACTAGCAGCAGGTGCGCTGGCGAAAATAAGTGAGGAGGTTCCTGCACTCTCACCAGCATCCCCTAGTTTGCTAAGTCCGATGGCATACATAGAAGCCATGGCATCGGAGCAGCCAGCTACTACAGGGGTGCCTTCTGCAAGACCAGTTTGACTAGCAGCTTCCCTAGTGACATAACCTATTACGTCAGTACAGTTCTTTATAGGAGGCATGATTTCATCAAGAGTAACCCCAATTACTTCTCCAATTTCATCCGCCCATTTAAGAGTTGTTAGGTTCATGAGTTGAGTTCTAGATGCCGTGTCGATATCAATGGTCAACTCACCAGTCAATTTATAATTAAGGTAGCTGTTGGCTTGCATAATAGTAGCTGTTTTTTCAAAAGTTTCTGGCATGTTTCTCTTTAACCAGAGTAATTTACCAGGAAGAAAAGCTACACTTGGCTGCCCCCCAACAATACTAACGAAATTGTCAAAACCAATTTTTTCTGTTATCTCATCTGTCTCTGCGACAGAACGTCCATCCGCATAAATAATCGCGTTATGCACAGGATTTCCGTTTTCATCCAATGGCAAAAGTGTAGGACATTGTGAACTAATAGAAATTCCTTTAATATTTGAAACTACTTCATCTCCAGCGAGAGCAGTCATATATTTAAGAATAGCAATAGTGCTTGACCACCATGCAGTTGGATCTTGTTCTATCATATTTTGTCCCGGGAAAATCTTGCCAAGACTTCTAGAAGCTGTGGCAATCAAATTACCATCGGTATCCATAATATTACCTTTGACATTGGTAGTTCCTAAATCAATGCCAAGAAGGTACGCTTTAGCGTTCTCCATAAATTACCTCCCAATAATTAACGAAATATCTTGATTAAATTATGCATGTGAAAAAAATAGCATTCAATTTCATGGATTTCCGCTAATAGGCGGAAATATACAAATTGCCGCTGAACCGCTCAAAAGTTAAGGTGGATGTAGACAAAAGAAGACGGGAGGATTAATGATGTCATACAACTTTTTTGTTCATACAGATTTGACATTCGGTAAAGATGCAATTACTGCTTTACCAGGAATAATAGAAGCAGAAGAGATGAAGCGAATCATGGTTATTTATGATGGGGGCGTAAAAGCTGCCGGAATCGCACAAAAGGTTCTTCAGGAAATGAATAAGGTAAGCGGACTTACCGTAACAGTTTTTGATGGTGTTGAACCAAATCCATCAAATGAACTTATTGAAAAGATATACGGAATTGCAAAGGCAGAGGATGTACAGGGCTTTATAGCAATTGGCGGTGGCTCATCAATTGATTCAGCAAAGGCAGTTAATGTTCTTATGACAAACGATGGTCCAATTGGCCAGTACGGTGGAATTGGTCTTGTAAAGAAGAATGTATTGCCACTCATTGCAATACCAACTACAGCAGGTACATCAAGTGAGATTACAAATGTAACTGCACTTACAGATACAAAGGCAGTGTGCAAATACGTAGTAATTGACAACAAGATTACACCAACTCATGTTATTGCTGATCCAGAGTTTACTCGCACAATGCCAAAGTCAGTAACAGCTGCAACTGGTATGGATGCAATTACACATGCTGTTGAGTCATACATTTCAAATATGTCTAATCCACTTACAAAGTACAATTCAATTGAGGGCTTAAAGATTTTCCATAAATATCTCCAGCGTGCCGTTGAGAATGGTGAGGACATGGAAGCAAGAGAGAATATGATGCTTGGCTGTATCATTACTGGTTTTGGATTCTCAAATGCAAATCTTGGATTTGTACATGGAATAGCACACACACTTAGTGCTCATTTCGGATTACCACATGGAATGGCAAATGCGTGTGTTCTTCCATATGTAATTGCTTTTAACGCACCAAGCTGCAAGACAGAGATGATTGAACTTGCAAAGGCAATTGACTTACCACTTACTGGTAATGAGGATGAGGATATTTTAGCTTTATCAAAGGAATTGCTTAATATGACAAAAGCTCTTGGAATCAAGACATTGTCAGAGCAGGGAATAAAGGAAAGCGATTTTGATATGTTGGCAGAAGATGTGTTAAAGGAGCCAGTACTTAACTTTAACCCACGTCAGGGAATTAAAAAAGAAGACATTATTAATATTTTAAAGCAAGCTTTTTAGGGAGGAAATCATGAACTACGAAAAGACAAGACAAACAGTATTAAATGCAATTTTAGAGGCAGTTGAGAAGGGGCTTATCAATGGAACTTCTGGAAACATCTGCATGAGAACACCAGAGGATCCAACAATTGTTTGTATCACACCTTCAGGAGTTTCTTATACAGGAATGACAGCAGAAGATATTGCTGTAGTAAAGATGCATGAGGATGGAAAGAATGAATGGATCGAAGGAAACTTCAAGCCATCTTCAGAGCTTCCAATGCACTCAGAGGTACTTAGAAGACGTCCAGAAATCAACGCAACAGTTCATACACACAGCATGTATGCAACAATCTGCGCTATGGGAGAGAACCCAGAGCTTCGTCCAATTACTCCACCACAGTGTGAGTTCACACCAGTTAAGATTGTAGGCTTCACAATGCCTGGTTCAAACGAAGTGGCTGACAAAGTTGCAACAACACTTGGAGATAACGGACTTGTTTGCCTTATCAAGAATCACGGAATGTTCTCATGTGGTGAGAATATGAAGCAGGCAATGCACGCAACAATTTACACAGAGGAAATGGCAACAACAACTGTAATTGCAAAGACACTTGGCAACTATGAGCCAATGCCACGCGAAGCTGAGAAAGCAATGCAGGATTTGATTGCGGCTGATAAAGCTGTCTAGTATTTAGATGGGCTTGTAGGCGTAACTAGCGGATTTGGAGGATAGAAAGATGAGAAAATTAGCATTATGTACAGCTCTTCCAGAGGCAGAGCTTGAAAAGATAAAAAAAGAGTGCGATGTCACAATCTGTGGCGAGCTTAAGCACGGTAAAGGAAACGTAACAGAGGATGTCGTTCGCGAAGAGTGCATGGGTGCAGAAATCGTTGTACTTGGTGATGAGTATGCAGGCACAGATACAATCAATGCATGGGTTGAGTCAGGAATGAAATTTATCGGCGTTGCAAAGGGAACACCAGTAACAGTTGATAATGAGGCATTGAAGGCTGCTGGAATTAAGCTTACATACACACCAGGTAGAAATGCTGTAGCAGTTGCTGAGTATTGTATAGGTTTGATGATTGCTTCAACACGTTTTATGACAAGAGCGGTTGCAGGACTTCTTATGGGAGAGCACCTTGGAGAGCCTGTTGATGATATTTACAATGTTCCAGATGTAAAGAATGTAGTTTGGGGACCACTTGATGAGAACCATCCATACACAGATTATGGCATTGGTTTTGAGCTTTATGGAAAGAAGCTTGGTCTTGCTGGCTATGGTGCAATTGGTCGTGAGGTTGCAAAGCGTGCAATGGCATTTGGTATGGAAATTTTGGCATATGATCCTTATCTTGATGCAAAGATTATTGAGGAGACTGGTGCAAAGGCTGTATCACTTGATGAGATGCTTGCAGAGTCTGATATCATCAGCATTCACCTTCCAGTTGTCCCTTCAACACGCGGCATCGTGAATAAGGATTGGTTCTCAAAGATGAAGCCAACAGCTTATGTTATTAATACAGCACGTGCAGCAGTTATCGATCAGAAGGATTTTGTAGAAGCTCTTGAAAACAAGACGATTGCAGGTGCAGCAGTTGATGTTTATTGGCAGGAACCAGTTCCAGCAAATCATCCACTTCTCAAGATGAGAAATGTGGTTTGCTCTCCACACTTTGCAGGTCTCACAACAGACGTTGACGGATGGTCAGGAAGAAAGATGGCTGAAAACGTAAATGCGTACTTGGCTGGTGAAGAGCTTCCATATGTTTGGACAAAATAATTCTTACGCGGTTTTTTCAAGAGGTAATATTAAATGGAAAAGTTAAATATTCTGTTTGTAACAGGTTTAGTTACAGCTGAGCACCAGGGGAGAGAAATTGCTCAGAGAATTAGAACACTACTCGAAGCTACAGGGCGTTTTGAGGTAGTAATAACAGAGGAGTTAAGAAATATTACTCCTGCTTATTTAGAGCCATATGATGCTTTATTCATTAATTATGATGGTAAAAAATGGCCAACAGAGCAAGCTCGTCGTTTTGGAGAACAGACAGAGGCTGCAATCTATGATTTTGTAGCTAAGGGTAAGGGGATTGTTTTCTATCATTCTACTATTTGGGTTGATGCTGATTGGCCAGATGAGTGGAGAAAGCTTCTTGGCGGATATTGTGCTATGGATAAGGGCTGCAGACGTTGCCCAAAGGATGATCATTTTGTAGAGACTACAGATAAGAACCATCCAATAACAAAGGACATTGACGATAAGTGGATGAATGTTTTTGATGATTTATTTACACAGGTCATCGTACATCCAGAAGCTAAAATGCATGTGCTTTGCTCAATTTTTGATGACGTAGAAAACTATAAAATCCCAGGATGGCCACCAAAGCACCATCCAGTAGATATTCCAGATGGCAAATTGGAGAATATGCCAGGTGTAAATGAGTACACACCAGTAATTTGGACAAATGAATATGGAAAGGGACGTGTCTTTGTTACATCCATTGGACATTGGGAAGCACTTGATAGATTCAATTTCATTACAATGCTTGTACGAGGAACCGAGTGGGCTGCATCTGGGGAGGTCACACTTGAGCGTCCAAATAGAAGTGGGGATAATCGCTTAAAGCTGTTCCCTTATTACTAAAAGCAGTCGGGAGGGCATTGCTTTCCCGTCAAAAAGCAGTCGGGAGGGCATTGCTTTCCCGTCAAAAAATATATGGAGGGTTTTATTGTTATGAAGGAGAAAAAGAAGGGATTTGGAAAAGGATGGCTGTTGATTATCTATGGTTTTCTAGGATACTTCACAGCGACAGGTATTAGCAGTTCCATGAACGCTGCAGCCGGAATTCTTGCTGATTTAAGAGGATGGCAGGCAGCGTTACTTACAAGTATGATTTCACTTGGATGCATAGCGAATATTATTGCTTGTTTCGTACTTGGAAAGCTTGCGTCAAAGTATTCTGCAAAGCTATTAAGTATTGTGTCTTTTGTGATTTTTGGTATTGCTACAGTGGGACTCGGTGTTACAACAAGCCTGCCTGTATTTGCAATTTGCATGATCGTTGGTAGCGGAATTTCCTGTGGTATCGGTTACCAATTAGGACCTGTAATGATTTCTAAGTGGTTCCCTAAGAGAAAGGGAATCGTAATGGGTATCATTACAATGGGTATTCCTCTTTGTGCAGGTGTAGCAACAATGCTTTATCAGACAGGTTATAATGCAATGGGGCCTCTCGGTGGATTTGTTCCATTTTTAGCAATTGGTGCTGTTGCATGTTTATTACTTGTATTATTTATCAAAGAGAATCCAGAAGATTGTGGATATGTTCCTGATAATGGAATCGAAACTGAGGATAACCAAGAGGAAGAGGTTGCTCATAAAAGCATTTGGACAACATCAAAGCTTTTGTCAACTCCTCAAGTATGGATTCATAGTATTGTATTAGGAACTCAGTTATTATTCGCATCAGGTATCATGGTTCAGCTTTATCCACGACTACTTGAAATTGGATTTGCGCCAGCTACAGCAGGTGTTATGATGCTTGCGTCTGGATTACTTGCACTTCCAGGATCTTATATTTGTGGTGTTATTGATTCAAAGATTGGTGCTAGAAAAGCTGCTTGCACATCTTATGTATTTGGTGCAATTGCAATGGCAGCAAATCTTACAGGTACTACAGTTGGTGTATGGGTTTCTCTTGTATGTATCGGTATGGTAGTAGGTGGAGCAGCTAACTGGCCAGCATCACTTTGTGTTGAAGAATTTGGAAAGAGCTTCTCAGAAGGATATGGAATTATTCAGCCAATGATTCAGTTGGTAGGTGCGTTTGGACCTGTATTCTTTGCTTCTTTTTATGGTCTTACAGGTAGCTACAGAATACCATACATCTCAGGTGGTGTTCTTATGGTAGTAGGACTTATTCTCTACCTGACAATTTGTAAGCCAGGATTTGTAAAGGAAGAGGAAGCAAAGGTTGGAGCTGAGACTATTAAAGCAGCAAGTGTGGCTGATAATAAATCTAAGAGTAATGTAGGTTAAAAGACAAGGCTTGTAATATAATACGCCGGGATTGAGTAAAGTGCTCGTCTCCGGCGTATTTTTTGCTAAGTGGTGCAAAATGAAATAATAAATAATTGCAGAATAAGCTGCAAAAAATACAGAAGTAATAATGCTTTTGCAATAATGAATAAGCAATTTGAAATGGTTTCGTATTTTCCATTTACTTAGAAAAATAAAATAGTAGATAAGTAATACTAGATTGGAGAATACGATATGAATAAGTTAAAAACGAAGATTGGAATAATGTCAATATGTGCAGTAGCTTTGACGTACATGGCGTTATCACCAGTTTTAGCTAGCATTGGCGCAGAGTTTTCAGAAGTGAGCGAAACACTTGTGCAGATGATAATAACATTACCAAGCCTTTTGTTTATTGCGTTCTCGCCACTCAGTGGAATCGCAATGGGGTATATAAAGAAAAAATATATCGCACTAATCGCGTTGGCTTGTTATTTGGTTGGAGGTTTGTTCCCATTTGTTTTCAATTCAAGCATATGGGAATTGCTGGCAGGAAGTGCAATTATAGGTATAGGTACTGGATTACTAATGCCGTTGATTAATGGTTTTATAGTTCAATACTTTGAGAAGAGTGAGCAGGCGGGACTTATGGGACTCAATGCTACTTTTACTGCCGTGGGAGCTCTTACTTTTATTTTTATAGGCGGTCAGCTTGCAAAGCTTGGATGGAGATATAGTTATCTTGCATTTTTGCTTGTAATCCCAATTATTTTGATAGTAATAATATGCTTGCCAGGAGGCGAGCCTCAGAGAATTTCTGAAGAAGCAAAAGAAGGAGCAACATCAGAGGGCCAGTTTGAAATGAATCCATATATATTTGGATTATTCCTAATTGGTTTCATTTATTTTGTAACACAGAATGCATACAACACAAACTCTTCTGCATATGTTGCAGAGGCTCTTGGAGCTGGTGCAGGAGTTGCCAGTATCATTACTATGGCAAACACTCTTGGAGGCATTGTTGGTGGGGCAACCTTTAGAGGAATTAATAGTATATTCAAAAATCAGATAGAGACATTTACGCTGACACTTATTGCAGTAGGATTCTTTATAGCTTACTTTATACCAAATCTTGTTGCTATTATTGTTGGAAGTTTATTAGTTGGTTACGGATATGCGTTATTTAATGCTGGTGGTACATATCTTTTGGCTCAGAATACAAGGCCTGACACTAACGCATTTACGGTATCTGTATATTTGGCATTTATAAATATTGGTGCGGCCATTTCCCCTATTGTTGTAAATGCGTGTGCTAGCATGATTGGAGATAGTGCTGCTACAAAATATATTTTTGCAGGTGTTGTTATTGCAATTACTGCAGCGTATTCAATGATTCTAAACATAAAAAAGAGATAATATAGGGAGGATTTTATCATGAACGAAACACTAAAAACACTTGAAACAAGAAGAAGTTGTCACAAATTTAAGCCAGAGATGATTAAGAAAGAAGAGCTCGACGCAATTTTAAGAGCAGGTACTTTTGCACCATCAGGTGGTGGAAAGCAGAGCGCTATTATTGTTGTGGTAACAGATAAAGAGCTTAGAGATGAGCTTTCTGCATTAAATGGAAAGATAGCAGGTGCTCCAGAAGGTTTTGATGTATTCTACGGTGCTCCAGTTGTAGCGATTGTTTTAGGCAAAAAAGATATGCCAGATCATGTATATGATGGCTCGCTTGTTATGGGAAATATGCTAAATGCAGCAGCTAGCCTTGGAGTAGGAAGCATTTGGGTTCATAGAGCTAAGCAGGAATTCGAGCAGCCTCTTGGACAGGAGATTCTAAAGAAGCTTGGCATTTCTGATGAATATGAAGGTATAGGACATTGTTGCTTGGGCTATGAAGCAGAGCCACCAAAGGAAGCAGCACCTAGAAAAGAAAACTATATTTATTATATCTAAACAATTAGGGATGATATGGAAGAAATTGTATTTTTACGTGGAAGTAATAGGGGAATGGCTGAGGCAAAAGCAACGATGTTGTTATATTGCCTTAGCGGTTTTTTCAATGTAGAAGTTATTGACAGAAACGTTATGCTTAGGGAGCGCGAACTGTTAATAATTAATGTAGGAGAAAACTATTCTTGGAATGCTACTGGGGATAGTTTGCTTTTGCGAGTCTCAATTGATGATTATAAATTAAGGCAGTCTCAAAAGAGGACTGCCTTTAATTTTGAACTTAGTAGTACTGAGCATACGACACGCGATTATAATTCCTTGAGAATAATATTAGATTCTATTGCCAAGCGGGCAGTTGAGTCCACAGATACTTTTGCTATAAAAAGTCTTTACTATATGCTTTGGCAGGATATATGCGAAGACTACATAGTTGATGTAAAAAACTATGACGAGAATGATGGAGATGCAAAACTATTTTATGAGGTAGAAGCTTTTATTTGCGAGAATTTCACTGAACCTTTAAGTCTAAAATATATGGCGGATAAATATAGTGTGACAGAGTCAAAATTCTCGAGATGGTTTAAGAAATATAGTGGAGAAAAATTTGTTGATTACCTTAGACGTATAAGACTTGAGTATGCTAGAAATCAGCTTATGACTACAGATTATTCTATTACTGAAATAGCATTTCAGGCAGGTTTTTCTAATCTATCGGTTTTCAATAGAAATTTCCTTGAAGTGTATGGAGTTCAACCATCTAAGTATAGACACATTAAAGCTGAGCCAGAAAATGACACGGCTGATATAGAATCCGTAAATACGTTTTTAAAAGAGAATTCTATATATGAGACTCGCTCATTAAATGTAGAGAAGAATATTAGAATCGATGTAAACCAAGGTCGAGAAGTCAGAAGAAATATCGTGGATGTTTTTGGACCCGTAACAGTGAGCTTCCTTCAGGACGGTCAAAATCAAAAGGATCTAGCTACGTTAATCAAAGATTTACATGTAAGATATTTAATCATTAGTGATTTATTATCAATTGAGCGAGAAAAAATATGTAGAACAATAGATTTTGTTTTGCATCAGCTAAATCTTATTCCAGTAATAGAAATTAATGAGAATGAAGATTGGGCAGAAATATTAGAATATTTAAAATTGAGATTTACAACTGAGACCTTAAGTAGATGCTTTTTTAAGATAAATTTTCTCAGTGGAGAAAACTCTAAGCAATATGCGCAAAAGTATAGGGTTATTAGTAAGACTGTAAAAAAAGTATTACCAAAGGCTAAGGTCGGTATAGGCGGAATATGGATTGCTAGAGATAGTCAGGTGCTTGCCGAGTTAAATGCAGAACCAGATTATTTATCAATTCTTTGTCTGCCTTTTTCGAGCCCATTGATGCATAAAAATGATTCCATCGTTGATAGGCATTATGTTAGGTACAACTATGATTTAGTGCAACAGCTTATGCTTAAATCCAATACTAATTGTCCAATTTGGATTGAGGGCTGGGATAGTAATCTGATTGTGGGAGATGCCTATAATGATAGTTGTGGTCGAGCATGTCATAGTCTTATGCAAATTGGAGATGTGGCGCAGGAAGTAGCGCACATTTGCTATAGCAGAATAACTGATTGGGAGTTTTTATCAAATAAATATCCGTATCCGTTATTTGGAGCTGGTGGGCTTATATCTAAGGATGGATTAAAAAAACCAATTTATTTTGCCTTGCTAATGAATTCATTTTCAGGTGACTATTGCTTGGCCCGGGGGGAAGGTTATTATGTAACGAAAACGCGAGATGGTTATTATTGCATTCTCTTATATAATAACAAGACATTTAGCCCTATCTATTATCAGAACGAAGAGTTGCGGCCGGAGATGCTGAATTATATATATGAGAACCAGAATTCTGTTGAGTTTAGGTTGCAGTTGTCAAATATAGAAAATGGAACCTATAACGTAGCCTCTTATGAAATTAGATCAGATCAAAATAATGTATTAACAGAATGGGAGAATCTAGGACACAAAGAAATACTCAACACAGGGGAAATCGAATACATTAATGCAGTATGTAATGCAAAGCTTTCATATCAATCGGAGAATGTAATTAATGGTGTACTTTCTCTGAAGTACGTATTAGGCCCAAATGATTTTAGGATGCTTTTGTTTACTCCTTCTTGATTTGCAAGAATTAATCAGTGAATATACTATTTTTGCAAACATACTATCTTTGATAGAAAAAATGAATAGAAATAGTTAATGGATACATGATTAATTGTTAGTTATCAAGACCCATCTTAGCTAGAATTTTTTTATCAAAGATAATTCAGAAGGGAGAATAACTGATGAAAACAAAAGGAGAAGTTGGAAAAGTTCAGATAGGTATGTATGGCATTGGCAATTTTGCAGCACAGCTTTCATGGACAATGGTTAGTACTTACCTAGCTATCTTTTACACAGATGTATTTGGGTTGGCACCAGCAGCAGTCGCGCTATTGATGTTGGTAGCAAAAGTATGGGATGGTATCAATGATCCTATCATGGGAATGATAATGGAGAAAAGCAATTCTCGTTGGGGAAAATATCGTCCATATATTGTTGTTGGAACTATAGTTTTAGTAGTATTTACAGTTTTGACATTTACAGTTCCTAATTTTGGAAGCACAGGAAAGCTTGTATGGGCTTACGTAACATATATTTGTCTTGGTATGTCTTATACAATGGAGAATGTTCCATTTAATGCTTTGCCATCACGAATGACGAAGGATTCAGGAAAGATTAATAAGCTTTTCTCAGCAAGTATGATGGGTGGAGCTGTTGGTGGAATGGTTCTCATGTCAATGACAGTTCCAATCGTTATGGCACTTGGTAAAGGAAACCAAGCCGATGGATATCAGAGAACAGCAGCTTTGTATGCAGTTGTAGCAGTAATTCTTAATCTGTTAGTAGTGCATTTCTGTACTGAAAATGTTGCAGTAGACAAGAAGGTTCAGCAACAGGTTAGTACAAAGGAGTTATTTAAAGCAGTTCTAAAAAATAAAAACCTTATGTTATTATTCGTATATACGTTAATACTTATGACTTCAGTTATGGGACGTGTTGGCGTAATGGTTTATTTCTACATGTATTGTGTAGGAAATCCAGCAATGATGGGAATACTTATGATTGTGCCAAGTATTTCAGGATTGGTTACAATGCCATTTGCTCCAATGCTTATGAATAAGTTTGGAAAGAAGAAGGTGGCAATTGCTGGTGTATTGATTGGCGCACTTGGTCTTTCAATGATGTTCTTTGGCCCTTATACAAATATCCCATGGATGATTTTTGCAAGTATTGTGTATGGATGCTATAGCATTGGAAGCCCATGTGGAGGTGGATTATTAATCGATGCTGTTGATGATTATGAAGCTAAGTCGGGGGTTAGAACAGAAGGATTAGCATTCTCACTTAGCGGTCTTATGAATAAGATTGGTGGCGGTATTGGTAGTGCTGCCGGTGTGGCTCTTATTGGCCTTTTTGGTTATGCACAGGGAGTAGATATTACACCAAGAATTCTCACTGGTATTAATGTTGGTGCGAACCTCATGCCAGTAATTGTAATGCTTCTTTCTATCGTTCCACTTGCATTCTACGACGTAAAAGAGAGAAGTGTTGGAATCATTAATAATGATGATTCAATAGCAAAAAATGAGAAGGCAGATATTGCCTAAGGAGAAAGTTTAAGTAATGAGTATTATCGAAACAAAGTTAGGGAAAATTGAAGGTATTGATAAAAACGGATATACGTTATTTGCTGGAGTGCCATATGCGAAGCCTCCAGTAGGAGAACTTAGATGGAAGCCGCCAGTTGCTATAGAGGCATGGAATGGTATTTTAGAGGCAAAGGAGTTTGCTACAATCTGCCCCCAGGATACGGCAACTCCACCTAATCCTTATTTCAAAGAATTCTATGATTATGAGGGTTATAAAAGAAATCAGAGTGAAGATTGTCTCTATTTAAATATTTGGATGCCTGAGAATGCAGCTGGCAAGAAGCTCCCGGTAGCATTCTACATCCACGGAGGTGGCTTTGGAGGTGGTTACAGCTCCGAGATAGAATTTGATGGAGAAGCTTTCAACAAGAAAGATGTAATATTGGTAACAATTGGTTATCGTGTTGGTATTTTCGGATTCTTGGCATTACCACAGTTAGATGCCGAAAGTGATAGAGACATATCTGGAAACTATGGAATTCTTGATCAAATAATTGCACTTGATTGGGTTTATGATAATATTGATGCTTTTGGCGGAGATAAAGACAACATCACTGTATTTGGTCAATCAGCAGGTTGTATGAGTACACAGATTCTCATTTCAAGCGAGCTTACAAAAGGAAAAATCGCAAAGGCCATTTTCATGAGCGGGCTTACTTGCGATGATAAATTCCTTGCAACTCCAACCCTTAAGGAGGAGGAAGAGTATTGTAAGGAAATGCTGGGCAAGTACGCTGATTACTCAGTGGAAGAGCTTAGAGCACTTGACACAGAGAGACTCTTAAACAAACATAGAGTGTTCAATATGGTTCAGATGCAAAAGGCTATGGAAGGCGGCGATGCCGGCGGATTACTTATCATACCAAATGTGGATGGATATGTGTTAACTAAGGATGTTCGCGAAGTATTTAGGTCAAATGAATTTCACAAGCTTCCATATATGGTTGGCTGCGTTACAGATGATTTGGGTACTACACCAGAGGAAAAGAAGGAACGCAAGCCTGGCTTACTTTTAGAGCAGGGCAAAAAATGGGCCCTTCGTCAGGAGGAAATTGGAAATTCCCCTGCATATGTCTATTGGTTTGACAAAACACTTCCGGGAGATGATGCACCAACATGGCACTCATTAGAGCTTTGGTATGTTATGGGCACTTATGATAGAAGCTGGCGTCCTACAACAGAGGAAGATGCTATCCTTTCTGAGGAGGCCGTTACTGCTTGGACAAACTTCTGCAAGACAGGAAATCCTGAAGGTGGCGTTGAAACTGATTGGAAACCATACACAAAAGAAAATGAATTCGTAAAGCGTTTTGCATAACAATTATTTGACTTTATTAAGTTAAGAATTGATACGAGAAATAATCCTCTTCGATGTATAATCGACTAAAAGAGTCGTATTTATACTTACGAGGAGGATTTTTTTATGAAAATTTATAATGTTACAGATCCAGAATTTACTAATTATGGAAGAATCATTGAGGGATATGAGGCTGAAAAGAAAGAAATCATGGAAGCTCTCAGAGACAAGACTCCTATTCCAGAGGGCACAGACTATGTGGCTGAAGAGCCAGCTCTTCAAAGCTTAAAGGCTGCTGATGTAATTACAAATTCACTATTTGGTGGTTCTGACATGCAGTTTGGTTGGTGCAATGGTCACAACACAAAGCTCAACTGCCTTGAATACCATCGCTCAAGCGAAATTAATATGGGTTCAACAGATTTTATTCTTTTACTTGCAAAGAGAGAAGAAATAGTTGACTATAAGCTTGATTCTAGTAAGGTAAAGGCTTTTCTTTGCCCTGCAGGTACGATGATTGAAGTATATGCCACCGCTCTTCACTACGCACCATGTCAGGCTAGCAAGGATTCAGGCTTCCAGGTTCTTGTTGGCTTGCCAAAGGGCACAAATGTAGGCTGCCCAGATTTTGAGCGCATCAATACAGAGGACAAGCTTCTTACTGCTACAAACAAGTGGCTCCTTGCTCATGAAGAAGCATCAGAAGCAAAGAATGGAGCCTGGGTAGGAATTACAGGCGAAAATATCGATATTGCAGGTGATTTAAAATAAGTCCTTAAGATTGCTGAGGCCTCGATTGCTACAATTTTCAGTTCAAGAGTATAATTCACAACGAGCCTCGGCCCCAGGCCCCGCCCTGCTTGCCTAAACTTTGCATTCAGATTATGATTTTCTAAGTTGGCAGAGTCGCTTCCTTTATTTGTGGGTGTGCTTTCAATTCTTTACAATTCTGTCACCACAGTTTGTGTGTGGCAGATATACACTCTACAGTTAATAATGTTTCCAAATCAAGTTTAGGAATAATTGCGTGATTTTTAATTCCACTTAGCAAACGGATTATGAACGCAATTATCCTAAATCTTGTTTGGAAACAATTATTAGATATTAATTAATATCTGCCACACACATACAGTGGTTTCGAATTGTAAAATCAACGAAAGGACACCCACAGAAAGCTCCCTTTGCCAACTAAGAAAATCTATAATCTTC
>JAEEGL015007842.1_pt1 | contig 26208 bp, 19 predicted proteins | sample 9134231 | NCBI WGS metagenome assembly JAEEGL01 (sample SAMN16246548, study PRJNA631951) | gut metagenome | biome: gut microbiome; feature: rumen; material: fiber-attached | host: Bos | place: Iran: Karaj | collected 2018-10
GTAATACTGCCTTTCGACGACCTTGCCCTTCGAGCTCGAGGCGTCGATCATCATGCCGTTGCCGCTGCAGATGCCGACATGGCCGTAGTAAACGATAACGTCGCCCTTCTTGATGTTGTTGAAGTTCGTGTTGCGCTGATACCTCGAAACATAGCGCCAATAGTAGCTTGTAAGATAGCCCTGGGAAACGCCGGCCTGATTAAGGCACCAAAAGACAAGACCCGAGCAGTCGAATTTATTGGGGCCCTTCGCGCCGCGGACGTATTTGCAGCCGAGCCTGCTCCTTGCGATGGAGATGAAGCGGTTGATGCGTTGTTCGACGCTTCCTCCTCCGCCGCCGCTCCCGCCGCCGTTGTTGCCGCCGCCGCTCCCGCCGCCGTTGTTGCCGCCGCCGTTGTTGCCGCCGCCGTTGTTGCCGCCGCTGCTGACGGGCGCTTTTGCGCGGACCGCACTGTCGCTGAACAGCTTGTTCATCGTGTTCCTGCCGACTTTGCCGTCGATATCGAGCCCGTTGTTTTTCTGGAAGAGCTTGACGGCCGCTTCAGTCGTGGAAGTGAAGTAGCTGTTGACGTCCGATGCACGCAGGTAATTGAGCTTGTAAAGACGCTTCTGGACGTTCAGAACATCGCTGCCCTGCATTGAGATCGAAAGGGCGTTGCCGATCGCGTCGCTGCTCATCAGCTTTTCGCGGGTCGTCGGGCCGAGGTAGCCATCCTCAACGAGCTCGTTCTGCATCTGGAAACGGCGAACGGCCATCCTCGTGTCGTTGCCGAAAACGCCGTCGGGCTCGGTCGTCAGATAACCGAGCGCCTGCAGCCTCTTCTGGAATTCGAGGATCTTATCGCCCGTGTCGCCGAGGCCGAAGGCCTTCGCGATACAGTCGGGATTATAGAGGGCTTCTTTTGTGTTCTTGCCGACCTTGCCGTCAGCATCGAGATGGTTCGAGCTCTGGAAATCCTTAACGGCGTCTTCGGTAACTTCGTCGAAAACTTCGTCCGCGTTGTCGAGATAGCCAAGCTCATAGAGTCTCTCCTCGATATCGAGAACGTCGGTTCCCTCGTCGCCGACAGTGCTGAGATAAACCTTTGCGTCGTTGCTGAAGAGGGCGTTATAGGTCGCGTTGTTTAGCTCGCCCGTAACGGGGAGGTCGTTCCTGCGCTGGAAGGCTTCGAGCGCGCCGCGGGTGATGGAGCCGAAATAGTCGGTCGGCTCGTCGGGGTCCATGTACCAAAGCAGCATCAGCCTTTCCTGAACGCCCGGGATGATGTCACTGTGCTCATGGTAGTTCGCGACGATCAGCTTATCGCTCGCATACGGCACGGGCGTGATCTCCGGCAGGGGGGTCGCAACGTCGACATAGGGCTCCTGCGTTTCGATCGGCGGGAATGTTTCCGGCGGGATGTCCTCGCCGGGATCGGGGGTCTCTTCGGGGACCTCGGTGATAACGGGCTCATTGGTCGGAATGACCGCAACGGAGGCTTCCTCCGTTTTGTTTCCGCAGCCGGCGGCGGGCACGAGCAGCATGGTCATCATTGCTGCCAGCAATACCGCGATCAGGCGGCTTCCGGCTCCCTTCCTTGATTCGTGTTTGCCTTTTTCTCTCTTAGCGGCCCGCACGCACTCGGCGCTTGTTTCTTCGTGGACCGTTCTTTTCGATAACAGTCTGTTCATACTGCCTCCTTTCGGTTTTTCGGAGCACGTTCTGCTTCCGCTCTTTCCGGAGAGAACTTTTCCCTCCGGTGCGGCCGCCCAAAACTCAACTTACAAAAACGGGACCTCAAACGGGCGGTCGGCGCGGGCGCCCGGTTTCCTCTCAAACCGCCGTCCGCTTCCGGCAATGCTCCAATTATGCGCCTGCGGCAATACAGGCGGGCGAATACCGCGCTTCTTCGCGCCTCCCGGCCACACCGGTTCACGGGGCTTTACGCAGGATCCGCCGTCGGTTCATAGGCCGTCCGAACCGATTTCGAACGACCATATTAACCGATTCTCCGTATATTGTACCATACTATTCTCAAAAATGCAAATACTGTTTATAAATTTCAAAAAAGAGGTGCGCTTTTTTGCAGATCCGACGTCCGTTTTTGCTGAATATGTTTATGTTTTTCAAAGCTCATCTCGTCTTTGCGCAGGATACGCGCCGGAAAAGAGGAGGGGGTATAACAGAAAACGAACCGCGGCCGAAACCTCGGTTCGTTTCTTTGTTGATTTGGGCTCGTTTTTCATGGGATCACCAGGCCAAGCCGGGTCGGACTCACGAAAAACGCGGACCGGCCGGCGTGATTACTCAGCCGGCTGCTCGATCTGCTCGTTCTCCTTCTCTTGCTCTTCTTCATTCTTGCCGCATGCAACGATGGCGGTGAGAGCGAAAGCGACGAGCATCACGATGGCGGTGACCTTGACGAATGCCTTCTTCATAATATTGTTCCTCTTTTCAAATATTTACTCCGCATATGCGAAGCATATTCGCATTATAGCACACGCGGTCGGGCGCTTCAAGTGTTTTCAGGCCGCATATACCATATATCTGCAAAATTGTTACAAGCTCCGTTTTTCGGCATAATTTGCGCGGCGTTTTTCGGGGTTCGGAACACGGTATCAGTGGCGCTTTGCGGCCTCAGGAGACCCTTGAAAGAGCGAGCGGGAAGACCTTCGCGCCGAGGTCGCCGGGCCTCGGCGACACGGGCGAAAGGCTGACGCTTCCGCCTTCTTCGCGGACGGTGTATTCGCGGTAGTTTCCGAAATTGTCCATCGTGAGGCGGCTGCCTTCGACCGTGTAGCTGCCCTCCGCGGTGTATTCCCTCGCGATGCTGTTCGTGTCCATCGTGTACTTGAGCAGTCCGGCCATGGTTTTGAGCATCCCCCAGCTGCGAACACCGGTGATGTCGATGATCTTCCCCTTGCCGAAGATGTCGCTTTCGGTGATCTCGGAAGGATCTTTGCCGTAGACCTCCGCCGCGTATTCGATGATTGCGCGCTTGATGGCCTCCCAATTGTTGTCGATCATCCGGTCGACGCAGTTCTGCACCTGCTTTCGGTCGACCTCGGTCCTATAGCTGCCGTCGCGATAGAAATCGGCGGTAAAATCGACCTCCATGCCGACGAATTCGATCCGCCCGATGTCCATATCGAAGCTTCCGAGCGAGTTGACGAGCTCGACCGCGACCAGCGGAGCGATGTTCATCCTGCCCTTCCACGAGCCGGCGATATCGACCGTCGGTTCGGCCGTCGGCGCGGGAGTCGGCTCCAATGTCGGCCCCGCCGTCGGTCTCGGCGTGACCTTCGGCGTCGGTTCGGGCGTTGTGCGCGGAACGGGCGTCGGCGTCGGCCGTAGAACGGGTGCGGCAGTCAGAACGGGGAGCGCGGCTTCGGTCCGCTTTTCCCTCTTCCTCGCAGGCTCGGTCTTTCCGCAGCTGCAGGCCGCCAAAAAGGCGAACAGTACCGCCGAGGCAAGAAGCAGGGCGAGCAAATTCGGGATCCTGTTGCGGTTCGTCATGCTTTTCCTTTCGCGCGGTACCGTTCGGTTCGGCTGTAATTACTTGGTTTTTTCGAGAACGAGCGGGAAGAGCTTCGCCGAGGGATCGTTCTCATCGAGTTTCTCGGGGGTGAGGGTCAAGGTCGTTCCTTCGAGCTTCGCGGTGAAGTCCTCGATCGATTTATAGAAGCCTTCCATCTTAAGCTTGTCGCCGCTGACGGTGTACTTGCCCTCGCTTGTGAACTTCTTGGCGATCTCGTTGGCGTCGATCATAGGGGTGAGCCTCTTGATCATACCCATGAGCGTATCCCAGTCGGTCACGCCGGGGAGCGGGATATAGCCGCCGAAAACCATCTCGTCGGTAACGGCGGAGGCGTCGATGCCCTCTTCGCCGGCGACATAGGCGATCACGGCCTGCTTGATGGCGTCCGCGTTGCTGTCGACCATAGTATTGATCTTGTCGCTGACTTCCTCGCTCTTCACTTCGGCCTTATAGTTCCCGTCCTTGTCGAAGGTGACGGTCATGGTGACTTCGGAATCCTTGAGAACGATGGTGTTGAGGTCCATTTCGATCCCGCTCGCGAGCGGCGTGTCCGCGATCGCGGCAATGATCGCCGGCCCGAGGTCGACCTTCGCCTTCCATTCGCCGACAACATCGAGCTCGTTCTTCTTGCAGGCACCGAAAGCGCAGACCGCAAACGCGGCAAGAAGCGCCGCGGCAATGAGTTTGACGAAAAGATCCTTCGCGTTTTTCATTTTCAGTTCCTCTTTTCCGGATTTGATTCCTTTTCGGCTTTACCGGGCCGTGATCAAAAGGATCCTTATTATTATACCATATACTGTTCCTTCGTTCAAGCGCTTTCCCCTTTCACGCTTTTCGGCGAAAAGAAAAGCTCAAGACTGTTGCCATCCGGCCGGAACTGTGGTAAAATATAGTATATGGCGAATTCTGCGCGGCCGAATCGGCCATTCGGCGCTTAAATAAAACCAGCGGGAGGTAATACCATGTATAATGTGATCACGATTTCGAGGCAGTTCGGAAGCGGCGGACGCGAGCTCGGAAGGCGTCTTGCGGAGGAACTCGGCTTCGCTTATTACGACGACGAGATCATTGCGGAGATCTCCAAGCGCACCTCCCTTTCGGAGGAATATGTTCAGCAGATCGTCGAGCACCGCCCGGTGACGCTGATGCCCATCACGATCGGCCACAGCTTCTACCCCGTCCAGCACCCGCTGATGGAGCAGAGCCAGAACATCTACCAGGAGCAGGCGGAGATCATCCGCGAGATGAGCGAAAAATCGCCCTGCGTCATCGTCGGCTGCTGCGCGGACTATATCCTCCGCGACAAAAAGCTGCTGCGGCTGTTCGTTTTCGCGGATATGCAGTCCAAGATCGAGCGCTGCCGCCTCAAGGGGCCGGAAGAGGAGCATCTGAGCGAAAAACAGCTCCGCAAGAAGATCATCAAGGTCGAAAAGAACCGTGCCAAGTATTATGAGTTCTATACCGGCCGCGCCTGGGGCGACAAGCTCAACTACGACCTTCTCATCAACACCACCAATACCGACATCAAGCTCATCGTCAGCGTTATCAAGAGAATGTTCGACAAAAACGTCATCGCGGAAGCAAAGGCAAAGGAATAAACGAACGGAAACGGCAAAGGCTCCCTTAGGGGAGCCTTTTTATTGTATTCCGTGAAAACGTCCGTGCCTTCGGCCTTCGGTTTTTACCGCTCTCCTCGCTTTGCGAGAAGCCGTTTTTCCGCCGCCGAAACAGCGTAATACATCACCGCGGCGAGGACGGACAGCACGGCGATCGACGCCATCACAAGGTCGAGCTTGAAGACCTGCCCGCCGTAGACGATCAAATAGCCGAGCCCCGCCCGCGAAACGAGGTATTCGCCGACGATGACCCCGACCCAGCTCATGCCGACGCTGAGCTTCAGCGCGCCGATGAGCGTCGGCACCGACGCGGGCAGAACTACCTTTATAAATATCTGCCCCTTCGCCGCGCCGAGGGTGCGCATCAGAAGCTGTTTTTCGCCCGAAATCTCTGAGAACCCCGTCAGAACCGTCATCACGGTCACGACCGTTGAAACGAGCAGCGCCATAACGACGATCGCGCGGATGCCGCTGCCGACCCAAACGATCAGGATCGGCCCGAGAGCGATCTTCGGCACGGCGTTCAGAACGACCATGTACGGATCGAACACGCGGCAGAGCGTCGGGCTCCACCACATTGCCGCCGCCGCGAGCGTCCCGAACAGCGTTCCTAGCGTGAAACCGAGCACCGTTTCGAGCATCGTCACGCCGATATGATGAAACAGCTCCCCGCTTTGATACAGCCTCGCCGTCGCCGCCGCGACCCGCGAAGGGCTGCTGAAGATGAAATCGTTGACGAGCCCCGTACGCGCCGCGACCTCCCAAAGAAGGAGGAACCCCGCAAGTATCGCGAGCCGGACCGCCGCAATGAGCCGGTCCCGGCGGGCAAGTTTTTTAAGGTACGCGCGCTGCTCCGCGGAGACCTGCCGGGCCTTGCTTTTTTGCCTTTTATTCTTCGCTTCCATCGCCGAGGCCTCCCTCCAGCTCGCTCCAGACGAGGTCGAAATAATCGTTGAAGCGAGGCATGCTCCGCCTTTCGATCGGCGAAGCTTCCCTTCCGTCCGCGCCGCGAAGGTCGATCGCGATCTCCTTCTTCAGCCGCGCCGGGCGTTTCGTGAAAACAAGGATCCGGTTGCTCATCGCGATCGCTTCCGAGATATCATGCGTCACGAGCACCGCCGTATATCCGCCGTTTTTGATGATCGAATGCACCTCCCCCGCGAGCAGCAGCCGCGTTTGGTAATCGAGCGCGGAAAACGGCTCGTCGAGCAGCAGCAGCTCCGGCGAAAAGGCGAGCGTCCGCGCGAGCGCAGCCTTCTGACGCATCCCGCCCGATAGCTGGCGAGGATAATGCCGTTTGAAATCGGAAAGGCCGCAGAGCCCGATCAGCTCATCCGCATAGGCTCGGGTCTCCGCCGTCAGCCTGTGCTTGACCTCCAGCCCGAGAAGCACATTGTCCTCGATCGTCCGCCAGTCGAGAAGATGGTCGCGCTGCAGCATATAGCCCGTCAGATCCGCCCGTGGGTCCGGCTTTTTCCCGAGGATGCGCACCTCGCCGGAGCCCGGTTCGACGATTCCTGCGAGCATGGAAAGAATACTCGTCTTGCCGCAGCCCGAAGGCCCAACAAGGGAAATGAACTCGCCCTTCCGCACCGTGAAGGAAACCCCCGCGACCGCCGGCGTCTCCCCGCTTTTTTCATGGTAGACGAGGCGGACGTCTTTTACCTCCGCCACCGTTTCTTCCCGCTTTTGTTCCGGGCCGCCTCCGGCCCCCGCCGTTATCTCCGCCATTTTCTTCCTCCCGCCGATCATATTTGCGCAAAGCTTATACTTTCACATTATTCGCGCATGGCGGTCTCTGCCACCTTTTTCTCCGCCGGAAGCCGAAACGGCGCTCGGATACCGCGGCGCCGCTGCGCACCGTCCGCTCCCGCGCCGAAAGAACATACTCATCGATGTTTAATTTGATCCCCTGTTTTTTGCGGTTTTCTTCTGCGTTTTGTTATTGAAAAGCCCTGCGCCATGTGATATAATAATGCTTGTAGATATATTATATCGTATAATATTACATAGGGAGGACTTAACATGAAAAGGAAACTGATCTGCCTGCTCGCCGCAGCGGCGATGGTGTTCGTGCTTCTGCCGGCCGCCGTCTTCGCCGCGCCGGAAAAGGCGCCCGCAAATCCGCAGACTTTAGCGCTTGAGCCGGCCGCGCCGGACGGCATCGAAGAAATCACGCTGAAGAACATTAAACCCCTCGCCGAGCCGACAAAAGCCGCTGTGGCATTCCGGGCCTTCGAATTCGAATACACGGCCGAAGGCCAGTTTGAAAACGAATGGCTCCTCTATGACGGCGACGGCGACGGCTACAACTGGAAATGGTGGGGCTACGGCGTCAACCAGACCGACGCCAAGCTTTCCGTTCAAGGCAACGGCTGCATCTACTCCCAATCCTACGACAACGACACCTACACGTCCCTGAGCCCGATAAACTTCGCGATCTCCCCCGCCGTGGACCTGCCCTCCTACGGCAGCCCGTACATGACCTATTACGTCCGCGCGACCGATCCCGATTACTGTGCCGAGCATTACGATATCTATATCGGCACGGAGCGTCAGATCGGCTCCGATATGACCCTGCTTTATTCTGAGACGCTGAGCTCCGCCGGCTGGCAGCAGCGCACGATCGACCTTTCCGATTATGCCGGGCAGACCGTTTATATCTATCTCCGCCATCAGTGCTCGGATCAGTTCATTATCGCGATCGACTATATCCAGTTCTGGGCAGAGGAACCGGCTTCCCTTAATTCCGCGGCAAACGGCCCCGGAAACAATCTGCTTTTCACCACCGAGGGCAGCTATCCCTGGGTTGTTGCTTACGACGGAACCGAGCCCTACGTAAAGAGCAGCAACGAAGGCGTCGCGAGCTCCTCCTCCACGCTCACCTCCTCCGTCAACGCGCAGGCCGGCGATTCGATCGCCTTCGATTTCAAGGCCTGGGGCGAAGGCACCTCCACCCTTTGGGATAAATGCAGTTTCTCCGTCAACGGCACGGAGGTCGCGGCATGGGGCGCCTACGACAACGAGAACTGGGAGACCTTCAGCTACACCGTCCCGGAGGACGGCACATACAGTCTCACCTGGACTTATTCCAAGGACAGCTCCGTCAACAAGCCCGGCGACTATTTCGCGATCAACAATGTCCGTCTTGAAAAGGGCACTCCCGAAAACCTGATTGCGGGCTATTATTTCGAGGATGACGGCACCGGCAATCCCTCCTGGCGCAGCAACTGGTACCAAGCCGACAACGACGGCGACGGCAACCAGTGGGTCTGGGCCTATAACGAAGGCCTTGCGCCGTATGTCTACGAAGGTTCCGGCATGTTCGCCTCCCTGTCCGTGCTGAACGGAACGGCGCTTACGCCGGATAACTTTGCGATCGTCGGCCCGATCACGCTCAAGGGCTATCAGAACGTTCTCTCCTTCCACATGGGCGGCATCGGAAACTCCAGCCAGAATCAGGAGCATTTCCGCGTATACTACAGCACGAGCCTCAACGGAAGCAGCTGGACCTCTCTCACGAACGAGATCACGACGAACGGCGAGTTCCAGCACTACACGGTCAACCTCGACAGTTTAGCCGGGCAGACGATTTACATCGCTTTCCGTCACTATAACTGCACTAACCAGAACATGCTCCGCCTCGACGCGGTCGAGTTCTTCGGCACCGATGAAGCGCCGGCGCCGATCGAGGAAGTCGATATTTACGGTCTCCCGTATCCCGAATGGAACGCCGTTCCCGCGACGGACCAGTACGTTCCGGAAGGAGTGCATTATACGCTCAACAACTGCGCATGGGGGTATCGCGATGTCAATACAGGCGCGGGCGGGCAGATGACGGAGGGCATGGTATTCGATAACGAAAACTACGAATACTATATGGTCTTCCTGATCCTTGCCGATCCCGGGTATTCTTTCGCGGAGTACGTGACCTTCCGGATCGATGACGACGAAGGTCTGGTCGACAGCGTCACCTACCACGAAGAAGGCAGCTACAAGTATTACCTCGTATATTCGCATCCCTATATGCTGATCCCGCAGTCCTTCTACACCATTCGCCGCGTACAGATAGAAGGTTTCACCGTTCCGCAGTACGGAGGCGTGTGCAGTCCCGGCCATTGCTATTCCGGACAGTATTCGATTTATGAGTCATATATGCTGTGGTACACCGTGGACGGCTATGCCGGCACGCTTTACGAAGGCGAACAGATCAACAGTCCCGGCTATTACCGCATGGTTTACAGGATCGCTGCCGAAGGCGATTGGCATTTCGGCGATATCGAAGAGCTCATCGAGGTAACGATCAACGGCAGCACGGAACAGATCAAAACATACTATATGGATGATGACGGAATGCTGTGTATCGAAACACTGCGGTACGGTGTTGCGCCTAACGGTCTCCTCGGCGACGTCAACTGCAACGGCACCATCAACACCCTTGACGCTCTGCTCGTACTGCGCCACGTAATGGGCGTGTCAACACTGGGCGAGCCGGGCATCTATCTCGCGAACGTTAACGGAGACAACACCGTTAACTTCACCGATGCGCTGCTGATCCTCCGTTATGCGATGAACGTCATCTCTTCGTTCCCCGCTTCTCCTAACTGAGATGCTTCCCGCATGCGCGGCCGAATAACCGCACTTTAACCGGGAACCGCCGGGGTGCATTAGGCGCGGCGTGATAAGGCTGTTTTTCAATCATGCTTGCCGCGCCGAAATGAAGACGCCCGCAAACGGGCTAATGAAGAATGAAGGAATGAAGACGCTTCGCTAATGATTTTTCAGCGGGCGTCTTCGCTTCATTAGGCGGCAAAGCAGCCGTTTTCATTAAGCCGGAAGGCTGACTTCATCAGGAGGCTCCCGACTTCATTGAGCTGACCGGGCACTACCCGGCGGTCTTTCCGTCTTGTGCCCTGCCGCGGCTCGCCATCGCGGCGCCGGACCGCAGCTCGCGCCCGTCCGCCCGGCATTTACTTTTTCGGTATATTTGTGTTATAATAGCAACAGCGATGCACCGCCTTTCTGCGGGGCAAAAGGAGCAGACTATGGCAAACATTCTCGATTATCTGATCTGGCGAGGGGATATCCCCTTTTCCGCGGTGCCTTTCAATGAGGTTGACGCCGTGATCCTTTCGCGGATCTCCTATATGCGTCTCGACCGGTTCATGTTCTATGCGGGCATGGATCCGATCTCCCTGCCTTCGGCCGTTAAAAAGCTGCTCGATCCCTCCGTCCGCCCGTCGGCCAACCCGCTTTCCGAAAGCAACATCAAAATGCTCACCGCGCTTTCGGATGCGCCGCGCTACAGCGGGATCGAAATGCTTTACTACGTCAGCCATTTCGACGCGAAACACCAGGTGCAGTTTGCCGCCGTCACCTTCCGCCTTGCCGAAAACAGCTATTATGTCGCCTTCCGCGGCACGGACAACACCCTCATTGGCTGGAAGGAAGATTTCAACATGAGCTTTTCCTGCCCCGTTCCGTCGCAGGGCGAAGCCGTCAGGTATCTCGATTCCCTCGGCCGCAAGCTCGGCGTTATTCCGGCCGCGAAGGAAGAAGGGGCGCTTCCCGCCGTTCCGGCGTCGGACTGCCGCTTCATCGTCGGCGGGCATTCAAAGGGCGGCAACCTTGCCGTTTATTCCTCCGCGTTCTGCAGCGAGGAACTCCAGAAAAGGATTGATCTCGTCTATAATTTCGACGGACCGGGCTTCAATCCGCCCGTGCTTGAAAGCGAGGGCTACACGCGCATCTGCGACCGCGTGAGCACCTTCGTTCCGCAGTCGTCGGTCGTCGGGATGCTGCTCGAGCACGAGGAAAAATACACGATCGTCCGCTCGACGAGCAAAAATATCTGGCAGCACGACACCTTTTCCTGGGAAGTCGGCCGCAGCGGCTTTACGGCCCTCGAATCGGTCACGAACGGGAGCCGTTTCCTCGATTACACGATAAAAGCATGGATGACGAGCCTCGAGCCCGCTCGCCGCGAGCGTTTCGTCGACGCCGTTTACCGCGTTCTTCTCGACACGAACGTTTCAACGGTCCGCGAGCTCACGCAGAACAAGTTCTCCACCTTCCGCAAGGTCTACGCCTCCGTCCGCAAGCAGGACGAACAGACGCGCAAGGACCTTGCCCATTCCGTCAAGCTTTTCGCGAAGAGCGCAAAGGTCGGCATGATCAAGCTGCTTGAGGAGCGCGCGGAGAATTTCCCAAAGCTTATATAGAGCTGAAGCGTTCCGCCCACAGTGCATGCAAATAACATCCGAACATAAAAAAGGTTTTCCCTTTCCGGAAAACCTTTTTGCTTTAAGTTTTGTTTTTCTTTAATAATCCTTCTGCTTCTTCAGTTCCCTGCGGATATACCGGAAAGTTTTCTTTTCGCCCTCATCGCGGAGCATAACGAGCAGTTTTTCAAGCAGCTTCGCCGTTTCCGGATGCATACGGTCCTTCGCCTTGCCGCGGGCAAAATACTCATAGGCGGAGGCGTCGGTGTATTCCTTGCCCTTATAGGTCTTGCAGGCGCCGACGCGGTCGCAGAACATCTCGATCACGAAAACGAGCGGCATCTTGACCGGGCTCATCGCCTTTGTTACGGGGTTGTAATCCGTCCAGTATTCGAAATGGTGCCTGTTGCGGCCCTTGTGGTGCATCCAGGCGAAGGAAAAACCGTAATCCGCCCTCTCGAGCTCGTTGGGGCTGCGGTGGCCGTCGAAATGCTTCGCGCTCGGTATGAATTCCTGGAGGGAGAATTTCGAAAGGTCGTGGAACAGGCCCCGCAGCGGTATCCCCGCGCGGACGCAGTGCACGAACACGGCGTTGCGGTGCTTCGTGACGACCCTCAGATGCTTGAGAGGATGCGATTTTTTCTTTTCAGCTGACGGCTTCTGCTCGGTCTCCATTATTTGCTCTCCGTCTCGCGGGCCTTCTTTTCCTTCTCCTGAAGGAGTTTTTTCTCGATGTACGCGGTCACGGCCTCCGACGCCATCGTGTTCTTTCCTCCGCGCATGACGGCGAAATCGGCCTTGTCGATATACTTGCTGATGTATTCGTCATACATCGGCTTGACCGTCGCTTTATACTGCGCGGCGATGCTTTCGAGCGTCCTCCCGCGCTTTTTCATATCGCGGTCAATGCGCCGCAGCAGGCAGATATCGGTATCGACCCGCATATAGATCTTCAGATCCATGTGGGACATCAGCCGCACATCATAGAAAGCGTGGATGCCCTCGATGATAAGCACTTCCGGGGGATAGATCAGCTCGTCCGAATCCGCCCTGCAGTGGTTCGGGAAATCATAGCCCTTCTTCGTGATCGGCCGCCCCGCCTTCAGTGCGAGAACATCCATATAGAGCTCGTCGTGGTCGAAGATATCCGGCGAATCGTAGTTCACCTTCGCCCTCTCCTCCATCGGTTTGGCCTTCTGGTCGAAATAATAGCAATCCTGCCCGAGGATCTCGCAGGAGCAGGATAGCTCCTCCTTGATCGTTTTGGCAAGGGTCGATTTTCCGCTGCTCGTGCCGCCGCAAATGCCGATAATGATCATCTTCAGTCTATGCCCCCCGAATTCGTTTTGTGACACCGCGCGGCTATGAACAAGCTCCTCGCGTATGCTTACCGAACATATTATAACAAAATTCTCATCGGGTTTAAAGAGCGAATTTATCGGCCGCGGTCCGCTGCTCCGTTTTCTCCGCCCCGGCATGTTATATATTGTCACAATTTGTTGACAGGGGGCGTCGTTTGCAGTATCATTTTTATATACGGACAGCCGCGTTTTTGCGCCGCTGTCCCGAAATAAGTAAACATGAAGGAGTCAAAGGAGTACATCATGAAACTTATCTACAACGTCAGCGACAAGCCGAAGTTCAGGGAAATCATTATCTTCGCTTTCCAGCAGCTTCTCGCGATCATGGCGGCAACGATCGCCGTTCCCGCGATCATAAACAACTATGTCTCCTCCGAAACCGTCCTCGGCGCGGGGCAGATGACCGCCTCCGCCGCCCTCTTCGGCGCCGGTATCGGAACCATTGTCTACCAGCTCTTCACACGCTTCCGCAGCCCCGTCTTCCTCGGTTCGTCCTTCGCGTTCCTGAGCTCGATGTCCGTCGCCTTTGCCGGCGCGGCAAGCATGTCGCTCGGCTTCCTCGGCCTCATCATCGGCGCGGCATTCGCGGCGCTCGTGTATGTCGTCATCGCGATCCTCGTTAAATTCGCCGGCGTCAAGTGGATCTCGAAGCTCATGCCCGCCGTCGTTATCGGGCCTATCGTTGCGATCATTGGCCTCTCCCTCGCGGGGAACGCCGTCGGGGACATGATGAAGGGCGATTTCCTCGGTGCGGACGGCAATCCCACCGCTTCTCCTCTCATAGCGCTCGTCTGTGCGCTCGTAACGCTGTTCACCGTCATCCTCTGCTCCACCTACGGCAAGAAGCAGATCCGCCTGATCCCGTTCATCATCGGAATCATCGCGGGCTACATCGTTGCTCTCGGCTTCACCCTCATCGGCAGGGCGACCGGCAACGCGGCGCTCAGGATCATCGATTTCGCGCCCATCAAGGCTCTTGTCAAAGGCGGCGTATCGGTCGAAACCTTTATCTCGCTTCCGCAGTTCTCGTTCCTTAAAGCCATCGACGGCTTTAAGGATCTCAATCCCGCATATATCGGCACGATCGCCGTTGCGTATATCCCCGTTGCGTTCGTCGTTTTCGCGGAGCATATCGCGGACCATAAGAACCTTTCCAGCATCATCGAAAAGGATCTGCTCACCGATCCCGGTCTCTCCCGCACTCTCCTCGGCGACGGCGTCGGTTCATTCGCGGGCGCGCTGTTCGGCGGCTGCCCCAACACCACCTACGGCGAATCCATCGGCTGCGTCGCGATCACCCGCAACGCCTCCGTCGTTTCCGTCACCGGCGCGGCGATCCTCGCCCTCCTCGTGGCGTTCATTTCGCCCTTCGTCGCTTTCCTCGATTCCATCCCCGCCTGCGTCATGGGCGGCGTCTGCATGACCCTCTACGGCTTCATCGCGGTATCCGGCCTCAAGATGCTGCAGCCCGTTGACCTCAACGAGAACCGCAACCTTTTCGTCGCCTCCGTCATCCTGATCGCCGGCGTCGGCGGCCTCGCTCTCGACTTTGCTCTCGAAGGCGGCCAGACCATCAAGATCACCTCCGTTGCCTGTGCTCTGATCCTCGGCATCATCACGAACCTTATGCTTTCGAAGAAAAAGAAAACCGAAGGCGAAGAGGACGAGCCCCAGCAGGTAATCAAATAATAATTAACAGAACCGCAAACAGGGTCCGAAAAAGGATCCTGTTTTTTGTTTCGTTCCGCCGAAAAAGCTCTCCGATTTTTCTGCAGGGGCATGAATGGATATCGGCACCTTCGGACCTGTCCTCCCGACTTGCCGGCGGGCCGCAGTAACCATTCCCCTTCCGCCTTTCATACTATGGCAGCAAAGCCATGGGGAGGTACGGTATGGAGAACGGTAAAGTTTCGCGTGAGGGGCGGATGACGCTCGACGCGCTGCCGAAAGGAATGGCCGGACGGATCGAATCGGTAAATGCGGAGGGCGAAACGGGTCTGCGGCTGACGGAGCTCGGTTATTTCCCCGGGGAAAGGGTCGAAAAGGTCCTCGAAAGCCCTCTCGGCGACCCCTGCGCGTACCGTGTCCGCGGAACGGTCGTCTCCCTCAGGAAAACCGACGCGGAACGTATATCCGTTCGGACAGGCGGGTGGGAAGAATGAGACCGGCAGCGCGTTCATCGGGCATCGGCGTTTTCGGCAAAAACCTGCCCGGCGGAAATGGTGCCGCCGGCCGCGCGGCGCCGGTCGTCGCCCTCGCGGGCAACCCGAACGTCGGCAAAAGTACCGTCTTCAACGCCCTGACCGGCCTCAAACAGCACACCGGCAACTGGACGGGCAAGACCGTCGATCTCGCGTGCGGACGGACCGACCTCGGCGGGAAGGAGCTGACGCTCGTGGACCTGCCGGGCTGCTATTCGCTTTCCCCCGCTTCCGGCGAGGAGGCTGTCGCGCGGGATTTTCTTCTCCGCGAAAAGCCGGACGCCGTCGTCGCGGTCGTCAGCGCCGCATGCCCGGAGCGGAGCCTTGCGCTTGCGCTCGAGGTGCTCGCTCTCGGCCTTCCGACGGTCGTGCTGCTGAACCTTGCGGATGAAGCCGAACGCGCCGGCGTCCGCATCGACGCGGAGGAGCTCTCCCGCCGCCTCGGCGTTCCGGCCGTCCTCTGTTCCGCGCGCAGTGGTAAAGGTTTAAAAGAGCTTCGCGCGGCGCTCGGGCTCGTTCTTGCGGGCGGCGGCATGAACACCCAAAGCGAGTTTTTTACCGGCGATTATTATCAAAACTCCGGCTCGGACAGCCGACGGGAGCTAAGCGAACGCTGCCTTCGTGAGTGCTCGCGCCTGCTTGACGGCGCCGTAAGCAGGCTTCCTCCCCGCGGAAAGGATCCAACGGAGCGGATCGATAAGATCGTGACGGGCCGCTTCACGGCGTTCCCGCTGATGTTCCTTCTGCTGCTCGGCGTATTTTATCTCACGATCGTCGGCGCGAATTACCCTTCCCGCCTGCTCTCCGATGTTTTCGGCCGTCTCGAAAACCTTCTTTACGGCCTTTTCATCCGCCTCGGCGTTCTCCCCTTCGTCCGTGACGCGCTTATCCTCGGCGTTTTCCGCACCGTCGCCTTCGTCGTTTCGGTCATGCTCCCGCCGATGGCGATCTTCTTCCCGCTGTTCTCGCTTCTCGAGGATCTCGGCTTCCTTCCTCGCGCCGCTTTCGACCTCGACCGCTGCTTCGCCCGCTGCGGCTCCTGCGGCAAACAGGCACTGACCATGTGCATAGAGAAATTTAGGGTACATCAGCTACGGAAACCTGTTGCAGGTGTAGCGATGTACCCCATAGATTTACACTACTCTCAAACGTTTGGTTCTCGCCATCAACGGCGAATACCGTTTGAGTACCCCATAGATTTACACTACTCTCAAACTGTGATCGAAACAGGAATAACAAGATTGCCGTTTGAGTACCCCATAGATTTACACTACTCTCAAACTCCCCGAAGGGAATGATGTCTATTACCGCGGTTTGAGTACCCCATAGATTTACACTACTCTCAAACGGCAGCAGGATAACTGTTAAGGGCTTTATCGTTTGAGTACCCCATAGATTTACACTACTCTCAAACGCGCAAGTGTAGAACGTTCCCGTCACGGTAGTTTGAGTACCCCATAGATTTACACTACTCTCAAACCTATGTGTTCTCTCTTATATAGGGTGTTATGGTTTGAGCACCCCATAGATTTACACTACTCTCAAACGTCTCCCGCCCATTAGTGCATACTCGATTCGTTTGAGTACCCCATAGATTTACACTACTCTCAAACCTCAAATCCGAGAAAACGGCACTACGACAGCCGCAGTGTTCCATGGGGTCAGTGTACGTTTATTATAATTGTCTGTTGCTAAAAAAGCAATTAAAACTCACATAAGTCCCGATCGACAGTCCATCTGCGCTCATTCTCGAGCATCCGCCTTGAAGTGCTTTCGAGGAGCAGGAGACGGAGCTTTTTGCCGAGCACATCCTTAAAAAAGCGATCCATAGCGACCGCTGTGCTTTCGATCATCAATACAGCTATCTCGTCCAGATACAGTCTTTTTGTCGACTCTCCGCGCACAACCATGCAGCCAAGCTCGTAATCGAGCTTGCATCGGTTCGCTATTACGACTGTTCTCCAGCTCATATCAGATCAAGCAGGTTTACTGTCCGTTTTTCGAACAGACCTGCCGGCGAAACGTCGACGATCTCCGCTGATTTATACTTCTTTTTCCAGTTTGAAAGAGTCGAACTCAGCGTGAGAACGCCGGATTTTTCAACACCGCCGATCGGTTTCAGATTGCAGCCGCCGGCACGCCCCGTCTTGAGAAGAGCTACGATCTGCAGCAGCACCTCGACCTGGTCCTCAGTTGAAATCCTTATGAAGGGTTCCCGTCCCTTTTCGAGCACACCGATCTGACTGTCCAGCAATTTGCAGAAAGGAGGTTTTATAATCTTTTCCTTATACTTATCGTAAAGCTCAATATTCTGTTTTGCAGAGATCTCATCGAACTCCTCGTCGGCAAGCAGCTTCGGTGCTTTCTTTCTCCTCTCGCTGAACTTCTCAAGCTTTTTAACGTAAACCTCCAACGGATAATCAACGTGAAGCGGCTCCTGAAGCGTAATCCCTATCTTGCTTCCACCGCTGAACTTGCTTGTAATACATACTCTGCATCCGTCAAGTTCCAAGACCGTGTTGATCTTGATGATCCTCATGCCGAGGGGGAAACGAATTTCGGAAACCGGTTTGTTGATTATTGACGATACCGTTTTACTGCTGTATTCGAGGGCAAACGCTTCGTCAGAGAGGAACCTGTCCTTATACATGAGCTCCACAGGCATGATCATCAGATCCTTCTTCTTTACGGTGCTGAAGCCGACCAGCATAAAGAACGACGCTGCCGTCTTGTTGTATCCGCCGTACTTCCCGGTATCAAGGCCGGCCTTCCTCGGAACGAGGCCTGCCCTTGCGCGCAGAGGCATCTGGTCGAACAATCCGCCCTTGCGGCAGAAGGCATATCTTGTAAAATGAATGCTGTTTTTAAGCATCGTCTTCCTGACCGCTGCGATGGATTCCCCGCCGTTCCAAACCGTTCTCTGCCCAATTCGGACGGGCTTTTCAAAGAGCTTCTTCGGCTGAGCGTTATAGTGCTCGGTCACGCTGAACCGGCCCTTGCGAAAGCGCTCATCATAAACGTTGCCTACAACGACGTTCAGATATGCGTCCTTTGCGTGATGAAGGTCGTTCACGCTCCTCGTCTTGAGCATATCGAAATCGTGACGGAAATCTGATACAAGCCCCGCTTTGACGTAAACGATCTCTGTGTCGGGATACATCTCCTTCAGTATCGATGCCACAGCTTTGGTGGACTGCCGGGTCTCTACAAGCTGGCGATTGATGAAGTTCGTTTTCTCCTCATCGGTGAATCCCTTTGTGCGGGTCAGGCGATGATACTTTTCGTCCGTGATCAGTTTCGCCCTGTGAAGCATTTCCCAGTGCGCACGCACCGCGGGATCGTTTCTGAACTTTTCCGGCACGGGATAACTGTCGCCCTTATCCGCATTCGTCGACGAAAGCACGAGCACTTTGTTGTTCAGGATGCTGTCGTCCTTAACGAAACACTGCGGATAGATATGGTCCACGTTGTACGTGCCGTCTTTAAGTTTTGTGATATCAATCTTTTTGCCTGTATACATACAGCGTCCAAGCTGCATGTAATACAGGAACAGGCTCTCGCTGCGCAGCTTCTGATCTGCATCGGCGCCCATGGCGTCAAGGCTGCGCGAAAGCTCGCTTACGTCCTCCTCAACCGATGCATAAAGCTTTTTGAGCTGTTCAAAGCGGGATTCAGTGCGCTTATTCTTCTGATCCTCGCTTGCGCCGCGCGCCATTTCCACGAAGATTTTCTCCGGCGCATGCCCGCATGCTTTGGCAACTTCCTTCACGATCTCGACTGTTCTGATTATCGGACGTTTTACGGCGTTTGATACGTACATACCGTCCAACCTGTCCGCCAGATTCTTTACTTTTCCGAAATACGCTTCCCGCTGCTCTTCGATCTCATCGCCGAAACTGTATCTATCCGAAAGGATCTGCATCAGGTTATCATTGGTCTCCCAAAGATAATGCAGTACCGTGTGCAGCTCGCCGGTCCCGTCATCCTTGCGAACGCCTTCGATGCCGTTCAACAGTTTCCCGGAAAGCCTGCCAAAATCGCTGTACTTAAGAGCTGCAACGTACTTTCTGTCCGCCTCGGAGAGCGCCGGAAACTCGGAATTGATCCACTTGGTGAAACGACGGTTGTCCTCAGTGTACGTGCGCCGCTCAATTATCCGCTCGACATCATCCTCGGAAAGGCTTCCCGCTTTAAGCAGCTTTGCAAAATCATGATACGATTTCAGTGCTGACTTGACCGCGATATCAATGCCCTCCATCGTATCGCCTTTGTGCATCACGCCGTCCGAAATAAGCAAGTCCTCAATCGCTTTGCGGGAAACTCTTTTCTTTTTCATAAAGAGTTCGTTTAAAATCCGCTGCTTGCATACCGCAGTGATCGGTTCACCGTTGACGCGGATGTTGTTGATCTCGTTCAGTACAGTGAATTTTGAGTACAGCAGCGAGTTCTTCGGCAGAACGAATTCATCCGGCAGATATGCGCACCTGTTCACCATACGATTGATGAATTTCTGCTCGGATCTGTCCAGATCGACCTTTTCTTCGAAGTTCCAGGGAAGGATCTTGCCTTCTGCTTTGCGAACAATCCAGGCATGCGAATTCTTCATACCGGTTCCGTTCAGCGGGCCGACAAAGTACGGCACTCTGAAAGTAAAGATCGAGAGCAGCTTGTCCTTCGGCGAAAGCCCGTCTTCGCCGTTTACGCAAAGGAACGGAAGATACGTTTCCGCATTTTCGAGGACACGCTTAAGCTCATACCAATAAAGCTGATGCGGGATTATCCTGTTATCCGGATCGACCTGTTTGGGAAGGAACGTTCGCGTTTCGAGCCGCTGCCTCATATCCGCGAGAAATTCACCGTCCTTACCTTCGCATTCAATATCTTTTACAAGCTTTCTGAGGTAATCTGAAAAATCATCTTTGCTGGCTTTGGATGCCTTGTCAATATCTCCGATTATCTTGGAAGATTTGAGGTTCTTAACATAAGCCGTATAGTTTTTCAGATCACTCTTGTAAGTTCGGAACACTTCGTTATAACGATCCTGCATATACTTGTGCACAAAAGCCTTTAGCCCCGCAAGATCTTTTTTATGCTGCTCGTAGACCGCGACCTTTCCTTCTGAGATCGTATCCCTGCCCTTTCTTGCATCAACAAGGATCGCCCAATCGAACATTGCTTTCAGGCGAACGATCAGTTCTGCGTCCTCATCCAGCTCAGCAAGCACCTCTGCCGCAAGAACGTCATCATCAGTATCAAGCGAGAAAGATTTGATCTCGCTGTAGCTTTCATTTTTGAAAAGATCTTCAGCTTTGACTTTACCGCCGCAGAGGAGTCTCAGCATGGCTGCTTTGCTGTATGGGAAAACGTCGTCTGCCTTTGGCTTTTTGCCTCCGAAAAGCAGCTCATAGAAGTCTTTTTCCTTAGCCGTTACACCTTTCTTTCTGCGCATAACATCCGCAAACGAGTCGGCGCCGCAATCCCATGGCTTTTCATCAAAAAGACTGAGGAACGAATTATAAATACTGTCAAAAGAAAACAGTCCCTCAATATTGTCGGTGCTGACCTCGCTCAGGAAATGACCGCGATGTGCAATGAGCCATGAACACGCCCAATAAACCAAGCGAACATCGTGCGGCTCAGCGGAATTCATGAGCTCTACGATCAGATGGTGAATCGTCGGATATTTCTTCTCGTACCCCGTTCCTTCAAGCGCCGTTTCCTTGTAAGCTGCATCTTCACGCCACAGCGCACTTTCTCTGCGTTTGATAAAGAAATTCGGATCTGTCTTCAGGATCTCTGCAGCAAAGATCTCATCCGTGAGGAACTGTCTCTGCTGCCTTCTGTCGAGCCTGCGGCGCGCGGTACGGTAGCCTCTTCTTTCCTCGCATTGCTTTGCGGCTTCGAATACGGCAACGCCCCACATGGGTTCGCCTTTAAATTTGAGCAGCTTGTAGTTCTCATCTGTAACCGCATAACCGACGGAATCCGTTCCGGCGTCTATCCCGATATAATAATCTCCGGTTTTCATATTGACATCCTCCGCGAAGTGTGTTATATTCCCAGTGTAGTCTATTACCCCATAGACTTACACTACGAGTTCAAATAAAGATTTATCCAAATCGTCGGCTCTGCCGACCGCACAGTGTGTGCACAAGACGACAACCCTCCGGCTGTCGTTTTTATTATACCGAAATCCTGTAATCGTCGCAATAGAATAGTCTCGACTTTGAGGCGCCCTCAGCACGCATTCGAGTGAAACAGCTCAAATCAGCGATGTGCTGTCCATCCAAATCAATGTTGAAGCGCATGTTTTAACCCTATTGTTAAATCTTAATGCTTCCCCGTTAGCATTATACCAGACCGTAATTTGCGGTGCAACCCTGCTGTACTTAAATGTGTACATGTCTTTTCAATGAAAAAAACGGCAGATCAGTCACGCGAGCATTCGTGTATAATTGAATGCAGCGGAGGACGCATCCTCCGCTGCCAAGCTGAACAAATTCCAAGATTTACTGTATGTCTTGCGCCAATCCCACAAAACGGTAGTAGATTCTTATGCTTTGCCTCTTTTGACGTTTACCGGATTCATCTTTTACGTATTCGCCTTGTCCGATCTCGATGCGATCTATCAAGCGTTTTAGGAAATTCGCTGTCAGTTCATCAGGCGCAGTTACTTCTTTCATCAAAGAAAAGAATCGTCTGTAGTCCTCAACCGCATACAGTTCCGGCTGAATGCTGTTTTGCAGCGTTCCTATTTCCTTCTGTATTTTAGTTATTTCTGCGTCATAACCTGCTAGCAAGCGGTCACAAAGCGTGTTTGAAAGCCGTCCGAAAGCATTGTCCTCGTATGTGCGTTGGATTAGTACGGTCAATTCTTCCGCCCGCTGCTGCTTCTGCTCGATAGCTTTAAGCGCCGCTTTGTTTTTATCCTCCTGAGTTTTCCGGGTCCGCCTTTCAACCTTTTTGATTATGGCGGCCCTTTCTTTTTCCGAAAGGTTCAGCCAGCGGCGCAAGTCTTCCCGAATAACGCTATAGAGCGTATCATAATCAATAAAATGATTTGTGCATTCCTGAGATCCGTACGCCTTATAAGCGCCGCAGCATAGATTGTAGGTTGCCCCCTTCTTTCTCGACGGGGCTGTTGTCATATTATGCCCGCAGTCGGCACATACCGCAATCCCGGAAAAGATATTTTTGAAACCCTTGTTTGGTTCACTTTTGCGGGAGACACAGCGCCTCCGCACGGCATCAAACACATCTTCCGCAATAATCGGCTCATGAGTTCCCTTTGCAATGATCCATTTATCCGGCGTGTTTGTTTTGCTTTGTTTGCTCTTGAAAGAAACCTTTGTTGTCTTTCCTTGTTGAAGCTCGCCAAGGTAAACGCGGTTGCGAAGCATCTTGCACACGATAGCCGAAGTCCACTCTCGACGTTTTGAATAATCCTCAATGGATAGATACGGCCTGTTTTTGCAACGGTATTCAGCCGGGGTCAATACTCCATCATTGTTAAGCTTTCGCGCAATCTCTCTCGGTGCTTTTCCGTCCGCTGCTAAATCAAATATCTGCCGCACGATAGCGGCAGATTCCGGATCAATAATAAGTTTATGTTTATTTTCTGCACTCTTCACGTATCCATACGGCGCGAAGCTTGCGATATAATCGCCTCGAATCATTTTTGCACGTTGAGCACTTCGGATTTTTGCCGAAATATCCCTTGCATAAACCTCGTTTGCCGCCATCAAAAACGGCGCGGCTATTGAATATGCTTTATTTGGCTCGGCACTGTCAAACCCATCTATGACCGATATAAACCTTACATTGTGTATCGGGAAATATTCATCAATCAGTTCTGTAGTCTTCGCGCTGTTTCGCCCAAGGCGGGAAAAGTCTTTGACTATTACGCAATTTATTTTCCCGGAATCGATATCTGAAATCAACCTCTTGAAATCCGGGCGGTCAAAGTTTGTTCCGCTATATCCATCATCGATATATTCATCAACAACGGGGATAGAAGCGCTTTGCGCATACTCCCTCAATATTAAGCGCTGATTGGAAATGCTTGAGCTTTCACCGGCCCCCTCATCGTCCTTTGACAGGCGCATATAAAGCCCTGCTCTCAGTGGTTCATTGTTCATTGCATCGCCTCCTCTTTCATCCTGTCAAGCAGGATTTGTTCAAGCAGACCGGTTAATTCATCGGCACCGAAATAGCGTTCGACGGCGATAATGCAATCGTCGAATTTATATTCGACTGTTTCGTTTAAGTTGTCCACAGATTCAAACCCGCTGTCAATATACGCGGGAAGCTCGGTCTGTAGAACGGTATTTGTATGAAGCATCGTATTTATTCCCCTTATGGACTATTCTCATTTTTATGATAATTCTTTCGTTTCTCGTTGGGAAGTTTAATTATTCGAATCTTCCCTTTGAAACGGCAAATTACACCGTTAGAATTGACATTTTAATTTTACAAGAAATAAATCATGACCGACGCTACATGAATCCGGGGCGTTTTTCGCCCTCAATTAACACAATTAAGCCTGTTGCACTGCTACCTCCCTTTTTAAGTTTGGATATAAGAAAGCCCGTGCTTTCGGGCTTTTCCGCCATCTGTTGCTGTCGCTCCTTTTTAGTTACAGTAAAAGTAATCCGAGCGGCAGAAGAATATTTCGTTTTGCCATGTAAAAAAGTGTTTTCTGAGCAATAGAACAAAATCCCGATTTATTGGGAGTTTTCGGCCTTTTCATACTCTTCATCGTCCAATGCCTCAATCGGTAATAACGGATAAAATACGTTACCTAAAAATTCATCCCTTGCAATATTAGCAATTAGCCATTGCCTATGAATCATATACTTAATACTTCCCGCCCGGTATGTGTGCTTGTCGTCATTATACCACTTTCCGCTGCTATTCCTCGGCGCGTCAAGCCCGTTCATTGAAGACCGTGAAAAACGTTGTATGTTCTCTACCAGAGCTTCCGCGCTCTCACAAATCAAAGGGATTCGATACTGCGAACAGCCTTTGAAACCAAAACTGCGGTTGTCTTCCTTGCTCAACGATCTAAACAGTTCGAGCCGATAGCACCCGTCGCATACAGCTGCAAATACCACATAGGGAAATGTAAAACGTCGCATAATGTTTGATTTTGATTGATTCATCCTCATATCCATAAGTGATAAATTCCATCGAGTGTGATTGCAACATTCGTCATCATCCATTAAATGGTCGATTGTCATTCCGTTATCGTGTTTGTATTCCCGGAAGCTATCCAAGTCGGCTATGAAGCTGTTTGCGTGTACTAAGCCTTCATAGCAAGCGAACGCAACATCATAAATAAACCAACGATGCACAACCCTTTTATGAGTTATCGAAAGTCGCAACCTACCGTTACTGTTATACTCCGGAATGAGCGAATCAAGCTTGAGCAGATCCAAGAGAACCGGATCAAAGCTTAAATAGTGCGTAATATTGTCCGACTTGAGTTTATAGAGAATCAAATCACCCTCAACTGTGATGAATCGATAATCATTATCGTTCGATTGGCGGTTATGTTTTGTATTCATTTTCTCATCATGCCTCCTTTAGCAATCATAATGCGCCCCCTTATTTCTTATAAGGAAGAACCGAAAAAAAGTCTTATTTTTATTGAGTTTTTTTGAAGTCCTGTACAACCCCCTCTTGTACAAGGAATGGATTATACATCCATCCATTTTGTCAGCAACTCTCGCATACGAAGACTTGGCATGTAAAGCTCAATTTCCCGCCCTTCTCTTAGCCGACTTCTACAAAGCCATTGTATAAGATTAGCTATTGTAAATGCGTCCTCGTTGTAATCTATTCCATTGTCTCGGAAGAATCGAACGATATACCGATTTTGGTGCAGATTAAGACAATATGCTAATGCCCATCTATGCTTGAAATCATTTGTTGCACGTGCGTTGCACGGAACAAAACAAGAGAGTTGTTTTTCTAATCGTTCTATCTCATTACTTGATAGCTTTTCCCGATCGGTCTTTGTGATTGATGCTATTCGTGTATACCCATCACCTTTCAGATCCGTGTCATGCGGCTTTAGCGTTGTCCACATAATATCCGCCGCCTTTACATTCAAACCTTTGAGATATCGACGGAAATAGTATCCAAGTTGATTCTTAAGGCTTTTTAAATCATCTTTAGAAGCTTTGTCAAACCAATTCCGTGCAAGACTTCTTGTTACCGGTTGATTAAGCCTATCCTCGCTACAAAGATTGATGAGTTCCGCGCATTTCCTTCTGAATGCATAATCAGCCTCTGGATTATAGGGTACAAGCGAATATGCCCCGTTATCATTTGCAATGCTTCGGAGTTCGTAGCAAAGATTAAACATGAGCAAATAATATTTCATTGTGTAACCATCAAAGCAGTATGTCATTGCGAATACTTCATTGAATGCCGTGAATATTTCAGGTGGAAAAATTGTTACAAGAAAGGTTCCGTTTACACAGTATAATCGTCCGGCACATGCCAGGCGCTGCGCTTCGGAGAATTTGAAATCATTACCCGCTGTTCCGCCGCACCACGTTACTTTTGCGTTGTCGTCAACAATAATAACACCATTTGCCAAAAGCCAACTAACGTCATTCTTTGACATCTGTTGCCGTGGTACATCTTCGACGGTTGAAATGCTGTTAAAGGGCTGAACAACATCTAAGCATTCATCAAGAATAAGTGTGTAACCGCCCTCATGGATTGCCTGTAATGTTTCCTCCGTTGAATTTAGAAAGGTTGAATGTGTTACACAAATATTCACATTTTGTGAAAGCAAATCGTTAAAGTCCTCTATCTTTGTACCTGTGTATGGTAATGGCTCTTTGAACCGCTCTTTACCACACGACTTGCGCACCCGGTCTATTTCATCTAAGAATGGAGTGCAATAAACGAATGGCTTTTCCGGATGCTTATTCATTTCCTGAATTGCCCAACTGGTCTTTCCTGCTCCACATGGAGCATCAATTACTGTAATGATACTGTTACCTCCTAATGATTAGTTTTTGATTATCTAAACAGGGCATGAAGCGCCCTGTAGCTTTCAATTATTTACCGTACACCGTGCGGCTGCTTCCCTTCCGCCCTTAAAGCGGGGCGGCGGGGGTTGCGGGGGCCGCCATCGCGGCAGCTTCGGTTTGCAGTATTCAGTTGTCAAGGTTCATTGCGCGGCAAAAAAACGGTGCACCGAAACAAGCCTGCGCATTCAGGCGTGTTTGTGTACACCGGCTAACAGCGCGGTTATATTACTTGATACAGGACAA